>Ga0209048_10004629_pt1 | contig 13141 bp, 13 predicted proteins | sample FrelakmetCRP12CR_FD_187146 | JGI IMG/M metagenome (GOLD analysis project Ga0209048, IMG submission 187146) | Freshwater lake sediment microbial communities from the University of Notre Dame, USA, for methane emissions studies - CRP12 CR (SPAdes)... | ecosystem: Environmental > Aquatic >... | reverse complement strand
AATGTCCATTCCGCGTGCCTTGCCGCGCCCTGGACCACGGCGGGCATGGCTCCCATCGGCTTCCATGAGGCCCGTCACACGCACGCGAGCCTCATGATCGCGGCTGGAGTCAACGCGAAGACCATGGCCACCATCATGGGCCATCGGTCGATCACGACGACGCTTGACCGCTACGGACACCTGTTCCCCGGCAGCGAGGGCGAGGCAGCCGCACTGCTTGATGCCTACTTGGAGGGCGAGTGACATGGCTGCCTACCCCATTTCCTACCCCACGGAGGGTCCTAAGTGCGATACGCCCAATAAGCACGGACCCTTCGGCGGACCTGCAGGACTCTCGAAAACCGTTTCGGGGGAGATTCCTCCGACGAGGGTTCGAATCCCTCCCCCTCCGTTGTGCGATGTGTCGGGACATCGGAGACAGATGTCCCGGGACATCGTGACAGCTCAGCCGCGCGTGATTGGCTCGTAGTTGCGGCTGGGATCCCGGGTCAGCTCGCGGATCAGCCGGCCCTCGAGGTCGATCGCGCGGACGCTCTGATCGGCGATGAGGCCTCCCGGCGGCGGTGGCAATTCAATGAGTTTTCTCATCCTTGTGTTACCCGATCCTTAGCGTGTGCGAGCAGACTCACTGGGTGTGGCAGTCGATGAGAAGGCTCGAGTTGGACGGCCCGCAGGCAGCGCAGGGGTTCTCGCCGCGCCTGAGTACCGCGAGACCCGGCCACCATCGTTCTCGTCGGGAGGGCGGGCCAGACGGCTGATCGGGGGCGGCACCAGCGGCAACGAGCGGCTCACCGCGATTACCGGGCTCGTGCTGATCGTGCTGCTGGCGGCACTGGGCATAACGATCCTTAGGATCCGCCCTCTGCTGAGCGTTCACATGTTTCTCGGCATGCTGTTGATCCCGCCGGTGGCTCTGAAGATGGCGAGCACCGGGTACCGTTTCATCCGCTACTACACCGGCAATCCCGCCTACCGGCTGAAGGGCCCGCCCACGGCCGGTCTGCGCCTGATGGCACCCATGGTCGTGGCGTCCACGGTCGTGGTGTTCGGCAGTGGCGTGGCTCTGCTGCTCGCCGGGCCGAGCTCACGAGGGTCGCTTCTCGGGATCCACAAGGCCAGCTTTGCGGTTTGGATCGCCTTCATGGGCCTCCACGTGCTGGGTCACCTGGCTGACCTGCCGAAGGCGCTGGGCCCCAGACGAGAGGTCGAGCTGGCAGAGCTCAGCGGCGGGGGCAGCGGTCGCGTCGGTCGGATTCTGTCCCTTTCGGGCGCACTCGTGGCGGGACTGGTGCTCGCAGTGGTGTTCCTTCCTGAATTCGGCCCCTGGCTGCACGCCGGGAGCTTCTCCTCGAACTGAGGACGGGTACCTGCCCGCAGGACGGGTGCCTGCCCGGGAGGCGTCATCGGCTATTCGGCGTGGCTGAACTCGGCAATTGCGATCAGCAGCATCCCGAAGCCGAGTAACGCGATCACCGCGGCCTCGACGAGCCCCGGCACCTTCCAGCCCCACCACGTGACGCCCGGGTCGAGAGCGTGGCGAGCCACAGGGCTGATATCGAGATGCGCGAACACCGCCTTGCGCATCGGGTCCACGGCGTAGGTGAGCGGGTCCAGGCGATTGAGGATCGCCAGCAGCCACGGCAGCCCCGCGACCGGGAAGAGGGCGCCAGAGAGGAAGAACATCGGCATCATCACCATCTGCATCAGTGCCATGAACGACTGCATCTGGCTGACCCGGGCGGCGGCCATCACCCCGAAGGCGGTGATCGAGAAGGCGAGCAGCAGCGTCAAGCCGAGCATCTCGAGCATCAGCGTCAGCTCGTAGGGGACGCCAACGAGCGGACCGATCGCGATCACGATCACGCCTTGGAAGGTGGCCACCGTCGCACCGCCAAGGCACTTCCCGAGCACGATCGAGCTGCGTCGCACCGGAGCCACCATCATCTCCCGCAGGAAGCCGAACTCGCGATCCCAGACGATCGAAGCGGCCGAGAACATCGCGGTGAACATCACCGCAAGGCACAGCACGCCGGGGTAGATGAAGGTGCGGAAGCTGATCCCGTGAGTCGCCGTTGAGACCAGCTTCGAGAGCCCGGTGCCGAGCACGAACAGGAACAGGAACGGCTGCACCAGCGAGGTGAGTATCCGCAGCCGGTCACGGCTGAAGCGGATCAGCTCACGGCGCCACACGACCTTGATTGCCCGGATCTCGCCACGCAGGCTGCGGTTCGGGACGTGCAGGCGCGCAACCGGATGGTGAGGCGCGGGCGCAGGCCTCGTGACCGACCGCGCTGGGCTCCCGATCGCCATCAGCGGTTCATCATCTTTGCCATGTTGCGGGATGTGTCACTGCCCGTGGCCTCGGCGTCACGGATGGTGGTGCCGGTGTAGGACATGAAGACGTCGTCGAGGGATGGCCGCGCGACGCTTACCGCGCGGATCGGCTGTCCAAGCTCGGCGAAGAGGCGCGGCACGAAGCTCTCGCCCTCCGGCACGCCGAAGGTGACTGCACCTTCCACGATCTTGGCCTCGATGCCGAATCGCTCGCGCAGGCTCTCGATCGCCTTGGCGTCGTCCTCGGTGTGGATCTGGATCCGATCCTTGCCGACGCTCGCCTTCAGCGCTTCGGGCGTGTCGAGCACGACGATCTCGCCCTCGTCGATGATCGCGATCCGGTCGCAGTACTCGGCCTCGTCCATGTAATGGGTGGTCAGGAAGATCGTGATGTTCTCATCCTGCTCGAGCTCTGAGATGTAGGTCCAGATCGAGTTGCGCGTCTGTGGGTCAAGGCCGATGGTGGGCTCGTCGAGGAAGAGCACCCTGGGCGAATGCAGCAGCCCGCGAGCGATCTCCAAACGGCGCTTCATGCCGCCGGAGAAGGTGTTCACGAGGCTGGAGCGCCGCTCCCAGAGCCCGACCATCTCCATCACCTGAGGCATCCGTGCTGCGATCGACTCGCGGGGCATGCCGTACAGCTCGGCGTGCAGTCTCATGTTCTCCTCGGCGGTGAGGTAGCCGTCGAGCGTGGTGTCCTGGAAGACCAGGCCGATGTTGCGTCTCACCGCGTCCCGTTCGCTGACGATGTCGTGGCCCCCGACGGTGGCCGAGCCGCCGGTGGGACGCACGAGCGTGCACAACATGCTGATGGTGGTCGACTTCCCGGCGCCATTGGGGCCCAGGAAGCCGAACGTCTCGCCGCGACGTACCTCGAAGTCGATGCCCTTGACAGCCTCCACGTCTCCGTAGCGCTTGGCGAGGCCGTGGACGGAGACGGCCGGTATCCCCGGGCCACCTTGCGGGGGCTCGGGGAGGTGGGAGGCGGTGTTGGTGGTCTGGGTCAAACGCTCATTGAGACTCAGCTTCCCCTTCAGCGAGGATAGGGGAGCGGTCCCCCGAGCCGCCAGGAGCACCTCACGCGCCTTTCGGGCACCTCCCCTGGAGCGGGCGCTCCCATTGCCGGGCGCGATCCCACCCGGCGGGACTCATCGCGCAATAAGTAGACCCCTGCAAGCCACGCTGCGCCGCTTGCCGGGCTCCTCGGCTCGGCGTAGGCTCGGTCTCACCCGGCCACCATCCGCCTGGAAGTGCCCTTGCTGCAGAGCGTAGAGGGCCGGTAACCGAGAGGGTGCCGTGCGATCCCTCGCCGCCCCCGTAGGATTCCCTGCGGTGGCAGCAACTCCGCCCGCTGAGCTCGTCCTGCCTGAGTCGATCGCGATCTGGGCGGTCGTTCGCCGCGCGGGTCCGCGACTGGTGCGCGATGGCTTCGGTCCGCTTGCGGTCTTCTTCCTCGGATGGAAGCTCATCGGCCTGACCGGAGGGATCGCAATGGCTGTCGTGTTCGGCTTGTCGGTGTTCGTGCACGAGCGCCGTCAGGGCCGGCCGGCGATGGTGGTGCGCCTTGCGCTCGTGCTCGTGGCGATCCGGGCGGTCGTGGGGCTCAGCTCGGACAGCGCGACCGTCTACCTCGCCCAGGAGGTGGCCATCGACACGCTCCTCGGCTGTGGGGTGCTGGCGTCGCTTGCCACCCGCCGTCCGTTCGCCGCGTGGTTCGCCGACGAGGTCTACCCCCTCCCGCGGGAGGCGCAACTCTCAGACACCTTCCGCCAGACCACGCGCAGGGTCACGATCGTATGGGGGGTCTACTTCCTGGCGCGCGCGCTGGTGCGCCTGGCGGCCCTTCTGACGCTGAGCACCTACCGCTATGTGCTGGTCGCTGCGCTCAGCGATGCGCCGTTTCTCATCGGGCTGCTGGCTTGGTCGGTCTACTACACGACGAGCGTCTTCCGCCGCAGTCCGCAGTGGGCCCCGGCGATCGCCGCCGCGGAGGCATCGCCACGGACGTGACGGCCAAGCTCACGCTCCGTCCGCTTGCCCGGGGCGACGAGCCCGAGCTGCTGCGCGGCGAGGAGCAGCCCTGATCTGAAGCGGTGCCCCGGAGCCGGCGAGGCTCCGGGGCATGGGCTTTCAGGCCGTGGCTAGAAGGGGCCAGGCCCGAGCGGGCCGCCTTCTTTGGTCGGACTGGCCAGCTCGCACTGTCCGAACCGTGTCCCAAGCACCGTGTTGGGTGCCGGCACACGGGGGAAGGTGGCTTCGGCTTCCTCGAAGCTGTCCCAGACCATGCTGTTCGCGCGGCAGACCAGGTTCTGCTCGATTTCATTGGCGATGATCTCGATGGCGTCGGGGTCGGCCAGCTTGTTGCCGATCACCCTCATCGAGCCGCCGACGCTGTCGCGCGCCAACCCGAGCCAGCAGGACTTCAGCCCGACCACCGAAAGGTCGCCGAAGACGACGTTGTCCTCGTAGTCGCTGTAAACGGGAGAGGGGTGGGGGAATTCCGCGAAGACCCCGCTCGGCGCGCAGGTTTCACCGCCCCCGCCGCCGTACTGGCTGACGTCTCCGACGACGACGCTGTTGTGCACGATGACGCCCAGCGGCTCGTGCGCACGAAGGTCGCCGGCCACGAAGTCCCGGCTCGAGAGGGTCGGTTTTTCCTTGTTCGGGTCATCGAGGCACGTGAAGTGTTCGGGCTCGCACCCGAGCAGCATGCTGCCGCCGTCCTGCACGCGCAGGTCACCCACGACCGTGAGGCTCGATCCGCCGCTGCCGGTCTTGTCGTTGCGCCCGAACGCCGCTAGCAGCAGCGAGCCGGAGCGAACGGTCAGGGTGCCGTGGACCACGGCGTGGCCCGCGTTGACCGCGCAGACGCCTTCGACTGACACGTCATGGCGGTAGGCGCCCGCGAGGACGCCGGGTTTTGCGATGGTTCCCGCGCACGTCTGTCCGCGGTCGTGGAACCCGTCGGGATGCCCGGACTGGTGCTCGGCCGCCGCGGGCCCCGCGTGGAGCGCCGTGAGTGCGAGGGCGAGGCCGCCCGCCGCCAGCAGTCGCGCGAGCCGTCGGTCCAGGCGTCCTCCCAGTCGAGAAATACGCACGTCCATGTTCTCCCTCTCCTTTTTCGTGCCAGACCGAATCGTCTGGCTGGACAAAGGCGCCCGCGCACGGCGAGGTCCGACGCAAGTGCTCAGTTCCCCTCCCGCGCGAGCGCACAAACCGCACAGAACCTTACAACCCACACTGCCGGGGCGGCTACGCCGCCACGCGCGCTGCCTAAGCGGCCACGCGCCGTGCGCCCGCCGCGCCGACGGCTGTCTCGCCCAGCAGCTCGGTGAGGATCTCCCCGAGCTTCAGCGTCTGGTCGCGCTCGGCGAGCGTCCCGTCGAGGTTGAAGGCCTCGTCTGCGCTGCCCACGGGCAGCTCCTCGTCTATGACCCTCGCGCCGGCGGCCGCGAGCGTCTTGCGCAGCTCGGCCTGGGCCCAGACGGCGCCGAACATACCTGTGCTCGCGCCGATTACGGCTGCGGGCTTGTTGCGCAGGGCGGCGTCGGCGGACGGCCGCGAGGCCCAGTCCACGGCGTTCTTCAGCGCCCCGGGGATCGAGGAGTTGTACTCGGGGGTGGCGAACAGGAGGGCGTCCGCGTCGGCGATCGCCTGGCGCCAGCTCTGCACGGCGAGCCCCGGCGCGCTCTCGTCGTCCTCGTCGAACGGCGGGATGGCCTTCAGCCCGGAGAAGGTGACCAGCTCGGCCTCGGGCGGCAGCAGCGCTGCCGCCGCCCGAAGCAGCCGGAGGTTGTGGGAGTGGCTCCGCAGCGAGCCCGATACTCCTAGAACCCGGATCGGCATCTGCTACTCCGCGGCCTGAGCCAGCTCGAGCTCGACCGTGAGCTTCACGTCATCGGCCAGCGCGACCCCGCCCTTGGGCAGCGGCGCGTTCCAGTTCAGGCCGTACTTCGTGCGGTCGATCACCGTCTCGAGCGTGACGCCGATCTTGACCGCCCCGCCGAGCGTCTCCACGGGGTCGGTGATCGTGCCACGCGCCTCGACCGGGTGGGTCTGGTCCTTGATCGTGAGATCGCCGTCGAGCACGAGCTCCTCGCCGTCGCGCCTGATCGAGGTCGAGACGAAGCGCAGCTCGGGGTAGCGCTCGCTGTCGAAGAAGTCCGGGGAGCCAAGGTGGGCCTGGAGGTTCTCGTCCTTCACGACTATCGAGCCGGCCTTGACCGTGCCGCTCAGCTCCGCCGAGCCGTCCTCGCCGACGTTCAGCGTGGCGGCGAGGTCCTCGAAGCGGCCGCGGAAGGTGGCGACGACCATGTGCTTGATGGCGAAGCCGGCCGAGGAATGGGTCGGATCCGACTGCCAGGTTCCTACGGGAAGTGCGGTGGCGGTGCTTACGGCGGTGGCTGACATGGGCTCTCCTTGATTCGTTCGATTAGCGGACCACAGTCCGTATAAGCGCTATGCTAACACAAGTGGACCGCAGTCCGGTAATCACCGCAGATAGACTTCCGTGGGTGGAGGGCCACGCCGGGGGAGCCGCGCTGCCGATGCTCGAGCCCGCTCGCCGTGAGCGGGCCGATGCGATGCGCAACCGCGTCGCCATCCTCGCGGCGGCCGAGCGCCTCGTCGTCGAGCGGGGGGCGGACTGCATGACGATGGACGAGGTCGCCTGCGCGGCGGGCGTGGGCAAGGGCACGCTGTTCCGCCACTTCGGCGACCGCTGCGGACTGCTGCGGGCACTGCTCGACGAGCGCGAGCGGGTGTTCCAGGAGGACTTCATCCGGGGCCCGGCGCCGCTCGGACCCGGGGCGCCGGCGTGCGAGCGCCTGGTGGCCTTCGGCGAGCGCATGCTCGATCACATCGAGCTCCAGGGCGATCTCCTGGCCGCGGCCGAAAACGGCGCCCCCGGGGAGCGCCTGCGCCACAGCGTCTACGCGGCCTACCGTGCCCACGTGACCGCGCTGCTGCGATCCTCCCAAGTCGACACGGGGACCGGCTACCTTGCCGACGTGCTCCTCGGGGCGCTGTCCACCGAACTCGTGCTCTACCAGCGGCGCGACCTCGGGCTTCCCCAGGATGAGCTCAAGCGGCGCTGGAGCGAGCTCGTGCACGCGCTCGCGGATGTTCCCGGCCCCGCGCGTCCGCGCGGCGCTCCGATCGGTTAGCCGACCATCTCGAGCGCCGGCGCCCTGTCGCCGCCGACGCTCTTGCGCCCGCCGCGCGACGTCCTCTCCGACATAATGCCCGCCATGAGGGCCGTCCAGATCGTCGAGTGCTCGGGTCCCGACAGCGGGCTGGCACTGGTCGAGCTGCCCGAGCCCGAGGCTTCGCACATGCTCACGCCGGGAGCCGGAGTGGTGGTCGAGGTACATGCCGCCGGGGTCTCGTTTCCCGAGGTGCTCCAGACTCGCGGCGAGTATCAGCTCAAACCGCCCCTGCCGTTCGTGCCCGGGAGCGAGGTGGCCGGGGTGGTGCGCAGCGCGCCCGAGGGTGCGGCGGTCGTCCAGGGAGACCGCGTGGCGGCGTTCTGCGGGCTCGGGGGCTTCGCCGAGACGGCGGTTGCTCCGGAGTTCCTCACGTTCGGGCTCTCGGACGAGCTGGACTTCGCCCAGGGCGCGGGTCTGATCCTCAACTACCACACCGCCTACTTCGCGCTCGTCCTGCGGGGGCGCCTGAAGGAGGGCGAGACGGTGCTCGTCCACGGTGCGGCCGGCGGCGTGGGCACGGCGGCCCTGCAGGTCGCCATGGGCGTGGGGGCCAGGACGATCGCGGTCGTATCCAGCGACGCCAAGCAGCGGGTTGCCGAACGGGCCGGCGCGAATGAGGTGGTCCGCTCCGAGGGCCCCTGGAAGGACGCGGCCAAGGAGCTCTCGGGCGGCGGCGTGGACATGGTGCTAGACCCCGTCGGCGGCGAGCGGTTCACCGACAGCCTGCGCGCGCTGCGCGAGGATGGCCGCGTCGTGGTGGTGGGGTTCACCGGCGGGTCGATCCCCGAGGTGAAGGTGAACCGGCTGCTGCTCGGCAACACAGAGATCGTGGGAGCCGGGTGGGGGGCCTACGTCATGGGCAAGCCCGAGCTCAACCGCGAGATCGGCGCCGCGGTGAGCCGCATGGTGGACGACGGCGTCGTGCGGCCGATCGTCGGCGAGCGCTTCCCGCTGGAGCGCGCCGCCGAGGCGCTCAACTGCATCGATGAGCGGCGTGCCACCGGCAAGGTGGTGCTCGACGTGCGGCCTGGATGAGCGAGCTGAAGCTGATCGGCGCAGGGCTTCCGCGGACCGCGACGACCACCCAGATGGTCGCGCTGGAACAGCTCGGTCTGGGGCCGTGCTACCACATGCGCGACCTGCTCGCCGACCTTCCCGGGGGCCTTCCGCTTTGGGAGCGCGCCGCCGAGGGCGCCCCGGACTGGGACACGATCTTCGCCGGCGTGGGCTCGACCGTCGACTGGCCCTCGGCCCGCTACTACCGGCAGCTGATGGAGCGCTACCCCACCGCCAAGGTGCTGCTGAGCGTCCGCGACGGCGAGGCGTGGGTGCGAAGCATGCGCCAGACCGTCTGGGGGATCTTCCACGGCGACACGGTCATGCACCACGTGTGCGAGGCGCGTGCCGTGCTCGACCCCTCCTGGCGCCGCTTCACCGGGCTGATGACGCGGATCACCTGGGACGAGCAGGGCGGCGCGCTCGCCGGCGACACCTCCACCGATGAGGGCTTCGCCGCGTTGATGAGCCGCTGGAACGACAGCGTCAGGGCAACGGTGCCGGCCGATCGCCTGCTCGTCTGGGATCCAAGTGAAGGATGGGAGCCGCTCTGCGGCTTCCTGGAGCTCGAGGTTCCCGCCGAGCCGCTCCCGCGCCTGAACGACACGGCCTCGTTCAGGGAGGGAATCATCGGCGACGCGCTCGCGAGCATCAACGAGTGGTGGCAGGCGCGCGAGCGCCCGGGCAGCGGCCTGCACGGGGCGCCGCTCAGCTAGGACTCCCGGCACGCAGCAGCAGCCGCCTGCTCGGGCCCGAGGAACGGCGTGAGCGCCATGTAGACGATCTGCGGCGCGGCGTCCGGGAGCTCGGCGATGCGGTCGTTCTCGACGTAGTGGTGGAGGATCTGCCAGATGCCCCCGGCCGTCGCCTCGGCCACGATCCGGGGCGAGGCGGTGGGGTCGTGGGCGAGCCCGCGACCGGGGCCGAGGCGCGCGGTGAAGGCGTGCAGGGCGCTGTCGCGGATCTCGATCGCCTCGGGGCTCGCGGCGAACGTGTCGACGAGGCTGAGGTGCGCATGTGCAGGCTCCGAGCAGATGTAGTCGATCAGCGCGCGAAGGGCGCCCGCGACCGCCCGCGGCCAGTCGTCCTCGTGCGCTCCGTAGGCCTCGGCGGTGACGAGCAGCGCCTGGTGCATGCCGACCTTCTGGGCGTCGAGGAACGCGTCGTGCTTGGTCGGATAGATCTCGTAGAACGTCTCGTGAGAGATGCTCGCGCGGCGGGCGATCTCGGGGATCGTGAGACCGGCGAGTCCCTTGGCGGCGACGATCGCCGCCGTCGCGTCGACGATACGTTCGCGCTGGCTGTTCTCGACGAACTGGCGCGACAGGTCGTGCCGGCCGCTCGGCAGGCGGACCTCGCCACGCCGTGCCCGCTCGGACGGCGCGTTGACGACGTCGCTCGATCGCCGTCCCCGCGCGGGGACTGGGACCGGCAGCCCGACGGGGAGCTCCGGCGGGTATGAGGCCGCCCAGGCGGTGAGCTCGTCCGCGAGCTCGGGCAGCAGGTTCGCGCGGCCCTCGCGCAGGCGCGCGGCGGTGACCTCGCGGATCCCTCCGAGGATGACCTTCACGGTCAGGCCCGCCCTGCGCCTGGTCGAGGTGCGGTCGCGGCTGACCCGGATCCGCCGCTCGAGCGCCTCCAGCGTGCGGTTGCGCCGCTCGAGCGCCTTCGCGCCGGCGCCGAAGGCCCCTAGCACCAGCAGGGATATCGCGTCGGGCTCGGCCGCCGCCAGCTCGGCGAAGGCGCGGACCGCCGAGCGCAGGCGCTCACGCTGGGGGGCCTCGCGGTCGTAGGCCCTCATGACCGTCCGGGCGGTGCGCCCGGCGATCTCGTCGTAGGCGCTCAGGAGCAGCTGCTCCTTGTTCGTGTAGAGGGTGTAGAAGGTGGGCCGCGAGACGTGCGCGAGCGTCGTGACGTCGCGTATCCGTACGGCCTGGTATCCGTGCTCGGCGATCAGCTCGGTGATCGCCGACTGCAGGCGGGAGCGCTGGTCGCGCTGGACCTCCCCGGGGCCGAGCCCGTGCGGCCCGGTGGGGAGGCGCCGGTAGCGCTCGGCGGACTCCGGCGGGCGATCCGGCTTCAGCGGATCGGCTTTGACACGGGGCGCCGGCACGTCCGCGGGGCGGCTGGTTGGGAACCCTCCTCTGACATCAACCGCGAGCGTAACAGCCCACGCCGGCCCGGTCGGGGCCGCCGGCCGGCCTGCTCAGCCGCGAATGGTGGGCGAGACGCCGAGGGTGGCGCCGGACGCGTCGAGCGCGGCCACGGCCACGTAGCGCTCGGGTCCGGGGGTCGCGATGGCCGTCTCGAAGCCGGTGCGGGTCGCGGTGGCCACGGGGACCAGCTGCCGCGGCGAGGCTCCCGCGAGCACGCGCCAGCTCGCGGTCCGGGTGTCGCCGTTCCAGCTCGCATACACGGTGAGCGGCCCGGCGCGCGATGACGGCCCGCCGAGCGCGGCGATCGCCGGGCTGGCGGACGGCGCTCCGCTCCAGGGGAAGCGGTAGGCCCGGTAGGACTCATAGGAGCCGTGCATGTGCGCGTCGAACAGCAGCTGGCCCTGCTGGCTCAACTCGGAGAAGTAGGGCGCCGATCCCCACCCGATGAAGACGTCCTGGTTGGCGAGCAGCTGCACGTTGCCCTGGCTGCCCGCCAGGAGCGCCGTTGGGTGCACGTACTGGGCGACCAGCGTGCCGGTGTCCGTCTGGGGGTCCAGGGACAGGATGATCGCGCGCGACTGCTGATGGACCTTCGGGTCGGCCCCGTTGTCAAAGACGCTGATCGTGCCGTTGGCCTGCACGGTCGCGTCGTGCTGGTAGGCGGTGCTCGCGCCGGGCGCGAGCTTGACGCCCGAGTGCTTGCCCCCGATGCTCGTGAGCACCTGGCCGCTGCCGGTGCTCAGCTCATACAGCGCCGAGGTGTTGCGCGCGGAGATGAGCGTCGTCCCGTCGGGCTGCTGGTCGATCGAGTTGATGTGGAAGAAGTCGAAGGGCCACCGCGTGCTCGCGCCGGCCGGTGAGCTGTAGGAGTCGCCGAGCGCCACGTGGTCCAGGCTGTGCCACTCGCGCCGCACGAGCCCGGTGTTCAGGTCGATTTCCTGGAACAGGCTGTCGGTGACGGTCCCCGCGCTCGGCCCGCCCACCGCGGACAGATTGCAGGCGATCGGATGGAACACGGTCAGGACCGCGGTGTCCGTGGGCATGATGTGGAAGTCGTGGAGGTCCGCCTCATAGCCGTTCCCGGCGGACACGCGGCGGATTTCGTGGTAGGAGCTGTCCGCGATCACCTCCTGGCCCTGGCCGAGGCCCTGCAGCGGGATCTGCCCCTGCCACCAGGTGAGGACCGGCCGGCCTTCGTACTGCTGCACCTGCAGGTTCGTCGCTTCTGTGCCGCGTGGGAGCGGGTGGAACCACACGAGGTTGCCGGCTTCGTCGAAGATCATCGGCCCGCTCGCCCCCGGGCCGGAGTACGGGGTGATGAACACGTCCCCGGGGGCGGTCTGGGCCGAGCGCGCGGTGACGACGATCCTGGGGGCCTGTAGGTTCGCTGCCGAGTGGAAGTGCTCGAGCGCGCCCGGGTCCCGGTGCTTGGGGTACGTCGGTCCGTAGGTCACCGGATCGGACTGGGCGATCGCGAAGCGGAAGGTGAACCGCTGCGCTCCGGCAGCGCCGTCCACGGTTCCGCGCACGGTCACCACCTCCCCGGAGCCGAACGCCTTCGCCGGGATGAAGCTCGCGCCGTCTCCCTGGGAGTAGCCGCGCAGCCGGCCGGGGTGAGAGCCGGTCCGCGACCCGCTCACGCTCACCCCGTGGAGCGCCGCGGGCGGCGCTCCGAGCAGGCTGATCTGCGTTCGCGGGGAGGCGTCGTAGGAGCCGGGAAGCGGGGAGACGCTGAGGTTCGTCCCGGCGAGCAGGGCCGAGCGGTTGAGCGTGCCCGGCACGCAGGGCGGGGCGGCGGGGACGCGGGCGGCCGCGGTCCGGCGCGCGGACTGCGCGTGGGAGATCGGCCTCGCGCCCGCCGCCGGCGCGGACCCGCAGCACGCCGCCGCCAGCGCGCCGGCCGCGACCAGCGTTCCGGGTGCCCGCCGGAGGGTCACCCGCCGGAGGATTTGATCGCCCGCGAGCTGCCGAGGACACGGCCCGCTGCGCTCAGGGCGCGCACCTGCAGGTACGGTGCCGCCGGGGCCGGGATCACGGTCTCAAAGCCGGTGTTCGGCGTCGTCGAGACAGCCGCGAGCCGGGCGGGGCTCGACCCGGTAAGAAGCTGCCAGGAGGCAACCGTCGTCGCGCCGTTCCAGCTGGCGTAGACGGCGGTGACCGCGCCGGTCGTGACCACGCGGATCGCCGGTGGTTCGGTCGGCTGTCCGCTCCAGGGCTCGCGGTAGACGCGGTAGCTGTTCTCGCCGCGGGGCAGCTGGGCGTCATAGACGACCTGGCCCTGGGCGTTGAATTCGGTGAAGTTGGGCAGCCCGCCCCATCCGACCATGAAGCCGCCGCCGGGCAGCTGCTGGGAGTTGCCCTGGCTGGTGGTCTGCAGGGGTCCCGTGG
>Ga0209048_10004628_pt1 | contig 13141 bp, 7 predicted proteins | sample FrelakmetCRP12CR_FD_187146 | JGI IMG/M metagenome (GOLD analysis project Ga0209048, IMG submission 187146) | Freshwater lake sediment microbial communities from the University of Notre Dame, USA, for methane emissions studies - CRP12 CR (SPAdes)... | ecosystem: Environmental > Aquatic >... | reverse complement strand
CTGAATACGAGGCATTCGGTTATCCGTTTGATCATCTGGCTGGTCGTTTCGATGAGGCCATGCAGATCATCGTTCCATTACTACGGGAAGGTCATGTCGATTTCCATGGGCAGTACTATGAAGTTAGTAACTGTGTCTTGCGCCCGCGTGGTCCTTCACCTGCTGGCCCGCGTATACTGGTGGCTGGACGCCGCCCGCGCATGCTGCAACTCACCGCTCGCGATGCCGACGCCTGGAACACTGCCTGGCATACCGACGCTGCCGTCGTCAAAGAACGTATTGATGAACTTGCGCAAGTTTGCGCAACCATAGGGCGCGATCCCGCTAGTATTGAGATGACGGTGGGCACTGAAGTGCGTCTTCAGCCACGTAAGGAAGATGGTTCGCCTGATAGAGCTATTTCAGGCACACCTGAAGGGATCGCGAGTCGCCTGCAAGCCTTTGCTGACGTGGGTACCTCGCACCTGATCGTCGCGCTCGATGCTGTTACACCCGCCAGTATTGAACAGTTGGGACACATCGCTGAATTGGCGCGCCAACGATGAAATGAAGAGCAGTCTTTGCAGGAAACGGTTGATAGCTCACTAACCAGAAACATTATGGCTGGATTGACTCCTGATGCTGGAAAAGGTCAGCCTCAAGCGTGGGCTTGATGATGGATGTCCAGAGTGCATATCCTTTCGCACTTGGATGTAACCTGTCCCAGATATACAGATCACGCTTTGGTAGTATCATCCTGAGCGCATTATGTGTCATCCTGAGCCGCAGCGAAGGATCTCGTAGCCCAACACGTGAGATCCTTCGCTGCGGCTCAGGATGACACTTGGTGGCCGATTCGTCTCCCCGCGCTTCGTGAGCTGATGACCCAATATGTTGGCGGTTGCGCTGTCCTGGCCTCATTTCATTGAGCCCCGATAGTTGGTGGAGCCGTCTACTTTTAATTAGAAGAGGCATTCCACAGACCAGATTCACCTGTGAACTGTCTTTGCTGGTTAAGGGCTTTAAATGTTCCTGTTATATCCCCTCCTATTTTAATGTCTCCATCAAAGGAAAGGAATGATGAACCGCCAAGTATGGTAACAGTGAATTGGAGATGTCCATTTTGAGTGACTGTCCCTGTAAAAGGGCCAACCATGCCAAGGCCCTGGAAATAACCCTTGATGTTCCCACTGTTTTGGTGAATTTGTGTGAGGAACAATTTTGATTTTTGGCGAGTAAGCAGATCAAAAATAGTACCTGCATAGGAAAGACCGATGTCTGGATACGAAGAGACAACTGTTGTCACGTTGGAAGGGGGTGTCGGTGATAGGGAAGTAGCAGGTGTAACAGTAGGAATAACTCTCTGCGAGATAGAAGATGTTTTGTTATCTTGCAGAGCAAACGAAACGAGAGCCGTTCCAATAGCTATCGTAAGAATGGCAGCTAAAAGGATAAAGAAGAATGCACTTTTTCTTGATTTAGGAGGCTGAGTCTGGTGATGTAAAGCTGGAATTGCGGTTTTCAAAGGTTTAAGTTGTTGTTCAGGAACAACTTGAAGCTTTTCAGGAGCCTGTGATTCCAGAAGAGGCGTAACCACTTGCTGCTGTGGAGGAAGGCTGTTTAACTCCCGCCAGAAATCCTCGACTGAATGAAAGCGATCATCACTACTGATACTCATCGCCTTCTCAATAGCCATTGCATTAGCCCATGACACAGATGGTATGACGAGGTGTACTGGTACGAGAGGGTCGATTCCTTTACTACCTGTGACTCGTGCTATGGCATCAATAGGTATAGTGCCGGTTAACAACGTGTACAGCGTCGCTCCAAGACCATATATATCTGTACGAGGATTGGTACCGCTTCCATACTGCTCTGGTGCTGCATATCCAGGTGAACCATGACGAATAATTGTTGTAGTATTATCTGCGATGTACTCTTTCGCCAGGCCAAAATCAACGAGAACAGCCTCGCCACCCCTCGTTGAGACGATGATGTTCGATGGCTTGATATCTCTGTGGACGATTGGTGGATTTTGACTATGTAAATAGATCAGTGCATCGACGATAGGTTTCATTACAGCTAGAACAAGGGGCAATGAAAAACGCCGTTCTGGTTGCTCTCCAAGCAGAATATCCAGATTTTGTCCCTCGATGTAATCCATGAGCATATATACGCGTTTGAGTTTTTCATATTCAAACACTTTGTAAACGTGGGGCAATGCTCGATGATTGAGTCTCTTGAGCACCTCTGCTTCAAATGCGAAGCGTTCGCGGTCTCGTGCATTAGGATCAATTACCTCCTTGAGAGCAAAAAGGCGCTCCTTGACGTGTCGATCCCTGACCAGGTAAACAGCGCCAAATCCCCCTTTACCAAGAAGACTTTCTACGATATAGCGTTCTCCATCGGGATGTTGGATCGTGGCTCCAACGGGGAGCACCATCTGTTCTTGTAGCACGCATTACCTCGCATACGAATACAATCATCAGTTCATTATTGGTTGAGCCTTCTAGTTGAAACCTACAATATATTACTAAATGATTCGATTAAAGTCAATTATTTTTGCTTTTGACGTGTTATTTTGTAGCATTTTGTTGAGCTTATGATAAATCCTATTGAGAGACGTCGCGTACAAGCCTTCTCAGCTAAAATAAACTCAACAACATTCTATTTAAAAAATAAGCAAATAAAAGTTACTAAATTTCAAATAAATCGTATGTAATAAGCAGATGGAATATATAGTATAGATGCGATAAAAACCCACAATTGATTGAAGGAGATGCAACAGTGAAGATGAAACGTACTTCAGGTTTATTTGCTGGTCGTGTATGTCTGGCTTTTGGCATCATGTGCATGATTGCTTTTGCTGCACTCTTTGGTTTACAGGGGCATTCTGCATCAGCAGCAAGCCCCTCCTACGTGCGTGTTATCCATGCTTCGCCCTTTGTTGGAACCGCCGACGTCTTTGTTGATGGCACGAAGTTGCTGAGTAGTTTCCAATTCGGCGCTGTTACGGACTATGTTACCGTTCCAGCGGGACCTCACAAGGTGCAAATCGCCCTGGTTGGGAAAGGAATTGGTGCATCGGTTATTTCAGAAACATTAGCTGTCAGTCCTGGTGTTGCCTACACAGTGGCTGCTACAGGCGCGACGCCTTCAAGTCTAGCACTGCAGGTCTTTATTGACAATAACCTGCTCTCTCCTGGAACTGCCAGGCTACGGTTGTATCAGCTTTCTCCTGACGCTGGTTCAGTTAGTATGGATACCGGGGGGAATTCACTTCTAAGTGGAATAGGTTACCAGAGTGCCAGTAATTATGTCTCGATTGCCGCAGGTACGTATAATGTAGGTGTTGACGCTTCTAGTAATACATCCCTGCATGTTTCAGCAGCACTGAAGGCAAATACGGTGACAAGTGTTTTCGCCGTCGGGCTTGTGCATGGTACACCTAACATTCAGCTTGTTACCTCGCAGGTTCAAGGCCTGCCTGGAGTGCCAAACACCGGGAGTGATCCAAATGCGTTTACTCAAGCAAATAATGTGCAACATCTCGCCGGGTGGACATGGCTTGTAGGTTGTGTGTCGCTTTTACTCATTGGTAGTAGTATGTTCGTACGCCGCCTTGTAGCTAAGCCATAGAGATGAACGTACGGGGGTTCTGCATCTTATGCACTCTTTCCGATTGAGAGCGTGCCTATTTGCCATAATCATGGTATTGGCATTATCTGCATGTGGCTCTGCCTCGTTTTCTGAAATGCCAGAGGTACGCATGTCTCAAACAATAAATGCCAGTACCTCGCCGGCAGTTCTTCCAGTAAGCAAGGCGAAGTCGGCATTGAATCCAGTACGCCTGATCATACCAACTTTAGCAATTAATGCTCCCGTTGAGGGTGTAGGCACTCAACCGAATGCAGATTTGGCGACGCCAACACAAAATCCATGGCAGGATGTAGGCTGGTACAATCTGGGTCCACATCCAGGTGAGCGAGGAAGCGCCGTAATTGATGGACACCTTAATCGTCCAGGTGGATTTCCAGCAGTATTTTGGTATTTACGCGATTTGCACGTTGGTGACGAAGTACTGGTGAAGAATACCTCGGGGAAAACAGTACGTTTCCAGGTGACACGCATTGAGCTTTATGCGCCGCAAGACGCGCCTATTCAAGACATTTTTGGTAATTGGGGAGGAACGTATCTCAATTTAATCACCTGCGCGGGGGATTGGATTCCAAGTCAGCATCAGACGAATCTGCGGCTGGTGATTTATACGTCTTTAGCTATGGTGTAATACATGAATGAAGCGAACAGCAAAGCAGCCTGGCTGCTTTGCTGTTCGCTTCATTCATGTATTTTATTTGTCTCTTTCTCCACCAGTCAGAGCTGCCTGAGCGGCAGCCAATCGTGCGACTGGCACGCGGAAGGGCGAGCAACTCACGTAATCCAACCCGATCTCGTGGCAGAACTCGATACTGTTGGGATCACCACCATGTTCACCACAGATACCCACTTCCAGGTCCGGGTTCGCTTTTCGCCCGTTCTCAACTGCCATACGTACAAGTTGTCCTACACCATCACGATCAAGTGTCTGGAATGGATTAAAGGGGAGGATTTTCACTCTCTCCGTAGCTCCAGGCTCTTCCAATCCATCAACGTATTTCAGCAGGAACTTGCCCTCGGCATCGTCACGGCTGATGCCAAAAGTTGTCTGAGTCAGGTCATTCGTGCCAAAGCTGAAGAATTCTGCTACGGGTGCGATCTGGCCGGCAGTCAGGGCGGCTCTTGGTAGTTCGATCATCGTGCCAAATTTATAGGCAACGACGGAACCAACCTCAGCAGTAACCTCCTTCGCCACTGCCTCAAGTTGTCGACGAACTTCCTTCAACTCATTGACATGGCCGACCAGCGGGATCATGATCTTTGGATGGATCTTCTTCCCCTCTTGAGCGAGTTCGAGCGCTGCCTCCAGGATTGCTCGAGTCTGCATCACATTAATCTCTGGGAAAAGCAATCCCAGCCTGCAACCGCGCAAGCCTAGCATGGGGTTCATCTCGCGCATTGCTCCCACTGCTTCAAGCATTTTACGCTTCTCTTCCAACTCTTTTGGATTGCTTCCATTTGTTTCGAGCCGTGTCACATCCACCAGCAATTCTTCGTAGGAGGGCAAGAATTCGTGGAGTGGCGGATCAATCAAGCGAATGACCACCGGGTAACCCTCGCCAGTTTTAGGATTTACCATAGCCTCGAAGATGCCTTTGAAGTCGCTGCGCTGGAAAGGCAACAATTGGTCAAGCGCCGCCTGGCGGTCTGCCTTGTTCTCTGCCAGGATCATCTTCTGCACGATGGGTAGGCGTTCCTGCTCCATAAACATGTGCTCGGTTCGGCAGAGTCCAATGCCTTCAGCACCGAATGTTATGGCACGTTTAGCATCACGTGGATAATCAGCATTTGCCCACACACCCAACTTGCGAATTGTATCTGCCCATGCTAACAATTGCTTCAGGTCAGCCTCTTTATCAAAGTCGGCGTCAACTGTCTTGATAATGCCAGCGAAAACCTGTCCAGTCGCGCCATCTATTGAAATATCATCACCTTCATGGATAACGATATCTGAGCCAACCACGCGGAAAAGACGCTCTTCCTCGTGAACGCGAATACCCTCGGTTCCTGCAACACACGGGAGGCCAAGACCGCGAGCTACAACGGCCGCATGACTGGTGGCGCCGCCGCGTGCAGTCAATATACCCTTAGCAACCAGCATCCCATGCACATCATCGGGGCTGGTTTCAGGTCGTACCAGTACGATTGGCGTTCCAGCCTTGCCCAACTGTTCTGCGCGGTCGGCATCAAAGATAGCTTTGCCGGTAGCTGCGCCTGGTGAAGCATTCAGGCCTTTGGCCAGCAGTCTTCCTTCCTCTTCAGCCTTCTGTTTTTCTGACTCATCGAAGCGTGGCAGCAATAATTGATAGACCTGGATTGGCTCGACACGCTTGACCGCTTCTTGTTCGTTGATTAAGCTTTCCGTGACCATATCGACAGCTATTTTGACAGCCGCCTGAGCTGTGCGCTTACCCGCGCGCGTTTGGAGCATGTAGAGATGGCCTTTCTCGACCGTGAATTCCAGGTCCTGCATATCGCGGTAGTGCTGCTCGAGTCGTTTTGCGATTTCCTTGAATTGCTCATAGACATGTGGCAAGTCTTCTTTCAAGCGAGCAATTTTCGAAGGGGTGCGGATACCTGCTACGACATCTTCACCCTGAGCATTCAGAAGATATTCGCCGTAAAGTTGCTTTTCTCCTGTGCTGGGATTGCGTGTGAAAGCCACTCCGGTACCGCTATCGTTACCCATGTTGCCGAAGACCATACTCTGCACATTTACGGCCGTTCCAAGGGTATGAGCAATTTTGTTGAAGTTGCGATAGTCGATAGCTCGCTTGTTGTTCCACGAAGAGAATACAGCCTCGATAGCCTTTTGCAGCTGCGAGTTGACATCTGTAGGGAATGGTTCACCAGACTGGCGTTCAGCAATCTGCTTAAATTCAACAACCAACTTCTTAAGCGCATCCGCGGGGATCTCGGCATCAGTTGCTACCCCGGCCTGCTTTTTGTAGTTGTCGAGCACCTGCTCAAAATCTTTCGGGTCAGTATCAAGGACAATCTTGCTGAACATCTGAATGAAGCGACGATAGGCATCGTAGGCGAATCGCTCGTCTCCAGTTAGCTGCACCAGTCCCTTTACCGTCTCATCGTTAATGCCAAGGTTCAGTACCGTATCCATCATTCCAGGCATTGAGAATTTAGCGCCCGAACGTACCGAGACCAGCAGTGGATTCTCCTGCTTGCCAAAACCTTTGCCTGTTTGTTGCTCAACGATCTTGATACCCTCGCCCACTTGTTCCCACAGTCCCTGAGGAAACTGTTTGTCAGAGTCGTAATACGCGTTGCATGCTTCAGTAGTAATCGTAAAGCCTGGAGGGACAGGTAGTCCTGCGTTTGTCATCTCGGCAACGCCCGCGCCTTTGCCTCCAAGCAAATCGCGCATTTTGGCATTACCTTCACTAAATAAGTAAACCCATTTGTTTGGTGACTGTTTCACTGCCTCATCCAGGCCTGAACGTGTAATTTGTTGTGTCACAAAAATCCTCCCAAAGATGAAATATTATGCGTTCAACACTATTGCCCTAGCCCAACGTAATACGTGGCGAGCGCTCTGGATATAACTGCTGGCCTGTTCGGCGCTGATCAACTCATCGGCCTCTTCAGGCGGGGTTTCCGCGTGAAATGCCTCGGGATGGAACGGCGTCAAAATCGCCAACTCCTCTTGAATCTCCTCAGGCGCGCCTACCAATGCTCCAAGCGCTCGTAAATCGTGGTCATACATGCTTCGACGGCCAAAACGCAGCAGGCTCACCGATTGAGTGGCCTTTTCTGCTGCCTGATTACAAAAATCCGCGCATGCAAAGTGTCTTCCCAGCCCCAACTCCAGCCCGGATGTTGCCATGTCCTGTGCAGCTTCAGCAAACAACCCCAAAGCCCCTTGAAGATCGCTATCTGATTGAACGGCAGTGTCCTCGTCCTCGTCTCTGTGCTGATACGATCTCGATGGAGGTAGTATTGTTTCTTGAGTAAGACTTACCCCTTCTTCGAGTAAGCGCTCCAGTTCAGGATCACCCTGGTGTGACACTTTTTGATTGTGCCAGGTTACTTCATCCTGGCTCGGGTAGTCGTGTTTTCCATTACTGGCATCCATTTGTGGCATAATAGGCTGAGTCCTTGCATGCATCATTCGTAATTCAAATACCTTGCATATATTATTCCCCCTACAGCATCATGTCAATGCTCATCATCTCGAATTCTATGGTGTAGTTGGAACTTCTATGGGCTACGAAGCGTCATTACTATGTGGGCGGTAGTTATAGCAGAGATCAAAGGAGAACTAATATGAAAATGCAGGAAACCGGTAGCGCAGGTCAACAGGTTACTCCTTCTTTGCCTGCTCGACCAAAGCGCAGGCACTGGTTGGCTGGTATTGGAACAATTATTGTAGTTGTATTGCTAGTTGGCCTGAGTGCACTCGTATTTGCCCAGTTAAGGCAACATCAAGCAGGTCAGACCTCGCCTATACCGCCAACAGCGCACTGGAAACAGGTGCTGAAAGGTTATACACTCATCTCCCTTACCTCTGCCCGTAGTGATCCTGCTATCGTTTATGCTTGCGCCATTAGAGAAACGCCAAATGTAACTCCGCAGAGTGATACAAGCGCTATTACTATACTTCGTAGCGCTGATTTTGGTGATCACTGGCAAGATATTGGTGGGAGTGTTATAGCTGGCAATACGTGTCAACTTGCGGTCAATAGTGCAAATAGTAACGATATCTATGCTGTCAGTTATGGAAATTCAATGCCAAACCCTCTACAGTTGAAACATAGCCAGGATGGTGGTAAGACATGGGAAACGATTCAGCCGGCGATGCATGTTTCTTCGCTCCAGACACCTGTACAATGGGCAATTCAGCAATTACAGGTTGAAGGCAACCATCTCTTTGGCATTCAGTGGATCACGCCTCGAGCGCTTCCTGTTGGCCCACCCATACATTCTATCCCATACCCGTATCTCGTGCCACGCCTGGCTGCAAGCGTTGATGGTGGGCATAACTGGACAATCATCGATAATCAGTTTGCAACTCAAAGGCTTGGGGTACACAGCTATGCAGTTGATCCCAACAATCCCAACACTATTTACGACCTCATCGGGTCTTCGTTGCTCCCCATTAATCTGAGAAGTGTTCCAACCTATGACCCAATGCCAATAATTGGAATAAATCAGGAACTCTTCAAAACTACCGATGGAGGAGCGACCTGGCAATCTGTGCTCAAAAACATTCCCTATGCATCACAAGTACAGCTTGCTTCTGGCAATCCACAGGTGATCTATGTTGGTGGCACTATGGGGCCGCTTCCGCTTCTTCCAGGCGTTCCCCGGCAATCGTATCCATTCGCAATAGGCTCATATCACTTGCAATTGAGTCCAGATGGTGGTTCTACATGGCAAAATGTAACTATACCCTCTGATATGCAGAGCATTCAAAACTGGTTTGTAAGTTCTGTAGGTCAGGTATATGCATCTCCCACGATTCCGTTCGGTATCCAGCCTACAGTTATTCCAGGCACCATCCAACCATCAACGCCTGTGCCATATCCAACCAGTACGCCCCAAACTGGAGGTATCCCCTCTGTAGGTGCCGATTTATCGCGCACATCGCCGATTTATCGGCCCTCGTCCCTTGTTTATATCAACTCCCAGGCAACACATTTTGCGCCTTCACAATTTATTCGACGGTACGAACCCAATACCAACAGTTGGAGTAACGTGACCAGCCCTCCGACCACTGGTTTCATGCTACAACTCACATCAATACAATCCACAAATGGAGCAGTTCTCTGGTTCGTAGGTATGGGCGATAATGGACAGGTTCTCTACAGATATATCGTGTAAGATTACCCGCCAGTATATCCCAATACATCGGTTCCGCCAGGGTCACCCCCGAAATTGAAGTAAAGGGGCCGTTCAGCTACAACTGTTGCTGGAGCCCCTCCGCTGGTATTGAATGCCTGGATATCCATCGACACTTCATATGCTTGATAGATTGGCGACGTGGGATAAGCCAGCGCCAGGGGCACGATCAAGCTGTTTATGTTAACGGTTGATCGGCTATGTGGTTGTAATTGCAGCATTTCCTGGAGGATCGTGTTATCCGCAAATAACGTAATCGCTACCGATTCGGTGGTAGTATTTGGATTTTGAAGCGTGAGAAACTCACTAAAGTTACCAAAGGTATAACCCTCGGCGAACGTATACACTGCATGGCTGGATGGTCCTGCTTCACCAACAACATCAGTGCCGCCAGAGATTCGTGAAGATCCAAAGTGGAAGTACATCAATCGCTCGGCCACGATCGAGGGTGTACTCGAAGATACTTCGGCTGAGACAGAGCCTGTTGGTGTGCAACCACAACCACTGATAGGATGATTGTATGCATTGTTCACATCGAAGTAATACTGGCTTTGTTGTGGCACTGTGACGGAAACCGTTTGAACTGTCCCATTGGTATATTCCAGTTTTACATTCGCCGTTGCATTCGTCGTTGTGAAGTTTGCTAGCACCAGGTATTCCTGGAACGTCTGCCCATTTCCTGTATATCCTTCTGCGAATAGCCAGTCACTGCCAGTAGTTGGGCCGAGCGATGTGGCTCCTACTGCTGACGCTGCGCCACTTGTCCAGCCGCCAGCAGTTGCGATGTTGTCATTGAAATACATCGGTCGTTCAACAACTATACCAATATCCGATATGACCTTGATAGCAAACTGCTGGTGTATTTTTGAAATGCCAGTGCCACGTTGTAGAGGACCTACGACGACCGTGTCCGTCTCTACTGCGCTGCCATGACTGTAGTATGTGATCTGCACATGAGCTGTATTTGTAGTGCTGGGGTTGAGTATGCTCACAAACGTACTATAGCTTATCGACCCCGCCTGACGTGAGTCGCCTTCGGCAAAGTAAAACGATGTGTTGCTGGCATTGGTCGCGCCCATCACATCCGTACCGCTCCTGATTCCATGGAACGTGAAATACATGGGACGCTCTGCTACGACTGGGACGGGTGATGATTGCACAATAGCCGAAATGGCCTGTTGTGCTGAATTTCCAGGCACCTTCAGGTCTGTACCAGCGCTGGCAGTAAATCGAGTGCTGGGATTCACGGCATGCTGGACAGTCACTGCTGGCTTGTTTTGAAAGAGATAGGTAATGTTGACCGTGGCTGCCTGAGTTGGGCTGGGATTGAGTAGCGTGATGAACTCACTAAAGCCGCCTCCGACGCTTCCTTCTGCAAAGTACCAGGTGTTGCTTGCAGGCGATACACGTCCGTTGGTCTGGTTCTTCGCAAGCAGTTCCAGATCTGTTGCCAGATATAATGCGTTGTAACTTCCCAGTCCTGTCACCATATCGTAATTCGGCGTTGCCTGGTATTCATTGTTCCCATCCCCTGTCGTATAATTATTGCCTGGCTGCACGTCGTGGAAATCGTTGCTATACGATGTCGAGGAATTATTCTGCCCGATCTGATAAAGAAGTGGATTGAGAAAACCCAGATTGAAATTCCCATCGTAGAGTGACTTTTCATTTGCCAGGGCGATCATCGCTGCCCACAATGGCGCGCCTGCTGATGTTCCGCCAACAGTAATCCAGGCTGCATTCAGGTTGCAAGGTCCATTACTTCCTGATACAACTGCTGTGCAATATATTTCATACCCGGTAGCAGGATCAGCATTGAGCGCGACATCAGGCACTTCACGGCAGTAATTTCCTGAACTGGCACTGCAGGGATGGCCAGAAGAAGCTGCGCTGATAACACCAGGACCCGCTTGCCATGCTGGCATGCTCCAGATGCTACTAACGCCGCCACCGCTCGCATTGCCTTTGCCATTATTCCACGTTGTCTCAGATCCATAGGTATTGGCACTGGTGGTCGTCATTGTTGTGCCACCAACTCCCGTCACATAAGGCTGAGATGCCGGGTCATCGACGCTCGGCGTAGTTGGTGTCGAATTGCCACAATCATTGCTGCCACTGTCACCTGACGCTGCGAATATACTTTGTCCCTGTGCCGCCGCGATCATGAAGAGAACGTTCTCCTCGTTGTATAGCGCCTGAGCAAAAGAATTTGATTCGCAGCTTCCCCAACTCGTACTCACAATTGGCACAGCGTCGCTGACAATCCTGCTCCATTCAGCTAAGGCATCGACGCTATTATTCGCAGCCTCGTAGACACGCAGTCCCGCCAGGTGTGGAGCGGCGCTCAAGACCAGCTCCATATCCAGTTCGACCTCGATTGCTCCCTGACCTGGAGTCGTAGGCGCTCCACCATTTACCGCGATACGATTGATCGGCACCGAAGTACCGCCATAGCATTTCGTATAGGCATTAATGTCCGAGGGAACATAATTATCTAGCTCGTAGAGTGCGACTGTTTGGCCTTCTCCACGGAAACCAGCGTTGTACAGGCCAGTCAAATTGTAAGCTGTTGCAATCTGATTTGGTATGTAGTAGCTGAATGGTGGTCCCGATTGAGCAGCCAAACAGGTGCTGTTATTGGCAGTAATGCTGCCTGTGCTTGCATGTTGTTTTGCAACAATTGGTGGATGCGTGTAGACACGAGCGTCATCAAGCCCTGTAATGCTCTGAATGAATGGGGCGAGCGCGATTGGCACGCTGGGATTGCTTGAAGGAGCGTAGAATTCACGCCCACCAGGTGCGCGATAGTTGTTTATCTGTATATAAAAAGCATTTTCCGCTTCCCCAATCGTTCCTGTGAAACCGATGAGCAGGTGATGCGTGTATGTGGCGCTCTCGCTGAATCCAGCTTGTTGCATATAGTCTATAATTGCTGTCTGACTGCTTGCGAGTGGCGCGAAGGATGCTGCAACCTGTGAGGGACTCAGGTAGCGATGTACGGTAGTAGAGTGGGTTCGCGAGAGTGTATCGACATAGCTTTTCAGATTCGCTTCATTCCTTGGATGCAGGCCAATAAGAAGTTCAATATGGGTATTTGGATCTGTTTGTCCAAGCAGCGTGCTTTTTTTAATCAAGCCAGGTACATGATCCTTCAATGGTGTCAGACCGTTTGCCTGTACATTGATGATGTGATTAAAAGGTGAGGAATGAAGCGTGAATACTATGCCCCAGATAAGTAACAATGACAGTGGTATAAGTGCCAGTGGATGCTTCCCCCACGAAATGCGGGGCTTCTTCCCCCCTACATGAATTCGCCCGGTAGACATATTGTGTTCTCCATACGATATAGAAATAGTGGCAAAGGCGACTCTCAAGGCTGGAAAATCGCCTGCAAATGAATGCTTTTTTCAATATCTGAATTAAACGTGTATGTGGGTGATTGTCGCGGCTTAATGTACTTTTGGTTGCTTGGGTGAGCGAATAGCCCCACTCGCTCTTTGGTAATGTTCAAAGAAAAGTAGGACTTTTATCCTGTAAAACTTCTGGCTCCACATCGTGATAGAGAAGAGAAACCGAATATGCCTGATGTTAATGGAGATATGTATGTTTTATTCAATCGCTATTCCTGGTATACTACAAGCATGGCCTG
>Ga0209048_10004627_pt1 | contig 13142 bp, 12 predicted proteins | sample FrelakmetCRP12CR_FD_187146 | JGI IMG/M metagenome (GOLD analysis project Ga0209048, IMG submission 187146) | Freshwater lake sediment microbial communities from the University of Notre Dame, USA, for methane emissions studies - CRP12 CR (SPAdes)... | ecosystem: Environmental > Aquatic >... | reverse complement strand
TCGGCGCGGTGCGCGGTGCCGAAGGCGTCCATGACATAGACGTCGCAGAGCGCCGCCATTTTCTTCGCGAGATCATCGGCGTTTTTCTTCTCGCCCTTGTTGAAGCGTACGTTTTCGAGCAGAACCACCTCTCCCGGCGCCACATCGACGCCGTTCAGCCAATCCCGCTTGAGCGTCACCGGTATGCCCAACAGCTGCGTCAGCCGCTTCGCCACCGGCGCGAGCGAGAACTCCTCGGCGTATTGCCCCTCTTCGGGACGGCCCAAGTGAGACATCAGCATGACTCTCGCATTCGCTTTCAGGGCGGCCTGCATGGTCGGCAACGCCGCACGTATCCGGGCGTCGCTGGTAACCGCACCGTCCTTGATGGGCACGTTCAAATCCTCCCGTATCAGCACCCGCTTGCCGGAGAGGTCGAGGCTCGTCATTTTATTGACTTTCATGTTTTTACTCCGTCGAGACGGCCGCGCGGCGCCCCCGCGCCGGCTGCACTGCAACCGATTAGGCGGCTTTCGACCATGCGAGGGTGGTGTCGAGCATGCGATTGGAGAATCCCCATTCATTATCGTACCAGGCGCACACTTTCACCAGCGTACCGGCCATGACCTTGGTGAGCGTCGCATCGTAGGTCGACGAGGCCGGATCGTGGTTGAAATCCACCGACACCAGAGGCTGGTCGTTGTAGGCAAGTATGCCCTTCAATGATCCATTGGCGGCCTCCTTGACGACCGAATGAATCTCCTCCACCGTGGTCTTGCGCGCGGCATTGAAGCTCAAATCCACCAATGAAACGTTGATCGTCGGCACTCGAATCGCAAAGCCGTCGATCAGACCCTTCAAGTCGGGCAATACCAGGCCCACCGCAGCCGCAGCGCCCGTCTTGGTCGGAATCATCGACATGGTCGCGGAGCGTGCGCGGCGCAGATCCGAGTGGTAGACGTCGGTCAACACCTGGTCGTTGGTATAGGAATGAATCGTATTCATGACGCCCGACAATATGCCGATTTTATCGTGGAGCGCTTTTGCGAGCGGCGCCAAGCAATTGGTCGTGCACGAGGCATTCGAGACCACCGTGTGGGACGACTTCAACACGTTGTGATTCACGCCGTAAACGATCGTGCCATCGACGTCATCGCCGCCCGGCGCGGAAATCAGCACTTTTTTCGCCCCGGAAGTCAGATGCGCGGAGGCCTTGGCCTTGCTGGTGAACAGCCCGGTGCACTCCATCACCAAATCCACTCCGAGTTCACCCCACGGCAGCTTGGCCGGGTCGCGCTGCGCGATCACGCGGATTCGATCGCCATTCACGACCATGGAATCCCCATCGACGTGCACATCGCCGTGGAACCGGCCGTGGACCGTGTCGAAGCGCGTCAGATGCGCATTTGTCTTGGCGTCGCCCAGATCATTGATCGCGGCGATCTTTATCGCGCCCGCGTGCTTCCCTTCGTACAGCGCGCGCAGAGTATTGCGCCCAATGCGCCCATAGCCGTTGATGCCCACTTTGATTGTCATTGGTCTTTCCCCGTATCACGAATCTAAGCCGTCAGCGCCCTATCGATCGCCTGCGTCACATGTTCGGGCGTGAATCCATAATGCTTGAACAACTCTTGCGCCGGCGCCGATGCGCCGAAATGATCGATGCCGACGATCTGCCCTTGCAGACCCACGTAGCGCCACCACGGCTCGCGAACTCCCGCCTCCACCGCCACGCGGCGCGTAACCGATGGAGGGAGCACGCTCTGCTTGTAGGCCTCGTCCTGGCGCTCGAAGGTCGTGCTGCTCGGCATGGACACCAAGCGCACTCGGCGCCCCTTGGCCGCCATGCTTCGGACCGCAGCGGCGGCGATACCCACTTCGGAACCGCTGGCGATGACGATGGCTTCGGGCGGTCCCTCGCAGTCGATCAGCACGTAGGCGCCTCGCGCGATCGCCGCGACCTGATGTGCTTCGCGCGACTGATGCGCCACCGACTGGCGGGTCAGCACCAGACAGGTGGGCCGGTCGCAGTTCTCGATGGCGGCGCGCCAGGCGGCCGTGGTTTCGACCGCATCGCACGGACGCCACACCTCCATGTTCGGAATCACGCGCAGGCTCGCCAGATGTTCGATGGGCTGATGCGTCGGGCCGTCTTCGCCAAGCCCGATCGAATCGTGGGTATAGACGAAGATCACGCGCAACCGCATGAGGGCCGCCATGCGCAAGGCATTGCGTGCATAGTCCGAAAAAACCAGGAACGTGCCGCCATAGGGAATGAAGCCGCCGTGCCCCGCGATTCCGTTGAGGATCGCCGACATTCCGAATTCGCGCACGCCGAAATGCACATAAAATCCGGCAGGCGACTCGGGCGTGAGCGTCACCGAGTCCTTGCGCATCGTGCCGTTCGAAGGCGTGAGATCCGCGGAACCGCCGATGAGTTCGGGCAGCGCGGGCCCGAACGAGTTCAGGGCCGCTTGGGACGATTGACGGGTGGCGAGCGCCTTGCCTTCGGACTGCGCACGATCGATAGAGGCCAGCGCGAGCCCATCGAAGCCACTGGGTAGATCTCCCGCCATGCGCCGCTCCAACTCGGCTGCCAAGGCGGGGAACTCGGCCTTATAGGCCGCAAATTCCGCGCGCCACTCCCGCTCGGCCCTAGCCCCTTTTTCGCGCATATCCCATCCCGCACGGATGTCGGCGGGTATTTCGAACGGCGGCGAGGTCCATCCCAGGCGCACGCGCGCTGCAGCAATTTCGTCGTTTCCCATCGGTTCGCCATGCATGGATGCACTGCCCTGCTTGTTGGGCGCGCCCCAGCCGATCACGGTCCTGGCGCAAATGAGCGACGGCCGATCGGTGACCGCGCGGGCGGCCGCCAGCGCGGCGGCAATCGAATCGCTGTCATGACCGTCGACTTGCGGCAGAACATGCCATCCATATGCCTCGAAGCGCCGGGCCGTGTCGTCGGCGAACCAACCCTGAACCTTGCCGTCGATGGAAATACCGTTGTCATCGTAGACCATGATCAGCTTGCCGAGCCGTTGTGTGCCGGCGAACGAGCCCACTTCGTGGGAAACGCCTTCCATCAGGCAGCCGTCGCCCAGGAACACGTAGGTGTGATGATCGATGATCGTGTGGCCCGGTCGATTGAACGTCGCAGCGAGCGAGCGTTCCGCGAGAGCCATGCCCACCGCATTTGCAAAACCTTGCCCGAGCGGCCCGGTTGTGGTTTCGATGCCCAGGTGCGCGTCGCGTTCCGGATGGCCGGGCGTCAATGAGCCGAACTGCCGGAATTTCATCAACTCGTCCATTGGCAATGGGTAACCCGTGAGCTGCAATACCGAATACAGCAACATGGAGGCATGACCGTTCGACAGTACGAAACGGTCGCGATCCCACCATAAGGGATTACCCGGATTGAACTTAAGTACATCGCGCCAGAGCACTTCCGCGATGTCCGCCATGCCCATCGGAGCCCCCGGATGGCCCGAATTGGCTTTCTGTACGGCGTCCATCGACAGGGCGCGGATAGCGTTGGCGAACTCGCGGCGGGTCGGCATCGGGGGCTTCCTGGTCATGACGAGGCCGACATTCTCCCCGATGCGCTCCTCGTCAGCAACGACCAGTTGGATTGCGATGCGCAAGCATAAACCGGGACTTGAGTCGCGCTTTCCAATGGAACGCGTTCACATATCCGCGGTTTAACGATGTATGGGGCAAATCCGGCGCGCCCATGACCCAGTTCACCGTCGCGCGCCGGTGGCTTTGCTAGGATTTCCAAATATGCAAGTTCTACACATCACCGATCCGCATTTGTACGGCAACGCAGACGGCAGGCTGCGCGGCGTGGCAACCGATTCGAGTTTGCGCAGGGTGCTCGATGACGCATTCGAGCAGGTTCCGGACTATGCGGCGGTGCTCGTGACCGGTGATATCGTCCAGGACGATCCTTCCGGCTATCTGCGCTTTCGCAGCATCCTCGGTAATCTGCAAAAGCCGGTTCTGTGCATTCCTGGAAATCACGATGAGCCCGAAACCATGCGCCGCGAACTCGCACATGCGCCGTTTCAAATTTGCGGCACGCACCTGCAGGGCGGCTGGCAGTTTATAATGCTGGACAGCTATGATCCGGGCCATGTCGGCGGGCGTCTGACGCCGCAGGAGCTCGAGCGACTCGACCGCGCATTGGCCAGCACTTCCGCCCCCGCCATGGTATGTCTGCATCATCACCCGATCGGCATGAACAGCCGCTGGCTCGACGGCATCGGTCTCGCCGACGCCGATGAATTCTGGCGTATCCTCGATGCGCACCGCCACGTGCGGGCGGTTGCCTGGGGCCACGTGCATCAGGTATACGACGGCAAGCGCGGTGAAGTGCGCCTGTTCGCCACCCCATCGACCGGAGCGCAGTTTATGCCGAACAGCGAACGCTACGCCGTGGACTCGCGGCCGCCGGCATATCGGCGGTTCGGGCTGCATCCCGACGGCAGTATCGACACCGAAGTCCGCTGGATTGAATCGCTGTCCATGCCGCTGAACGCGGCCGCGCGCTAACCCTTGCGCCGCTCGCACTCAAGCCCGTACCGCTTCGGCCGAGGTTGGCGCCCGCTTGCATCGACGCTTTGCTGGGCGCTGTGCTTCCTGGCGCTCGGCGCCGCTGCTCGCGCGGATACCGCGCTGCATTCGCTCTGGGAGCTGCATGGCAAGCACAACACCGTGTACCTGCTCGGCTCCATCCACGTGCTGCGCCCAAGCGATTACCCGCTCCCCGCCGCGGTGCAGGACGCCTACCGCAATGCCGCGTCGCTGGTGATGGAAATCAATCTCGCCGACATCGATGCCGAGCAAGTGCAGGCGCAGATGCTGTCGAGCGCGCTGTTGCCGGAAGGCAAGAGTTTGCCCCAGGTCATGGGACAAAGCCGCTACGCGCGCGCGCAGAGCTTGACCCGAGATCTGGGGTTCGAATTGTCGACCTTCGACCTGTTCGCGCCATGGTTCGCCGCCGAAGCGATCTCTCAATTGCAGCTCGCGCAGATCGGGTTCGAGCCGAAATCTGGCGTGGAAATGCATTTCTTGGATCTGGCGCGCGCCGACGGCAAATCCGTCGCCGGCCTAGAGACCGTGCACGATCAAATTGCGCTGTTCGAAAACATGTCGATGGATGCCCAGGTGGAATACCTGATGTCGAGCCTCGAGCAGGCTCGCGATCTGCCCAAGGAGGTGGACGGCATGGTGCATGCATGGCAGCGCGGGGACACGAATTGGTTCGAGACCCAATTGAAATCCGAATTAGGAAACGATCCCGCCGTGTATGAATCGCTCGTGGTCGCACGCAATCGCAAGTGGATCGCGCGAATCGAGGCGATGCTCGCCGACGACAAGAATTACCTCGTCATCGTCGGCACCGCTCATCTCGTCGGTCGCGACAGCGTCATCGATCTGCTCAAACGAGACGGCATCGGCGCCACGCAACGTTAATCGCGCGTCTCAATCCGACGGCGACTGCGGATGCTCGGCCTTCCAGGCAGACATCTTCGATTCGCGCGCGGCCCTGGCAGCGGCGACGATGCCCGGGATCTGCTGCTTCTGCTCCTTGGTCAGCACGCTCTCGTAGATCTGCTTCCAGGTTTGCTGCTCGAGCATGATGCGCGTCGCGGCGTTATGTTGCGCCGTCTCGACGAGCGCCGCATAGCCCGGGTCCGTCGGCGGCGTCGTGGCGAGCGCCTGCCGATTGGCCTTGGCGCTCTGGCGCAGCGCCTCGAACTGGGTCTTCTGACCGGCGAATATGGCCTTGACCTGGGCCTTCTGATCAGCCCCCAGGTTCAATTTATGCAGCACCGTGCCCATTTCGCCTGGGCCGCCCCCGTGCCCGCAATGCCCGTGGTGCCAAGCAGGGGCGCCGCCGGAATCGGTTGCCGGGGCGGATTCGCCGGCCGCGGCCGTGTAGAGGGCCAAACCGGACAGTGCGGTCGCGAGGCAGAGGGTTGGAACGATGCGTCGTATGTTGATCATGGCAACTTTAACTCCTTGGGCTGTACGCCGATGGATAGCTTACGGCGAAGCGGCCGCGCGCAATATCGAGCACCGGTAATTTTTCGTGGGCATCATGCAAAGAAGTGTCAATTCGCCAACCCGGGCTGTCGCTCGCCGGAAACTCTGCCAAAGTACGCATATATGGGCTCGATAACGCAGAACCAACCCCCTTCGGAATTGGCGCGGCCGCGCGAGACGCGCGTGCTGCTGGTGGACGACGATCGGGAACTGTGCCAAATGCTCACCGAATATTTGGTGGCGGAGAATTTCAAGGTCAACAGCGTGCACGACGGCGCCGATGCGCTCGCCGAACTTCAGCGCAGCGATTACGAAATCCTGATATTGGACGTCATGTTGCCGAGCGTGGGCGGGTTCGACGTTTTGCGCAAGCTCGGCGCCTCGCACGAGACGCCGATCCTCATGCTCACCGCACGCGGCGACGACGTGGATCGCATCGTCGGGCTGGAGCTCGGCGCCGACGACTATCTGAGCAAACCGTTCAATCCGCGCGAACTGGTGGCGCGCATTCGCGCCATCTTACGCCGCGCAGGCAATCGCGCGGCGCGCGAAGCAAGTCAGGATGAGCTCACCGTCGGCCCGATCGTCCTCAATACGGGAATGCGCCAGGTGCGCGTTGCGGATCGCCCGGTTGCCCTCACCGGCGCGGAATTCCGAGTGCTCGAACTGCTCATGCGATCGGCGGGACAAGTGATCTCGCGCGAGGCGATGACCGAGCAGGCTTTGGGCCGAAAACTCGTCCCCTACGACCGCGCCATCGATACCCATATCAGCAATCTGCGCCGCAAACTCGAACTTGAAGCCGGCGCCAATCCGGAAATCAAGAACGTCCGCGGCTCGGGCTACACGCTCACCTTGATAGCCCGGTCGAATGCATAGTCTGTTCCTGCGGATCTTCCTGCTTTTTTGGATCGCCATGGCGCTCATCGTCGGTGGCAGCATTGCGATTACGTTCGCGATTGCCGCCCGCGAATATGGAGCGCCGGAATTGCAGCGCCGCCCGAGCGTGGCGATTCAGGCGTCCGAGGTACTCGCGACCGGAGGAATCGCGGCGCTGAAGAAGTGGCTCGCGGCAAACGAGCATTCCATTCCCGATCGGGATCTCTTCATCATCGGGCCGGATGGTGCGGACATCCTCGGCCGCCGACTCTCCGAGGGCGCGGCGCGGCGCTTGGAGTTCTTCAACCGCGAGGCCATGGGCGGATTCGAGCCGCCCGGCGCGGAACCACGGCACTTGGGGCAACCCCCGCCGGGTAATTTTCGCCCTCAGCGCGCCGCGCCACAAATCGTCGGCCCCGACGGTTCAACCTATACGGTGCTGCTGGTGCCCCGCCGCCCGAGTATTTTCGGCGCCTTGAGTCTGCCGGGAATATCACTGACCATTCTCGGCATCGCGTTGGCGGTCAGCGCCTTCGCCAGCTGGTGGCTCGCGCAGCATTTGAGCGCACCCATCCGCCGCATACAGGCGGGTGCGCGCGCGCTGGCCACCGAAAATCTGGAGGTGCGCGTGAGCGCCGGTCTCGAAGGCCGCAAGGACGAACTGGCGGTGCTCGCCAGAGACTTCGACGCCATGGCCGACCAATTGCGGTCCAACCGCGGCGCCGTCACGCGGCTGTTGCGCGACATTTCGCATGAATTGCGCTCGCCGCTCGCGAGAATGCGCGTTGCGCTCGGGTTGGCGCGCCAAGCGCCGACCGATTTGCCGCGGCAGCTCGACCGATTGGAGGGGGAAATCGAGCGTCTCGACGGATTGATCAGTCAGGTATTGAAGCTCGCCAGATTGCACGGCAGCGAAGCGCCGTTCGCGCGAGATGACTTCGACATCGACGAGGTGCTCGAGGAGGTCGTACGCGATGCGAACTTCGAGGGCGCCGTCAAGAACTGCAAGGTCAGGAAATGGGGTGCCGCAAAATGCATGGTGCATGGCAATCGCGAACTGCTGCGAAGCGCGATCGAGAACGTATTGCGCAATGCGGTGCGTTATAGTCCGGCGGGCGGACTCGTGGACGTGACCGTCGAGCGCAGCGGCGAGGGACTCTCGATCTTGGTCAGAGATCGCGGGCCGGGGGTGCCAGATAGCGATTTGGGGCGTATATTCGAACCGTTCTACCGTGTGGCCGAATCGCGCGATCGCGACACCGGTGGCGAGGGGATTGGCCTCGCCATCACGTCCCAGGTCATGATCGCGCACGGCGGTTCGGCCACCGCCAACAATCAAACCGGCGGCGGCCTCGAGGTGCTTTTGCGCCTGCCGCCTGCGGCAATGACCTGAGGAGCGGCATGTCGAGCCTGTATCAAGAGGCCTGTAGGTATATTCCCGGTGGCGTCAATTCGCCGGTGCGCGCGTTTCGCGGCGTCGGCGGAGAACCGATCTTCTTCAAGAAGGCGGCCGGATCGCGCACCATCGCCGCAGACGGACGGCAGTTCATCGATTACGTCGGCTCATGGGGCCCGATGATTTTGGGTCATGCGCACCCGCAGGTAATCGAGGCGGTGCAGCGGGTGGCGGCGGACGGCTTGAGCTTCGGCGCGCCAACCGAGCTCGAAACGGAGCTCGCGCGGCGCGTCGTCGAGCTGATGCCGTCGATCGAGCTGGTTCGCTTCGTGAGTTCCGGCACCGAGGCGACAATGAGCGCGATCCGCCTCGCGCGCGGCTTCACCGGGCGCGATACGATCGTGAAATTCGAGGGCTGTTATCACGGTCACTCCGATTCGTTGTTGATCAAAGCCGGCTCGGGCGCCCTCACGCTCGGCGTGCCCACCTCGCCCGGTGTTCCGAAGTCCCTCGCGGCCCACACCGTGACCCTCGACTACAACGACGCGGATCAGGTGCGCGAAGCATTTCGGCAAATCGGCGGGCAAATCGCCTGCATCATCGTGGAGCCGGTAGCCGGCAACATGAACTGCATACCGCCGGTCCCAGGCTTTCTCAAGACATTGCGCACCGAGTGCGATATGAGCGGCGCATTGTTGATCTTCGATGAAGTCATGACGGGCTTTCGCGTAGCCCTTGGCGGCGCGCAGGCGTTGTACGGCGTGCGCCCGGACCTCACGACGCTCGGCAAGATCATCGGCGGCGGGATGCCGGTAGGCGCTTTCGGCGGCCGCCGCGACATCATGGAGCGGCTCGCACCGCTCGGCCCGATTTATCAGGCGGGCACCTTGTCCGGAAACCCGGTCGCGATGGCTGCGGGGATCGCCACGCTGGACTTGGTCTCGGTTCCGGGCTTTCACGAGCGGCTGAACACGATGACGGATTTATTGATGCGGCGCCTGGCGGGCGAGGCCGCAAGTGCCGACATCGCGCTCGCCACCAATCAGGTCTGCGGCATGTTCGGTTTCTTTTTCACCGCGGAACGCGCCGTCGACAGCTTCGCCAAGGTGATGGCCTGCGATATCGAGCGGTTCAAGCGGTTCTTTCATCGCATGCTCGAGGAAGGAGTGTATTTCGCGCCGTCGGCATTCGAAGCAGGCTTCTTATCGGCAGCGCATTCCGACGCCGATATCGATATGACGATCGCCGCCGCGAGCAAGGCGCTCGCCAGTTTGCGTTCCGTGTAGCGGATCCAAGAGATGCGGGCGTTCACCTGGCTATTGGGCTCGCTGCTCTTGGCGGGACTCATCGGCGCGATCGTTGCCTTCCCCGCCTTTGAGCTGGCGTCGCGCCTCGGGCCGTGGCCGTTTCACCGGGTGGCGGGCCGCGTCACCATGCTCGTGTTGGCGCTCGAGCTCGCGTGGCTGTGCCGGCATCTTGGTATCCGCGCCAAAGCGGACTTCGGCTACGGCCTGCCCTGGCGCAGATTCTTGAAAGTATCCATGTGGTGGGGCGCGGCAGGCGTCGCCACCGGCGGCATCGGCGCCGCCTTTCTGTTGGCGGCTCAATTGCGCATCTTGACGGATCCGTCGCAACTGGCGTCGGCGGCCGGTATTTCGCGCCTGTTGCTATTGGGCTTGGTTTCGGGAGTCAGTGTCGCCCTGATCGAAGAGACGGTGTTTCGCGGCGCCATGCACACGGCGATAGTGCGCGAATCGGGGCCCTTAAGCGCGGTACTGCTGACGGCGCCGTTGTTCGCGATTCTGCATTTTTTCGCCAAGGCGAGCATTGCGCCCGAGCAGTTGCATTGGGGCAGCGGCTTCGATCTTCTGGTGCGTTCCTTCGCACCCTTGAGCAGTCCGGCCCTGGTAATCGACTCATTTCTAGCGTGGCTGGCGGTCGGACTCGTCTTGAGCTTTACGCGCGTGCTGACCGGCAACATCGCGGTGGCGATCGGACTGCACGCCGGCTGGGTGGTGGTGCTGCGAATTCTCCAGCTCTGCACGGTCCGCGGCGGCGCAGCGCAGTATTCCGCGTGGGTCGGCCGGTTCGACGGTTTAGTGGGTTATTGGTTGCTGCCTTGGGCCGCCGCTCTGGGTCTCGCGCTCTGGTATTGGCGCAGCGCATGGGTGCCCTATGCGAGCGGCGTCAGCGGCGCCAACTTGTCCAAGCGGTGAATGGGGTCGTCGATCTCCAGATAGAGTTGTTTGTCGGCGAGCGGAATCGGCAATATTTCAGCCAGTCGATGACCCACCCACGCGGCATCGTCGAGCCGCATCGGGATGCCCGTGTACACCTCGCCCAATTGGGGCAGCACCGTGCGCAGCAACTCGGCCAAACGCGCATGCCGCGGCGGCACCGGCTGCGCCGGTTCGGCATCGAGCCATCGCACCTCGCCGAGATGCAGACCGTCGGTTTGGCGACGTTGACTGACAATGCGAAACCTTTGCCGCCCCACGCAAGAGAGCCCGAGAAAGCCGTCCTGCAACTGATGGAAATCGGTGATCTCGGCCATGGTGCCGACCGCGTGGATTTCGGTGTCGCCGGCGCCGACCTCCCGGCCTTCACGAATCAAGACGACGCCGAAGCCTTGGCCCTCGCGCATACAGCGGCGCACCATATCGAGATAACGTGTTTCAAAGATCCGCAGCGGCAGCGCACCTTCGGGGAACAGTACGATGTTGAGCGGGAATAGTGCGATCGAATTCAGACAGGCTCCTAGGCGTCACGCCGGCGTAATTCGGCGAGCAATTTCTCGTGCAGCCCGCCGAAGCCGCCGTTGCTCATCACCAGCACATGGTCGCCGGGTTGCGCTTGCGCACTTAAGCCCTCGACCAGGGCGTCCACGGTGCTCGCAAAGCTGGCTCGCCCCTGCAGCGGCGCGACCGCCGCCGCCAAATCCCAACCGAGTTGCGGCGGATTCAAAAACCACGCCCGGTCGGCCAGCGCCAACGCGGGCGCCAACTGATCGCGATGCACGCCGAGCTTCATTGTATTCGAGCGTGGTTCGAGCACGGCGATGATGCGCGCATCCGGCAGGCTCGCCCGCAGACCCTTGAGAGTGGCCTCGATCGCCGTGGGATGATGCGCAAAGTCGTCGTACACGGTGATGCCGCCGACCACGCCGCGAACTTCCATCCGGCGCTTGACCCCGCGGAATTCGCCGAGTGCTTGGGCGGCGCGCTGCGCCGCCACGCCCACATGGTTGGCCGCGGCGATGGCCGCCAGGGCATTCATCACGTTGTGTTCGCCCAGCAGCTGCCAATCGACATGCGCGATCGGGGACCCTCGGCGCAGCACCGTGAACTCTCGGCCTGCCGAGTTGGGCTCAAGCTCGGCGCTCCAATCGGCCGGCGCGCTCGACACGCCGAACGTTTCGCGCGGCGTCCAACATCCCATTGCCACCGTGCTCGCAAGCTCATCGTCCTCGCCGTTCTGCACGATGAGGCCGGCCGCCGGCACGGTGCGCAGCAATTGGTGGAACTGCTGGCGGATGGCGGCGACGTCGGGATAGATGTCGGCGTGATCGTATTCCAAATTGTTGAGAATGAGCGTGCGCGGGCGGTAGTGCACGAACTTGGCGCGCTTGTCGAAGAACGCGGTGTCGTACTCGTCCGCCTCGATGACGAAATACGGCGCGGTGCCGCGCGACCCCTCGCCGAGACGCGCCGTCGCATCGAAATTGCTCGGCACACCGCCGATCAGGAATCCCGGCGCAAGGCCCGCATGCTCCAAGATCCATGCCAGCATGCTCGACGTCGTGGTCTTGCCGTGCGTACCGGCAACCGCCAGCACGTGCCTGTCGCGCAACACGTTGTCGGCGAGCCACTGCGGTCCCGACGTGTACGCCATGCCGCGATCGAGCATCGCTTCGACGACCGGACTGCCGCGGCTCAGCGCGTTACCGACGATGACGAGGTCTGGCCGTAGGGCCAGCTGATCGGCGCCGTAGCCCTCGACGAATTCGATGCCGAGCGCGGTGAGCTGCGTGCTCATCGGCGGATAAACATTGAGATCGGCGCCGGTCACGCGAAAGCCAGCCGCCTTGGCGATGGCCGCCAGCCCTCCCATGAAGGTCCCGGCAATTCCCAAAATGTGAACATGCATCGTCAAGGCTCCGGGAGCAGCCGCTGCTCCAACGCCATCGAAAGCAAAAGGTAACCGACGCTGATCGCGGCGCCCAAACCCAGACGTGAATCGAGCGCGGCGCGCCATATGTTTGCGCAGGCCAGCAAATACCAGATGAGGCCGGCGAGCAGCAGGACTCCCAAGGGTATCGACAGCGGGCGATCGGTACCGACGACATTCAGCAGCGAACCCAGCGGATACAAGACCAGTTGCGCGAGCAGCGCCATGCCGAGCAATGCGGTGCCGGTTTGCAAAAAGCGTTGACGCTGACGGGCGACGGCCAATACCACCCACGCGAACAGCAGCGGCAGCGCCGCGCTCAAGGCCATGCGAATGAGGATTCGATCGCTCGGATTGGGCGGCAACAGGGCCGCCAGCGCCTCGAGCACCGCGACCGCCGCGGCAGCCAGCGACAGCAAGAACACCGACGCGGGCAGCTGCGCCGGCGACTTACGCCACAGTGCAATATCCCAGAATGCCTTTGCAAGTCGCAGCATCGTTCGATTCGGTCATAATGAATTGTCAAATTGTACACGTGGATCAACGATATGCCTGAGCCGATTTGGATCGATCGAAGCGACGAATTACCGTCGCTTGCCCGCACTCTCGAGTCGTATGCCTCGATTGGCCTCGACACGGAATTCTTGCGTGAAAGGACCTTTTTCCCCAA
>Ga0209048_10004626_pt1 | contig 13143 bp, 9 predicted proteins | sample FrelakmetCRP12CR_FD_187146 | JGI IMG/M metagenome (GOLD analysis project Ga0209048, IMG submission 187146) | Freshwater lake sediment microbial communities from the University of Notre Dame, USA, for methane emissions studies - CRP12 CR (SPAdes)... | ecosystem: Environmental > Aquatic >... | reverse complement strand
CCCCAAGGGGCTTCATCCTCCACGCGGCGTTGCTGCGTCAGGGTTTCCCCCATTGCGCAAAATTCCCCACTGCTGCCTCCCGTAGGAGTCTGGACCGTGTTTCAGTTCCAGTGTGGCCGTGCGCCCTCTCAGGCCGGCTACCGATCATCGCCTTGGTGGGCCGTTACCCCGCCAACTAGCTAATCGGCCGCGACCCCCTCTTCAAGCGAATTGCTCCTTTGGTCCGAAGACATTATGCGGTATTAGCCCCGGTTTCCCGAGGTTATTCCCCACTCGAAGGTAGGTTAGTCACGTGTTACTCACCCGGTCGCCACTTTACTCATGGATTGCTCCACTTTCTCGTTCGACTTGCATGTGTTAGGCACGCCGCCAGCGTTGATTCTGAGCCAGGATCAAACTCTCGTTTGAAACCTGAAAATGTTCACCGACGGAGGTCGGCGAACAGCCACCCACGCCTGCTAAGGCGTGATGGCGGAATTGCTATTTTGTGAGATCGCTCGAACTATAACTCGAACGACTTCTCACGACTGGCACGTTCAACCTTTTGTCAAAGATCCGGGCAAATCCGCACTGGGCGGCTGCTTTCGGCTCTTGATGGACAGCAACACTAGGCGGCTGGCCGTCGTCCTCGAAACCTTTCAAACATACTACGCGATTTTCCGTGCTGTCAACCCAGCAGCCCTTCCAGGCATCGGGGAGCACCGGCGTTCAACCCAGCCGTTTCCTCTTCATCTCTTGGCATCTCTTACGGAGAAGCCACAGAAACGGCGGGGGAGCAAACGCGCAACATGCCGCTCCAGTTCGCCTTTACAGCTGTTTCAGCGCGCAAAGGCACCAGAGCGTTCAAATTCGTTAAAGATCTTGTACTGGAGGTTCCGCGATTCCCGCTAACCTGTCGAAGAACTCTGTCCCCGACTTCCAGCCTCGTGGCCGAGGCAGCTTTTTTGAAGCTTTGAGTCTTAGATGCCTGCTTCTCCTGCAGGACTCAATTTCATCCCGCATCCGCAGGCGACACCAATGCCTCTTGCTGACTTCTCTTTTATACCAAACCTCCGGCACTTGCGCAACCCCTAGCCTGAAACTTTCGTGGAGATTTCTCCCTTGAATGCGCGAACACCTCATAAACACTGAGGATTTTGATGCAACAAAATTCTTGCGGCGGGGAGGCTTTCCCGGGCTGAACCTGGGTTGGCAGCAAATTCCACATCATTCCCACAGCCCCTTCGAGCGAGGAAGCACGTCCGGAAATCTGAAAGACCCGCTAGCCCCCTGCACTCCCGACAGCGATGAGCACCACCCGAGCCGCGCTGCTGGTATGGTTCATCAGGATCGCCTGATAAGGTGCGGACATCCATTTTAACTCATTGAATCCAATTAGTTTATCTCGGTTGCCATCGGATTCCAATAGCTCAAGTTGCTGCCCGTAGGGTGAGGCCAATATCGCCGGCCCGAAGACCGCCAGTCGTGAGTCGGCACCCATATGCAGCACCAGCACCTCGGCACGGTCATCTTCGAAGGCCGGTATGGTCGTGACCTGACCTCCGATGGCTTTCGGATGGGGAGGACGCCTCAGGTCACCAGCCCCCGGCAACAACTCCGCCACGATATTGCGAAACGGCGTGTCCTTGCGGTTCTCGACCACGTGCACCATCCCCGCTTGCGACAGTTCGCAATCTCCATCGCGATAGCTGAGCTTCTTCGGCTCGTCATCGCGTGGAGCGCTGACGATCTCCGCATCGCCGGCTACATACATCAAGTAATCGTGACTATGTTCGTGGCACAGTGTGCGATCATGCGGCGCAATCTCGACCGCAAACGCGCGCACGAACTCGTTCTCGATAACCAGGTGATGCCGCGGCTCTTCGTCAATCGGCACAACGTGGCTGCAGGGATAAAGATTCTCGCTCACGGCTACTCTTTCGACGGCTTGAACTCGACCACCACCAGGCGCAGCGGCTGATCGCTCACGTTGGTCAGTCCGTGGTCGGCGTGGCCACCGTGAAAGATCATGTCCCCGGCCTTCTGGTTGAAGTCCATGCCGCTGCTGCCTTCCGGGCCGGTGCGCACATGCATGTCGGTCAGCAGGACCGTCAGGTGGGGAAAAGGCTCGTCCGTCGAGACGGTCTGTTTCGGCTTGATGGTCGCTTCCGTGATCCGAAAAGTGTCCCCATAGCCGATAAGCTTCGATCCCTCATGCAACGTGGGCCAGTCTTTTGCCCGGGGATCGTTCTCGCACTTATTCACGCAAACCGGGTGGCCGTTGTTCTGCAGCAGCTCGATGGTGGCGTTGCGGAAGACGGTGGACGCCTTGTCGCTGGCCAAATGGGTCAAGCCGGACGGAGTGTAGCGGACGTCGCCATCCTCCAGAACCACATGCTTGACCGTGCCGTCCGGCGTGGTGCTGTCAACTTCGCTGTGCCCAAAGGCCACAAAAACGTAGTCGTAGCCGTGATGATGCATCAGGGTTGACTGCTGCGGCGCAACCGCGACGTAGAAGGCGCGGATGTAGGGGTTATCGATCTTCAGGTGATGCGAAGGCTCGGCAGTGATCTCCACCACTGCGGCGGACGGGGCAGGCGCCGACGGCTTGACGTCCTGTGCCCCCGCACAACCAAGAGACAGACCGCACAGCAACAGGAGAGCGCGAGTTTTCATGCGCGAGAGCGTATCCGCCGCTGCTGGCATTTGCAAGCGAGAAGTTGTTCGTGTGGATCGAAACCCGGCCTGTTGTAGTGTTAAACTGTCGTTGACCTCGAAACCCTTCCGGTCCGTTTGGATCGGATTAACTACCCAGTCGGGACGTGGCTCAGCCTGGTAGAGCACTCGCTTGGGGTGCGAGGGGTCGGCAGTTCAAATCTGCCCGTCCCGACCAAATCTCTCTCGAACTTTTGCCCGACCAGATCCCCCGCTGCGCTCGGGATTTTGCTGGCTCGCCCCGGCCGTCACTGCCCCTTCGTCCGCTTCACCTCAATCCGTCGATAGAGCTGCTTGTCCGCTCCGATCGTCAGGGTTCCTTTCATTTGGTCGCCCGAAACCGCAAAGGTCCAGAGGTCGTCCGGCCGGCGTCCGACACAACTCAAGGTGTTCGCCTCCGCCCGGTAGCGGCAATCCAGCGTTCCCATGAATTGCTCTTCACCCGCAACGATCTTGTGCGCGTCCACCAGCAACTTGCCTGCGGTGTGCGCATCCGTTTTGATTTCGTAGACGACGTGCTCATCGTGACAAGGTGAATCGGCCACGGTGCACTTCGACTCCCCTTCCCAATTGCCAAGCACAGGAACCGCCGTGCCGCTGCTCGATACCTGCCCGGCAGCGCCCGCCACAACCAGTTCGAGAACCAAGGTCAAAGCCCAGATCGCCTTCATCGTACGCTCCGCATGAATCGTAGCCGATTCACTGTCTTTCTTGAAGGATTGGCGGCAACCCCACCAGGCCTTTCACAGGTTTGGCTGTGCCATCGGAATGTTTGCAGCCGCCATGTTATGATTCGTGGTCTTGCAGGAGTGCAATCGGCAGCCATGGCCGCGGTTGCGGCGGGGCGCGTCCAAGGGGCGATGAGTAGAACGTGCCAAGCGAAAAACAGGTGAAGTGGTCACAGTTGCGGGTTGGTGTAACCGTGCTTGTTTCTCTCATCACGCTTGCCATTCTCATCTTCCTCATGACCGGCAGCACCGGTCTCTTCACGAAGAAACTATTGATTCGAGCATACGTGGACAATGCAGGCGGCCTGCGCGTCGGCGCGCCCGTGCGCCTGGAAGGCGTCGACATTGGCAACGTGACCGGAATTCGCGTGGTGGCCGATTCCAAACGCTCAGTCGCCCCGGTGGAAATCACCATGAAAGTGACCACCAAGTACGCCGACACCATGCGGAGTGACTGCCAGGCTTCGCTGGAGACCGCCGGCGTGTTGGGCGAAGTTTTCGTGGACCTGGATTGTCGCCAGGCGAAGGGCGGTCCCATGCAGAATGGCGCCGAGTTGCCCACGCGCGAGGTGCCTCAGCTGCAGGACGTGGTGCGCGCGAGCCAGGGCACGCTGCAAAACGTGGACACCCTGGTCAAACGGCTGGACAGCATCATCTCCTACATTCAGAGTGGGCAGGGCTCAATCGGCAAGGTCATTTACGATCCCGCGCTGTTTAATCGCGCGAATGACATGCTGAACCAGATGCAGTCGGTGGTGAGCCAGATCAACTCACCCAATGGGACGATCGGCAAGCTTATCAACGACGACGAACTGTATAAGAAAGCCAACGCTTCGATCGACAATATCAACAAGATCATTGACGAAGTGAACAACGGCAATGGGACCATCGGCAAGTTCCTGAAAGACCCCGCCCTCTACGACAATGCCAACAAAACTGCCAAGCAAGCCAATGAACTGATTACCGGCATCAACGAGGGCAAGGGCACGCTCGGCAAGTTCGCCAAGGACGAGGCCCTGGCGAAGAAACTCGACAACACCATTACCCGCCTGAACAGCATCGCCGACCGCCTGGACAAAGGAGAGGGCTCGGCTGGCAAGTTCCTGAAGGACCCTGCGGTGTACGACAACACCAACGACTTACTGGTGGAGACGCGCAACCTTATCGCCGCCGTACGCAAGGATCCGAAGAAGTACCTGACCATCCACCTCAAATTGTTCTGACGTCCAGGAATGGGCACTTTCCTCCTGCTCACCCGCCACTAGTTTCCCAGTCTAATCATGTTGTAGTAGTGTTTCTGGGGGAGATCGTTGTTCTTCCTCTCCTTCAGGATGAACGCAGTCCTACCGTTGGTAAGAACCCGCGCTGGCTTGATCGAGCGCGGACCGACATTTTCATTCACGAGGCAATCATGCGGATTCGAACTCTCTCCGTTGTCCCGCTGCTGCTGGCTGCCGTTCTCTCCGTGGCCCAGACAGCGCCCACTGCATCCTCCGAATTTCCCCGGCAGATTCCCGGCTTTGATCTGACCGCCATCGACAAGACCGCCGACCCCTGTGTGGATTTCTACCAATATTCCTGCGGCAACTGGATGAAGAACAACCCCATTCCGCCGGACAAGTCACGCTGGGGCCGCTTCAACGAGTTGGATGAACACAATCTCTACATCCTGCGCGACCTGCTGGAGAAGGCTGAAGGGCCGGGGCAGCACAGCGCCATCGAGAAGAAGGTCGGCGATTACTACGCCGCTTGCATGGACACGGCCACGGTTGAGAAGAAGGGCACGACGCCATTACAGCCCGAGTTGGCACGTATCGCTGCCATCAAAAGCAAGCAGGAGATCATCCCGCAAGTTGCTTACATGCATCGCAGCGGCATTCCCGCCTTGTTCAGTTTCTATCCCATGCCGGACATGCACGATTCCAGCTTGACCATTGCCAACCTGGACCAGGGCGGCATTACTTTGCCGGACCGTGACTACTACATCAAAGACGATGCAAAGTCGGTGGAGACGCGGCAGAAGTATCAAGAGCATGTGCAGAAGATGTTCGAGCTTGCGGGCGACAAGCCGGACGTTGCCGCCGCCGAGGCGAAGACCGTACTGACCGTCGAGACGGGTCTGGCCAAGGCTTCGATGGATCGGACCGAACGCCGCGATCCCAAGAAGCGCGACCATATGATGCAGGCGACCGCGATCGCGGAAACCGCTCCCAACTTCGAACTGATTCAGTATTTCTCCGAGAATGGTTCGCCGAAATTCACCAGCTTGAACGTCGGCAATCCAGAATTCTTCAAGACCGTGAACGAGCAGATTAGCAGCGTTCCGCTCGATGACTGGAAGACCTATCTGCGCTGGCGCACCATCGACAGCTATGCTCCGGTGATGACGGAAGCCTTCGTGGATGAAGATTTCCAGTTCAACCGCAAGTATATGGCTGGACAGAAGGAGATTGAGCCTCGCTGGAAGCGTTGCGTGCGTTCGACGGACCGTAACCTCGGCATGGCGCTGGGCGAACTATACGTAGATAAAGTATTCGGCCCCGACAGCAAGGCCCGCACTGTCAAGATGGTGCAGGCTATTGAAGGCGCGATGCACACCGACATCGGACAACTGCCGTGGATGTCGGACACCACCAAGCAGCAGGCGTACGCCAAGTTGGCTGCCATCGTCAACAATATCGGATACCCGGACAAGTGGCGCGACTATAGCACTGTCATCGTCGAGCGCGATGACTATGCCGGAAATGCCATGCGAGCGGCGGCTTTTGAGACCAAGCGGCAATACAACAAGATTCAGAAGCCGACCGACCGCAAAGACTGGTCCATGACTCCGCCAACGGTGAATGCCTATTACCGGCCACCAATGAATGACATCAACTTTCCCGCGGGAATTCTGCAGCCACCGTTTTATAGCCAGCAACTGGACGACGCCGTAAATTATGGCGGCATCGGGGTGGTGATTGGCCACGAACTGACGCACGGGTTTGACGATCAGGGCCGCAAGTACGACGCGGTCGGCAACCTGAAGGATTGGTGGACTCCCGAAGATGGCAAGGCGTTCGAGGAGCGGGCGAGTTGCACCGAAAAGGAATACTCCAGCTTCGTCGCCGTGAAGGACGATAAGGGCGAGGTCCACCTCAATGGCAAGCTAACACTGGGCGAAAATACCGCAGACAATGGCGGCCTAAAGCTGGCTTACATGGCACTGATGAACATTGTCGGCAACACCCCAGTGAAGCCCATCGACGGATATACAGCGCCACAGCGGTTCTTCCTGGCGTACGGCCAGATCTGGTGCCAGAACGTGACCCAGCAGCAGGCGCGGGTGCTGGCCATCACCGACCCGCACTCGCCGGGAAGATGGCGCGTGAATGGCGCAGTGCAGAACTCGGCGGCGTTCCAGCAGGCCTTCGGGTGCAAAGCTGGTCAGCCCATGGTGCGTGATCCGGCATGCCGGGTGTGGTAGTCCGCAGCGCAATTTGGTCTCGCCAGGTGCTAGGTGCGCCTGCCAGCGTTTGTGTGGCGCCATCGGCATTCGGGCGCCTTCATCATCTATTTTTTTCTCATCGCAAAGCGAGGTAACGCATGCAACGGTCCGCTCTGATGCTCTGTGTTTTCCTGCTACTAGGTACAGCTGCACAAGCGCAAGGCACATCTAACACCTCGTCCGACAAGGCAAAGAGAATCGCCACCTTCGACGTGAATGCGATGGACAAGTCCGTCGACCCCTGCAACGACTTCTACCTATTCGCCTGCGGCAATTGGCTGAAGAACAATTCCATCCCTTCGGACCAACCGGAGTGGGGACGGTTCGATGAGTTGCACGAGAATAATCAATTGGTTTTGCGGGGAATTCTAGAGAAGGGTGCGGCCGACAGTGCCAGCCGCAGCTCCAACGATCAGAAGATCGGAGACTACTACTACTCGTGCATGGATGAGGCTGGCATCGATGCCAAAGGCACGGCGCCCCTTCAGCCGATGCTGGACCGCATCTCCGCTCTGAGGGACAAGTCGCAGTTGCCGGCGCTGGTCGGCAACTTGCACAACAGCGGCATCCACGCGCTGTTTGAGTTCGGTTCCGAACCTGACGCGAAGAACTCAGTGATGGAGATCGCCGGGACCGACCAGGGCGGACTGGGGCTTCCCGATCGCGACTACTACCTGAAGACCGATGACAAATCGGTTGCGCTGCGCAAAGCCTACGAGCAGCACATCGCCAATATGTTCAAGCTGCTGGGCGAGTCGCCGGCCCAGGCCGCCAAAGATGCCGCCACCGTCATGAAACTCGAGACCGAGCTAGCCAAGGCGTCCATGGACCGGGTGGAGCGCCGCGATCCCAACAAGGTCTATCACAAGATGAGCACGGCACAACTTCAGGGGCTGAGTCCAGGCTTCACCTGGAAGGAATACTTCGCCACCGTGGGCAGCCCATCATTCGACAGCCTGGATGTTTCCGTGCCCGATTTTGTGAAGGGCATGACCCATGTTGTGACCAGCAGCAACCTCGAGGACATCCAGACCTACTTGCGCTGGCAGACCGTGCATCACTCGGCGCCGTTAATGCCCAAGGCGTTCGTGGACGAGAACTTCGACTTCTACGGCAAGACATTGACTGGGGCAAAGGAGATCCGTCCACGCTGGAAGCGTTGTGTGCAGTTCACCAATGGCGACCTGGGTGAAGCCCTCGGAAAAGCTTACGTAGCGGAGGAATTTCCGCCAGAGAGCAAGGCTGCAACGCTCAAGATGGTGCATGAGTTGGAAGCTGCGCTCAAGACTGACATCACGCAGCTTTCGTGGATGACCGACACCACCAAGAAGCAGGCGCTCGATAAACTGGCGCACATCGACAACAAGATCGGATATCCCGACAAGTGGCGCGACTACAGCACACTGCAAATCATTCGAGGCGACGCCCTCGGCAATGGCTTGCGCGCCAATGAGTTCGAGTTCAAGCGTCAGCTCAGTAAGATCGGCAAGCCGGTCGATCGCATGGAGTGGGGAATGACCCCGCCGACGGTCAATGCCTACTACAACCCGCAGGAGAACAACATCAACTTCCCTGCCGGCATCCTGCAATCGCCGTTCTATGACCCGAAGATCGATGCCGCGGTGAATTTCGGCGCCATCGGCGCGGTAATCGGACACGAACTGACGCACGGCTTCGACGACCAGGGAAGCCAGTACGATGCACAGGGGAACCTGAGCAACTGGTGGACCGCCAAGGACCGCGAGCAGTTCGACAAATTGGAGTCCTGTTTCGTCAACGAGTATGACGGCTTTGTTGCGGTTGACGATGTGCACGTCCGCGGCAAACTGACGCTGGGCGAGAACACAGCCGACAATGGCGGGCTGCGCATCGCCCATATGGCCTTGCTCGACGTATTGGCGAACAATCCGGAGAAACCGATTGACGGCTTCACTCCGGAACAGCGCCTGTTTGTGGGATGGAGCCAGATCTGGTGCGAGAACGAGCGTCCGGAATTTGCGCGCATGATGGCGCAGGTTAACGAGCATTCGCCGGGCAAGTTCCGCGTGAACGGCGTGGTGGGCAACATGCCGGAGTTCCAGAAGGCGTTCGGTTGCAAGGCCGACTCGCCGATGGTCCGCAAACCGCAATGCCGGGTCTGGTAGATCTGAATCACGGCGGAAACGCGGGCCGCACTGAAATCAGGCAGCAACTGCCGGATTTTATCGGGCCCGCGTTTCTTTGCTAAGCGCAAGCTCCGGTTACACGGCTTGTAACTATCTGCTCATCACCCGCACCTGATTGCTGGGTTATATTGTTCTGTGCTGCCGGGAACACCTCGTCGCTCGCATAACATCCGAATATTTCTCTGCTGCATGGCCTTCGTCATGCTCGCGCTGGCAACTGGGTGCAAGAAGGGTGCGTTAGCAAAGCACGAGTACATGTATGTGTCCGCGCCGGAAACCAGCCTGCGCGATCGGGTTGCCACCATGTACAACAAGGTCGGCACCGTGCATAACGGCGACCGCGTGGAAGTGCTGGAGAAGCAGCACCGCTTCCTGCGCGTGCGGACCGATGGCGGACAAGAGGGCTGGATCGAAGAGCGTAGCCTTGTTCCGCAGGATGTCTATGACGGCTTCCAGAAGCTGGTGCAGGACGGCCTCAATCAGCCGGCCCAGGCGCACGGAACAACCCGCGCCGAACTGAACATGCACGTTACGCCATCGCGCGAAGCCGAGCATCTTTACCAGCTTAAGGACGGCGAGAAGGTCGAGGTCCTGAAGCGGGCCACGGCGGAGAAGAACCCGCCCAAAACCGCTACATCCGCGGCGGCGAAGAGCGGCGCACCGCAGCCCAAGAAACCCGCGCCGACCCAGCCGGCAACTCCGACTCCGGCGCCGCCGGCTTCCGCTGCACCGCCGCCGAAGACTGGGCCGAGTGGGCCCACAGCCAAGGACGCGGTACCGCAGCCAAAGCCCATCGTGATGGAAGACTGGTATCTGGTCCGCAACTCGGCTGGCCACGTTGGCTGGGTGCTGCTGCGCATGGTGGATCTCGACGTTCCGCTGGAGGTCGCACAGTACGCCGAAGGCCAGCGCATCATGGGTTACTTTGTCCTGAGCACGGTGCAGGACGGAGACAAGCAGGTGCCGCAGTATCTCGTCCTATTGAACGAGCCGAAGGATGGCTTGGCGTGGGACTTCAACCAGATTCGCGTCTTCACCTGGGGCCGCGTGAAGCACCGCTACGAAACCGCCTACCGCGAGCGCGATCTCCAAGGCTACTTCCCTGTGAAGCAGGGCCATCAAGTGTTCGGCAAGGAAGGCGATCTGCCGACGTTCACCATCCGCAAGAAAAATGCCGATGGCCGGATGACGGAGATCACCTACAAGCTGAACAGCCCAATCGTTCGTCGCGTGCTCACACCCGAGCAGGAAGCCGCGGAGAAGGCGAACCGCGAAGCCGCGTACGCTGCTCGTCGCGCGCATCCCAAGCAACCTTCCGCGAAACATAAGCACAAGTAGTCGCCAGCTCCCGGTTAGCTCCGGTTGCCGGTGTAGAATTCGGCAATCGCCCGGACCACGCGCTGCTGCTCGTCCTCGCGCAGTTCAGGGAACATGGGCAGGGCGAGCACCTCGTTCGCCGCGCGCTCCGACTCCGGCAGATCGCCGGCCTTGTAGCCGAGATACGCGAAGCACTTCTGCAAATGCAGCGGCACGGGATAATACACCTCGCTGCCGATGCCCCGCTCGGTCAAGAAACTTCGCAACTCATCGCGACGCAGCGCCCGTATCACGTATTGGTGATAAATGTGATACGCCTCGGGCACCGTCGCCAGCAGAGCCACCGGCGCCTGCTTCGTCACCGCTTGCGCGCCTGATTGAACCAGCCCCGCACTCACCAGCAGCCCGTGATAGCGGCAGGCCAGAATTCGGCGTTGCTGGTTCCAGGCGTCGAGGTGCCTCAACTTCACCCGCAGAACCGCTGCCTGCATGGCGTCCAGCCGGCTGTTGCCGCCGATCTCTTCGTGGTAATAGCGCTGACGGCTGCCATGATTGCGCAGCCGCCGCACATGCGCCGCCAGTTCCTCATCATCGGTGGTCACGCAACCGCCGTCGCCATAGGCGCTCAGATTTTTCGTCGGATAAAAGCTGAATGCGGCGACCTTGCCCAGCGAACCGGCCTTCCTATCGCGCCACTTGGCGCCGAACGCCTGCGCCGCATCTTCGAGTATCGCGATCTTGTGCTCGCCGGCAATCCGGTCGAACGCGTCCATGTTGGCGCATTGTCCAAAGAGATGTACCGGCATCACAGCGCGGACCGGGTGCGAACGTGGGCGCTGCAAGGCCTTCTCGGCGGCAGCGGGATCGAGGTTCAAGGTGCCGGAGTCGATGTCGGCCATGACCGGCGTCGCGCCGCAACGGACGATCGAGCTTACCGAGGCGAAGAAGCTAAAGGGCGTGGTGACCACGCTGGTCTCAGGACCGACTCCCATGGCCTGTAGCGCCAGCCACAAGGCGTCGGTGCCCGAGGCACAACCCACGCTAGCGCGGACGCCCAGATACCCCGCCGACTCGCGCTCGAAGGCCTCCAATTCCGCTCCGCCGATGAAGTGCTGGCTGATGAGCACGCGCTCCAGCGCTGCGTGGACCTCGTCCTTGATGCTTTCGTACTGACGCTTGAGGTCGAGGGCGGGGACAGCTTCGAGCTGCGTGGAGGCTGACGGCGAGGGGTTGAGAGCCATAAAGAAACTCAATTCTAGCAGCGGCGAGACAGCCGGGCCTCGTGCGCCGAGTGCCGGCATTCCCAGCGAGAGTGGGCATTTACTGCAAGCCCCGTTCGCAGTTCTCTAGTACTAGGTCAACATCGCTCTTGACCATTAACGGGCAAGTATCCCTCACACGAGCGCCAAGGCCTCGCGGGCAGCTGCGATGGTGTCATGAATATCGCCCTGGGTGTGGGCGAGGCTGAGGAAGGCGGCCTCGAACTGCGAAGGCGGCAGCCAGACGCCGGCGTCCAGCAGCGCGCCGTGGAAGCGGCCGAACTTCGGAGTATCGCAGGTGGCAGCGCTCTCCCAATCCGTCACCTGCTTGTCGGTGAAGAAGAAGGTGAACATGGAGCCGACGCGGTTGGCGGTCATGGCTACACCCGCTTCTTGGGCGGCCGCTGTCACGCCCGCCACCAGCTTGCCCGACATCTCGTCGAGTTGCCGATAGAACGGCTGGCGATTGGCCTTCAACTCGCCCAGGGTCGCGATGCCCGCGGCCATGGCCAGCGGATTGCCGCTGAGGGTTCCGGCCTGGTACACCGGGCCCAGGGGCGCGACCAGGTCCATGATGCCGGCCGGACCGCCGTAAGCGCCGACGGGCAGGCCTCCGCCGATGATCTTGCCCAGCGTGGTCAGGTCGGGCTTGATGTTGTACAGCTCCGACGCGCCGCCAAAGGCCACGCGAAAGCCGGTCATGACCTCGTCGAAGATGAGCAGCGTGCCTTCGCGCTTCGTAGTGTCGCGCAGCGCTGCGAGGTAGCCAGGCTGGGGCGGAACGCAGCCCATGTTGCCGACCACCGGTTCGACGATGACGCACGCGATCTGGCCTTTGAACTTGGCGAAGGCGGCTTCCACCGCTTCCACATCGTTGTATGGCAACGCCAGCGTGAACTCGACGAATTCTTCGGGCACACCGGCTGAGCCGGGAATGCCGAGTGTCGCGACGCCAGAGCCGGCTTTCACCAACAGGGCATCGCTGTGACCGTGATAGCAACCCTCGAACTTCACGATGAACTTCCGCTTGGTCGCGGCGCGCGCCAGGCGAATGGCCGACATGGTGGCTTCCGTCCCCGAACTCACGAAGCGCACCTTCTCGATAGCAGGAAAGGCCTCGATCACCAACGCTGCGAGGTCGGCCTCGGTCGGCGTGGAAGCGCCGAAGCTGGTGCCGTTGCGCGCCGCCTGGATGATGGCCTCCAGCACTTCGGGGTTGGAGTGGCCGAGGATGAGCGGCCCCCACGAGCAGACATAGTCGATGTAGCGGTTGCCGTCAGCATCCCATACATGAGCGCCCAGGCCGCGGACCAGGTAGGGCGGGTCGCTGCCGACGGAGCGGAAGGCGCGAACCGGGGAGTTCACCCCTCCAGGAATGAGCTGCTCAGCACGTTTCTGCAAGGCGCGGGACTGGTCAAGATTGCGGGCCATGGTTCCTCATTGTTCAAAACAAAGGAGTCTATCAGGCCGAGCATATATCGGCTTGTGAGGAG
>Ga0209048_10004625_pt1 | contig 13147 bp, 11 predicted proteins | sample FrelakmetCRP12CR_FD_187146 | JGI IMG/M metagenome (GOLD analysis project Ga0209048, IMG submission 187146) | Freshwater lake sediment microbial communities from the University of Notre Dame, USA, for methane emissions studies - CRP12 CR (SPAdes)... | ecosystem: Environmental > Aquatic >... | reverse complement strand
CCCGGCTGCCGACGCCACATCCGGCGACCGCGGCGGCGAGCAGGACGATGGTGCCGGTGGGCGCCCGCCCGGCGCGTCGCTGTGCCACCGGTCCAGGGTACGGTGGCGACCGCGGTGCGCCGCAGCACCCCGGACCGGCGCCACCTGCCGGCGCGACCGCTGGGTGCCGCGCCGGACCCCCTGCGGCCGGTGGCGACCGTCGGGTGCCCGACCCCGTTGCTCGCCCGGCCGGCCCCGCCGCTGGTACCATCGACGTGCCGGGCCTCTCGGTCCCGCTGCACGCGCGGCATGGCGCCATGGGGCGCGGTGCCACCACCCATCATCGGAAAGACCTCGCCTGCATGCCTGAAAAAGCCCCCACGATCAGCGAGTACCGGCTCCACAACTCCGACACCGGCTCGCCCGAGGTCCAGATCGCCCTGCTCCAGCAGCGGATCACGCACCTCACCCAGCACCTGAAGGAACACAAGCACGACCATCACACGCGCCGGGGGCTCATGAAGCTCATCGGCAAGCAGAAGCGGCTCCGGGCCTACCTGCGGGACAACGACATCGAGCGCTACCGGGCGCTCATCGCCCGTCTCGGCATCCGGGGCTGACCACCGAGCGGCCGAACGGCCGCTCGTGTCGTGTCCGGGCCCGGTTCCTCCGGGAGCAGCCCCGGGGCCGGGCACACCAACGAACCACCAGCCACGCGGCGGCCCAGGGGCCAGCTGCCAGTCGCCGGGTCCCCGGGTCGCCCGCCTCCACGGCGTGACCGGTCCGGGTGCACGACAACTGGGAACTGGCCCGGACCGCCGCTCGAGCGGGAGCCGATGACGGCTCCCGGACAAAGGAGAGCAGATGGCGGACGCCATCCACGTCCAGGCGCCGATCAGCGGCACCGACAAGACCCTGTCGTTCGAGACGGGCAAGCTGGCCCAGCAGTCGCAGGGGGCGGTCGTCGGCCGCATCGGCGACACGGTGGTGCTCGTCACCGCCAACGCGGCCCGGGACATCCGGGAGGGGATCGACTTCTTCCCCCTCACGGTCGACATCGAGGAGCGGATGTACGCGGCCGGCAAGATCCCGGGCTCGTTCTTCCGCCGGGAGGGCCGGCCGAGCGACTCGGCCATCCTGACCTGCCGGCTCATCGACCGTCCGTTGCGCCCGTCGTTCGCCGAGGGCTACCGCAACGAGACCCAGGTCGTCGGCACGATCATCGGGGCCGACCTCGAGAACCCGCACGACGTGCTGGCCATCAACGCCGCCTCTGCGGCGCTGATGCTGTCGGGCATCCCCTTCGAGGGCCCGATCGGCGCCGTCCGCATCGCCTACTCGGTGGAGGGCACCTGGGTGCCCCACGCCACCTACCAGGAAGGCGACGGGTCGACGTTCGAGCTCGTCGTCGCCGGTCGGCAGGTCGGGGACGACATCGCCATCATGATGGTCGAGGCGGGCGGCACCGAGCACGCCTGGACCTACTACGAGGCGGGCGCGCCGAAGGTGACCGAGGAGGTCATCGCCGCCGGCCTCGAGGAGGCCAAGGCCTGGATCCGGGAGTCGATCGACCTCCAGAACGAGCTCGTGGCGAGGTCGGGCCGCCACGAGCCGCTTCCGTACACGCCCCAGGTCGACTACGGGGACGAGGTGTTCGCCCGGGTGTCCGAGGTCGGCGCCGACCGCCTCGCCGCGGCCCAGCGCATCGCCGACAAGGCGGCGCGCACCGCCGCCACCGACGAGTGCATGGCGGCGATCCTGTCCACGCTGGCCCCGGAGTTCCCCGGTCGGGAGGCCGAGGTCAAGGCGGCCGCCCGGTCGCTGACCAAGAAGGTCGTGCGCAGGCGCATCGTCGAGGAGGGGGTCCGCATCGACGGCCGCGGCCCCGCCGACATCCGGCCGCTGGCGGCCGAGGTCGGCCTGATCCCGACCGCCCACGGGTCCGGCCTGTTCCAGCGGGGCGAGACCCAGGTGCTCAACGTGACCACCCTGGGCATGCCGCGCATGGACCAGCTCCTCGACACCATCGGCGTCGACGACCGCAAGCGCTACATGCACCACTACAACATGCCGCCCTACGCCAACGGCGAGACGGGCCGGGTCGGGAGCCCCAAGCGCCGCGAGATCGGCCACGGCCTCCTCGCCGAGCGGGCGCTCCTGCCGGTCGTGCCCAGCCAGGAGGAGTTCCCCTACTCGCTCCGCCTCGTGAGCGAGGTCCTGGCATCCAACGGCTCGACCTCGATGGGCTCGGTGTGCTCGTCGACGCTGTCGCTCATGGACGCCGGCGTGCCGATCAAGGCACCGGTCGCCGGCATCGCCATGGGCCTGGTCTTCGCCGAGGGCCGGTACACCACGCTCACCGACATCCTCGGTGCCGAGGACGCCTTCGGCGACATGGACTTCAAGGTCGCCGGCACGGCCGAGTTCGTCACCGCCCTGCAGCTCGACACCAAGATCGACGGCCTGCCGGCCGACGTGCTCGGCCGGGCCCTGCAGCAGGCCAAGGAGGCCCGCCTCAAGATCCTGGCGGTCATGGAGGGCGCGATCGCCGCGCCGCGGGCGGAGGTGAGCCAGACCGCGCCCAAGATCGTCAGCTTCCAGATCCCCATGGACAAGATCGGCGAGGTCATCGGTCCCAAGGGCAAGGTCATCAACACCCTCCAGCAGGAGACCGGCGCGGACATCGCCGTGGACGACGACGGCCGGGTCGGCACGGTCACGATCGGGGCCCGCGACGGCACTGCCGTCGAGGAGGCGCGTCGGCGCATCTCGCTCATCCTGGACCCGCCGAAGGCCGAGATCGGCGCCGTCTACCCGGGCAAGGTGGTGAACGTCACCAAGTTCGGGGCGTTCGTCAACATCCTTCCGGGGCGTGACGGCCTGCTGCACATCTCCAAGATCGGGGGCGGGCGGCGCATCGACCGGGTCGAGGACGTCCTGAACCTCGGTGACGAGGTCGAGGTGAGGGTCGACGACATCGACCCCCAGGGGAAGGTGAGCCTGTCCCTGGCCTCGGAGCCGCCCGCACCGGCGGCCGCCGGGTCCAACGGCGGTGGCGCGGCCGCCGGCTCGGATCGGGTCGAGGTCTCCTTCGAGGAGTCCTTTGACGGCGAGATCGAGAAGGAGGTCGGCGACCTGGGCCCGACCGACGCCGGCGGGGGGCTCGGCGTCGAGGGCGGTGCGAGCCGCGGTCCTCGCCGGGGGCCCCGTCGCGGCGGCGGGGGTGGGCGTCGCTGACGCCGGGCCGGCCGGCGCGACGGCCGGTACCACGGGCGGACCCACGGGCACGTCCCGGCGCCGGCCCGCGCCGGAGCTGACCAGGATCACCCGGCTGGCGTCGGGGCTGACGGTCGTGACCGAGGCCATGGCCGACGTGCGTTCGATCGCCCTCGGCTTCTGGGTGGGCGTCGGCGCACGGGACGAGGCGCTCCAGCAGGCCGGCGCGTCGCACTTCCTCGAGCACCTCCTGTTCAAGGGGACGCCGTCGCGCTCGGCCCGGGAGATCGCCGAGGCCGTCGAGGCGGTCGGCGGGGAGATGAACGCGTTCACCGCTCGCGACCACACCGCGTTCTACGTGCGGCTCCTGGCCGACGATCTCGAGCTCGGGCTCGACGTGCTGTGCGACATCATGTGGGATCCGGCCTTCCGCCCCGATGAGGTGGAGGCCGAGCGACAGGTGATCCTCGAGGAGATCCTGATGCTCGGCGACGAGCCGTCCGATCTCGTGCACGAGCTGCTGGCCGCGGCGCTGTGGCCGGAGCACCCGCTCGGCCGGGAGGTGATCGGCGACGAGCGCACCGTGAGCGCCATGGCGCCCGAGGTGATCCGGGCCTTCCACGACCGCCACTACCGCCCGGGCGTCACCGTGCTCGCCGCTGCCGGACTGCTCGACCACGACGCGGTGGTCGCCGGGATCGACCGGCGCTTCGCCGCGTCGGGCCGCCCGCCGGGCGGCGAGCGGCCGGAGCGCCGGCCACCCGTCCTCGGCCCGGAGCCGCTGGTGGTCACCACCCGCCGCACCGAGCAGGCCCACCTGGCCCTCGGGCTCCCGGCCGCCACCCGTCAGGATCCTGACCGCCACGCCCTGACGCTGCTCGTCCAGATCCTCGGCGGCGGCGCGTCCAGTCGCCTGTTCCAGGAGGTGCGGGAGCGCCGTGGCCTCGCCTACTCCGTCTACGCCTACCGGAACGGCTACGACGACGCCGGGATGCTGGCCGTGTACGCGGGCACGTCGCCGACCAAGGCGGCCGAGACCCTGCATGTCGTGGTCGGCGAGCTCGAGCGGCTCGCCGACGGGGTCAGCGAACGGGAGCTCGAGGTGGCGCGGGGGAGCGTCCTCGGGTCGATGGCGCTCGGCCTCGAGGACTCCGGGGCCCGCATGTCGCGCATCGGGCGCAGTCTGCTGGTGCACCAGGAGGTGCCGACCGTGGAGGAGGTGGCCGCCCGCTTCGCGGCCGTCACCGTCGACGACCTGCGGCGCGTTGCCGGCCGCACCCTCGCGGGCCCGCGCTCTCTCGCCGTCGTCGGCCCCTTCTCATCCGACCAGGTCGCGGCCTGGCAGGCCTGAGCCGGCCCGACCCCGGTCGATCCCCAGTAGGTTTCGGCAATGCGAGTGGCGGTGTTCGGGGCGGTCGGTCGGATGGGCGGCGAGGTGTGCCGGGCCGTGGCCGCCGACCCGGACTGCGAGCTGGTGGCCGCCGTCGATCCCCGCCTCCCCGATGCCGGGCTCCCGACGGGGGTGGACGCCTCCGGGGTCGCGCTCGGCGCGTCGGTCGACGCGCTGGCGTCGGCCCGGCCCGAGGTGGCGGTCGACTTCACGGTGGCGGAGTCGGCCCTGGCCAACGCCCGGTGGTGCGCCGCCCACGGCGTCCACTCGGTGATCGGCACGAGCGGGCTGGGCGACACCGCGCTCGACGAGCTGCGCTCGGCGTTCGGCGACGGGCCCCCCAACTGCCTCGTCGCCCCCAACTTCGCCATCGGCGCGGTGCTCATGATCCGGCTCGCCGAGCTCGCGGCGCCGTTCTTCGAGACCGCCGAGGTCATCGAGCTCCATCACGACGGCAAGGCCGACGCCCCCTCGGGCACCGCCATCCACACCGTCGAGCGGCTGGCGGCCGCATCGCCGGACTGGGCCCCCGACCCGACCCGGATCGAGAGCCTCCCGGGGGCCCGCGGCGCGGCCGGGGCGGGGGGGATCCGGATCCACTCCGTGCGCCTGCGCGGGATCGTGGCCCACCAGGAGGTGCTCCTCGGGACCACCGGCCAGACCCTGACCATCCGCCACGACTCCTACGACCGCACCTCGTTCATGCCCGGCGTGCTGCTCGCCGTGAAGCGGATCGCCGGGCACCCCGGCGTCACGGTCGGGCTGGACTCCTACCTGGGGCTAGGTTGACGCCGGGGCTGGCCGCGGTCGGCGGCCGCGGGGTCGTCACCCCCGGGGTCGTCGCCCCCGGGTCTCCCGTCCGGGCCCGGGTCCTCGAGGCGACCTACGTGTGCGTCGCCCGTCACGGGCTGGCCAAGGCCACGGTCGAGGACGTGGCAAGGGAGGCGTCCCTGTCCCGGGCGACCGTCTACCGCCACTTCCCGGGCGGCCGGGACGAGCTGCTGCGGGAGGCCATCGCCTGGGAGACGACCCGGTTCTTCGTCCGCCTCGCCGACGCGGTGTCGGGCACCTCGGACTTCACCGGGCTGGTCGAGGAGGCCCTGCTCTTCGCCCGACGGGCGATCGATGACCACGTGGTCCTCCAGAAGGTGCTCCGGACCGAGCCCGACCGGCTCCTGCCGACCCTGACGGTCGAGAGCCTCAAGATCCTGGTGCACATCCGGGCCTTCCTGATCCCGCACCTCGAGGCCGAGCCCCGGCTGCGTCCCGGGGTCGACGTGGCGGAGGCGGCCGAGTACGTCGCCCGGATGTTCCTCTCCTGGATCGGGGCGCCCGGACGCTGGGACCTGGGCGACCGCGACCAGGTCCGCAGGCTGGTCCGCACCGAGCTCCTCGCCGGCCTGCTCGAGCCCGGCGCGCCCGGTTGACACTGAGACAGCAACAGGCTTACCGTCTCACCCCATGTCGGCGGTCCCGCTGCTGGAACGTTCGCGTGCTGCTGATCCGGACGCGCCCACCCAGCGGGTGATCGACGCCACCCTCCGCTGCGTCGCCCGGTGGGGGCTGGCCAAGACGACGGTGGACGACGTCGCCCGGGAGGCCGGGATCGCCCGAGCCACGCTGTACCGGCTGTTCCCCGGCGGTCGCGACGCACTGCTCGAGGCGGTGCTGGCGGCCGAGGCGGGCCGCCTGTGCGCCCGCCTGGACGCGACGTTCCGTGCCGCCGGATCCCTCGAGGACCTGCTGGTGGGCGCCGTCGTCGACGTGGCGACCACCCTCACCGGGCACCCGGCCCTCCGGTTCCTGGTCGCCCACGAGCCCGAAGCCGTGCTGCCGCACCTGGCGTTCGAGCGCATGGACGCCGTCCTGGGCTCGGTCGCCGGGTTCGCCGGGCCCTACCTGGTGCCGTGGCTCCCGCCCGGCGACGACGGGTCCTCCCCCGAGGAGGGGGGCGCCCGGGCCGCCGAGTGGGTGGCCCGCGTCGCGCTCTCGTATCTCGTCGCCCCGTCGACCGGCGTCGACCTGTGCGATCCGGCCTCTGCCCGGCGCCTCGTGCGCGCCTTCATCCTCCCGGGCCTGACGCCCGGGGCCTTCCTGCCCGACCAGCCAACCGACCACTCCCGAGGGGGAACGCCGACCCATGCCTGACATCACCGACGAGGGGGCCATCGAGGAGGCCCACCGGGCCATCGAGATGGGCTCGAACATGCAGATCCTGGGTCGCGACCAGGTCAACGACCTCGAGGCCATCCTGTCGGTGAGCAACACCGACGTCGAGGCCGCCGTGCACGCGGTCCGGAGCAACTACGACGCGCTGTTCACCTGGGACTACGAGAAGGGCTCCCGCCCGAAGCTGAACCGGCTCTACGAGAAGGCCAAGTCGGCCCAGTGGAACGGGGAGACGGACCTGCCCTGGGACACCGACGTCGACCAGGAGGCCGTGGTGATGGCCAACCAGGCCGGCCTCAACGCGGAGATGGATCTGTCCGGCACGCCGTTCGCGAAGTGGGGCGACAAGGAGTGGCTGGAATTCGGGGTCGAGAGCCAGAACTGGACCCTCTCGCAGTTCATGCACGGCGAGCAGGGCGCGCTGCTCTGCACCGCCCGCATCGTCGAGAACGTGCCCTGGATCGACGCCAAGTACTACGCCTCCACCCAGGTGATGGACGAGGCCCGCCATGTGGAGGTGTTCGCCAAGTACCTGGACACCAAGCTGTCCGGGCACTACCCGATCAACGCCCACCTGCGGACCCTGCTCGACGACATCATCGCCGACGACCGCTGGGACATGACCTACCTCGGGATGCAGATCATGGTCGAGGGCCTGGCCCTCGCGGCGTTCGGCTTCATGCACATGATGACGACCGAGCCCCTGCTGAAGCAGCTGCTCCGCTACGTCATGAGCGACGAGGCCCGCCACGTGGCCTTCGGGGTGCTCAGCCTCCAGGACTACTACCAGGAGCTGTCCGCTGCGGAGCTGCGGGAGCGCCAGGAGTTCGCCTTCGAGGCGGCGGTCCGCATGCGTGACCGGTTCCTGCAGCAGGAGGTCTACGACCGGATGGGCGTGCCCGTGAAGGACGCCCTCGAACTGGTGCTGGCCGCGCCCGACCGCAACCAGTTCCAGGCCCTGCTGTTCTCGAAGATCGTGCCGAACTGCAAGAAGCTCGGCCTGCTGGACGCGGCCGACGGCTGGCTGCGGACGAAGTTCACCGAGCTGGGCGTGATCCAGTTCGAGGACATGGCCGACACCGGCGAGGAGTACGAGATGTTCGCCCTCGCCAACGGCCAGCCCCGCAGCGCCTGACCGGGCGGGCACCGTCGGCCCGCTCCCGGCCCCCGACCCCGGCCGCGCCCACCCCGGCCCGCGCCCGTCCGCGCCCCCGTCCGCCGGCCGGTCCGTGCGGGGGGTGCGCGGAGGGCCGCTGGTAGGGTGCCGGCGATGGCGCACGTGTCCGACCCGCGGTTCCTGGTCAGCCACGGCCTTCGCCTGAAGGGGATCGCGGCCGCCCCCGTGGTGGCCGACGTGACCGGCCTCGACGAGCGGTCGGTGGCCGATCACCTGGCGTCCCTCCGCCTCGACGGCCACGCGACGCTGCGCGAAGGTCGGGTGGGCGGTTGGACGTTGACCCCCGACGGCCGCAAGCACCACGCGGCCGCCTGCCGGGACGAGCTGGCGACCGCCGGCGCGGAGGCGGTGGTGCGGAAGGCCTACGGTCGGTTCCTGTCGGTGAACGGCCCGTTCCTCACCCTGTGCACGGACTGGCAGCTCCGGTCGGACGCCCCCGACGGGACCCCGATCCTCAACGACCACGACGACGCCGCCTACGACGCCGCCGTCGTGGCCCGCCTGGCGGAGGTCGACGTCGCCGTCCAACCGCTCCTCGTCGGCCTCACGGGGTCGATGGCGCGCTTCGGCGGCTACGGTGGCCGGCTGGCCCGTGCGCGTGCCCGCCTCGAATCAGGCGAGCGGGACTGGTTCACCGGCGCGATGATCGACAGCTACCACACCGTCTGGTTCGAGCTCCACGAGGATGTCCTGCTGACCCTCGGGATCGACCGGGCGTCCGAGCGTTCCGGCACGTCCGGGCATCCCGCCAGGACAGGAGGCATTGGGACATGACCGGGGGCCGCTTCGGCAGCGTCATCACCGCCATGGTCACGCCGTTCGACGACGCCGGGCGGGTGGACCTCGACGCCGCGGCGCACCTGGCCCGGTGGCTGGTCGACGAGCAGGGCAACGAGGGCCTCGTCGTCACCGGCACGACGGGCGAGGCACCGACCCTGACCGACGACGAGAAAGCCGAGGTGTGGCGGGCCGTGTCCGAGGCCGTCACCGTCCCGGTGATCGCCGGCACGGGGAGCAACGACACCCATCACACGGCGGCGCTCACCCGGCGGGCGAGCGGATGCGGGGTGGCGGGGATCCTGATCGTCACCCCGTACTACAACCGGCCGTCGCAGGCCGGGCTCGAGGGCCACTTCCGGGCCGCCGCCGCCGCGACCGACCTCCCGGTGATCCTCTACGACATCCCGGTGCGCACGGGGCGCCGCATCGCGACCGACACCCTCGTGCGCCTGGCCCGGGAGGTCCCCAACATCGTGGCCGTCAAGGACGCGGCGAACGACGTGGCCGGCACCGCCCGGCTGCTCGCCGCCGCCCCGTCCGGCTTCGAGGTGATCTCGGGCAACGACGACCTCACCCTGGCGCTCCTCGCCGTGGGGGCGAGCGGCGTCATCGGCGTCGCCACCCACTGGACCGGGCGCCAGCACCTCGAGATGGCCTCCGCCTTCGCCAAGGGCGACGTGGACCGGGCCCGGGAGCTCAACGCCCGCCTCCAGCCCTCGTTCGCCTTCGAGACGTCCGAGCAGGCGCCCAACCCGGTCCCGACCAAGGCCCTGCTCCGGGAGCTGGGTCTGGCGGTGGGACGGTGCCGGCCGCCGATGGACACCGAGCCCGACGGGCTGGTGGCCGCCGCCCGCGCGGTCCTCGCCGGCCTGGGCGTGGCAGCGGGCTCGTCCGGTGGCTGAACCGGTCCGCCTCACCTTCCTCGGCGGCCTCGGGGAGATCGGTCGCAACTGCGCCTGCCTCGAGCTGGGCGGTCGGATCCTCATCATCGACTGCGGGCTGATGTTCCCCGACCTGTCGATGCCGGGCGTCGACCTCGTCCTGCCCGACTTCAGCTGGCTCCGGGAGAACGCCGACCGGGTGGAGGCGTGCGTGCTCACCCACGGCCACGAGGACCACGTCGGCGCCCTCTCGTACCTGCTGCAGGACCTGCGCTTCCCGATCCTCGGGTCGGCCCTCACCCTGGGGCTGGCCCGGAGCCGCATCGACGAGGCCGGGCTGCTCCACCGCACCGAGCTCATCCCCGTCGCCGACGGGGAGCGTCGGTGGATCGGCCCCTTCGACGTCGAGTTCATCCCGGTCGCCCACTCCGTGCCCCACGGGTTCGCCATCGCCGTCCACACCCCCCAGGGCGTCGTGCTCCACTCCGGCGACTGGAAGATCGACCTCACCCCCCGGGACGGCCGCCGGACCGACCTGGCCCGGATCGGGACCATCGCCACCACCGAGGGCGTGCGCCTCCTCCTGGCCGACTCCACCAACGCCGAGGAGCACGGCCACACCGTCAGCGAGCGCGAGGTCGGCGTCACCCTCAGCAGGCTGTTCGCCGATCACCACCGCCAGCGGCTGGTCATCGCCTGCTTCGCGTCGCACATCCACCGCATCCAGGAGATCGCCGACGCGGCCGTCGAGCAGGGTCGGGTGCTCGCCACCCTCGGCCGATCGATGGGCAAGAACGTCGCGCTCGCCCGCCAGCTGGGTCTGCTGACGATCCCCGACACGACGCTGGTCGACATCGAGCGGATCAAGGACTTCCCGCCGGAGCGGGTGTGCGTCGTCTCGACGGGCAGCCAGGGCGAGCCGCTGTCGGCGCTGGCGCTCATGGCCGCCGGGGAGAACAAGTTCGTGAAGCTCGGGCCCGGTGACACCGTCATCCTGAGCTCCCACGCCATCCCCGGCAACGAGCACAGCGTCGCCCAGGTCATCGACGGCCTCCACCGTCTCGGCGCCGACGTGGTGCACTCCGGCCTGGCCCCCGTCCACGTGAGCGGCCACGCCAAACAGGAGGAGATCAAGACCCTGCTGTCCGTCGCCCGGCCCGCGTACTTCATTCCCGTCCACGGCGAGTTCCGCCACCTCACCCATCACAGCCGCCTGGCCATGGAGATGGGCGTGCGCGACGACCACGTGCTCCTGTGCGAGGACGGCGACGTCATCGAGCTCACCGACGAGGGCGTGGACTTCGCCGGCGAGGTCCCCGCCGGCTACCTCTACGTCGACGGGATCGTCGGCGACGTCAGCCACGGCGTCCTGCGCGACCGGCGGGTCCTGGCCGAGGAGGGTGTGGTCGTGGTCGTGGTGACCGTCGACGCCCGGACGGGGGAGGTGGTGTCGGGCCCCGAGATCATCACCCGGGGGTGGGTGTACGCCCCCGAGGCGGAGTCGCTCCTCGAGGAGGCCCGGAAGGTGATCACGCTCAGCCTGGAGGAGGCCGCGGCCCAGGGGGCCACCGACTTCGAGACCCTCAAGCGCCACGTCCGCCAGGCCGCCGGCCGCTTCGTCAACGACCGGACCCGGCGCCGTCCCATGATCGTCCCGATCGTGATGGAGGTCTGAGGTCACCGGGGTGCGCCCGCGGGGAACGTGACCCGCACGCCCCGGGCCCCCCGGGCACCCCTCCCCGGGGCCGAACGGGCGTCGGGTACGATCGTCGCCCGGTCTGGCCCACCCGACGCGGCCGCCCGAGAGTGAGACCGTTCCGGAGGTCGACCGTGAAGACGACACGCTGGCTGCTCTGCGGCGCCCTCGGGGCGGTCGTCGTCCTGAGCGGCTGCTCCCATCAGGCCACGGTCACCATCGGGGACGGCAGGGGGTCACCGTTCTGCACGGACGTGGGCACCTTCGAGGCGCAGGCGCTGAAGCTGGAGGGGGCGGCGGGGTCCGACCTGCGGACGTTCGAGGCCCAGGTCAACGCCACCACCCAGCAGCTGCAGAACCTCCAGAAGGAGGCGAACCCCGCCGACAAGGTGAACGGCCACGCCGTGAAGGACGACCTGGGCGTCGCCGCCAACGCCTACGCATCCCTGTCCCAGGCGCTCAACCGCGCCGACCCGACCGACCCCAACGCCGTCACCAAGAGCCTCGCCGTCGTGGAGGGCGCGCAGGGCCAGGCGCTCACCTCGTCGACCGACCGCCTCGACGCCTACGCCAAGCAGGTGTGCGGGCTGTCCGGGGCGCCCGGCACGAGCGCTCCCCCCGCATCGACCTCCGTGGCACCGGTCGGGCCGACGGTCCCGAAGTAGGACGCCCCCCCCGCGGCCGTCCGCTGCCGGTGCCCGGATCCAGCGGACGTCACGCCCGATGGCGGTGCCCCGCCGGGCCCGGCTCGAGCGGACGTCACGCCCGATGGCGGTGCCCCGCCGGGCCCGGCTCGAGCGGACGTCACGCCCGATGGCGGTGCCCGAGGTGAGGCTGCTGTTAGCGTTGTTCCCATTGTGACGCGTGAGCCGATCGTCCCGGGCGCCTGCTGACGTGGCCGCCACCCGAACCCGCCGGGCCAAGGCCGGATCGCCGCCCGGTCGCCCCCGCAAGCCCGCCGGGCGCCGCCCGGCGTCGACGCGGCCCCGCGCCCCCCGGCGGAGCCTCGCCGAGCGCCTGGGGCGCCCGCCCGCCGAGATCTGGGGCGTCGGCCTGGTGCTGGCCGGTGTGCTCGACGCCCTGGGCACCTACGCGGATCTGACCGGTCCGGTCGGCCGCGCGCTGCGGACCGGCGGGAGCCTCGCGGTCGGCGCCGGGCGGGCCGTCCTCCCGCCGGCGTTGATCGTGCTCGGGGTCCTCCTCGTGCTCGGCGGCGAAGCGGGCGCGGTCCGGCGGCGCGACGAGGAAGCGGGCATCGATGCCCGGCACTGGCTCGCCGACCGCCCGGGCCTGGTGGCAGCGGGCGCCGGCGTCCTCGCCGTCGCCGGCGCCGGCCTGCTCCATCTCGGCCACGGCAGCCCGGCCCTGGGCGGTCACTCCGGGGCGCTCCAACGGGCCGGCGGCTACGTCGGCGCGACGGTGGGGGCGCCGCTCGACGCGGTGCTCGCGACGTGGGGGGCCTCGGTGGTGCTCGTGGCCCTCGGGCTGGTGGGCGCACTGGTGGTCACCGGCACCAGCATCCCGGGCGCCGCACGCGGGGTCGCCGGCGCCGCTGCCGCGACGGGCCGCCTGCTCCGACGCGGCTGGCGCCGGCTCGCCACCTGGCTCACCAGCCCGCTCGACCACCGCCAGGTCGGCGGACCGGGGCGCTGGGACGGCGCGGGGGTCGGAGAGGACGTCCTCGATCTGACGGAGGGCGGACCCCACGGGGCTCGCGGGGCGCCCGGGGGGCCGGGCGAGGGCTCCGCCCTCGTCGACGGGGCCAGGGCCGGCTGGTTCGACGACGACGCCGACGCCGACACCGGTCCGTCCGGTCCGGCGCGCCGGTCGAGAGGGAGGCGGACGGCTGCGGCGGACCC
>Ga0209048_10004624_pt1 | contig 13147 bp, 10 predicted proteins | sample FrelakmetCRP12CR_FD_187146 | JGI IMG/M metagenome (GOLD analysis project Ga0209048, IMG submission 187146) | Freshwater lake sediment microbial communities from the University of Notre Dame, USA, for methane emissions studies - CRP12 CR (SPAdes)... | ecosystem: Environmental > Aquatic >... | reverse complement strand
AAGTGGACGGGACTGCGGAGCGTTGGCTTCCCCCTCCTTACCAAGGAGGGGGTCAGGGGGAGGTCGACTTGGCGCAGAACGAACTGCAGGCATCAACCTCCCCTAGCCCCTCCTTGGTAAGGAGGGGAATTTTCGAAGGAGGCACTGAGGACACCGAGGAATAACACGGAGGAAACTGTTGAGTGAAAGACATCTAGACGAATCTTCTACCCCAGGCTTTCCCCTGTGCGCTCTGTGCCTCGGTGGTTCGTTTTCCCGGAGACGGGCACGTGCGCCTTCACGGCCGCGACGGCGAGGATCGCGAGCGCCGCGCCGCAGGCGTCGAGCGCCACATCCCACGGGGAGCCCGTGCGTCCCGGAACGAACGTCTGGTGGAACTCGTCGATCGCCGCATAGGTCGTGGTCAGGCCGATCGCCATAAATCCCGTGTGCGTGTTCGTGTTCGTCGCAGACCGTCCAGTGTCAAGCACCCACAGCCATGCGGCGCTCAGCATCGCATACGCAATGACGTGCAGAGTTTTCTGCAGCACTTTGGGGACAAAGATACCGGCCGTGGTTTGATCGGGAGCTGTCGGGATCGACGAGAGTATCCACAGCACTGCCATCCAGGCGACGGCCGCGACCAAGCGGGTGGCGCGGCTCATGTGTAGTAGGCTCCAAAGCGCCGGATGAAGAATGGACCGAGGAGCTTCGTCATGCCGAGCGGCAGTCGTCTCCATGCTTGTTGCAACAACTGCACGTGGCCGTCGCTGGCTGTGTGTCCGTTGACTGCTGCATTGCCTGGTGCGTAGACCCGATAGCGCAGCGGCTCCGGCTCGAAACCCCAATGACACTTGAAGTCGTACGCGCCGGTTCCCTTCTTACTGCGTCCGAAGTCGAACATCCGGGCGCCGCGCCCACGCGCATAGCGCATCAGCTCCCAGTACATGAAATCGTTGACGGCGTAGCGGAAGAACTCCTGCCGGCTGCCGGCGTAGTAGGGAAGGACGGTGTCGTTGAAGAAGAAGCTCAAGACACCCGCAACCGGCGTTCCTTCGTGCCACACGGTCAGTAGACAGCTGTCCTCGGGGAATCGGTCGAGCAGCAGACGAAAATATCGGCGCGGAAACACCGGGGTGCCGAGATTACGCACGCTGCGCGCATACAGGTCGTAGAAGACGTTTGCGTGCTCCACCCCGACCCGCGCCTGCAGCCCGCTCTGCTGTCCTACCCGCACCATGCGCCGCTGCTTGCGCGGGATCGCTGCCAGGTTCTCCTCGTCGGAGGCGAGCAGCGGGCGGCGAAAGCGATAGTAGAGCCCCTCGCGCACTTGGAACTCGGCGCCGTCCAACCCGTCGCGCAACTCGAGAGACCGGGCCCCCCGGTCCCGGCTGAGCTGTAGCACCGCATCTTCAAGTGCACGCCGGGCCTCGTCGTCGGCGCTACAGATGCCGCCCTCGACCGCGAACGGCAGCGAGAGGAGGTGCCTTCCCGCGAACACAGAACCGAGCTCGCATAACGGCAGGACACCAACGATCACTCCTGCCCGCCGCGCCACCAGGTAGCACGACCGAAATCGGAAGCACTGCTCCAAGACGTCGCGCCAAGCGAGCAGGTGGAAGAACGTGCCGCCGGGGGTCCGCCGAACGAAGGAGTCCCACTCCTCGCGCTCGCCTGCGAATTGTCGCACCTCCGCCGGCATCAGGGCTGCGCCCAGCGTCCTTTCGGAGGGACCGCTGACCGTTGGCTCGCTGGCAACGGCCTCGAAAGACATTTGACTCATAAAAGGTAAGTACTCACGTATGCCACCACGGAGCGAGAGGACGATCACGAAAACACGACACGACGGAAGCACGAAACCAAACATGGAGGCGACCGGAAGGGCCACGGCCTTCGAGGTCCACGTTTTCATCCGTTCTTGACTTCAGGGATTCCCGCTTTCTCGTGCTTTCGCTCTTTCGTGTTTTCGTGATTCTCTGAACCGGTTGAGGTCCGCACCCTTCCGCTACCATCTAGCTTGCAGTCAGACGCTCGACGAGGATCTGGACGATGCGCTCCGCCGTATGACCGTCCCACAGTGGCGGCAGTGACGCCACGCACCTGCCGTTGCCAATCGCTTTCCGTGCGCACTCCAGAATGCGCCCGGCATCGGTGCCGACCAGTGTGTTCGTTCCCGCTGTCAGCGTCACCGGGCGTTCGGTGTTTTCGCGTAGCGTCAGGCAGGGCACGCCGAGGCAGGTCGTCTCCTCCTGTATACCGCCGGAGTCGGTCAGCACGAGACGCGCATCGGCCATGAGTTGCAGGAAGTCGAGATAGCCAACGGGTTCCAAGAGACTAATGCGACCCGGACGAATGACCGCGGGGCAGCCGTTGGCCCCGTTCGGGTCGACATAGCGATCGAGGCCGAACTCCGCGATGCGCGCCCGCGTGCGCGGATGGGCCGGGAAGATGATCGGGATCTCCCACGACAACTCCGCCAGCGCCCCCAGGATTGCCGCGAGGCTGCTCTCCGCATCAACATTGCTCGGCCGGTGCATGGTCACCAGCGCGTAATCGGTGCCGTTGTGCTGCCGGGTCAGTCCGAGGCGATCGCGGATTGTCGACCGCTGCGCCAGCTGCCGGCACGCCAACAGCGAGTCGATCATGACGTTGCCGACGAAGAAAATCTTCTCGGCCGGTTGCCCCTCGCGCCGCAGATTCTCGTTCGCACTTTCCTCCGAGGTGAGCAGAAAGTCCGCCAGCGCATCCGTGACCAGGCGGTTGAGCTCCTCGGGCATGCCGCGGTCGAAGCTGCGCAACCCCGCTTCGACGTGCGCCACACGGACACCGAGCTTCGCAGCGGTGAGCGCACAGGCGACGGTCGAGTTGACATCGCCGACCACGAGGACGACATCCGGGCGCTCTTGCAGCACGACGGGCTCGAAGCGCCGCATGACTTCCGCCGTCTGCACCGCATGCGAGCCGGAGCCGACACCGAGGGTCGAGTTGGGCCGCGGGATCTTGAGATCCGTGAAGAACGCCGCCGACATCGCGTCGTCATAATGCTGCTCGGTGTGCACCAGCACGGATTCGACCGGCGGCTGGCCCGCGCCGCACCGGGCGTTGTGATCGGCGACCGCTCGCAGGATCGGGGCGATCTTGACGAAGTTCGGCCGGGCACCAACGACGCTGAGAAGTTTCATAGTGATCCTAGGAGTCTGTCGGACCGAAGATGACAAAATCATCCAAGTAGTTGACTTTGCTCATGTGCATAAATGCATGCCAAGGATGATTTTCAGAAATGACGCTGGCGGCAGGCCCTAGCCTGCCCCTTCACGCCGAGGCGGGGGGTCGCCTCGAAGCGCGAGTTAGATTTCACCGCCCGTGCTGTTCGGCTTCGCGGACGACCAAGATCAATGCGGTCGCAAAGGCCACCAAGGCCAGAACTACAAACCAGACCATCAGGCATCCTCCAATTGCTCAAGTCACAGACTCCCCTGCCACACCGGATATGACGCGCTGATGTAGAGCTGGACGATGTTTCCGTCGACGGTGCCCGCACTGATGCGGCCGGGTACCGTTTGGTCAGAATTGCTCAACCGGTAGCTGTAGCTCAGTCCCGCATTGATGTACTGCCACACCGGATAGCTCAGTGACGTGTACAGCTGGAAAACCTGAAAGCTCGTCAACCCGGTATCGAAGTTGCTGTAGCTGGTCGCAATCGAGCCATTGAGATACTGCGCCAGAGTCGTGCTGTAGCCAAGCGACACTGAGCGGGTTTGTGAAACCCCGGCCACTCCGGCGCTGGTAGTAATTCCCTGGCTCGCTGTCAGCGTCAGCGCGCCATGCTCGAAGGCCTTTGCTGCTGTTAGGTTGAACGTTGGCCCGATGCTTGCCGATTTGTTGTTGCCGACGCTTATCTGCAGCGGGCGATTGATATAGGCGCCAGCCGATGCGCTGAGGGAAACGGTCGGATCGTAGGCGTAGCTGAACCCGGCAGTGGGACTGTATGTTTCGGTATCGGTCGCCTGCGACAAGATTAACCGCTGGTAGGAGAAGAAGCCGTTGAGCGACAGCGTCGGGCTCCACCCGTACGTGAGTCCCCCGAGTATTTGGTGTGTCACGTTCTGCCCCCCGGGGTTGGTGAAAGTGCTCACGCTGTTGCTGTAATGGGCGCTCCCCGTCCATCTTGGCGCAAGTTGGTAGCCCGCGCCGCCAGTGAATGAGTTCGTGAGCGCGTCGCCGCGTGGCAGCAGGGTGCTGACTCCAATATCCGGACTTGGCTGCTCGGCCGGCGGCGGCGTGGTGACGGGCCCGTTGGGTTGCGCTCCGGTGCGCGTCTGGCTGACGCGCGAGACACTATCGCTGACGCTCAGGCTGAGGCGTTCGGATGCCTGATAGGTGGCGCTCAAAGCACCGCTCTGCGCCCCCGCTATGTTGTTTTGACTCGTTTGCTGCGCGTAGATCAGGGCGCTGGTGCCGCCGGACAGGCTGAGCACCAGCCGCGGCTGTTGGTACTGCAGACCGAGACCGGGTGTGATGGAAGTCACAAAGTCTCCGGTGTGGTTGCTGGTGAAATAAATGTTGTCGTTGTATTGTTCACTCATCGCGATGTACGGTGTCACCACCAGCGGCCCGTCGGCAGCGACACGTTCAGCGAACGCACAGACCAGCCCGACACCGAGCATCGCCTGCACCAGCACCCACCGGCGCGGGATCGTGTCTCCGCTGCGCGAGCTGGCGCAGCAATGCACCACGAAGGGCACGAAGAACACGAAGAATGCGCCCGGAGCATGATTCAGATAGTCGAGGACAAAGCTCATCAATAGTCAGTCTTGCTTTTGAAGCCCCAGTACTGGTCTTGGCTATACCTTTCGTGTCCTTCGTGTTCTTCGTGGTGAAGCGCCTTTGTCGCGTCAAGTTGAAGCGTCGGTTGGCGCAGTTGCATTGCCTCACAGATCGGCGCGAAGGGATACGCACTCAGGATGCGCCGCAAGCGTGCCTCCGTCTTGTGGAGGTTCGTGTACTGCCGGAAGCGCGACGTTGCGCCAGCCGCCAGCCGGGGCTGGGTGCTATCGACCTCCCACGGATGAACATAGACCATCGCCGGATGCCCGTCATGAGTGTTGATGCGGCCGATGGACCAGTGCGTGACCCAGTAGGGAAACAGGCGGAAATACCCGCCACCGGCGACGGGCCAGTTTCTTCCGAGCAAGCGAACGGTGGACGGAGGGATCTCGGTGATCGTCCCGGCCCGGCCGTGGATGGTGACGGGGAACCGGCTGAAGCCGGGGATGCCGTAGATGTCGTGGCGAATCGGAAAGATGCTGGAGTCGTAGGTGAATCCCTCTTCGATCAAGATGTCCAGCGCCCAGGGTGTACTGGCAACGATCGACCAGCTCGCAGCGCGGAAGCCGCTGACCGGCGCGCCGAGGCACTCTTCCAGCACCCGCTTGCCTCTAACGACATCGGCGCGGAAGCCGGCCGGTCCGAGCTTGTAGACCAAGCGGTGCGCGAACCCGTGGCAGGCCACCTCGTGTCCGCGCCGAGCAATCTCCACGACCAGCCGCGGCCAGCGCTCCGCGACCCAGCCGAGGACGAAGAACGTCGCGTGCACCCCGCACTCGCTCAACAGATCGAGCAGGCGACGGGTGTTCCCTTCGACGCGGTGCGGCAGGGCATCCCATTGCTCCGGCAGCACCGTCGCGTCCATCGCATTCGGATGAAAGTACTCCTCGACATCGATCGTCAGTGCGTTGACGATCGCTGCATCATTGGGTGGCCCTTGGGAGGGTGCTTGGCCGAGACTCTCAGGCATGTCTGTTGGGGTATGGCGGTGCCGCCGCGAGTACCGGGGAATGAATAGCGTGTCTCAAAACTGGCCAGACGACAGACAACAGAGCACAGACAACAGACGTAGGACGCGAGGGTTTTGAGAAAAGAATCACGAAAGCACGAAATTTCGAAAGCACGAAGCCGTTCCCTTTTCGTGTTTTCCCTCTTTCGTGTTTTCGTGATTCTCAATCGCTGTCAGTCGGCGTGCGGCTGCTGTAGGAATAACGGCCACCGTAGTAATAGTGATCCGACACGTTCTCTATGGCGCCGTTCAGCACAACTCCAAGAAACCGATCGGCTCCGAGCGCTTCGATGGCTTGGGAGACCGCCCGGCGCGGAGTGGCGCCCGCCCGCACCACCAGCACGATGTGATCCATGTGGCGCGCCACTACCAGCGGGTCTGCCGTCAGCAGGATCGGGGGGGTATCGGCCAGAATCCGATGCTGCGGAAACTCCGATCGCATCTCCGCAATGATTTGACCCATCTGCTCGGATCCCAGCAGCTCGGCCGCGCTGGCCGTATGCCCTCCAGCCGGCAGCACCTGAAGCCCCTCATATGCAGTGGGTATCAGACAATCCTGCCAGCGCGCCTCCCCGGTGAGGCACTCCAGAAGGCCCGCGCGACCGTGGCTCCCGAAGAGCGCACCCGCAGCCGGCCGCCGCAAATCCGCGTCGATCAAGATCACGCCAGTACCGATCCCCATCGCCAGCGCCACCGCGAGATTGACGGCACACAGGGTCTTGCCCTCTTGATCCAAGGCGCTGGTGATCATCAAGGTGCAAGGACCGACCGTCTCGATGCGCGTGCGCAGCACACGGAACTGCTCGGCGACCGGATCCCGGTGATCCGGTGTAATGAGCCAAGGAATCTCATTCTCTCGTCCGTTTCGATGGTGGCCGTTGCGCATCCCGTGGAGCCGAGGGATCCACGGGATCCAGCGGAACGCGCGTGAACGGGTGCCCGGGGCTTTCAGGCCAACTGGGCGCTTCGCGGCGCGGCCATTTGAGTCGCCGGTGCTGGCGACAGTCGATGGCTCCGGCGTTTGCTCCGGCGTTCCGGAGCGCCCCTCCGCCTCGCGTTGCGCCTTGAGAAGCGCCTCAAATATCTCGCTCATTCGTCACACATCTCAATTCGCTGGGACTCACAAAAACACGACACTTCAAAACTGGAGAGTCTCAAGTTCTCGCGCACTGGAGAGCCTTGGCCAGCTGCCAGAGAATCACGAAAACACGAAACTTGGAAAGCACGAACCGGAAATACAAAGGGGGCATGAATTCGAAGCTTGTCGGAACAAATCCTCGCAGCCGGTTCTGGTGGTGAAGCGCGTTGCCCTATGAGCTGCATGTCTTCTTCGTGTTTTCGGCATTTCGTGCTTTCGTGATCTCTGCACTCCCCAGCTTAAATTCATCAGAACAAATACTTCGCGTAGAAAGTGCTTACACCCAGTCCGACCACCAAGCCAAGCGCACTCAGACCGACGACGCGTATCCGGTAGCCCCGGTAGCGCCGCCGAATGTCGGCGGTGGAAACCTGCGGGATGACGGCAAGCACCGGAAGGGCGCAGGCCACCAGTTCATCGGCGACGTGAAAAGACGTGTCCAGCTGCCCCAGCCCGATTGGCAGCAGGATCGCCAGGGCGAGACTGCCAACTAGTCCTCCCATCATCAGCATCTGTCGGTTTGGACGGACCGGTGCCTCGGGAAGGCTGGCTGGGTCGAGCACGCGGAAGCGTTCACCCTTTTGGCGGCGCTCCAAACTCTGCGAGAGTTGCGCGTCGAGCTTCTTGTCGAGCATCACCTGGTAGTTCTTCTGCGTCACCTCATAGTCGCGGGTCAGACCCTGCAGCTGCTGTTCGCGCGTGAAGCCGTTCTCCACCCGCGCCTGATACGCTTCGATCGCTTTCTCCACGTTCTCCTTCTGGGTCTTGAGGCGCGCGATTTCGATCTGCGACTCGGCCAGCGCCCGGGAAAGTTCCGGGGGCAGCAATGGGTCGGCCGCCGCACCGTCGACGGTTCCATGCTCGGCGAGATCGGCGCGTAGCTGGGCAATCTGGCGTTGCGCGCCGACGACATCGGGATGTGCATCGGTGTAGCGCACGCGCAGCTCGGAGAGCAGCGCCTCCAATTCCTGCAAGCGTGCGCGCGGGTTGAGCAAACTGCCTCCGCTTTGGCCGGTTTGCGGCGCTCGCACCGCTCTCGCCTCACTCGCCTGTCGATCGAGCGACAGCCTACGCTCCTTCGCGGAAGATAGGGCCAGGCTGACGGTCTGGAGCTGCACGCGCAAGCCCTCGAGCGCCGCCATGTTCGCTTGGCGCTGTTCTGGCAACTCACCCATGTACTGCTGCTTGAAGGCCTGGATTCCGGATTCCTGCGCCTCTAGCCGGTGCTTCACCTTCTCCAACTCGCTCTCGAGGAACTCTGTTGTGCCACTCGCATGCTCTTCACGGATACGGAGGTTCTCATCGATGTAGAGACCCGCGAGGCGCGCAGTCACGCGTTGCACAATGACCGGCTCTTGGCCGTCATAGGAAATGCGAAAGGCGTTGTCATTCGGGAAGACCTGGATCTGGATCTTGCGCCGCATGGCCTCGACGACCTGCTCGCGCGGCACCTTGTGCGCGCGCAGATCGGCAAACAGGTCGAAGTCGTTGATAATGCCCTCGAGGCGCGTACGGCTCAGCACCTCTTGGTTCATGGCATTGAGGCGCTCCTCGACACGCGTCGTCACCGTCGCCTTGACAAACGACTGTGACACATCCTGGGGCTCAACGATGATGAGCGTTGTCGATCGGTAGACGTTTGGCAGCGAGTGCACCGTCCAGGCAGTGATGATGAGTCCGACCGGAAGGACGCAGAGGGCCACTAAACGGTAGCGATAGATAAAATTGAGGTAGTCGAGAATGGGGTTTCTGGTCTGCATGCGAACTGTACCTGTGTGGTGGATTCCGTGTCTTCGGTAGCCGCCACTACTAGCAGCCTATCGGACTTGGAAGTCTGTAGCGACCCAACGGGGAGCGGATCATAGAAATGACGCTGGCCGCAGGCCCTAGGGCACCACAATCGTATCGTTCGGCTCCAGGCGGATGTCGGGTGCGTCGCCGCTTACCACCGCGTTGTAGTCGATCCGGTCGGGTAGTGGACCGCCGTTCTGCCGGATGATACGCACAGAGCCGCGGCTCGCGAAATCCGTGAACCCTCCGGCAACGGACAGCGCCTGCAAGAAGGTCTGGTTGGCGCGCAAGTCATACGCACCTGGCGTTTTGACGTTGCCGACGATGAAGTACCGGCGACTCCCGGTCGCCACAACCCGGACCACGACGTTCGGACTGTCGATGAAGCGCGACAGGCCGGCGCGGATGTGCTCCGACAGCGCCTCCGGCGTCATGCCGGCTGCAGGCACGTCGCCGATGAGCGCCACCGTGATCATGCCATCCGGCCGCACCTGCACCGGACCGGAGATCTTGTCTTCCCGCCAGACGATAATCTCGAGCGTGTCATTGGCACCGATCTGGTACGGAGCGGGCGCTGCCGCGGCGACGGGTGATGGTGCACCTGCTGGCACACGCACGTCGGCGGGCAACGCCGTATCGGCCGGGGGTTGAACGGGGTATTCGGGTGCCGTCGGGTGCTTGGTTGCGCAACCCACCAGGATGAGCAGCGCGGCGCATATAGCTCCGCCCGTTCCCCTCCACCGGCTTCCCGTCCGGCGCGGCTTCTCCATGAATAAAACCTCCTACCTGCGCGGGCCCAGGGGTAACAAATCCGGGCCCGTTATACTTGCTTTTGTCTAGCAGGAATAGCGAGAAATGGTCTGCTAACAAGGCACGCAATCAAGATGGCCTTTCGTACACAAAGAGCGATCCCTATCCGGCTAACGCACCCTACATGGCGCGTGCTTTGCTTTATCGAACAAGGCTATCTGCTTCCCCAGCCGAAGAGGATGATCTTGACGGTGCGGAACAGGATGAAGAGGTCCATGAACACCGAGAAGTTCTTCAGGTAGTACAGATCGTACTCCAGCTTCTCGCGCGAATCCTCGACGGTCGCGGTGTAAGGGAGATTCACCTGCGCCCAACCGGTGATCCCGGGCCGCAGGGTATGCCGGTAATCGTAGTAGGGAATCTGCTGACTGAGCGTGGAAACGAACTCGGGCCGTTCCGGACGTGGCCCGACGAACGACATCTCCCCACGCAGGACGTTCCATCCCTGCGGAATCTCATCGATCCGCAACGCGCGGATCCAACGCCCGACCCGGGTGACCCGCGGGTCATTGGCATTGGCCCACATTGCCCCGGTCTGGGCCTCCGCATCAACTCGCATGGACCGGAACTTCCACAACGTGAACAGCTTCCCTTGCAAACCGACGCGCACTTGGCCGAAGAGCACCGGACCTCTGTCGCTGAGTTTGATCGCCAAGGCCACCAACAGCCAGAGCGGCAGCGTCACCACGAGCAGGCCGGTTGCAGCAGTTAGATCTACGAAACGCTTGGCGACACGTGCTCCCGCCGAGCGCACAAACCCACCCGAAAAGATCAACCACTCCGGGCGCAGGCGGTCGGTGAGGATCCGACCGAGCAGGCGCTCGTAGAAGGTGTGTCCGTCCTCAACGCCTATGCCCTCGGCTTTGCAGCGCAGCAACTCGTCGACAGGTAGAGTTGTCCCGAGGTCGGCAGTCGCGACCAGGATACGCTTGATACCCGCCTCGCGAGCCCGTTGCGGGAGCGTCGCGGCTGGAATGACGGGAATGGTACACACGCCAGGGTTGGGCGTGCCTAGCTCGATGGCACTGGTTTGTGGATCAAGCGACACAAACCAGATCACCTTCTGACCGTTTTCCGGGCGCTTCAAGATCTCCAACGCCAGCCCACGTGCCTCGGGGCCAGTGCCAACGATGGCGGTGCGCGTAAAGACACCGTAGTGAGTCAGGACACTGTCGATACGCGTGCGTACGAGGATCACAAAGGCCGTAGTGACGAGGAGGTGCACCAGGATGGTTGACGAGTGGACCACGAGCCAGTGAGTAAAGAGGAGGAGCACGCCGAATAGCAGGGCTAGCGTGCTGAATGCACGCACCCCAGCCGCAACGACCTCGCGGCGCAATCTGAGCTCGGAAAAGTTGTAGAGGTCAGCATAGTAGAAGGCCCCGAGGTACAGCAAAGCAGCAAAGCTCACTTGTCTCACGAGAAGGGCGGGATCGACGTTGTATTGCTCTAGGGTCAGGTCAAATCCCACCGCGACACCGAGGCTGGCGAGCAGCCAGGTGAGTTCGGCGGCCACAATGCTGACGCTACGCGGCGAGTAGTAGCGGTTCGTCACTTGGACAGCCCCACCCGACGCAAGGCAACCTTGGCCGCGGGGGCCAGGTTCTGCGTTACTCGGTTCCTATCGAAACGCACGCGTAGGCGATCCCACATCGACGCGCGCTTGAGCACCGGCAATCCGAGGTCGCGCGCTGCGGCCCGCATCAGGTGGCCGCCGATCTGCCCCTCATCCCGCGCGAATCCAGATATCAGCGCATTATCACACAGGATGTTGATCAGGCGCGGAACGCCACCGCTGAAACGGTAGAGATCGACACAGGCCCGCGGGGTGAAGAGGTCGTACAGCCCTCCGGCTGTTGCCAACCGCGTGCGCACGTACGCCACGGTCTCCTCGAATGAGAGCGGCGTCAATTGCAGACGGAACGCAAGCCGTTGGCGAAGCTGGCGGAGATCGGGCTGCCCCAGTCGCGTGACCAGCTCGGGCTGTCCCACCAGGAGCACTTGGAGGAGCTTGGCGCGCGCCGTTTCAAAGTTCGAGAGCAGTCGAATCTCCTCCAAGATCTCGGCAGAAAGGCCGTGCGCTTCGTCGATCACCACTACGACCCGGACACCCGCCCGAAATTGCTCAAGCAAGAAGGCTTCGAGAATTCGGTTCTGTTCGACGATCGAACGCCCAGGCTGCAACCGAAACTCGGCAAGGAGGTGGTGATAGAGATCGCGGCGCGACAGGTGTGGATTGAGGACGACCGCGCTTCTGACGCCGTCGCCAAGCTGGCTCAACACCGCATGCACGAGAGTCGTCTTGCCAGTGCCCACTTCGCCCGTGAGCATGGCGAACCCCTTCCCGTCCGCCACTGCGTAGACCAAGCTGGCCAAGGCCTCCCGATGCCTCCGAGTCAGAAACAGGAATTCCGGGTCCGGGCTAACACGGAATGGAGTGGCTCGAAAGCCGTAGAACGCGTCGTAGACCGCCATAGGTTCTTGCTGCGTGCGGCCTCACGGCAGGACACTAGCCGCTGGACCACACCCGCCAGCTTAGGCGGTTTGCGGTGGGCAGTCAGCCAAATCGGAACCGAGACGGGGCACTACCACGGTGCTTATGCACCAATCTAGCAGCCTGTAGGACTTGCAAGCCCGCAGCCACCCAACCCTGTCCTGACCCCAGTCGAAGGAGGGGAGTGGGCCATGGAAATGACGCCGGCCGCAGGCCCTAGACAGCGGCGGCCGTCAGGTGGTCGCTGCGGGAAGACTGCGGTCGTGCGCCCTTGCGGCCCAAGCCGTGAGCGTCGCCGACTCGGGCGCCACCTGATAGTGCTGCGAGTGCCCGTAGCGTGCCGTTGTGCGCCGGTACCGGCTGTTCGGTCGTCGACAGAATGTAGCGCCCATTCTGCTTGTAGAAAACCCCCGCCCGCGCCATCTCCTTCAGGTGCTTACTCACCATCGGTCGTGACGCGCCGACGAGTTCTCCAAAGTCTTCGTGTGAGAGCCGCAGCGGAATGAGTCTGCCGCGCGGATCTTCGATGCCGAAAGTCTCGGCAACCTCGGAGATGGCATAGGCAAGCCGGCTACGCACATCCATCATCAAGAAAGCCAGAAAGCGACTGCAGAAGCGCACCCAATCGCGGTTTGTGCGCTGCACCAGAGCTAGAACGTCTGATGCGCCGAGATCGCGGATCGCAGCCACCGCACGTGTCTTTGTGATGATGGCGAGCTTGCAGCGAGACATGGCCTCAGCGGTGAAGAGCTGCGTTGCCTCGTGCTCATCCCCCGCGGCCAGCTCAAGATCCATGGAACCCAGCAACTCACCGCGGCGACAGATAGCGACGAGCAGGCGCTCGCCTTCGGGGTCGCCATAGTACAACTTCACCTCGCCGCCGACGATGACGTACAGCAAGTCCGCTGGCTCGCCAGCATGAAAGATGGTCGCCGCCCGTTCATAGGTGAGGAAATGGGCACTCCGTGACAGGTTGTAGGCGACCTCAGGCGGCCACCCGAGAGTCTCTAGCGAATCTTGGAGCGAAGCGTGTGAATCGTGCATGTCTGCCCTCAATTCAACGTAGGTATCCCCACCCCGCTCCCGCCGCACCCACTGA
>Ga0209048_10004623_pt1 | contig 13148 bp, 15 predicted proteins | sample FrelakmetCRP12CR_FD_187146 | JGI IMG/M metagenome (GOLD analysis project Ga0209048, IMG submission 187146) | Freshwater lake sediment microbial communities from the University of Notre Dame, USA, for methane emissions studies - CRP12 CR (SPAdes)... | ecosystem: Environmental > Aquatic >... | reverse complement strand
AAACGCGGCAGCGTGCCGCGAGCAGGCATTCGAGCAGGCGCAGCCCGTACGGCATTCCCGAGGCGCCGGTGAACGCCAGCGTGATGGTCAGCGGCGGATTCATGCTGCGATTGTAGCGCCGAGCTTCTAAGGCTCCGACCCCGCCGGCAATTCGCGGTGGCGGGTCAGCACCTGATGGCGCGGCGAGAACGCCCTGGCCAGACGCTCCGCAAGGAACACGGAGCGGTGGCGGCCGCCGGTGCAGCCAATGGCGACGGTGAGGTAGTTGCGGTTGTCGCGCGCAAAGTTCGGCAGCCAGCTGGCGACAAAATGGTGGATGTCGCCGTACATGCGTTCGACATCGGGAAAGGCCTCGAGGAACTTCACCACCGCCTGATCCTTGCCGGTCAGCGGCGCCAGCGCAGGCTCGTAGTGCGGATTCGGCAGGCAGCGCACGTCGAACACGAGGTCCGCATCCAACGGGACGCCGTGCTTGAAGCCGAATGATTCGAACAGCAGCGTGAGCTGCGAAGGATCCACGGAAATGAAGTCCTTGATCCAGCCGCGCAGCGCGGCCGCGGAAAGGTCGCTGGTATCGAACGTGAATCCCTGCTCCCTTGCCGGGGCCAGCAGCGCCCGCTCGTATTCGATGGCCTCGGTCAGCGTGCGGTCGTTGCTCGAGAACGGGTGCCGGCGGCGGGTCTCCGAAAAGCGCTTGACCAGGGTGTCGGTCTTGGCGTCCAGGTAGAGAAAGCGCACGGTCCAACCGGCACCCCGTGTTGCGCTGATCGCGCCGGCGAGTCCCGGGAACCCCGGTCCGGTCTTGACGTCCAGCGCAACGGCAACACGCTGCTGCCCGCTTCGCGCAAGATAGGCCCCGGTCTCCGCCAGCAGGGACGGCGGCAGGTTGTTGATCGAGTAATAGCCCGCGTCCTCGAGCGCCGCCAGCGCCACGCTCTTGCCGGAGCCCGAAACGCCGCCGATCAGCAGCAGGTCCATGGTCCTGGTGGCCACGCGCTCAGTTGCCGTCTTCCATCAGCTTCTGCTGCCGCTCGATGAACTCCTTCGTGCTGTCGATGCCGCGCTGGTTCAGCACGAAATTGCGCACGGCCGCTTCGACCAGGACCGCGAGGTTGCGGCCGGCAGCGACAGGAATGGTCACCTTGCGGATCGGCACGGACAGCACCTCCTGGTAGGTCGCGTTGACCTGCAGCCGGTCGAGTTCAGTGAACGCCTCGTGCCCGTGGTCTTCGAGGTGGACCAGCAATTTCAGCAGCTTGCGCGGGCGCACTGCGGTCTCGCCGAAGATCGTGCGGATGTTGAGAACGCCGATCCCGCGCACTTCGAGGAAGTCGCGCAGGACCGCCGGACAGCGGCCTTCGATCGTATCCGGCGAGATCCGGAACAGTTCGACGATGTCGTCGGCGACGAGACCGTTGCCGCGCGAAATGAGTTCCAGCGCGAGCTCGCTCTTGCCTATCGCCGACGCCCCGGTGATCAGCACGCCCATTTCCAGCACATCGAGGAACACGCCATGCAGCGTCGTCGATTCGGCCAGCACGCGCGCGAGATACAGCCGAAATACGTCGACGATGTGCGGCGACGGTTGCGGCGACGTGAATACCGCGATGTGATGCGCATTGCACTGGTCGAGCAGGTGCTGCGGCATGGCCCCGTCGTTGGCGACGACGACGGCCACCAGTTCGGGCGTGAACAGGCGGTCGAGCGACCGCTGCCGTTCGTCCGCCGACAGGCCGTGCAGATAGGCCGCCTCCGCCGCGCCGAGGATCTGGATGCGGAACGGATGGATGAAATTCATGTGGCCCACCTGACCGACGGTCGGCTTCAGTGCCGAATCCCCGGTCAGCACCCGGCTGCCGCCCTGCTTGCCCCCCTGCCAGACGAGGCCCAGCCGTTCGCGGTTGTCGACGAACAGTCGCTCCACGCTGACCTGACGAATCACGGCCCCTTCGTTCATCATGCGGGCGGCCAACTCTGGAACAACGCAGCGAGTTCGTCGGCGCTGGTCGCGGTGGCCAGCCGGTCGCGAAACGTGCGCTCCGAAAACATCTGGGCCAGTTCCGACAACAGCTGCAGGTGCAGGTCGGTCGCCTTTTCCGGTACCAGCAGCACGAATACCTGCGACACCGGTTTGCCGTCCGGAGCGTCGAAGGGGATTGCCGTTTTGAGCCGGGCGAAGGCGCCGCGTGCCTCGGTGAGACCGCGGATCCGCCCATGCGGGATCGCGATGCCCTGGCCCAGACCGGTCGAGCCCAGCTTCTCGCGTGCGGCCAGGCTTCCGGCGATCGTCTGCGCGTCCAGTGCGGCGTCCGCCGCGAAGAGCCTGCCGGCCGCCTCGAACAGGCGCGGCTTGGTCGGCACGTCGAGATCCACCGCGATATTGGCCACGGGCAGCAGTGCGGCGATCCGGTTCATCGTACGGTCGTGCCGGCGTGCGTTCAGTCGCCGGTGATGCTCAATCCGCAGGCCCGATATCGGCGGCGCCCAGCGAGCGTTCGATCGTCAGGCGGTTCATGCGATGCGCGGACAATTTTTCCTTGTGTCTTACCACCTGCCGGTCGAGCTTGTCCGCGAGCGAATCGATGGCAGCGTACATGTCCGGCTCGGTCGATTCCGCGTGGATCTCCTTGCCGCGCACGTGCACGTTCGCCTCTACCTTTTGTCGCAGCTTGTCCACCGACAACACCACGTTCACGTCGATCAGGTGATCGAAGTGTCGCGTCACGCGGTCCATCTTCGCCACCACATAGGCGCGGATCGCGGGCGTGATATCCAGGTGAATGCCGGTGAGGTTCAAATTCATCAAGCTCTCCTCTCGAGTTGCGCTCGAAGGCGGGTGGATGCGCATGGCGTGCTACGGGGCCTTGCGCAGGTTGATGGGAGGAATAGAGAGCGCCTCCCGGTACTTGGCAATGGTGCGCCGCGCGACAATGATGCCCTGTTCGCCCAGAACATCGGCGATCCGGCTGTCGGTCAGCGGGGATTTCGGGTCTTCCGCGGTGACCAGCTGCTTGATCAGCGCGCGGATCGCCGTGGCCGAGGCCGCGCCGCCGGTGTCGGTCGCGACGTGGCTGCCGAAGAAATACTTGAGCTCGAAGGTGCCGCGCGGGGTAAGCATGTATTTCTGCGTGGTGACGCGCGAAATCGTCGATTCGTGCAGCGTGAGCATGTCGGCGATTTCGCGCAGCACCATCGGACGCATCGCGACCTCGCCGTGATCGAAGAAACGGCGCTGGCGTTCGACGATGGCTTTGGCCACCCGCAGGATCGTGTCGAAGCGCTGCTGCACGTTGCGGATCAGCCACTTGGCTTCCTGCAGCTGGGCGGTAAGCTGCTGGTTCGAGGATTCGCGATTGCGGGTGAGGATGTCGGCGTAAATCCGGTTGAGGCGCAGTTTGGGCATCGCCGCCTCGTTGAGCGACGCTACCCACTGCCCGCGGATCTTGCGCACGATGACGTCGGGAACGACATAGTTCGCCTCGTCCCGGGAAAACGCCGCGCCCGGCCGCGGGCTCAGGCTTCGGATCAGGTCCCGCACGGACTTGACGCAGGCATCGTCGCAGTGCAGCACGCGTTTCAACTTGGTGAAATCGCGACTGGCGAGCAGCGGCAGATGACCCTCGACGACCTTCAGCGCCTCGGCGCGCAACGGGGTCGTGGCCGGCAGCAGCTTCAATTGCAGCGCCAGGCATTCGGCCGGATCGCGGGCGCCGACGCCCGCGGGCTCGAAGCTTTGCAGGTACTTGAGGCCGATCGTCAGTTCTTCGGGTTCGAGCGCGTCGTGTTCGGAGAACATGTCGGCGATTTCCTCGAGCGTCGATGCCAGGTACCCGTCGTCGTCGAGCGCATCGATCAGCGCGGCGACGACCTGCCGGTCGCGCAGCGGCAGATTGAGCAGCGCCAGCTGTCCCATCAGGTGGTCGCGCAGCGAACTGGTCGCAATCTGCTGCGGCGAAAAATCGTCCTCCTCGTTGGAGCTGCCGCTGCCGCCGCCCCAGTCGCCGTCGGTGCCGCCTCCGCCGTAGTCCGAGAAATCGGTGACGTCGGGAAGGTCGTCGCGCGTGGGTGCGGCATCGGCGCCCTGCATCCCGTCGCCGCCATCGCCGTCGCCCTCATTTTCCCGATCCCTTTCCCGCTCGCCGTCGTCGCGGGTGACCCGCTCGGTGGTGACCGGGCCTGGCGCGGTTCCCGCCAGCGGGTACTCCGGCGGCGGGGCGTCGTCGTCCCCATCCTCGCGTTCGAGCAGGGGATTTTCCTGCAGCATCCGGTCGACTTCGGCGTTGAGTTCGAGTGTCGACAGCTGGAGCAGCCGTATCGACTGCTGCAGCTGCGGGGTCAGCGTCAGATGCTGCGTGAGCTTGAGCTGGAGCGTCTGCTTCATTGCGCCTTGGTCCGCTCCCTTGTCATCGGAACACCAGTTAGAGCCGGAAATGCTCGCCGAGATAGACTTTGCGAACATCCTCATTATAGACAATCTCGCCCGGCGCGCCCGAAGCGAGCACCCTGCCCTCGTTGATGATGTAGGCGCGGTCGCAGATGCCGAGCGTTTCCCGGACGTTGTGGTCGGTGATGAGCACGCCTATTTCGCGCTCCTTGAGGAAGCCGATGATCTTCTGGATGTCGAGCACCGCGATCGGGTCGACTCCGGCGAACGGTTCATCCAGCAATATGAAGCGCGGCCGCGTGGCCAGCGCGCGCGCGATCTCGCAACGCCGCCGCTCCCCGCCCGACAGCGAGATGGCGGGCGCGTCGGCGAGGTGCGAAATCGACAGGTCCTCCAGCAGCGCGTCGAGCCGGTTGGAAAGCGTGTCGGCGTCGAGGTCCTGCAGTTCGAGGATGGCGCGAACGTTTTCGGCGACCGTCAGTTTGCGGAAGATCGACGCTTCCTGCGGCAGGTACGACAGACCACGGCGCGCGCGGCGGTGGATGGGCAGCCGCGACAGGTTTTCCCCATCGAGTTCGATGCGCCCGCCGTCGGCTGCGATCAGCCCCACGATCATGTAGAAGCACGTGGTCTTGCCGGCGCCGTTGGGCCCGAGCAGGCCCACGACCTCGCCGCTGGCGACGTCGAGCGAGACGTCGTGGACGACCGTACGCGCCTTGTAACGCTTCCGCAGTTGCGCCGCCGACAGCTTACTCATTTCGCGGGCGCCAGATCTCCGGACGGCGTGAGCGTCAGTGGCGCTGCAGCCTTGGCGGCTGCGCCCTTGTCCTTGGCCGCCGCGCTCTTGTCCTTGTCCTTCGCTGCGTCGGGTTTGTCCTTCGCGGCGCCGGGTTTGTCCTTGGCAACGGGCTTGTCGGGCGTCTCGGACTTGTCCTCGCTCTTCGGCTGGAATGTGCCGCGAACGCGCGCGCCCAGCGGCGCGTCGCCGGCTGCCGCCGGCTTGGCGTCGGGGCGGCCCTCCGCCGAGAAATTGTCCGTGGCGGCGCTGTACGAGATGTAGTTGCTGCGGATCTCGTTGCCGGTCTTCTTCAGCAGGGCGTTGTCGAAGAGTTCGACGAAGCGCTTCTCCCCGTCGTAGACGATCCGCTGCGCGTAGCCCTCGTAGTAATCGTCGGCGCCGTCGCGCTTCTCGCGGAAGCGGACCGGATTGCCGTAGGCCGTGGCCGACAGGGAATTGTCGGCGTTCTGGCGAAACGTGACGCGGTCGGCCTGGATCGTCATCGTCCCTTGCGTGATGACGACGTGCCCGACCAGTTCGCCCGTCTTGGTCTCCGCATTGCCGCCGCCCGTGTCGCCCTGGAACTCGATGTTCTTTTCGCGATCGGCCTTTTCCGCGTGCGCCGGAATTCCGCAGCACAGCGCCAGGCACAGGACGACGCAGGATCGCGCAGCGAGCGCGGTGGGGCGCAGGCGGGATCGTACGCAGAAAGTCGAACTGCGCGGCATCGGCTATTTCCTGGGTTCCATGTGTCCGCTGACGCCGGACTTGAACTTGATCGTCCTGGCCTTGCTGTCGGCCTCCATCCCCGTCGCGTTGATTATCCCACGGGGGTCGGTGATCGTCACCGCCTTGTCCGTGCGTGCGATTTCCTGGTTAGGCAGCACGTGCAGGAACTCGGTGGCGATGGTCAGCGGTCCGGACGCGGGCTCCTTGCCCGTGGCCGGTGTTGCTTCGCGGACGGCGCGGACATGCCCCTTGAAGTAGACGTTCTCGCGATCACCCGTGAGCGTCGCGAGGTTGGCTGTGATGCTGAAAGGCGGTTTGCCCTGCCGCGTCTCCGCCAGCGTGACTTCGTGAAAATCGGTGGTCTGGTCATCCATGAAGTGCTCCGCACGACGGGCCGTCAACATCTGCAGCGGACGGCCTTCGGGATCCAGCTTGAGGACGCGCACGCCTTCGGCGATGATGTCCGGGTCGTGTCGGGTGGAACCGTCGCGGCGCGGCGCCGGAGGCTGCACCTGCGCGTCGAGCCAGTAGCTGAGCGCGGCGAGGCCGCCCAGCAGCAGCACGGGCGACCAGGCCGTGGCACGGTCGATCCAGCTTCGGGAAGGACGATTGTCCGGCATCGGCGCGCCTATGCGGACCGCGGGTGCGGGATGGATTGATCGAGGTGCCTGCCCTGCGCCGCCAGGATCAGGTCGGCCAACTCGCGCACGGCGCCGGCGCCACCGTCGCGCGCGGTGACGTATTGCGCGTGCTCACGCACCGCGGGCGGGGCGTGTGGCACGGTTACCGCAAAGCCGCAGGCATGGAATATCGCCAGGTCAGGCAGGTCGTCGCCGATGTGCGCGCAAACTTCGGCCGCCAAACCGAGCTGCGTGCGCAATGCGTCCCAGGGCGCGCGCTTTTCCGATGCACCGAGCACGACATGCGCGACATTGAGACGATGGGCGCGATGCGTGACCGCGGGCGCGGAACTGCCGGTGATCCACGCGACCATGATTCCCGCACGCTGCAGGAGGCCGATGCCCACGCCGTCAAGCGCGGAAAAGGCCTTGGTTTCGTGACCATGATCGTCGACGTAGATGCGGCCATCGGTCAGGACGCCGTCGACGTCGCACGTCACCAGCCGCACCCGGCGCGCGCGGGCCAGCGCATCGGCGGACATCACACGATCCTCGCCCGGAAGAGGTCGTGCAGGTGCAGCGCACCGATCAGCCTGTGCTCGCTGTCCACGACCAGCAGCTGCGAGACCTTCGGCGCCGCTTCCATCGTGTCCACGCAGTCCACGGCAAGCCGGTCGGCAGCAATCGTGCGCGGCGTTGCCGTCATCACTTCGGCGACTGTGACCGCCGCGACATCGCGGATGCGATCGAGGCAACGGCGCAGATCGCCGTCCGTGAAGATCCCCGCGACGCGACCCTGCGCGTCGACCACGGCCGTCATGCCCATGCCCTTGCGGCTCATTTCGACGATCGCTTCGGCGAGCGTCGCGGTCAGCGGCGACATCGGCAAACCGCTGCCGGTACGCATCACGTCCGCAACGCGCGTCAATAACCGCCGTCCCAACGCGCCGCCCGGATGCGAGCGCGCGAAATCCTCTGCCGAGAAGCCGCGCGCATCCAGCAGCGCCAGCGCCAACGCGTCGCCGAGCGCAAGCGCCGCGGTGGTGCTGGCGGTCGGCGCCAGGCCGAGCGGACACGCTTCCTCGTCGACGGCCGCATCCAGATGCACGTCGGCGGCCTGCGCAAGTGAGCTCTGTTCGTTGCCGGTCAGCGCGATCAGCCGTGCGCCTTCGCGCTTCAGGTGCGGCGTCAACGCGACCAGCTCGTCGGTCTCGCCGGAGTTGGACAGCATCAGGACGATGTCGTCGGGCGTGATCATGCCGAGATCGCCATGCGACGCGTCTGCCGGATGCACGAAGAAGGCCGGCGTACCGGTGGAGGCCAGTGTTGCGGCGAGCTTGCGGCCGATATGGCCCGACTTGCCGATTCCCGACACGACGATGCGGCCATGGCAGTTGAGCATCATTGCGACCGCGGCGACGAACGGCCCGCCCAGACGCGCGGACAGGGCGACGATCGCCCTGGCCTCGGTGGCAAGCACGTCGCGGGCGAGCGCCAGCGCGCGCGCCGGATCGACGGCAAGGCCGACCGTCCCCGATTGCTCTGTTCGCGCATTCACCTCTCAAGTATAGCTTTCCGCCCCAAATTGGCGCGCGGGCTGTTCTTTCCAATGAACTTTCGGCACGAACGGCGAAGGGCCGCCCCGAGCCGTTCGTGGTAATTTTGGATCTCCACGACGCAAAGTATCGTGCGAGCCGCGCCGCGGCTCGCGAAACTTTGCGTCGCATGAAGTCATGCCTACGACGCTCAAGCTGATCCTGATCCTGCTCGCGGCCGCCGTCGTGGTCGTCGTGGTCTGCCGCTCGCTGCGGCTGCCGGCAATTCTGGGCTACCTGCTGGTCGGCATCGCCGTGGGTCCGCACGGATTCGGATGGGTACCGGACGATGCCGACACACGCGAGCTCGCCGAATTCGGCATCGTGTTCCTGATGTTTTCGATCGGCCTGGAATTCAGCCTCCCGCAACTGCGGTCGATGCAGCGCGCGGTGTTCGGATTGGGCCTGGCCCAGGTAACGATCACCACCGCTGCGGCCATGGCTGCGCTGCATCTCCTCGGTTACGGCTGGAAGGCGGGTCTGGTGCTCGGCGGCGCGTTGGCGATGAGTTCCACCGCAATCGTCACCAAGTTGCTGGCCGAGCGGATGGAACTGGGCACGCCGCACGGCCGTGACAGCCTGGCCATCCTGCTGTTCCAGGACCTGGCCGTGGTCGCGTTCCTGATCGTCATCCCTTCGCTGGGCAAGGCCGGCGGGGAAATGGCGATGGAACTGGGCATCGCCGCGGTCAAGGCCGCCGCGGCCTTGACGTTGATCCTCTATTTCGGCCAGAAGCCGATGCGCGCGTGGTTTCACCTCGTTGCGCGGCAGCGGTCCTCCGAATTGTTCGTGCTCAATGTCCTGCTGGTCACGCTGGGCCTGGGCGCGCTGACCGCTGCGCTTGGGCTCTCGCTCGCTCTCGGCGCCTTTCTGGCCGGCATGCTGATCGCGGAAACCGAGTTCCGCTACCAGGTCGAGGAGGATATCAAGCCTTTCCGGGACGTGCTGCTGGGCTTGTTCTTCATCACCGTCGGGATGGTGCTCGATATCAGGTTCGTGTCCGCGAACCTGGGCCTGGTTGCGCTCTTGCTGCTGGTGCCGGTATGTGCCAAGTTCATGCTCATCGTTGCGCTGGCCAGGGGCTTCGGCGCGCCATTGTCCACGGCGCTGCGGACTGCGTTCTATCTGGCACAGGCCGGTGAACTGGCGTTGGTGATGCTCGCCCTGGCGGCGGATGCCAGGCTGGTACCGAGGGAACTCACGCAGCCGATCTTGGCCGCGATGATTCTGTCCATGCTGTCCGCGCCGCTCGTCATTCAATATGCGGAGCCGATCGTGCGCAAGTTGACGGCGAACGACTGGCTGGCGCGCGCGGCGCAGGTCACGCAGATCGCCGCCAAGACGATGTCCCGGCAGGACCACATCATCATCTGCGGCTATGGGCGCAGCGGCCAGAACCTGGCGCGACTGCTCGAGGCGGAAGACATCCCCTGGCTGGCGCTGGATTCCGATCCCGAACGGGTGGGCGAGGCGGCGGCAGACGGCGGCGTGGTCGTTTATGGGGATGCGAGCCGGCGCGAGGCACTGGCGGCGACCGGTCTCGCCAAGGCGAAGGCGGTCGTGATCACGTTCGCCGATGTCCCGATCGCGCTCAGGATCCTGCACCTCGTGCAGGAACTGCGGCCGGAATTGCCGGTGGTCGTCCGCACCGTCGACGACCGCGAACTCCCGAGGCTCATGGAAGCCGGGGCGACCGAAGTCGTGCCCGAAGTGCTCGAAGGCAGCCTCATGCTTGCGTCGCATGCGTTGCTGTTGCTCGGCGTGCCGCTGAATCGCGTGCTGAAGCGCATCCGCTCAATTCGCGAAGAGCGCTACGGCCTGTTTCGCGGTTTCTTCCACGGCGCGACCGACACCGCGGATGCCGCCGACAACCTGCAGCCAAGGCTGCATTCGGTGGTCCTGTCCAATCGTGCCCGCGCAGTCGGCCTGACGCTGACGGAGGTCGACCTGGGGCCGCTGGTCGAAGTGACCGGCGTGCGCCGCCGCGGTGCGCGCTCGCAGCGCCCGGACGGGAACTTTCGCTTCGAGGCGGGGGACGTGGTGGTACTTCTGGGCAGGCCCGAGACCCTGCTGCAGGCGGAACAGCGGCTGATGAAGCGGGATCGGACCAGGCCCTCCGGAGGCCACTCGCCGTTGGACAAAGGGCATAACTGACCGCGGGTCATTGCGGCGCCTGCGACGCAAAGGCTACAATCGCCGTCCGCCATCGTCCAGGATACTTCGCGTGACCGCTGCAGCATCACCTTCTGCCGCCGCACCTGCCGGTCCCACCGAGAACGCCGTCGAACTCGTGGGCGTGACCTACGGTTACGACTCCCATCGTCCCGTACTGCGCGGCATCGACATGACGATTCCGCGCGGCAGGGTCGTCGCGATCATGGGCGGCTCAGGTTGCGGCAAGACCACGATCCTGCGGCTCATCGGCGGCCAGCTGCACCCGCAGGCCGGGCGCGTGCTCGTTGGCGGGCAATCGGTGCCCGATCTCGACCGCGAGGCGCTGTACGCGATGCGGCGCCGGATCGGCATGCTGTTCCAGTTCGGGGCGCTGTTCACGGACCTGACCGTGTTCGAGAACATCGCCTTCACGCTCCGCGAACATACCAACCTCCCGGACGAACTCATCCGGGACCTGGTGCTCATGAAACTCAACGCGGTGGGCCTGCGCGGCACCGCGCAGTTGCGACCGGCGGAGTTGTCGGGCGGCATGGCGCGCCGTGTGGCGCTCGCGCGCGCGATCGCGCTGGACCCGATGCTGGTGCTCTACGACGAGCCGTTTGCGGGGCTCGATCCCATTTCGCTGGGCGTGGTCGGCAAGCTGATCCGGGAACTGAACGACGCGCTGGGAATCACTTCCGTGGTCGTCACGCATGACGTGTACGAATCGCTGAAGATCGTCGATTACCTGTACTTCGTGTCCGAAGGCCGCATCATCGCCCAGGGGACGCCGCAGGAAGTGCACGCGTCGCCCGATCCGTTCGTGCGTCAGTTCGTCGACGGCGCATCCGACGGGCCGGTGCCGTTCCATTATCCGGCGCCGCCATACGCCGAGGAGCTCGCAGTCCATGCCCGCTGAAGCCGTGTTCAACGGCCTTCGCCGCGTCGGGGCCGGCGCGATCAACGCCGTCTCGCGCCTGGGTTTCGCGGCGCGCTTCTTTGCCGTCGTGCTGATCCACTCGCCCGCCGCCCTGCGGCGCACGCGGCTCACGCTGCGCGAGATCTATTTTGCGGGCGTGTTGTCGCTGGTGATCATCATGGTGTCCGGGCTGTTCGTCGGCATGGTGCTGGGCCTGCAGGGCTACGACACGCTCAACAAGTATGGCGCCGGCGATTCGCTGGGCATCTTCGTCGGCCTGTCGCTCGTGCGGGAATTGGGGCCCGTCGTCGCCGGTCTGCTGTTCGCGAGCCGGGCAGGAAGCGCGATCACGGCGGAAATTGGCCTCATGAAGACGACGGAACAGCTGGCCGCCATGGAAATGATGGCGGTGGACCCACTGGCGCGGATCGTGGCGCCCAGGTTCTGGGGCGGCGTCATCTCGATGCCGCTGCTGGCCGCGTTGTTCTCGGTGATGGGCGTGTTCGGCGCCTATCTGGTCGGGGTCCGCCTGATCGGCCTGGACAACGGCGCGTTCTGGGGCAACATGCGGGCGGCCATCGATTTCTGGCCGGATGTGACCAACGGCATCGTCAAGAGCGTCGTGTTCGGCATCGCCGTCAGCCTGATCGCCGTATTCGAAGGCTACGATGCCATGCCGACTGCGGAGGGCGTGTCCTCGGCGACGACGCGGACGGTGGTCGAAGCCTCGCTCGCGATCCTCGCGCTCGACTTCATTCTTACCGTGTTCATGTTCAGAGGGATGGGCGGATGAATCGGACCGCGATCGATCTTTGGGTCGGCATTTTCGTCACGATCGGGCTGGCCGCGATCGTGTTCCTGGCGCTCAAGGTGGGCAACCTGACCTCGCTCAATTCGGCGCCAAGCTATCGCCTCGAGGCGCGCTTCGACAACATAGGCGGACTGAAGATGCGCGCGCCGGTCAAGGCGGCGGGCGTGGTCGTCGGGCGCGTCGACAATGTCAGGCTCGACCCCAAGACCTACGAAGCGGTGGTCGCCCTCAAGATCGACAATGGCTACCAGTTCACCAAGGATTCGATCGCTTCGATCCTGACCTCCGGGTTGTTGGGCGAGGTCTACGTCGGAATCGAAGCCGGCGGCGATGCGGTCATGCTGGCCGACGGCGCGACGATAGCCAAGACCCAATCGGCGGTTGTGCTCGAAAAACTCATCGGCCAGTTCATGTTCGACAAGGCCGGCAGCGGGGGCGGTAAATGAACATGCCGAACATGCGCGCGACGACCTCCATCGTGGCGGCAATGCTGCTGTCCGCATGCGCGAGCACGCCCGGGCGCGTGGACGATCCGTTCGAGCCGGTGAACCGTGCGATGTATGCGATCAACAAGCCGATCGACGATCACGTCATGCGGCCCATTGCGCAGGCCTATGTCGATTACGTGCCGCAGCTCGTGCGCCAGGGCGTTTCCAACGTGTTCGGCAACATCGATGACCTGTTCTCCGGGATCAACGGCCTGCTGCAGGGCAAGACCGAAAAGGCCGGCAACGACTTCGGCCGGGTGCTGGTCAACTCCTGGGGACTGGGCGGGCTGATCGACATCGCCACCGACCTGGGAATCCCCAAGGGCAACGAAGACTTCGGCCAGACGTTCGGTTACTGGGGCATCCCGCAGGGCCCCTACCTGTTCGTGCCGCTGTGGGGGCCGACCACGGTCCGCGACGGCACCGGCAGCCTGATCCGCGTCTGGTACGGTCCGGTCGGCTACATTCCCTTCGTGCCGTTGCGCAATATCATTTATGGCATCGGTGCGGTCGACATTCGCGCCAGTGCGCTGGGCACGACCTCGCTGATCGACGAGGCCGCGCTCGACCCGTACACCTTCGTCAGGCGCGCCTACCTGCAGCGCCGCGAATACCTGGTCCACGACGGCAACCCGCCGCCAGAAAAGGACGACTGAACGATGATTCTCAC
>Ga0209048_10004622_pt1 | contig 13148 bp, 9 predicted proteins | sample FrelakmetCRP12CR_FD_187146 | JGI IMG/M metagenome (GOLD analysis project Ga0209048, IMG submission 187146) | Freshwater lake sediment microbial communities from the University of Notre Dame, USA, for methane emissions studies - CRP12 CR (SPAdes)... | ecosystem: Environmental > Aquatic >... | reverse complement strand
GGGCCCTCCTCGGCGACCGCACCGACGTCCACGTGATCCGCGACTGGTGCTGGCTCGGCACCGCGCGCGACGAGGGCGAGCTCGCCCGTCTGGTCGAGGCGCCGCCGCGCGCCGCATTCGACGGCGACATCGCGAAGCTGCTGATCCGCACGCTCGCGCGAAAGCGGCACGAGGTGTTTCCGCTCTCGTGACGGCGGCGCGGGGGCCGCGCCACTGCCCGCTTTTCGACACGCGCCGCGCACCGCGCCGGCTGAAAACTGCCGCCGGTCAAAGTCGGGCCAGATAGGTTCCGGATGCGCCGACCGGCTTTGACCTGCGACAAGAAAATCCGGCCGCCCACCGAATAGGCTGCCTGCCATCCCGACCCGGACTTCCGAAGCACGGCACTCCGCGTCACAGGCCCACCCTCGTACGGACAGGACGTCTGCTCCGGAAGACTCGAAGGTCGATGCAGCGAATCAAGCGCCCGCCGGCATCCGTTGCGCCGGTTGCAGCTACGCGCCGCAGGTGCGACGAACGGGGACATGTTCCCGGTGTTCCGGCATCGCCACTCGAACGACAATGAACCTCTCGCTTCGCACAAAGGGCATTCTGGCCTTGAGCGTCCTGATCGCCTACCTCGCGATCATGAGCGTGTTCCTGGCGCATCAGCGCGGGAACCTGGTGCAGGTCGTTGGGCAGATGGACATCAACCAGCAGCACCAGAGAACGCTCGCGCCCCTCGCCGGCATCCTGACGCACTCGATCGTCGAGTCCCATGTCATCCTGAATTCCCCCAGGCCTCCGGCGGCCCGCGCTGCCGACTACGGCGATCTTCCAACGGATTTTGACGCGGTCAGCGCCGGCCTGCAGGAAAACCAGCGCCTCTATCCGATGCTGGCGCAGGAAGGCGTGATCTTCGGCCAGGCCGCCGCATCGATGCGCGCGTCGCCCGGCAAGTTCGACCTGGCGCGGATGTATGGCATCGAACAGCAGCTGATGGTCAAGCTGGAGGCCATAGGAACCGAACTGCAACGGCGGAACGACGAGCTCCAGCGGCAGTATCACGAGACGCAGCAGTTCATCGGCGTTTTCGCCGTCAGCGCCAACGTCGTCGGCGCCGTGGCCAGCATCGCGGTGATCCTTCTCTTCTTCACCCGTTTGGCCAAGGACATCAAGCGGCTGCAGGACCGCTCGGTGGCGATCGTCGGAGGGTATGCCGGAGAGCCCCTGCAGAACACGCGGCGCGACGAGGTCGGCGGCCTCATCGATTCGATCAACCGCATGCAGGTCGACCTGCGCCGCTGGGAGCAGCAGCTGGAAATCGAACGGCAGCGGCGCTCCCATCACGAAAAGATGGCTGCCGTGGGATCCCTCGCGGCGGCGATCGGGCACGAGGTCAGCAATCCGATCGCGGCGATCGCCGGGGTCGCGCAGTTCATCGTCGACGAGACCAGGAAGGATGACCGCCCGTCGGGCAAGGCGGTGAACGAATTCGCGACCCAGATCCTCGGCCAGACCGAGCGGATCTCGCGGATCATGCGCAAGCTGGCGACGCTCACCGCGCCGCACCCGCCCGAGGAAGAGCTGCTCGACCTCAACGCGCTGATCCAGTCGACCTGCGCCTTCATCGGCTACGACAACCGTTTCCGCGGCGTCGAATTCGAATTCCACCTCGGGCACGACGTTCCCGCCGTCACAGCCGTCGCCGACCATATCACGCAGGTCCTGATGAACCTGCTCATCAACGCGGCCGACGCCATGGATCACGTCACGGAAACCGGCCGGCGCCGGATCCGCATCGCCACCTGCACCGTGTCCGACGCGGTCGAAATCTCCATCAGCGACAACGGTCGCGGCATGAGTCCGGACGTCCTCGCGAAGGCATTCGACGAATCGTTCACCACGAAGCCGGACGGAAAGGGCCGCGGCATCGGGCTGTTCGTATGCAAGACACTCGTTGAGGATGCCGGCGGCCGAATCACGCTGGCGTCGACCGAAGACGAAGGAACAACCGTGAAGCTCTGCATTCCACTTCGGCCGCCGCACAAGGCGAAGGGATGAGCCATGCCGGCTAATTCGCACGTCCTCGTGATCGACGACGAGCCCGCGCTGAGGCAGATATTCGGCCGCGTGCTGGACGACGCGGGATATTTCGTCGAGCTGGCGTCCGGCGCGGAGGAAGGCTTCGCGAGGCTGTCGCGCGGCGACATCGACGTGGCGTTGTGCGACATCAAGATGCCCGACGGCAACGGCATCGAGGTGCTCCGCCGCACGCGCGCGGCCGGGCTCGACACCGTCTTCGTCATGGTGACGGCGATCGGCGCCGTGGAAACCGCGGTCGAGGCCCTTCGCGCCGGCGCTTTCGACTACATGGTCAAGCCCGTGCGCAACGAGGAGCTGCTGCAGCGCCTCGCGCGGATCGAGACCGTCCGCGGACTCCGCGAGGAGAATCAGGTCCTGCGCAAGGCGGTGAGCGACAAGGGCATCCCCCTGTTCCGTTTCCAGTCGCCTGCGATGCAGGACGTCGCGCGCCTCGTCGACAAGGTCGCGCCGACCGACAGCACCGTGCTGATCCTGGGCGAGAGCGGAACAGGAAAGGGGGTCCTGGCGCAATCCATCCACCTGAAGAGCACGCGCGGCGATCGGCCGTTCGTCTCCGTGAACTGCAGCGCCATACCGGAACACCTCATCGAGAGCGAGTTCTTCGGCCACACCAAGGGCGCGTTCACCGGCGCCGACAAGGCGCGCAAGGGGCTGTTCCTCGCCGCCGACGGCGGCACCCTGTTCCTGGACGAGGTCGGCGAGCTGCCGATGCCGATGCAGACCAAGCTGCTGCACGCGATCGAGGACAAGCAGGTGCGGGCGGTCGGCAGCGAGCAGGGGCGGCACGTCGACGTCCGCATCGTCGCCGCCACCAATCGCGACCTCGCCGACATGGTCGCGGCGGGCGCCTTCCGGGGCGACCTGTACTTTCGCCTCAGCATGTTCCAGCTCGCGCTGCCTCCGCTGCGCGAGAACAAGGCCGACATCAGCGCGCTGGTGCGTTTTCTGATGCAGAAGGATCGCGGCGGATCGAATGCGCGTGCGATGGAGCTCGACCCGGAGGCGGAGGCGTACCTGCTCGCCTATTCCTGGCCCGGCAACGTCCGCGAGCTCGACAACGTGATCAACCGGGCGCGAATCGTCGCCGAGAACGGTTGCATCACGGTCGCCGACCTGCCCGTGGGTCTCGTGCGGTCGGTGGACCCGAAAGCGGCGATGCTGCCGGAATTCGCCGCGGAAGGAAGCCTGCGCGAGCAGCTGCAGAAGTGCGAAAGCGAAATCATGCGGCGTGCGATCGGCAATGCGAATGGCGACCGCAGGCTTGCCGCGCAGAATCTCGGAATCAGCCTGTCGAGCCTCTACCGCAAGCTGGGCGAGCACGCGCAGTAGCAACGTTCGCTCGACAGCGCCGATCGGCGCGCGGCCGCTTGTGTTGCCTTCTCCCTCTAGCATTCGGACCGGGTCGGCGGGTCCGCCATGCGACGGGCGCCGCGCTCACCGCAGGTCGAGCGCCGCCTGCTTCGGCGCCGCCCCGGGAGGCAGGACGAGCAGCATCTCGAATTCCGCGCGGGTCCAGGCGAGCGTGGCCCGCAGCTCTGCCGGGATTCCGCCGCCGAGCGCATCGATGCAGGCGCCGTAGTACCAGAGCTGGTCGCGCGGGCTCGCGTTGAACTTCACCAGCGTTTCCGGCCCGGCACGGCGCAGGTCGGCGACCGTCGAGCGCAGGTTGTGCAGCTTGTCGGACGCGGCGACGAGCTTCACCGAGCGATTGGCCGACGCGAGCCGCGCGACGTAGGCCTCCTTGCGCGGACGCCACGCTGGCTTGGGCTCGCCGTACGAATCGGTGCAGCCGTTGACGATCGCCGCAACGCGCGCGCCGTAGCGAAAGTCGATCGCCTTCAGCATGTCCCAGCCGCCCTGGTCCTCGGCCGCGTCGTGCAGCAGCGCGGCGATCGCCTCGTCCTCGTCGCCGCCGTGATCGAGCACGATCGAGCAGACGGCGAGCAGGTGGGCGGCGTAGGGAACGTTCGAGCCCTTGCGCACCTGGCTGCGGTGCAGGACGAGCGCGTATTCCATGGCCGAGTCGAACCGCGAAGTCAGAACGGGGTTGTGCAGAATCGTGGGCATCGTGCATCTCCTCCCGGCCGGGGCGCCGCCCGGAGTGCGGCGAATCATTCCGGGGCGCGCAGGAGGCCGGGCCGGACGCCAATCGCGCGCCGGGCACTTCGCGGAGTTTGCGCAGAGTCGCGCGGGAGCTGCCGAACCACCAAGTCGCGAGCAGCGCGCCGGACGGCGCACAGGAACTCGGACAAACGAATTATAGCACCGGTCGACCCCAATTCACAATCAACGCGCGCGCTTTTCCGCGTGCGCGGCGATGACGCCGGCGACGCAGGCGGTGAGCTTCTTCGCGTACGGGATGTGGATGAATTCGTTGGGGCCGTGCGCGTTCGAATGCGGCCCCAGCACGCCGGTGATGAGGAATTGCGCGTCGGGGAAATACTTTCCGAGCATCGCCATGAACGGGATCGTGCCGCCCTCGCCCATCGCCGCCGCCGGCTTGTCGTAGAACTTCCGGGATGCGTCCTCGACCGCGGCCGCGAGCCACGGCACCGTCGGCTGGGCGTTCCAGCCGGTCGCCCCACCTTCCGGCTCGAACCTCACCGTCGCCCCGTAAGGCGGATCGGCCTCGAGGATGCGCTTCATGTCCTTGACCGCGCCGTCGCCGTCGATCGTGGGCGGCAAGCGCATCGACAGCTGAAGCACGGTGCGCGGGCGCAGCACGTTGCCGGCGTCGGCGACCGGGGGCAGTCCGTCGGCCCCGATGATCGACAGTGCCGGGCGCCACGTCCGATTGAGCAGCGCTTCGGCGCGGCCGCCGACCATCGGCTTGGTCGCGCCCGCGAACGGGAACTTCGCCGTCACCATGTCGCCCAGCACGTCTGCAGCCGTTCGCGCCTGCGCGGCCCGCTCCTCCGGAATGCCCGCGTGGAATTCCGCCGGAAGGATGCGGCCCGTGGCGCTGTCCTCGATGCGATCGAGCAGACGGCGCGCGATCCGGAAAGACGAGGGCACGACGCCGCTCGCGTCGCCCGAATGCACGCCCTCGGTGAGCACGTCGACCGAGAGCGTCCCGGACGCGAGCCCGCGAAGCGACGTCGTCACCCAGAGCCGCTCGTAGTCGCCGCAGCCCGAATCGAGGCCGATCACGAAGTCGACCTTGCCGAGGCGCGGCGCGAGGTGCTTCAGGTACGCGGGCAGGTCGTAGCTGCCGGATTCCTCGCAGGTCTCGATCAGCCCGACGCAGCGCGCGTGCGGCGCGCCCTGCGCCTGCAGCGCGGCGATCGCCGCGAGCGCCGCGAACACCGCGTAGCCGTCGTCGGCGCCGCCGCGTCCGTAGAGCTTGCCGTCGTCGATCAGCGGAACCCACGGGCCGCCGTCCTTGCGCCAGCCCGTCATTTCCGGCTGCTTGTCGAGGTGGCCGTAGAGCAGGATCGTGTGCGGGCCCGCGGACTTTCCCGACGCCTGGACCTCGAAAAAGAGGAGCGGCGTGCGGTTCGGCAGGCGGACGATCTCGACGGCGAGGCCGCGTACCGGCTGCCTGCTTGCCCAGGCCTCCGCCTGCCTGATGACCTTTTCGATGTGGCCGTGCGCCTTCCAATCGGGGTCGAAGTGCGGCGATTTCGCGGGAATCCGGATGTACTCGACGAGCTCCGGGACGATCTCGGCGTCCCAGTGGCGGGCGATGGCGTTGGCGAGCGTGCTGGGATTCATTTTTTCGGCATCCTGCGGAGGGTCCGGGATCGGCGTGCAATTTTACCCGGTGGCGGGTCCGGCCGGACGGAACTCGGCTGTGCTCCAGCGCCGCGCGCCTCGGCCCACCACAGGCGGGAGGGAACGAACCCGGAGCGGCTGCACGGTGCCGGCGCAGCCGTTCGCCGCAAGGACCACCAGGTGGCGGCTTCGTCCGTTGCGGATCGGCAGGCTCGAATTGCGGACATCGGCATGCTCCCGGTGGGGGCAAGGCACCGGCCCGCCAGTCCAGCTGGCGTCGGGCGAACGAACAATTCGGTTTCGCGGCGGGCACGATTCCCGGAAAGGGGATTTCCGGCAACGAGAATCGTGGAAACAACGATGCTCGATTCCTGCAAGCTTCAGACAAAAGCCAGTGGTTGGCCGTCGGCACGGCCAGAGCCGCGAACGGCAGTCAAATCTGCACAAAAAGGACCGGTTGACCTAGATCAACTGCTGCGGTGGAGGGATATGACCTAAGTCGATTTCGCCGACAGCGTTACCTATATATTTTCCGCAGCCAACTTGCGGCTTCGGAGGAATTCCAAATGAATGGCTGTTTTTCGGCTCGTTCCGTGCCCGGCAGATTCATCGCTGCGGCGTTCGCTGTCTCGCTGCTGACGTTCGGCGGCTGCGCGACGCAGGAGAAGAAAGACGAGCAGATCCGGCCCGTATGGCCGGGCCCGCCGCTAACCGCCCGAATCAAGTTCGTCCGCTCGATCGTCAGTGACGAGGACGTCGGCCGCGACACGACGTTCAGTGACAACCTCATCGAGTTCCTGGCCGGCGGCAAGCCACCGCCGAACCGGATCGGCCAGCCCACCGGCATCGCCGTGTCCGAGGACGGCAATCGGGTCTACATCGCCGACAACCTGCAGAACGCGGTGTTCATCTTCGACTTCGAGAAAAAGGCATTCGGCAAGATCGACGGCATCTCGCAGCCGGTCGGCGTGGCCCTCGACGCCGACGAGAATCTTTATGTGGCCGCGGCGCCCGTCAGGATGATCGTCAAGTACGACCGCAACGGCAAGCGGCTCGGCGAGATCACCGATCCGTCGCTCGAGCGGCCGACGGGGCTCGCGATCGACAAGCAGAACAAGCGCCTCTACGTCGTCGACACCGTGACCACCAGGACGGCGGAGGCCTCCGTGAAGGTCTTCGACCTCAACGGCAAGATGACCGGCGAGATCAGGAAGGAAGCGGGCACGCCCGGTGGACCGCTGGTCTTCCCGACGTACATAACGGTGGACGCGAAGAACAACCTCTACGTCACCGACACGTTCAACGGCCGCGTCGAGATGTTCGACAGCAGCGGCAAGTTCCTGAGGTCGTTCGGTCAGCTGGGTGACGCCTGGGGCAACTTCGACAAGCCCAAGGGTGTCGCGACGGACGAGTTCGGCAACCTCTACGTCGTCGACACCGGCTGGAGCAACGTCCAGATCTTCAATCAGAAAGGGCAGGTGCTGCTGTTCTTCGGCGGGCGCGGATCCACGCCCGGTTTTCTCGGCAACCCGACCTCGATCGCCATCGACAAGCGCAACCGGATCTATGTCGGCGACTACTTCAACCATCGCGTCGAGGTCTACGACCTCGTCAACACGACGGCCGCCGACAGCAATATCCAGCCGCCGTCGAACAATCCGGTCGGGAAGCCTGCGCCGGCGAAGCCAGCAGCCGCGAAGCCAGCACCCGCAAAGCCCGGCGACGCCCCGGCGGCCCCGGGAGCCGCGACGACCAAGTAGCCGGACGCCCGGTTCCGTGAGGCGTGGCTTGACCACCGTGCCGCAGGGCATTGCAGGCGCGAAGCGCCGCGCCGCGCGCGTGCGCGTGCGCGTGGCGCTCGCACTGGCAGCCGCGGTGGCGACGCTGGTGCTCGTCTCCTGCGGACCGCCGCCTTCGCTGCTCGAGCCGCTGTTTCCCGACGCCGTCAATCCTGCCAATGCGACGAAGGCGTACGCCGGTCGCACGCGGCGCGTTCCGCCAAAGCCGCCGCAGGAGGTGGAGATTGTCGCGTCAAAGGTGCCGGAGCGGCCCGATGCAGTGGCGATTCTCGAGACGCTGCCGCGCAGCGACGACGGACAGGTGAATTGGGTGCAGGCGCTCGCCGACAGGCTGTTCGAGCCGAAGGCCGGAGTCGCTGCGGATGCGAAGGACGAGGACCCGACCGACATGGACGTCGAGCTGGTGCCCAAGGGCCAGCCGGAGTTCAAGGTCGTGTTCTCGCACAAAGTCCACACGACGTGGATGGGTTGTCCGGCCTGCCATTCCGGCCTCTTCGAAATGGAGAAAGGCAAGACGGTGATCACGATGGACAAGATCAATGCCGGCACTTCCTGCGGCGCCTGCCACGGCAAGGTGGCCGCACCCGAGCCGATGACGTGCCCGGCGTGCCACAAGACGATGGGCGGATGATGAAGCTGATATCGATGACGGCCGCCGTGCTCGTTGCCCTCGCCGCCACGCTGACGCCGGCATTGGGCGACGATCTCGGTGCGATCAAGTTCAAGCGCGCGGGCGGCGCCGGCATGGAAATCGCGCCGGCGATCTTTCCGCACGCCGTCCACCGCATCGCGTACAAGTGCGGGGCCTGCCACGACGAGCTGTTTCCTATGAAGGCCGGCTCGAGCAAGGTCACGATGGACGCGATCCAGGACGGCAAGTCCTGCGGCACCTGTCACAACGGCGTCCTTGCGTTCGAGTCATCGTTCGCCACCTGTCCGCGCTGCCATCGGGAGTGAGCGTGGGAAGGCGAACGTCCCGCTGCGCCGCGCTGGTCCTCGCGGCCGGTTTCGCGACTCTCGCCCTGGCGCAGGCGGTCGCCGATGCACTGCCTTCGCCCGCGGAGCGGCTGGAGACGATCGCGGCGGCGGATCAGCTCGCCGCAACCGCAGGGACGTCCGACGCGGCCGCTTCGACGGCACTTCCCCTTCCGTCTCCGCCATGGGCACCCGGCGCGGCAGCGATCGTCCCGGCATCGGAATCCGGCGGCCGGCTCGCAAAATGGATGGGCGTCGACGCCGACAACGTCAAATGGCTTCGCCTCGGCAGCTGGGAGGGCAACGTCGGCTTTTCCTACAGCGGCACGCAGACTGAATTCGGCAACGGCCTCCTCAACAGCACGTCGAGACTGACCACCGAATACCTGTCGGTCCGCAATCAAAACTTCTCGATACTCGACCCGCGGCTCCTGGTCGGCAGCCTTGGCGTGACCTTCGGGCTCGAGCAGCAGCAGACAACCACCGGCGACCAGACACAGACGCAGCGCGGTGACCTCAAGGGATACGCGTTCAACGCAACGCTGCTCGGCGAGAAGCCGATCTACGCGCGGATGTGGGCCACCCGCGTGGAGGGGTACACGACCCTGCCGTTCGTCGGCACGCAGAACAGCACCGAATCGTCGTACGGTGGGTCCATCAACCTGCTGCAGACGAGCTTTCTGCGCGACCTGGAAATCCTGCCGTATTTCGACGCAACCCTGGAGGCGTACCAGTTGCACCTGCTGCAAACGTTCAATTACGGTACTACCACATCGTCGTTCGACCAGACGCAGAACGTGGTCAGCCTCAGCGCCCACAACGGTACCGATACCTCCGATCTCAACGGCTCGCTGCAGTACGTCGACTTCCTCTACCCGACGTTTCCGCAAGGCGCCTACCACAGCCTCGGCGGCAACGTCTATTACAGCGGCGACTACGGCGCCGACCTCGGCACGACCTGGATCTCGTCGATCGCATACAACGATCGCAGCGGCGACCTGCCGCTCGAGATGTTCACCGTCGGCCAGGCGCTCACCATCCATCACAATTCGGATGTCCAGTCGAACTACCAGTACAACCTCTTCCAGCAGAGCAGCAACGGGTTCAATACGGTCAACCAGAACGCATCGGCCGGCCTCTTTGCCAACGTGTGGCGCCATCTGCAGGTAACGGCCAGCGCGACCGGAATGCACAACAGCTATTCGGCGGGAACTGTCGAGGGCGCCTCGGGATCGCTCGGCCTCGACTACACGCGAAAACTCCCGGGAAACGGCCAGTTCGGCGTCAACCTGCAGGGAAACTACAGCCGGGTCAGCGACAATCTGACCACGGGCGACGTCTCCATCGTCGAAGAAGCCCATTCGGCCCCTCCGATTCTCGGGGTCGGCAGCGGAATTGCGCTCAATAACGCGTATGTGGTCGACAGCAGCATCGTCGTCGTCGACACGCGCGGCGGCGCGCGGCTGCCGACGACGGTGAACGTCGACTACACGGTGGTGGCGGATGGAAACAAAACCCGTATCCTGGTGCTGCCGACGAGCCGCGTCATCCAGCCCAACGATCCGCTTGCGATCAGCTATACCTACGCCCTTCCCGCCCAGGCTACCTACCATAACTCCTCGGAGTCGGTGACCGTCAGCCTGGACTACGGGTGGTTAGGCCTCACGTACAACCACACGCAGACCCAATCACCGTCCTTCACCCAGGCCGGTGTCCAGTTCGTCGGCGATTCGACGTCCGACTCGCTGCTGGGCTCGCTGCACTGGACAACTGACGTGCTCAACGTGGGGTTCATCGCCAACGAAATTCGCTTCGACTCGGCATCGCTCGCCTACAATACCCAGACCTATTCCGCCGGCATCGGCTGGACGCCGTCGTGGCTGTTTGGGCTCAACGGCAGCGCCGGGTGGACGACGACCGACTACTCGCTGCCCTTTCCGCGCACGTCGGGCGCCTCGACGGCGCGCGTCGACCTCAATTTCTATCCGATGGAGGGATGGATCAACGACACTGCGACGATGACGCTGTTCGCGTATCGCAATCGGATCACCGATTCGCTGCTGCCGACGCAGACGATGACCGCCGCGGGCGCCAATTTCAACTACACGCTCGGCAAGCTGACGCTCCTTGCCTCGGGGCAGTACGGTCAGTTCCAGTATGGGTCGTCAACCGTCAAGAACACGCAGTTCAATCTTTCGCTCAACCGGAGATTCTGACCATGCGCGAGGTCCTCACGCGACTTGCCGCCGGCGCGGGCGCCATCGCGCTGGTTGCGCACGCGGTCCTGGTGCCGGCCGCCCCGACGTCGGACGCCACGCCCGGCCGTACGACGGTCGAGTGGCCGGCACCTCCCGCGGAGCCCGCCGTCCGGTACGAGAAATCCATCGCAGGTCCGTCCGACTGGGGCATCGCGCCCGGCGTGTTCGGACGCCTGCTCGACGCGCTGACCGGCAAGGAGGACCCCAGGTTCGTGCGGCCTACGGCCGTGGCCGCACGCGACGACGTGCTCTACGTTGCCGATCCAGGTGCACCCGCACTCTGGATTCTCGATGTGCCGCAGCATCGCCTCATCAGAGTGACCCAGGCTGGCGGCGACGCACTCGCTTCCCCCGTCGCGGTGGCACTGGGGCCTCAAGGGTCGGTGTTCGTCACCGACACGATCCGGAAGAAGATCTTCCGGATCGACGCCACGGGCAACACGATTGCGACCATCGCATCGTCCGAGCTCGAGCGACCGGCCGGTGTCGCCTATGATCCCGAACGGCGATGGTTGTACATCGCCGATTCGGTCCGCAACCGAATCACGGTGTTCGATCCAAATGGCACGCCGATTCGCTCGTTCGGCGCCGCCGGCGCTGCGAACGGTGAGTTCAACGGCCCCACGCACATCGGGTACGACGGTCGCGGCACGATCTACGTGACCGATGCGCTCAATTACCGCGTTCAGGCATTCGACCGCGATGGCAGGTTCCTGTGGAAGATGGGCCATCAGGGCGACGGCTCGGGCGACTTCGCGGCGCCGAAGGGGGTCGCGGCGGATGCTGCCGGCCATATCTTCGTCGTCGACGCGCTCTTCGACGCCGTCCAGATGTTCGACCGCACGGGCCGGTTGCTGGTGGCGTTCGGCGAGCACGGCAACGCGAGTGGACAGCTGTGGCTTCCCGGGGGCCTCTTCGTCGCCGGCGACGAGATCTTCGTGGCCGACAGCTACAATCGGCGCATCGTCGTGTTCCGGACGCTGCCCGTTCGCGCCGCGGCGGCGAACCGATGACTCCGACGATGCCCTCGACCGAGGCAGCACATGGAATGCGCCGGCGTCGCTCGGCAGGCACCCGTCTCGCGTTCGCCGCGATCACCGCCCTGGCCATTGCGGTTGCGACGTTCTGGCCCGCATCGGACGCGGAGTGCCGAGGAAACGTCGCGGTCACCGTCCACAACCTGTCGCCGACGGGCCCCGGCAAGCAGAAGGACACCCGTCCCGCCGGAACCTGCGCGTACTGTCACACGCCGCACAATCCCACGCCGAGCCAGGGGCTATGGAGCCGGGCGCCCTCGGGCGTCTCCTACAAGCTCTACACGAGCACGTCGATGCAGGCGACGGTCAGCCAGCCGACCGGAAGCTCGCGCCTTTGCCTTTCATGCCACGACGGCATCCTCGCGCTCGCCTCCGCGCAGCTCGGGCATTCCACCCGGTCGGCGGGAACGTCCGTGAACACGCACCCGCTGACGGGGCCAACCGTGCTGGGCTCGAATCTTGGCACCAGTCATCCTGTGTCGTTCACCTACGACAGCGCGCTGGTCGCGAAAAAGGGCGAGCTCGTCGATCCCAAGGCGCTCCCCTCGGCGGTGCGCCTCGACTCGACGGGCCAGCTGCAGTGCACCAGCTGCCACGATCCGCACGAAGACACGCTGCCTCACTTCCTGCGCAGCGACAATGCTCAGGGGCAGCTCTGCACGGCGTGCCACCGGATGAACGCGTGGAGCGTCTCCAGCCACGCCATTTCCACCGCCACGTGGACCGGCGGCGGCATCAATCCGTGGCCCGTGGGCGGCGCGACGATGGTCGGTGCCAACGGCTGCAACAATTGCCACGTGTCGCACAACGCCGGACACGGCGATCGACTGCTCGCCCGCGCGGTCGAGATCGAAAATTGCACCGTGTGCCACGGCGGGACCGTCGATCGGAAAAACGTCGCCGCCGAATTCACGACGACGGCCAAGTCATCGCGCCACCCGATCGACACCGCCCCGTGGACGCATTCGCCCGACGAGAATCCCGCTGCGATGCCGCGGCACGTGACCTGCGCCGATTGCCACAACGCACATCAGGCGCGTCCGGCGACACCGGGCGGCGGAGGTTTGCCCGGACCGCTCCTGGGCGCATCCGGCACGAGCGCCGAAGGCGCGCCGCTGCGCGCCGCCAGCCACGAATACGAAGTCTGCTTCAAGTGCCACGGCGAGTCCGCGACCACCGGCGCCGTCCGCGCCAGCCGCAGCCGCAACATCCGCGAGAAGGTCAGCGCGAGCAACGCTTCGTTTCACCCGATTCTCGCCGCCGCGAGGAGCGGATCGGCG
>Ga0209048_10004621_pt1 | contig 13150 bp, 12 predicted proteins | sample FrelakmetCRP12CR_FD_187146 | JGI IMG/M metagenome (GOLD analysis project Ga0209048, IMG submission 187146) | Freshwater lake sediment microbial communities from the University of Notre Dame, USA, for methane emissions studies - CRP12 CR (SPAdes)... | ecosystem: Environmental > Aquatic >... | reverse complement strand
GGTGACGGCACGCGATCTCGCGGTCATGGCGGCGACGCTCGCCAATCGTGGGATCAATCCAATCACCAACAGGCAGGTCGTCTCGCCTTATGCCGTGGCACGCACACTGTCAGTCATGACGAGCGCAGGTATGTACGACTACGCCGGTGAATGGATCTATCGCGTCGGACTTCCCGCCAAGAGCGGAGTCGGCGGCGGCATCGTTGCCACGCTTCCGGGACAAGTTGGGCTGGGCACCTTCTCACCATTGCTCGACAGTCACGGCAACAGCGTCCGGGGCATCAAGGTATGCGAGGCCCTGTCCTCACATTTCGAGCTTCACATGCTCAATCGCTCGAGCGACGTGCGCACCTCCATCATCGCCGACTACGATATCAAGGACATCTCGTCGCGCCGCATCCGGCAGCCGCACGAGCAGATGATCCTGGAGAACCAACATCGCGATATTCGCGTGATCGAGCTTGTCGGTGCGCTTAATTTCGCCAATGCGGATTACGTGTCGCGTCGACTTACCAACAGTGCACGGCCGGCTCTCCTCATCATTAATCTGCGCCGCGTGCCGGCGGTTACGGAAGGGGCCGCGCGCATTCTTGCCGATATGATACGCGATCACACCTCGGTCAATGAAACGTTGATCTTTTCTGGCGTCGATAAAAATTCTGCGGTCTGGACCGTCATTAGCGCCGCGGCGGGAGCCATGACGGAGGTGCGCCGCTTCGATCTTCTCGACGAGGCGATCGAATGGGCCGAGGATCAGGTGATCTACCGACACGGCGGTTTCTCCGATGTGGGGGAATCCTCATTACTGAGCCAGCAAATCCTTCTCGCCGGATTGACGCCGGACGAATTCGCGATACTGACCGCGCTGGCCAAGCCCCGCAGTTTTCAAACTGGTGAACGTATCATCACGTCCGGCGATCCGGCCGCGTCGATCTTCTTTCTGCTGAGCGGACTGGTCAGCGTCAAGCTGCCGAGCGGGGTACGCCTCGCGAGCCTGTCGCATGGCATGGCGTTCGGAGAAATGGCGCTGATCGAGGATATCCGGTCTGCGGACGTATGGGCGGACACCGCGGTGACATGTCTCGAACTGAGCATCGATCAGTTCGAGATCTTCTGCGAGCGACACCCGCGCAGCGGCCGATGCATCGCTCACAACCTCGCAGCCCTACTCGCCAAGCGGCTAATTCAGGCCAACGCCAAGGTTGATGCGCTTAGCGCATACTGACTGGAGGTGCGTTTTTTGCCGGCAATTTCACGGCATGTTCGCTATTCCCCCAAAAGCAGACATTCGTCAGCGCGGCTCTTATATCCTTTAAGGGCCAGACTCGGACATTCCGACCAAATTCACTTGCGATCTGCGTCTCACGATTTCGTACAACAAAAACCCCGCTTTAAGGCCGGGGTTTTGTGTTTAATAGATTAAGCGATCAGTTGTACGGGCCAAGAGGCGACATTCGGCAAACAATAACTTTCATCGGCAGGAACGATCGCTATCTTTTCTTTAGTGGAGGCAATCCAAATGGCGTGACCCTGCAAGCAAGAAATAAAAGGTCCGGTCGTGATACGACGTGCATCCATCAGTTCGTTCCTGATTCTTCAGACGCGAAATGTAACTTACTTCGTCCCGTATGCGCGGTCACCTGCGTCGCCAAGCCCCGGAACGATAAAGGCACGCTCGTCAAGGCCATCGTCGATCGCCGCCGTCCAGATCAGAACATCGGGATGAATCCCTCGAATATGATCGATGCCCTGCGGCGAACTAATCATACAGACCAGACGAATCTTCTTGGCGCCGCGCTCCTTCAGACGATCGACGGCCGCGACGGCCGTGTTCGCGGTAGCGAGGACTGGCACAATGACGATTACGAGCCGCTCGGCGAGATCGGACGGTGCCTTAAAGAAATATTCGACTGCTGCAAATGTTTCCGGCTCGCGATAAAGTCCAATATGCGCTACGCGCGCTGCTGGCATTAGATCAAGCATGCCTTCGGCAAAGGCGAGGCCAGCCCGCAAAACTGGCGCGAATACGAGCTTCTTGCCGGCAATTTTCCGTGCAGTCATGCGCGCAAGTGGTGTTTCAATTTCCACTGTTGTCAACGGAAGATCTCGCGTAACCTCATAACAAAGTAACATTCCGATCTCGCTCAATAATTCACGAAATGACTTAGCCGAGCGGTTCTTGTCGCGAATAAGTGTAAGCTTATGTTGAATCAGTGGATGACCGACGACAGTTACACCTTCCATGTTCCCTCTCCTCAAGCGCGGATTGGCGCCTAAAATACGGTGCCGTCGCTAATAACCTTAATCGGTGGTGCGCCGTCGGGGCGGCGCTCGTGCGCAACGGCGCGTCCGGCCGCCCAGCTGCCGCCTTCGAGGATTTTTGCGAGCGGCAGCTCGTGGGCTTCCATGTTTAGTTTCTCTCGAATTGCCGAGGCAAGTCGATCTAGCAGAGCAACAGTCAAAGCACGCCATTCGATGACCAACAGAGATCCAACGTCGTGCTGCCGCGCGGATTGGCTTGGGTCGCGCAGCGCGAGTACCCCGATATCTACGAATAGCCCGCCATTGCGATATTCGGCGAGACCAGTGAGGCCGTCGATATCGGTCACAGCGAAGCCCGCTTGCTGCAGCGGCTCGATCAATGAATAGGCCAACCATTGTGAAAGCTTGTGCAATGGTATGAATTCGCTAGTCGCATCCGACGATGTCATCACTGGATGTCGCCAACAATCGCCCAGCGGGACGCCACCAAGTGTGATATGCGACGGCCAGATCGGCCCCAGCTGATGCAGGAGTTCTGACAGAATTACAGGCGCTGGAATCGAACGGTTCTCCGCGATTGTCGCGAGGTGATCAAACAGACCACCGGGTCTTGGGCTGTCATTACGTGCAAACACGCCAGGATTGCCACCGACAACCTTACCGAGCGCACGAAGCAGTGCGGCGCGGCCTTCGATGCCGATAAGCGAGTTGTCATGAGTGACCTGAAATCCCTCGGCAAGCTGCTCGGTGCTCACTTGCACTAACGCGTCCGCGTCAACCCGCAACGGTTCGATCGGGTTCGATGAAAATGTACCGCGCGCGAACATGTCGAGGCTCGCGAGCGCTAGCCCTTCCGAGCGGCCAATGCGTTTCCCGCTTGCTGCATCTGAATAATACCATTGTGTGCCCGCGCCAGCATCGAGAAAAACACTGATGACCGCAAGATCGATGGCTGCGCGTGCACGCGTCTCGCAATCCGGCCAGCGTACCTTATCTGCTATTGCGCCATAGCGATCGACGCCATCGACGACGAAATGGCGCCAGCGGGAATGGAAGGGAATGTCTAGCGATGGGTAAGCTTTGCGCGTCGTTGCAATGACTCGCTCGGCCGTTGCATCAAGCAGGGTAAGATCAACGGCGAAATTCGGCAGCCGGCCTTCGAGCCCGAGCGCGAGCATGCGCTTCGCCCGCGTGCGGACAGCCTGGGCACTCAAAAGAGAAAAGGCGGCGGCGGTCTCGGGATTCATTGCACCGACCTGGACGCCTTCGCTCAATACTTGTCGAGCGACCGCCCGACGGAGTCGGTCAGGTCTTGCGGCTTGGATAGTTCGGGAGAGTAATAGCCAGCGGCCTTCTTGGCCGCGATCTCGACATGGGCGTCGGCCGGCACGAGTTCGTCCGGAATAGGGATTCGCTCGACGATCTCGACGCCCTGCTGCACGAGTGCGTCATATTTCATGTCGCTCATCGAGACGAAGCGATCGATGCGGCGCAACCCGAGCCAGTTGATGCAATCCGGCATAAGCTGCTGGAAACGCGCGTCTTGCACGCCGGCCACGCATTCGGTGCGCTCGAAATAGGCCGACGCAGCGTCGCCTCCCTCCTGCCGCTTGCGCGCGTTGTAGACCAAAAATTTAGTTACCTCGCCGAGCGCGCGGCCTTCCTTGCGATTGTAGACGATGATGCCGAGACCACCAGCCTGGGCGCCGCGAGCGCATTCCTCGATGCCGTGGATCAGATAGGGCCGGCAGGTGCAGATATCGGAACCGAACACGTCCGAACCATTGCATTCGTCATGCACCCGGCAGGTGATCTTGGTGGCGGGATCGGAGAGTTTGCCGACGTCGCCAAACAAATAAATTGTGGTGCCGCCGATCGGCGGCAGGAAAACTTGCAGATCCGGCCGCGTGACCAGTTCGGGGAACATGCCGGCGGTCTGTTCGAACAGGGTTCGGCGCAGGTTTGTTTCCGGCGTACCAAATCGCTCGGCGATGCCGGGAAGATACCAGACCGGATCAATGGCGATCTTGACGACCGCGACGCTGCCGTTGGCGTGCACCAACTCGCCGTCGGTTTTCAGCCGGCCGGCGGCGATCGCGTCCTGCGTCTCGTGCAGATCGAGTCGCGCCTTGGTGATGGCGATGCTCGGGCGGATATCGATGCCTTCCGCAATTTCGGTTTTGAAGCTGTCGGCGGCCAAATGACCCCACGGATCGAGCGATACGATGCGGCGCGGGTCACTCCATTGTGCGAACGGGCCGATCGTCGCCGCCGGATGGGTATTGGTGAGGTCGGGCCGCCGTATCGGATCAAGCGCACCGGAGGAGACCGCCAGTGCACGATAGAGCGCGTAGGAACCGCCATGGCTACCGATGACATTGCGGTCGCCCGGTCGCGACACGGTCCCGATAATCGGCCCCCGCTCGCGCGCACGGGGGGCACCCCAATGGATCGGGAATCGCGGCCTGCCACCTGGCTCGGGATGCGAGGTGAGGCGGATATGATCGGGTCGGTTCGAACGGGTCATTGTAAGGGCCGAAAAGAAGATGGCCCGCCAACAGCGACGGGCCGGACGGTCAAATTTACAGTTATTCCTGAGAAGGCTAGGTCTCCCGACCCACCCCCTTTCGCTAATATAGCGATCCCAGCATCGTTAGCAATAATGCCGGTCTCTTCTTTTGTTTAATCTGATCCGCTCGGCAGGCAATATTTTAACCCGAATAAGCCGCCTGGCGCGGCGCGTGTTTACGACCGGCGTGTTCTCAACGGCAACTTTTTGGTCTTGCGATCAAGTGCGCGACGATACGATCTGCTGACAGCCTTGGAACGCTGATGAAGTTCTCAGTACACACAGCAGGCCCACAGTCGCATCTGCTCACTGCGTCTAAAACTGACGTGATTCCCATCTTACTGACGGACGATCGTGCGCTTATCGTTTCAGCCGTGAGAACCAGTACGGAGCAAGGGCGTCGGTGCAATGTTCTCAGATTGTTGCGGAACCGCATCGAAGTCTGCAATTCCACCGTGCGCGGCCGACCACTTCGAGGGCTGGTCCAGGAAGCTGCGGACTTCGCGGAGTACGCCTGAATCGAATGCGCCACTTTCTTCTGCAACCTCGAGCACATCCCACCACGTAGCAAGATGGTGAAGCTTCACATTCAATTCGCGGATATGGCCTTGAGTCTCCGGAAAGATGTCGTAATAGAAAAGCACAAAGCAATGGTCGACCTGAGCACCCGCCTTGCGAAGCGCGTTGCAGAAATTGACTTTGCTGCGGCCGTCAGTCGCCAAATCTTCGACCAACAACGTGCGGCCACCCTCGAGCAGATCGCCTTCGATCTGCGCATTACGTCCGAAACCTTTTGCTTTCTTTCGGATGTACTGCATGGGCAGCATTAGCTTGTCCGCGATCCATGCAGCAAAGGGGATGCCCGCAGTTTCACCGCCCGCGATGTTGTCGATCGATTCGTAACCAATTTCCGAAAGGATAACTGAGGATGCAAAGTCCATCATACCGGACCGCATGCGCGGATAGGAGATGATCTTGCGGCAGTCCACGTAAACTGGGCTTGCCCATCCGGAGGTAAAGAAAAAAGGCGAGTCCGCATTGAAGTGGATCGCCTTGATCTCCAACATCATTTTAGCGGTTTGCCGCGCGATGGCTTTCTTGTCGGCCGGCGAAGACGGAAAATTGGTCATGAGCTCTCCATTACAAAACCTTCGGAGCAACTCTGCGCGCCAGACCGCTGCTAGGCCGATCTGCCCGCAGAGAATTATTTTCTTATCCAGCGATCAAAACCTTATGGCGTTAAGTAATTGACCAGTCAACCTGATCGCCGCCGAACAGGGGGTAGATTTCCCCTAGTTTTTGAACTTTAACCCCTTTGGACACGAAAGTTGGCTTCTTTTGAAGGGTGACAAGTTCCTCGTTCGGCGAGAGTCCGTAAAAGGTGGGTCCGTTGAGAGAGGCAAAGGTTTCAAAACGATCCAGTGCGTCCTCCTCCTCGAATACCTTGAGGTAGGCAGACAGCGCAGCAGGAGCGCCGAACACGCCAGCACAGCCGCAATCGGCTTCCTTGAGATGGCGGAGATGAGGCGCGGAGTCGGTGCCTAAAAAAAAGCCAAGCTCCCCGCTCGTCGCGGCCTTCCTAAGCGCTAAGCGGTGCTTCTCGCGCTTGAGGACCGGCAGGCAATACATGTGCGGCCGCAGTCCGCCGTTGAACAGCGCATTGCGGTTATAGAGAAGATGCTGCGGCGTTATAGTTGCGCCGAGGCGCGGGCGGTGCGCGCGTACCACCGCAACGCCTTCCGCCGTGGTGATGTGCTCAAGAACAATCCTAAGCGAGGGAACGCGGTCTATCAGCGGCAACAGGATTGCGTCAATGAACGCCTTCTCGCGATCGAACACGTCAATCTCTGGTCGGGGAAGCTCTCCGTGGACGAGAAGCGGCATTCCGATTTCCGCCATCGCCTCCAGGACGGGTTGGATACCCTCGATGTCAGTCACCCCCGCGGCGGAGTTGGTCGTGGCGTGAGCCGGATAGAGTTTGGCAGCAGTGAATATACCGGACTTGTGGCCAGAAATCAGATCCGAAGCGTCGGTCGCGTCCGTCAGATAACAAGTCATCAGCGGCGTAAAGTGATGTCCGTTGACGGCTTCCTGGATGCGCTTCCGGTATTCCAACGCCTGGATCGCAGTCGTGACGGGCGGCACTAAATTCGGCATCACGATAGCGCGCCCGAATTGCGCCGCCGTGAATGGCGCGACAGATTTCATAACCTCGCCGTCGCGGAGATGAACGTGCCAATCGTCGGGTTTTCGGATTGTAAGGGTCGTCATTCTCAAACGCCCGCGGACGCAAATGCGTACATCAGTTCGACGCCACACATGAAATCATCGATTGTCATCGCTTCGTCGGGGTTATGCGAGCCGTTGCGGTTTCGAACGAAGATCATTCCCGACGGAATTCCGGCATTTGCGAAAACAGCTGCATCATGGCCGGCGCCGCTCGCCAAAAGCTCGGTCTGGAATCCGAGTTTCTCTGAGAACTGCTTCAGGCGTTTTATGATGTTGTCGTCCATCTTTGCCGGCTCGGTGTAAATTCGTTCGTCAAATTCGAACGACACGCGCCGCTGGTCGGATACCGCACGACATTCCGATCGGAGCAGTTCATAAAAACCCTCGAGCGTCTCGTAACTCTGACTGCGCACCTCGAAGCTAAAGTAGACTTCTCCGGGGATGCGGCTGATCGCATGTCTTTCGCTGTCGGTACCGCATATGCCCATAGTGATTACGAGATCCAATCCGCGTTCAAGAAGACGATTCCAGTGCTCGTCAAGGCGCATCAGTAGATCCGACACCGCGAATACTGCATCACGCCTCAGCCAGCGGGGAACGGTGCCAGAATGCCCGGCCTCCCCTTTGCATATGATACGCCGATGGCGCAGGTTTCCACGGATGCCGGTCACGATCGCCGTCGGAAGTTCGCGCGCGGCCATGACCGGGCCTTGCTCGATGTGTAGCTCTAGATAGGCCGCCGCGAATTTTGGCGGGAATAGATGCGCACCTTCGACGATCGCGCCGATGTCTGCGCCAACACCTTGAAGCGCTTCGCGCAAGGTGCGGCCGTTGCCCTGTCTCTTCGCATCGAGATCGTTGGGAATAAGCAGCCCAAAAAGCGCACGCGATCCGATATTGGCGCGGCCATAATACGCGCTTTCCTCCCCGCGCATGATGAGAACGCGAACCGGGCTGGGGCCGGATGCCCGTTCGTCCCGCAGGCGGATAAGACAAATTAGGCCGGCGACCACCCCAGCCCCGCCATCGAAGTTTCCGCCCTTCGGCACCGAGTCAGCATGCGACCCGAGAATAATCGCGGGTTTCAATCCGTCATCATCGGGAAGCGTAATAAGAAGGTTCGCCGCTTTATCGTAGCTGCACTTCAGACCGTGCGCCTCCGCGGTCTCACGAAAGAGGTTCAGGGCGGCTTGCTCGCCTTCAGCGTAACATTCACGCGTGATACCGCGCCCATCGCTGGTCCTCACGCGCAATTCGTCAAACAATTTTTCCGCCATCGACCACCATTTGGCGGCGTCGATGTTCTCGCGAATCCTCGCAAGTGCGTTCACGGTATCGCCTCGAGCTTGTCAACCTTCATGCCAGTATCTTGAACGGCCCCGATCAGTTCGCTCACCCGGCCTATTCCTTTGCGTTCGCAGAACGCGCCTAACCCCTCGACAATGTCTAGCATTGTCTTGGGTTTAATGAACGTCGCCGTCCCGACCTGAACCGCTGTGGCACCAGCCAATAAATATTCCACAGTGTCCTCGACAGTCGATATGCCGCCGCACCCGATAATCGGAATCTTCACGGTCTGCGCGCATTGATAGACCATGCGCAGAATGATCGGCTTGATCGCGGGACCGGAATATCCCCCCATAAGGCTGCCTAGGCGCGGGCGAAACGTCTCGGTATCGATGGACATCGCCAAAATCGTGTTTGCGACGACTAAGGCGTCGGCGCCGCTGTTCTGCGCAGCAACAGCAACTGCCGCAACATCGCCCGTATTCGGCGTGAGCTTCACCCACAGCGGAAGATTAGTGGCTGCCCGAAGCTGTTCGACCACGGCGGCGGTGGACTTCGGGCGCATAGCAAAAGCCTTTCCGTCCTCCTCAATATTGGGGCAGGAAATGTTTGCTTCAATTGCGGAAATTCTGGGCAGATTGAGCTGACGGACGATATCAGCAAAAAGTTCAGCGGTTGGAGCCGATACACTCACGATGAGAGGAGCGGAAAATCTTTCGTATTCCGGCATGATGTATTTAATGAAATACGGCACACCTTTGCTCGGGATGCCAATCGAGTTCAGCATTCCCTGACCCACTTCGGCAACACGCGGCGTCGGGTTGCCGCCCCGCAGCTCGGCTGTGATCGTCTTAGTCACTAACGCGCCAAGGTGGTCGAACGAGAAAATGCGCGCGAGCCCTTCTGAGAACGTCCCAGAAGCCGGCATGACCGGATTCTTGAGCGTCATGGGGCCAATCTTGACGCGGAGATCTACCACGACAATGCCTCCTCTAACTTGAAGATAGGCCCATCGAGGCAGACGCGCCGCTGTTCCGTTCCGGCTTCGCCCTCGAATATGCGCACGCAGCAAAAGCACATGCCGAGGCCGCAGGCCATTTGCTGCTCCATCGCTACCTGACCGGGAATATTAAATACGGAACCCATGTGCTTCATCAGCAACATCAGGCGATTAGAGCCACAAGTAAAAAACGCATCGACTTTTACCTTCTTAATCAACTGGAGCAGAATGTGCTCCACGTTGAGCGGATCACTTGACCCGTCGGTATCAATCACGACTTCCACCCGAGCTCCGAATTCGGCGAAACGATCGACCGACATCACCAGCGCCTGCGAGCGTGCACTTAAAATCGCATTGACGCGCGCGCCTTGCGAGGCGGCCATTTCCGCGAGAGGCGCCAAAGTGGCCAATCCGACGCCGCGTCCGAGAACGACGATATTCTTCCATCGCGGGTTTAAGGTGAAACCGTTGCCAAGTGGTCCGAGGATGGCAACGCTATTCCCTACGCGTAGCGTAGCAAGTCCGCGCGTGCCGGCGCCCGTCACTTTGTAAAGAAATTCGATTTGCCCTTTGGCGGGGGACACACGGTAGACACTCATCGGGCGTCGGAGATAGGGCATGTCCCGAGACGTTGCCGGACATGCAATGTTGAAAAACTGACCCGCACGCGCCGTCAACGCCAAGCCGCGGGTCTCTAAGATCATATGGAAGTAATCGGCGTTCACTGCCGTATTCGACATTACCGCAGCTTGCGTGTCCGCAACGTCGAACGGGGCGTGGGAATGTTTGGGTTCGGCTTCCATCGGAATAGGTACGCGCAACATGGTAATTATCCCGATACACGCCTAGTGTATTTCGGCGATACTGTATAAAAAATTAACAATATCTTAATCTAAAGGTAGTCACAAGCAGCTAAAAATACGGTTATATAGCTCAGATTTTTTAGAAATTTCCTTTTTTATTCGTCGCATTCTTGTAAGTTAGTCAATCGTCCATTTTTTATTGAGAATGTTAGGCATCAAAGGAAAGAGGGCCCACGTGGAAGAATTGGCTCAATGGTTGAAGTCGCAGCACAAGGGTCTGCGCACTTACAAGACGTTTCAGCAGAAGGTCCTTGAAATCGCCTCCAAAGGTCGGCGCGATTATGCGCTCTATCATCTTCTCGCCATGCTGGTTGGCCGCTTCATCGATGCCTATGATGAAAGACCTTTAACTCTAGACCTCGCCGACGAGGCGCACAAACGCCTGGTAGTGATCTCGGATAAAGCCGCCCGCTTCGATTCCATGTCCGCTGAAGATCGGCTCGACCTGCTGAATGAAATCGCGGCATTAGATCTCACCTAACCTCTCCGATAATAAAAAAGAGAGGAGCGCGAGGCCCCTCTCCTTCACATTCGTCCTGTAAGCAAATCAGCTGAGCGGAGCGCCTTTGCGTTCCGGGATAAAAACCGCTGTCACGATGATATCCAGCACATAGAGCACCGACAGCAAAGCGATGGCAAGCGCGAACGAATACTGCGATGCCAGCGCTCCAACAACCAGCGGGCCAAAACCACCGACTGCCCGACCGAGATTGAACAGCACGTTTTGTGCCGTCGCGCGCGCTTCCGTCGGATATAGTTCGGACATCAAAGTGCCGTACCCACCAAGCATACCATTAACAAACATCCCCATGATGGCGCCGCCGATCAGAAGGTGTGCAGGATCCGTCAACTGGGAATAGACGACGACAGAAATGGCTGCACCGGCCTGATACAGAAAAAAGATAGGCCGTCGGCCGAACTTGTCGGCGAGCTGTCCGAAAAGCCAGATGCCGAAGGCCATACCGAGAATCGTGACACCGGTCCATACGGCTGAACGTGTCAGCGTGTAACCGAACCGGCTCGACAGGTAAGACGGCAGCCAGATCATGACGCCGTAGTAGCCGAAGTTCTGGACCGAGCAGAGCACGAACATTGCAAAGCTAATTTTCGTCGTTGCTAAATCCTTTACTAGTAGCGCGAGCGGATTCTCTTTGCGCGGTTTCGTGGCGTGCTCAAGGAATATCGGGGGCTCGCCGATGGTATAGCGGACCGCGAAAGCGGCCGCAGCAGGCAGAATTCCGACTCCAAACATTCCGCGCCAGCCGATGACCGGCAGAAGGATCGGCGTAACAATAGCGGCAAGTAGGACACCTGCCTGCCATCCCAGACCGACGTATGAAGAAACGCGGGCACGTTTAGACGCCGGCCACGCCTCTGCCACCAGCGCCATTCCGATTCCGAATTCTCCGCCCAAACCTAGCCCGGCAATCGTTCGATATACGAGCAGGTCCCAATAGCCTTGCGCGAAAGCACATGCACCCGTGAATACGGCGAACAGCAGAATCGTCCATGTAAGAACGCGCACTCGACCGAAATAGTCACTAAGCATGCCGAAGAGGACGCCGCCGGCGACCGCACCGACAAGCGTCCAAGTCACAAGCGAACCAGACTGAGCCGGCGTGAAATGCAACTCCGCAGCGATTGCCGAAAGCATGAAGCCCAGAATGAGCAAATCGAAGCCGTCCATGGCATATCCGACGACCGAACCGATCAATGCCCTTTTCGCGTAGCTTTCTCTGGTCGTGCCAGAAATTTCCGTCGTTACCGCAGACATGGCACCCTACCCCCTGTGTTTCCCGGCATTATAGTTAGTATCATTATTGAAATAGTAACAGAAAAAGAGTCAAGCGGCACGAAAATGATAGAGGCGATCCTGGCTTGCACACCATTATAGGCTCAATCGCGAACTGATATTCACGCTCAAGTTCACTTCAGCTTTGACACAAGCGCCTTTGCGATCGCGACCGCCTGCTGCGCTGTGTCTGCTTCGTGTATCGCCGAACCACCGATTTTTCTGAAGAACGCCCTGCTTTCGTCGTTCCCGTTCAGAAGAATTACAGGTTTCTTCGCTTTAAGGGCCAGCGCAATTTCGGATGCGGTGCCGGCACCGCCAACACCGCATGCAATCACAACATCACTGGAGAGAACGTTGATGTTGTTACGGGCACTGCCCATGTCGGTGATGATCGGGATATCCACCGCATCAGAAATGAGCGCTCGGTCCTTGGTCGGAAGGATTCCAATCGTCAAGCCCTTCGCGTCCCTCGCGCCCTTGTTGACAGCGTCCATCACGCCGCTGTTCCGCCCACCGCTGAGAAGCACCCAGCCCTGCAGCGCGATGAGCTTTCCAAGCTCCGACGCAATACCGACATCGCTTTGGCGGGCGGCATCCCCCGCGCCCATGACTCCAATAATAAATCTTCGCATTTCGACTATCTTATCCCCTGCTATCATGACTTGCGGCCGGAGTGAGGCATTTCTTATCACAGCGGCCACTTGTGTGGACCGACCCACCGTCAGCCCTTCGGACGGCTCGTCCAGCAGGATCATCTTGGGCTGTGCTATCAAAGCACGAGCGATTGTACGTTTAGCAACTGGCCGGTCTCGCTGTACAGGCACCCCTCGAGAAAAGTCGCACCGAGATCCTCGGAACTGATGAGGAAATTGTTATTTCCTTACAAGTTGGGAAGACATCAACTTTCCACTCATGTAAAACTAGTCCCTTGTCGCGAAAACCGATCACCACGAGCGCCGCGCTCGTCCTCACCGCCGGATTCCTCGTGCTGTTCATCAGCGGCGGAGCCCGTTTCGCCGTCGGCCTGACTCTCAAGCCGATCGTCGACGATTTCGGCTGGGGACGCAGCGAGCTCGGCCTCGCCGTCGCCCTGTTCCAGGTTGTGTCGGCGGCGGCAATGTTCGTCGCCGGCCACCTCGCCGGCG
>Ga0209048_10004620_pt1 | contig 13150 bp, 15 predicted proteins | sample FrelakmetCRP12CR_FD_187146 | JGI IMG/M metagenome (GOLD analysis project Ga0209048, IMG submission 187146) | Freshwater lake sediment microbial communities from the University of Notre Dame, USA, for methane emissions studies - CRP12 CR (SPAdes)... | ecosystem: Environmental > Aquatic >... | reverse complement strand
TGCTGCCGGAGGAGCTGTCGAACGAGATGTGCTCGCTCAAGGCCGACGTCGACCGCCTGTGCATGGTCTGCGACATGGAGGTCACCGCTGCCGGAGCAATCAAGGACTACACGTTCTACGCCGCAGTGATGCATTCACGCGCGCGTCTCACCTACACGCAGGTGTGGGAGTGGCTGGACGCGCCGGCTAAGGCGACGACGCCGAAGGCCCGTGCGCTGCTGCCCCACTTGCAGAACCTGTACGCGCTCTATCATGTTCTGGCGGCGGCGAGAGGCAAGCGCGGCGCCATCGACTTCGACACGGTCGAGCTGGCGATCGAATTCGACGACAAGGGCAAGATCACGCGCATCGTTCCCGCGCCGCGCAACGACGCGCACAAGCTGATCGAGGAATGCATGCTGGCGGCCAACGTCTGCACGGCGGAGTTCCTGGCCGAGCACAAGCACGCCGCGCTCTACCGCGTGCACGAGGGCCCGCCGCCCGACAAGCTGGTCGTGCTGCGCGACTTCCTGAAGACCTCGGCGCTGCAGTTAGGCGGCGGTGCGGAGCCCGCATCGGCAGATTACGCCAAACTGCTCGACGGCATCCGCGCGCGCCCGGATTTCGACCTGCTGCAGACGGTGCTGCTGCGTTCGCTGTCGCAGGCGCAATACCGGCCGGAAAACGAAGGCCATTTTGGACTTTCCTACGAGGCCTACACGCACTTTACTTCGCCGATCCGGCGCTACCCGGACCTGCTCGTGCACCGGGCAATCAAGGCCGTGCTAGCGGGCAAACGCTACACGCCGTCGGGCATGTCGTGGGAGCAGCTCGGCGAACACACGTCGATGACCGAGCGCCGCGCGGACGATGCATCGCGCGACGTGACCAACTGGCTCAAGTGCCACTTCATGCAGGACAAGGTCGGCGAGGAATTCGAGGGCACGATCAGCGGCGTGACCAGCTTCGGCCTGTTCGTCACGCTCGACGGACTCAACATCGACGGCCTTGTGCACATCACCGAACTCGGCCGCGATTACTTCCACTTCGACGCCGGGCGGCACGCGCTGATCGGCGAGCGCGGCGGCCGCGTGTTTCAGCTGGCAGGACGCGTCCGCGTCCGCGTCGCGCGCGTCGACATGGAGCAGACCAAGATCGACTTCACGTTGGCGGAGGACGCCGCGCCCGCGCTGCCGACGCCGGCGGCCCGGCCGACATTCAGCGAGCCGCTGTCGCGCGACAGCCGGCCTCCGCCGAAGGGCAGATCGCGGAAGTAGCGCTGGTACCGCGCTACTTGGGCTGCGGAACGATCCGCAGGTACGGCTTGGGCGACTTCCAGCCGTCCGGATACTTGACCTTCGCGTCTTCGTTGCTCACCGAACCGGCGATGATCACGTCCTCGCCGCTCTTCCAGTTCACGGGAGTGGCGACCTTGTGCTTCGCAGTCAGTTGCAGTGAATCGAGCACGCGCAGCACTTCATCGAAATTGCGCCCGGTCGTCATCGGGTAGGTGAGGATCAGCTTGACCTTCTTGTCCGGGCCCACGATGAACACCGAGCGGATCGTCGCGTTGTCCGTGGCCGTGCGCGGCGCGGCGCCGCTCGCATTCGGATGGATCATGTCGTAGAGCTTGGCGACGGTCAGGTCGGGGTCGCCGATCATCGGATAGTTCACCGCAGTCCCCTGCGTTTCCTCGATGTCCTTCTCCCAGCGCAGGTGATCGCTGACCGGGTCGATCGACAGACCGACGACCTTCGTGTTGCGCTTGTCGAACTCCGGTTTGAGTTTCGCCATGTAGCCCAATTCGGTCGTGCAGACCGGCGTGAAATCCTTGGGATGCGAGAACAGGATCGCCCAGCCGTTGCCGATCCATTCGTGGAAATGGAGCTTGCCTTGCGTAGTGTCCGCCGTGAAGTCCGGCGCGTCGTCGCCAATGCGTAATTGCATCCTGCCCTCCCGAGGTTGGTCCCGCCGCGCCGCCAACCGGAGCGCGCGGAGCCGGAGATTATATTCCGCTGTCGCCTGCGTGCCCTATAATATTGCACTGCAGCAGTCCGCATCGGTCGGACTGCCAGCCCATGCGCTCCCCCGCCAACACGGTTTCCCATCGGCAACATCACCACGCGACTTCTCCATGCACATCGGCACCCCCCTCTCCCCGACCGCGACGCGCGTCATGCTCCTGGGCAGCGGCGAACTCGGCAAGGAAGTCATCATCGCGCTGCAGCGCCTGGGTGTGGAAACCATCGCGGTGGACCGCTACGCCAACGCGCCGGGCCACCAGGTCGCGCATCGCGCGCACGTGATCACGATGACCGACGCGGCCGCGCTGAAACGCCTGATCGAACAGGAACGGCCGGATATCATCGTGCCCGAAATCGAAGCCATTGCGACGGGGATTCTGGTCGAGATCGCCGAGGCCGGCGTGGCGACGGTGATCCCCACGGCGCGCGCGGCGCAGCTTACGATGAACCGCGAAGGCATCCGGCGCCTGGCGGCCGAGACGCTGGGCCTGGCGACGTCGCCCTACAAGTTCGCCGACAGCCTGGCGGCCGTGCAGGCCGCGATCGACGGCGGGATCGGCTACCCGTGCGTGATCAAGCCGGTGATGTCGTCGTCGGGCAAGGGGCAGTCGCTGGTGCGGACGAAGGACGACGTCGCCGCCGCGTGGCAGTACGCCGAAAGCGCCGGGCGCGTGCGCGGCTCGCGCGTGATCGTCGAGGGCTTCATCGACTTCGACTACGAGATCACGCTGCTCACCGTTCGGGCGCTGGCCGCGAATGGGGACGTCGAGACTCATTTCTGCGACCCGATCGGCCATGTGCAGGTCAATGGTGATTATGTCGAATCCTGGCAGCCGCAGCCGATGTCGGCGATCGCGCTCGCGAAGACTCGCGACATCGCGAGGAAGGTGACGACGGAATTGGGTGGCCGCGGCATCTTCGGCGTCGAACTCTTCGTCAAGGGCGACAGCGTGTGGTTCTCGGAAGTGAGCCCCCGTCCGCACGACACCGGGATGGTCACGATGTGCACTCAGGCGCAGAGTGAATTCGACCTGCATGCGCGCGCGATCCTGGGTTTGCCCGTCGACACGCGGCTTGCCTCGCCCGGAGCGTCCGCGGTGATCTACGGTGGCGTCGATGCGCGGGGCATTCGCTTCGAGGGCGTAGCCGATGCGCTGCGCGTGCCCGATTCCGACCTGCGGCTGTTCGGCAAGCCGGAGGCTTACAAGAAGCGCCGGATGGGGGTGGCGCTCGCCCGGGGCCGCGACATCGACGAGGCCCGCGCACGCGCCAAGGAATGCGCGAGCCGCGTCTTGCCTCGCGGTTGATGGTCCTTGCCCGGGTCCGCCACGTGCTCCGCAAATTTCCCACGACCGCGTTCATCGTGCAGGCCCCTGTGGTGGCGCCGGCGACGCTGGCCGTGCTCGCCGCGCGCATGCACGCGGGTGCAATCATACCGTTCGGCGCAGGCACGCCGCCTGCGTATCGCTTTCCCGGGATCGAGGAACACGACGCGTCGCTCGCGGCGGCTGCGGAGGCAGGTTGTGACGCCGCATTCGTGCCGGATGGCCGTCGTCTCGAGGACGTGCGGCTGGTGGCGATGGACATGGATTCGACGCTCATCACCATCGAATGCATCGACGAGATCGCCGATATGCAGGGAATCAAGCCCGAAGTCGCACTGATCACCGCCGCCGCGATGCGCGGGGAAATCGAGTTCGCCGAGAGCCTGCGCCGACGCGTGGCGCTGCTCGCGGGCCTGCCGGTGACGGCGCTCGAGCGCGTCTACGACGAGCGCCTGCGGCTGTCGCCGGGCGCCGCCCGAATGCTGGCCGGATTTGCTGCGGTCGGCGCGAAAACCGCGCTGTTGTCCGGCGGCTTCACCTTCTTTACCGACCGTCTGAAGGAGCGTCTCAAACTCGACTACACGGTGTCCAACACGCTCGACGTCGTCGACGGCAAGCTGACCGGGCGCGTTGCGGAACCCGTCGTCGACGCCGCGGTGAAGGCAGCGACGTTGCGACGGCTGAAGCAGGAACTCGCAGGTGACAAGGGGCTGGCCGTGGCCATCGGCGACGGCGCCAACGACCTGCCGATGTTCGCCGAGGCGGATGTTTCCGTGGCCTATCGCGCCAAACCCGTCGTGCGTGCAAAAGCGACGCATGCGATCGATCATTGCGGCCTCGACGGCGTGCTGAACCTGTTTGTCTAGCCCCGGAACGGCGCCACGTCGACGGCTGCCAGCACGACGATCACGCCGATGCTGCCGACGGTGCTCGCTGCCACGATGCGCCTGCGGATTTTCCGACCCCGAAGGCGTGCAGCATCCTCGCGACGACAAGCACCGCGCCGCAGACGGGCAGCAGTGTCGGGCCGGCGCGGCTCAGCTCGGCCACGAGCAGCAGCAAAAGTGCGATGGGCACGTGCTCGGTGGCGTTGCCGTGGACCCGGATCGCCCGCGACATCGCCCTCCCCCCGCCGTCGCCCCGGCGCCACGCGAAACTTCCAGCGCAGGCGGACGACCCGAAGTGCGAGCATGACCAGCAGCAATGCAAGCAGTCCGGCGCTCAGCGCGGTGATCGGCACCGGAAGTGCGGAGGCGGTCGCGAACCTACGCCTCGTCGATCCACGCCATCTGGATCGCCTCGAGGATCTTCTCGCCGCTTCGCGCGGGGTCGTCGGCAAATCCGGGCAGTGCGCACACCCACGCGTGGAGATCGGTGAAGCGAACGAGTCGCGGGTCCACGTCGGGATGCGCGTCGGCGAGGGCGATCGCAATCTCGCTCACATCGGTCCACCTCATCGCGCTTCCTTCACCTGGTTGATCGTGTACCGCGGAATTTCGATCACGAGCTTCCGGTCATCGACGATGGCCTGGCAGGAGAGCCGTGACAGCGGGGTCAGACCCCAGGCGCGGTCGAGCAGGTCGTCCTCGTCCTCCGAGGTCGGCGGCAGCGAGTCGAAACCCTCGCGCACGATCACGTGGCAGGTCGTGCACGCGCACGACTTCTCGCACGCGTGTTCGACGATGACATCGTGCTCCAGCAGATTGTCCAGAATCGACATGCCGGACCGGGCGTCGAAGGTCAGGCCTTCGGGACAGATGTCGGCGTGCGGGAGGACGACGATCTCGGGCATCGCGATTCAGTCCGAAAGCGCGTCGACGCGCTTCCCTGTCAATGCGCGGGAGACGCTCCGGTCCATTCGCCGCGCCGCGAACTCGCCGGTCACATGGTTGAGCGATTCCACGGCAGCGCGCAGCGCGCGATGGTCGGTGCCTTCGCGGAATCGCCGCAGCTTCGCGAGCGCGCCGTCGATCGCCGCCCGTTCGTGGGTGCCGATGAGCTCCCCGTCCGTGGCGAGCGCGGACTCGGTCGCCGCGGCGATCTGGTCGGCCTCCACCTGGGCTTCGGCCAGCGCGCGGGCCTGCATGTCGTCGGCGGCATGCGTGAAGGAGTCGGCGAGCATCTTCGCGATTTCGCCGTCGCTGAGCCCATAGGATGGCTTGACCGCGATGGTGGCCTCGACGCCGGTCCCCTGCTCCCGTGCCGCGACATCGAGCAGTCCGTCGGCGTCCACCTGAAAGGTCACCTGAATTCGCGCGGCGCCCGCCACCATCGGCGGAATGCCGCGGAGCTCGAACCTCGCGAGCGAGCGGCAATCGACGACCTTCTCGCGCTCACCCTGCACGACGTGAATCGCCATCGCCGTCTGGCCGTCCTTGTACGTTGTGAATTCCTGGGCCCGGGCGATCGGAATGGTCGAGTTTCGGGGAATGATCTTTTCCGTGAGCCCGCCCATGGTCTCCAGCCCCAGTGACAGCGGGATGACGTCGAGCAGCAGCCAGTCGTCATCCCGCTCGCGATTGCCCGCAAGCTTGTTCGCCTGGACCGCGGCGCCCAGCGCGACGACTTCGTCGGGATTGAGATTGGTCAACGGCGGCTGGCCGAAGAATTCGGCAACCGCGCGCCGCACCTGCGGCATGCGCGTTGCGCCTCCCACCAGCACGACGCCCTTGATGTCGGTGGTCTGCAACTGCGCATCGCGCAACGCACGCCGGACCGGGGACATTGTCTTGGCCACGAGGTTGCCGGTGATCTCCGTGAAGATCGCCTTGGTCAGCGTGACGTTGACGGACGACCCGTCGGCAAGTTTGGCCAGGATCGAAGCCGACTCGTGTTCCGACAGGTTCTCCTTCGCCTCGCGCGCCTTGACCAGCAGCAGGCGCGCGTCCGACGGAGAGAGCGGCGCCAGCCTGGCCGCCTCGATGATCCAGCAGAACACGCGGTGGTCGAAATCGTCGCCGCCCAACGCGGAATCGCCGTTGGTCGCGAGCACCTCGAAGACGCCGCGGGAAAGGCGCAATATGGAAATGTCGAACGTGCCGCCACCGAGGTCATAGACGGCGTAGACCCCTTCGGATGCGTTGTCGAGGCCATAGGCGATCGCCGCCGCGGTCGGCTCGTTCAGCAGGCGCAGTATGGGCAGGCCTGCGAGTTGCGCGGCATCCTTGGTCGCCTGCCGCTGCGCATCGTCGAAATACGCGGGCACCGTCACCACCGCGCCGTCGACCGGACCGCCGAGGGAGGCTTCCGCCCGATCGCGCAGCGCGCGGAGCAGGTCGGCCGACACCTCGACCGGACTTTTCACGCCGGCGCGTGTGCCGATCCTGACTATGCCAGGCGAGTCCACGAAACGGTAGGGAAACCGTCGCGCATCGGTGAGGTCGGGCAGACCCCGGCCCATCAGGCGCTTGACCGAGACAATCGTGTTCTGCGGATCCCCGGTCTGGTGGGCCATCGCGGTGTACCCGGTTTCGACACCGTGTTCGCCATAGCGCACGATCGACGGCACCAGCGGCCGTCCTTCGCCATCGGGCAACACGACGGCGAGGCCGTTGCGGACCGTGGCGACGAGCGAATTGGTCGTGCCGAGATCGATGCCGATCGCGCGCTTGCGCTGGTGCGGCGCAGGGGTCTCCCCCGGTTCGGAGATCTGGAAGAGCGCCATCAGGATTCGCACGCAGCCAGCATCGCGTCGAGGTCTTCGGCGAGCTTGGCCAGGAAGGTGAGTTCGCGCACCTGCATTCGCGCCCCGGCAAATTCCTGCGCACCGTCGAGGAGCTGCGCCAGCGCGTCTTCCAAGGCCTGACTTTCCGCGCGCGCGTCCGCCAGCAGCGCTGACAACGCGCGCAGGTCGCCGGCGGCCTGTGCGTCCGCCGCCTCTTCCCGTCGCTCGAGCTGTCGCTCCAGGAAATCGCGCGGGAGTGCGGTGTCGGTCTCGCTGAGGGTATCGATGCCGCGCAGGCGGAGCAGGTATTGCGCGCGCTGGACCGGATTCTTCAGCGCGCGGTATGCCTCGTTCACGCGGGCCGACGACTGGAGCGCCTCGCGCCTTTGCGCGTCGCTGCCGCCGGCAAAGCGGTCGGGGTGCACTTCGGTCTGCAATTGGCGGTAGGCCCGGTCCAGCACGGCGCCGTCAACGCGGAACGCCGGAGTCAGGCCGAACAGGTCGAAATAGTTGCGGGAGAAATCGATCATCCGAATACTCCCGGACGACGGGAGAAGTGCTCTCCAGGGCCGGTGATGCCTAAACGTTGAACGATTCACCGCACCCGCACTCATCCTTCACGTTCGGGTTGTTGAACTTGAAGCCTTCGTTCAAACCTTCGCGCGCAAAATCGAGTTCGGTGCCGTCCAAGTATGGCAGGCTCTTCGGATCGACGACGACCATCACGCCATGGCTCTCGAACGTGAGATCCTCGGGCTTGGCTTCGTCCGCGTACTCGATCTTGTAGGCAAGTCCCGAGCATCCGGTCGTGCGCACACCAAGCCGCAAGCCGACACCCTTGCCGCGCTTGGCAAGATACGCCGACACATGCTGCGCGGCAGTCGAAGTGAGGGTCACCGCCATGGGTCGTTCTCCGTTCGGTTCAACCGGGTCAGTCGGCCGCGCGCTTGGCGTCCGCCGCTGTTCCGTGCAACTCGTTTTCCTGGAAGTGCGCGCCGTGCTTCTGCCTGTAGTCGGCCACCGCCGCCTTGATCGCGTCCTCGGCCAGGATCGAGCAGTGGATCTTCACCGGCGGCAGCGCCAGTTCCTCCGCGATCTGCGTGTTGCGGATCGTCATGGCCTGGTCGAGCGTCTTGCCTTTCACCCATTCCGTGACGAGCGACGACGACGCAATGGCGGAACCACAGCCGTAGGTCTTGAATTTGGCGTCCTCGATGATGCCGTCCGGACCGACCTTGATCTGCAGCTTCATCACGTCGCCGCACGCCGGCGCACCGACCATCCCCGTGCCGACATCGACCGCATCCTTTGCGAACGACCCGACATTGCGCGGATTCTCGTAATGGTCCAGAACTTTTTCGCTATACGCCATGATCCAGCTCCTCAACATTCTCCCGAAGTGCTCGGGTCTGCGTCGATTTTGCCATGTGAAAAGCGCCGGGCCGTCCCAAGCTTTTCACGTCTCCCATTTTCCGAACCCGATCGAAGTATCTCGTGAGCTCATTGCATTGACTGAGCGAGCGAAACTTTGCTCGGAATGCTAATGCGCCGCCCACACGATCTTGCTCAAGTCGACGCCATCCTGATGCATTTCCCAGAGCGGGGACAGTTCGCGCAGTTTTCCGACCTTGCGCTTCAGCAGTGCAATCGTATAGTCCACGTCCGCCTCGGTGGTGAAGCGGCCAAGCGAAAACCGTATCGAGCTGTGCGCCAGTTCGTCGCTGCGCCCCAGCGCCCGCAGCACGTACGATGGCTCCAGCGATGCCGACGTGCAGGCCGATCCCGACGACACCGCGATGTCCTTGATCGCCATGATCAGCGACTCGCCCTCGACGAAATTAAAGCTCGCGTTGAGGTTGTGCGGCACCCGGTGTTCCATGTTCCCGTTGATATAAACCTCGTCCATTTCGCTCAAGCCCTGCCAGAGCCGGTCGCGCAGCATCCGGATGCGCTCGTTCTCGGTGGCCATTTCCAGCTTCGCGATGCGAAACGCCTCGCCCATGCCGACGATCTGGTGCGTGGGAAGCGTTCCCGAGCGCATGCCCCGCTCATGGCCGCCGCCGTGCATCTGCGCCTCGATGCGCACGCGCGGCTTGCGCCGGACGAACAGCGCGCCCACGCCTTTCGGGCCATACGTCTTGTGCGCGGAAAACGACATCAGGTCGACTTTCAGCACCCGCAAGTCCACCGGCACCTTGCCCGTCGCCTGGGCGGAATCGACATGAAATATGATGCCGCGCGCGCGGCAGATCTCGCCGATCGCAGCGATGTCCTGGATCACGCCGATCTCGTTGTTCACGAACATCACGGAGACGACGATCGTGTCGGGCCGCAGCGCGGCACGCAACGCGTCCAGGTCCAGCATCCCGTCGTCCTTGACATCGAGATAGGTGACCTCGAAGCCTTCGCGCTCCAGTTCGCGCATCGTGTCGAGAGTGGCCTTGTGCTCCGTGCGGACCGTGACGAGATGCCTGCCCTTGTCCTTGTAGAAATGCGCCGCGCCCTTGAGCGCAAGATTGATCGACTCCGTCGCGCCGGACGTCCAAACCAGCTCCTTGGGATCGCAGCCGACGAGCGCGGCGACGTGACCACGCGCCTCTTCCACAGCCGCCTCGGCGGTCCAGCCGAACGAATGGGAGCGGGAAGCCGGGTTGCCGAATTCCTCGGTCAGGTAGGTGACCATCTTTTGCGCGACCCTTGGGTCCACCGGCGTCGTCGCGGAGTAGTCGAGATAGATCGGCAGCTTCATGGCAGAGCTCATCTGGCGGGTGGCGTCAGGCCGTGGCAATGATCGGGGTCTTGCACGGCAACGCGGCGTTCTGCGCCTGGCGATGGTCCTGCAGCACCGCGACCTCAGCGGGCTTTTGTTGCGCGACCAGTTGGGCAAGCGTCACGCCGTGCAGGTAGGAAAAGATATGCTCGTTCAGGCCGGCCCAGAGATGGTGCGTCATGCAGCGGCGGTCGTCGCGACAATTTTCGCGGCCGCCGCACTGCGTCGCGTCGATGGGCTCGTCCACCGCGAGGATGACATCGGCGACCGAAACCGTGTCCGGCGCCCGGGCGAGCGTGTACCCGCCGCCGGGGCCGCGCACACTGTCGACCAGGCCATGGCGGCGCAGCTTGCCGAAAAGCTGTTCGAGGTAGGACAACGAAATGCACTGCCGCTCGGAAACGGCCGCCAAAGTGACTGGCCGCATGCCGCCGTGCATCGCGACGTCGATCATCGCCGTGACGGCGAATCGCCCTTTCGTAGTCAGGCGCATGGTCTGGTCCTTTGCGTCGTGCTGGTCGTTAGAAGGAAGTCAGGATAAGGCCGTCGAAAACTATCCATTCAAACGGCGTTGTCCAGGACACCAGTAATTATGCTATTCCCGAACAAATTAGTCAACTAAAAGCCCCATAGGTTCACTCAAGCATTTTATTGATCTGGGCAGGGTCGAAGCGCTCGGCCGTCGCCTTGGCGTCGCCGCAATCCATGCCATCGCGTTGCAGCAGCGTGACCAGCTTGTCGAAACGCTCTTCCGTCGCGGCGGCGTGGTCGAGGAGCCGGTGAATCGCCTGGACCACCGGGTCGTTCATGTCGGCCACGATCGCATATTGCGAAAAGCCGATCTTCGCCGCCTGGACCTCGCGCCGGTCCTGCTCGTCCGCCGTCACGAGGCGCGCCGGGATCCCGACCGCGGTGGCCCCGGCTGGTACGTCGCGCACGACGACGGCATTGGAGCCTATCTTGGCTCCATCGCCAATGAGGATCGGGCCAAGTACCTTGGCGCCGGCCCCGATCACCACGTTGCGCCCCAGCGTCGGGTGGCGTTTGCCCTTGTTCCACGACGTCCCGCCGAGCGTGACTCCATGGTAGAGCGTGCAGTCATCCCCGATGACCGCCGTTTCGCCGATCACTATGCCCATGCCATGGTCGATGAAAACTCGTCGCCCGATCGTGGCACCGGGATGAATTTCGATGCCGGTCAGCCAGCGGCTCCAATGCGCCAGCCACCGCGCCAGCCAGCGCAGTCCGCTGCCCCACAGCGGATGGGTCACGTTGCGATGCCATACGAGCGCGTGCAACCCGGGATAGCAGGTGAGTACTTCCCACCCGGTCCGGGCCGCGGGATCGCGGTCGAACACCACCGCCATGTCTTCGCGAAGTCTGGCAAGCATCGTTTGATTATCCCATTTCCGATCAATTCACTCAAGTATTGGCGTCGTTCCGGTTGGCACTTGGAAGCGTTTGCTAAACTGAACTGCCCAGCCTCGGCTTTTCCTTTGCTGCCGCGGCCGGGCCGCTTCAAACGGTGGAGATTCCGATGATGCCCATTTTCCCATTTGTCCCCTTGCTCTTCATGGCCGCAGTGGCGCTTCCGGCGGCGGCGCAGACCACCGCGCCCGCGCCCGCCGCCAGCCCGACCAGCACGGAACCATCCAAACAGTGCGTGACGGCCAGGAAAAGGGAGGACAGGGAGCAACGATCGCTGACGGCGGCCACCGACGCCATCGCGCGCGACCGGAAGGCCCGCGAAAGCTGTTCGTCGAAAAGCATGTGCGCGCGCTACGACACCGCCATCAGCGCCATGGAAAAGCGTCAGGCGCGGCATGAGACACGCCTGACGCGATTCAAGGAAGACGTCGACAAGGCCTGCAAGACGTCCTGACCGAATGAAGCTCAGCGCAAGACGACGGCGGTCAACAGCAGACCGATCACGACCAGCGCGAACATCACCGTGTACAGCAGGCCGACGATGAAGTTGCGCGCAACTACGCCCACCCACCCGCCGCGGTACACGGCCTTCAGTGCCAGAAAGCCGTAGACCATCCCCCAGCACGCCAGCGCAACGCGCAGCGGTGGATAGGGAATCGCCAGCATCAACACCCCCAGCAGGAACAGGAACGCGTGCGTGTGCGCGGCGAACACCAGATGCTCCGCATAGCGGCTCGGACGGTCGGGATAATGCCGGCCGCGCCCGGCATAGACGATCATCTGCAGCAGCGCGAAGGCCGGCATCAGCACGAACATCGCGTAGGGACCGTAGCGCACGACACCCAGGAATATCTGCTCGGACTTTTCCTGCCGGTCGAGCGCGTTGTAGTGCGCGAAGCGCCTCTTCAACTCCTTCGCCAGCGGATGATCCGCGTCCTTGATGTCAAGATTGAACTCGCGGTCGATATGAATGGTGAAGCCGGGCATGGTCACGATATTGCCGCCGGTCTCTCCCGCATCGAACTTCACCACCGCTTCCGCGGACGCCTTTCCCGCGCGGGGCGCACCCTGCCTGTCGCCGGTCTTGGCCTCCGGCGCCTCTTCGACCAGGACCGGCGCACTGGCAAAGAAACGGATCGCGGCAAACAAAGCCAGTGAGAGGACCAGGAACAGCCGCGCGGGCCGGATGTAGCGCCGCCGGCGACCCGCCAGATATTCACGCGTGAGAAATCCCGGGCGAAACAGCAGCGCGGCCAGCGTTCGCCACATCCGGCCGTCGAGCGAGACGTAGCGCCCGGTGGCTTCGCGCAGGAATACGCGCGCCGTCGGCAGCTTCACCTGCGTCTCCTGGCCGCAGGAGGCGCAGTATTCACCGGTCACGGGCGAATTGCAGTTGCGGCAGGTGCGCGTCGGCGCGATCGGGTCGGCGTGGGCAGGAGCAGGTCGCATCGGGCTGCGGCCGTCGGATCAGAAGATCACGAAGCGCGCCGAATGATAACCGAGCGGCCAGCGCCCACTTGCGAAAAGCGCGAATTTGCGGACGAAGCGATGTTCAGGTCCTTCGCCGGCCATGCCCGCCAGGGCGCTTTGATGCGCAGCCAACAGCGCCATTCCCGCCGCTTCGACGGCAATGGCCGCGTCGGCCGCGCCGGCGGCCGCAACAGCTACCAGCGCCGCATCACGCACCTCCGCCTCCAGCTCGCGGTTCATTGCATCGAGGTGCTGCAGCAAATCCGCCTCGCTCCGATGCTCGGTCGCCCGTTCCCACAGCGCTTCGCGCTCCTCCTCTTCCTGGTCCCACCACGTGGCATCGTGCACGACGGAACGAACGAAGGCGGCCGCCTCCGGCCACGACACCAGCGCCGTAACCGCGACGGGCAGCGGCGGCGCCACGATCCGCGTCAACTCGCCGATGGCGGCATCTTCTTCCGGCGACAGCGGCAGGCCGACGCGCGAGAAC
>Ga0209048_10004619_pt1 | contig 13150 bp, 11 predicted proteins | sample FrelakmetCRP12CR_FD_187146 | JGI IMG/M metagenome (GOLD analysis project Ga0209048, IMG submission 187146) | Freshwater lake sediment microbial communities from the University of Notre Dame, USA, for methane emissions studies - CRP12 CR (SPAdes)... | ecosystem: Environmental > Aquatic >... | reverse complement strand
GTAACGGTGGCCCGATGTCGTTTGCCTTCGAACGACTTGCTGCGCGAGCGTCAGCCCCCTATCCTGCCGAGATATGGGGAAGAAGAGCAAAATTTGCCCCAACAAAGAGGAGCGCCTGGACGAGATGGTGGATTGGGAGAACGCTTTTCTTCCATTGCGAGCCTAGCAATGCAAGTCGTCTTTCGTTGCGACCCGGCACTGGTGGAAACACTGATTCGTCCTGTCCCGGCGCGCCGTCTATTGCCGGATTGGCTGCGCCAAATGCCGGCTTTGGCCTATTCAGATACCCATGGGCAGGATGTACGGACCGTCAAGCAATGTCCGCCCTTTGTTGACGCCATGTCGTACGGCTTTATCATACCACTGCCCTGCGACGTTGTTGTTCAAGACGGCGTCTTGTCATGGGAATGGGACCGACCGCCTCTGACCGTCGGTGCTCATCCGAATTCTCCGTTGAGTTTCCATGTGCCAGCGCAAGTTGTCGGATCGCCGTTTTTCGACGCCGATAAGGCCATCGTAAAATTTAACAGTTTCTGGACTATCGAGCTCGAGCCGGGCTATTCCCTGTTTGCCACGCACCCAATCAACCGCGCAGATCTGCCGTTTAGGCTGCTGAGCGGGCTTGTCGATTGCGACCGCTTTCGAGACGTTGGCGTACTTTTTCCCGCCGTGTGGACGAATCCCGATTTCGAAGGGGTACTTGCGCGCGGGACGCCTGTGGCGCAATGCTTTCCGGTAGCGCGCGAGACACTCGATCTCCAATGCGAAGCGCTATCGCCTGAAGGAAGTCGACGCTACCAGAGCACGGCGAATGCATTGCTGGCCGGTCCGGGTGTCTATCGGCGGCGCTTCCGGGCCAGGCGCAAGGCTTCAACGCGCAAGTGAACGGCGCAAACGGCTGAGATTCAACCAGAGCTGGCCCTGCTTAGCCGAACAAAGTGCCTGCGCAATGCGTCCAAATGTCTCTGGCTCCGCCTGAATCGCCCGGCGATAACACGCCAGGGCCTCCGCCATATCGCCGGTCTGTTGGATCGCCAGCCCGAGATTGAAATGCGCTTTGGCTAGGCTGGCTTTCGCGCCAACACAGCGGCGGTACGCGTCAATCGCTGCTGCGCTATCCCCAAGATCATCACAAACCAAGCCCAAGCTGAAGAGAACATTGGCATCTCCTGGTCTCAAGGCAGCAAGATAGCCGAGCTGTTCACGTGCCTCTTGCAGCGCGCCGGTTTGGCGCAAGCACTCGGCAATCGACAATAGAGCCTCCACGGACGCCTTGTCTAAGGCAGTCGCTTTGCGAAACGCGGGCAGGGCGTCACTCGGGCGACCGAGCGCCAGGAGTGTTGATCCTAGATTGATGTAAGTGCTTGCCGAAGTTGAACCGCTCGTTGCCCGACCAAACGCCATCGCGGCCGCCTCAAGTTTATTCTTCTTACGCAAGCTCACGCCAATGTCATTCCAGCCTTCCGCATGGAATGGAAACTTGCGTAGGATCCGCTCGAGGGTCGAATTTGCACCGGGTTCGCCGGATTCGAGCTGGACGGCACAGAGAAGAAATACGGGTTCGGGTCGATCAGGCAACAATTCGCTGGCGCGGCGAAAGAAAGCGGCGGCTTGCAGCAGCTGTTTCTGAGCGCGGGCCGCGCGGCCAGCAGCGAGCAGCGCGGGCGGGTGGTCATTCCGTCGCTGAAGACTGATGCTGGCCCAGCGGGAAGCCTCAAGATAATGGCCTCGCCGCATTGCTATCGTTGCCAAAAGCAGCGGCGCACCCGAATCCTTAGGGGATTCCTCGACGATCCCTTTCGCAAGACTCTCGGCCTGATCGAGGCGACCAGCGCGCAATTCGTTCAAGGCGAGGACCAGACCATTGGCCATTTGGCATACCGCTCCCGTCGATCAGACAGTCCCACAATAGTCCATATCAGGTGGTGAATGACCGTCTCAATGCCCTAAGACATTTCGCAGGAATTCCTGGGTTCGCCTTTCCGATGGCGCGCCAAAGATCTGCTGTGGTGTCCCCTCCTCGACAATCCTGCCCTCGTCCATGAAGATCACCCGCGCTGCCACCTGGCGAGCGAAGTTCATCTCGTGTGTGACTACCAACATAGTCATGCCGCGTTCGGCTAGATCACGCATGACGCTGAGGACCTCGTGAATCAATTCGGGATCAAGCGCGCTGGTCGCTTCGTCGAACAGCATAGCCTTGGGGTCCATGGCTAGGGCCCTGGCGATTGCCGCGCGCTGCTGCTGGCCGCCTGACAATTCCTCCGGATAGGCACTAGCCTTGTCGGCCAAACCGACCTGGCCGAGGAGTTCCATGGCACGCCGCCGCGCCGCCTCGGGCGAGCGACGAAGGACATGCACAGGAGCTTCAACAATATTGCCAATCACCGTCAGATGCGGGAAGAGGTTGAAATGCTGGAAGACCATCCCGACCTCGGCCCTGACCGCAGCAATCCGACGATTGGAATGGGCGCGTGATTTTTCGTCGTTGCCGTCGCGATAGGCGATCTGACCATCGATTCGTATGCAGCCCCTTTGGGCGACTTCGAGATGGTTGATGCAGCGCAGCAAAGTCGACTTGCCGCTACCGGAGGGTCCGATAACGCAGACGACCTCGCCAACTTTCACCGATAGGTTTATGCCCCGCAGAACGTGCAGATCGCCGAAATATTTGTGCAAGTCCTGAATTTCCAGCATCAGACGCTCGGAGCGGTCCGGCGGGGGACCTTGGCTACCGCTCATCGGCGCCTCCGCGCGTAGCCCGCCCGCGTAACACGCTCAAGATAACCGACCAATCGCGCCGCCGGAAAGCTCACGGCGAAATACATGGCGCCGACGACCGTATAGAGGGTGAAATATTGGAAATTCTGCGCCGCCAAAATCTGGGCGGTAAACAGAACCTCCTGGATGCTAACCACCGAACACAGGGCGGTATCCTTGAACAAGGAAATGAAATAATTGCCCAGCGAAGGAATGACCAATCGTATAGCTTGCGGCAGAATGATGCGGCGCATCGCAAGCGCCCCAGTCATGCCGAGAGCCGCGGCAGCATCATGCTGGCCGCGCGATATCGCTTGTATGCCGCCCCGATAAACCTCGGATATATAGGCAGAATAATTGAGCGTTAGCGCAACGACCCCGGCGGTGAACGAGTTGAGACGAATTCCCACTTCCGGCAACACGTAATAGATGTAGACGAGTTGCAGCAACAGGGGCGTGCCACGGATGGCTTCGATATAGGCTTTCACCAGCCATTGCAGCGGACGAATGCGCGACATCCCGCCAAGCGCGACCAAGAGAGCGAACACAAGGCTGAGAACAATGACGACAAACGTGAGCTCGATGGTCAGCAAGAGACCTGCCAGCAGTGGTCCCAGGTTGGCCAGCGCTATCGCGGGATTGAAAAGTTCCATTGCATGGCTGCGGTCACGGCCGCGGGGTCGTGACCGCAAATAGCTTTAGGGATTCAACTTGTACATGCTGAGATTACGGTCGCCGAGGCCGTATTTCTTCAAAATCGCACTGACCATCCCGTTTGCCCGCATTTCAGACAGCGCCGTCGTATAGGCGACGCGAAGCGAACAATCTTCTTTGCGCAGTGCAAACCGGGCCATGCCATAGCCGCCGCCATTGATGATATCAGCAGGCGTCGCAATATCCCAAAGCGGAAGTAGATTGTTCTGCGGATTGGCTTTGGCAAATTCGAGGTAAACAAGGTCGTCTTCCAAAACGGCCTGGAGGCGACCCTGATTGAGGCTTTGCAATTCTTCGATCTCGCTCTTGAAAGCCGTCGTCTCGACGCCGATGCGCCGCAAATAGAAATCGGCCGCGGATCCGGAGATCGTACCGATTTTCTTGCCCTTCAGATCGTCGTAGCTTTTGATTCCCAGCGGATTGCCCTTGGCGACGACAACGACAGGCCCGTACCAATAGGCAGGACCTGAGAAACTAATGACTTTGACGCGTTCGGGATTAACATGAATATTCCCGGCAATGACGTCGGTGCGCTTCGACAGCAAAGCGGGGACTTGCGATTCCCACGGCATCCATTCAGTCTTGATCGTCTTTACGCCAAGCCAATCGAGCACGCCTTTGTTGATCTCCCAGTCAATGCCGCTTGCATCTTTTGTTTTTTCGTCGAGCATGGCCTCGGGCGGATTTTGCGAGAAGCCCAGCGTAATGCCTTCCTTCTGCGCCTTGGCGAGTGACCCATCCCCGCAATTATCAAACATGGGCTGGGTTTCGAAGAAGAATTTTTGCTCTTGGGCGCGTGCCGCCGACACGGCCAATAGGCTTGTCACGCTGAGCGCAAGAGCCAATTTATGGGCTGAGGTCACGACCAATCCCTCCTGTTATGTCCGCTGATATGTTGCCGCTATTTTTCGGCACAGCAATGCAAGAGACCAGAAACGCCACACAAGAAAGCATACCCTTTACGAACGTTAGCGGGGCCTTGCTCCGAGTCTCGTACTTTGCCGGCTTTTCGCGGTGTTGATGCTTAAAAGCGGCGAAGGAGCGTAGCATACAAATGCTTGTTGGCAAGCGACAAATGCGCAAACATAGGGCCGCCGGGGAGGCTTACGCCCACCGATCTCCAGGAACGCCAAGGGAGGCGCACTAATGAAAATCGTCGACGTCCAAGCTCTATACCTCGCGCTTCCCCAGATTCAAAAGCGAACGGATAGTTCGCAGGACGCTCTACTCGTCAAGGTGACGACCGACAATGGCATAGTCGGTTGGGGCGAAGTGGATGGTTCGCCGTTGGTGGCCAAGGCAGTGATCGATGCACCCTACTCGCATACGATCGCCAGCGGTTTGCGCGAGGTGCTTCTAGGCGAGGATCCATTGCAAACGACGAAATTGTGGAACAAAATGTACCAGGCGACTCTCTACTACGGTCGTGGCGGTGCCGTGATCCAGGCGATGGCCGGCGTCGATATAGCGCTATGGGACATTAAGGGCAAAGCCCTCGGCAAGCCAATCGCCGAACTCCTCGGCGGCGCCTTGCGCGACAAGATGCGCGTGTACTCGTCCAATATGTTTCAGTTTACCGTCGATGCAACAGTCGAGCGGGCTAAGCGCGCGGTCGATACCGGCCATACCGGCGTCAAGTTCGGCTGGGAGCCGTTCGGGCGGGACGAAGCGAGCGACCTTCGCTACGTCGAGGCCGTCCGGCGCGCCATCGGCGACAGCAACGACTTCATGCTGGATGTCGGGTTGGTCTGGGACGCCAAGACGACCATTCGCCGGGCCCGCCTTTTCGAACCCTACCGTTTGTTCTGGATAGAGGAGCCGCTTCATCCTGACGACCTCTCCGGCTACGGCAAGGTTTCACGCGCCTGCGTCCAGCACATAGCGGCCGGGGAGGAGGAGTGTTCAGTCGCCGGTTTCGAGCGGCTGATCGACGAAGGCGGCGTTGACATAGTACAGATAGACCTGACCCGATGCGGATTTACCCAGTCTATGCAAATTGCCGCCTATGCGGCGCGGCGCGGCCGCAAAGTCTGCAATCACAATTTTACGACCGACATCAACACGGCAGCATCGCTGCATTTTCTCTGTGCCATCGACAATGCCCTGGTCATGGAATATTGCGTCGAGCCGAGTGAAATCTCGCGCAGCCTCGCCAAACGACCGGTGACCATCAGGGACGGCTACGCCCATCTGCCGTCCGAACCCGGGCTCGGCGTCGAGCCGAACGAAGCGATTATCGAGAAATATCTGGTTCGCTGATCAAGCAATGCGGCCGCGCCGGGTCGCCTTGACGGACAACCGGAATTCCTGAAGCATACGCTGCAGGAATTCTTCCGGCCTCGGGGGAGCGTTGCATGGTCTCAACATCGTTAGAGCAGATCGCCGCCAAACTATTTGCTTCGGTCCTGTCCGACTGTCTCGACCGGCTGGGCTATGCCGATCAGGCGCTGCCTTCGCGAATTCGCCCGCTCGATGAATCCCTCGTCATGGTCGGCAGGGCGAGGACAGGGGCCTTCATGGAAGTCTATTATGTCGAGCCCGGTGCCAATCCCTACGAATTGGAGATCGCCCTCATCGACAGCCTCAAGCCAGGCGAGATTCCCGTCTTTGCCTGCAGCAATCCGGCGCGGGTCGCTCCCTGGGGCGAATTGCTCAGCACCGCGTCCAAGGCCCGCGGCGCTGCCGGCGCCCTGATGGATGGCTGTGTCAGGGACGTCAAAGGCATTAAAGCCATCGGCTTTCCGGTCTTCCACGGCGGCATAGCGCCACTGGATTCCAAGGGCCGGGGCAAAATCATGGAGATCGATGTGCCAATCCGTTGCGGCGGCGTACTCGTCAATCCCGGCGATCTAATCTTTGGCGACGCTGATGGCGTGGTTGTCCTCCCCCAAATGGTCGAGGCGGACGTACTGCGCCTGGCCTTTGAAAAAGTCAGCGGCGAACGCCAAACCCTGCAGGAACTTGCGCGAGGCGATAAGCTGGGTGAAGTCTTTGCCCGCCACGGCATTTTATAGTGCGACAGCAGTGATCGTCGATTGTCACGCGAACATCTATGATGATCGGCAGATCCTGCCGCTCTATCGTGACATTGCCCATTTGGCGAGGCCTGGCGGCTTTGTGCTCAAGGCCGATTCCGACACGCTCTATGCCGCCATGCGGCAGGTCGACAAGGTGATCATTTTTTCGCCGCGCTATTCCGATTCGATAGGCATCGACGGCTGCGACGAGGTCACCGCGCGTGCCGTAGGCCAATTTCCAGACAAGTTCATCGGCTTTGCCTCGATCGATCCCCGTATGGCGGATTATCTTGACCTGCTCGACCATGCGATCAAAGACCTAGGGCTCAAGGGGGTAAAATTTGGGCCAATCTACAATGGCGTTTCCCTGCTAGATCCAAGATTGGAGCCAGTCTATCGTCTCTGCCTGAAGCACAACCTACCGCTTACCCTGCACATGGGTACGACATTTGGCGCCAATGCGCCAATCCGCCTCGGGCGACCGTTGGATGTCGATACGATTGCTAATCGTCATTCGGACCTCAAGATCATTATGGCGCACATGGCACATCCCTGGTGCGAGGAATGTATCGTGGTGGCTCGCAAGAACCCTAATGTCTATTGCGAAATATCGGCGCTCTACTACCGCCCGTGGCAATTCTGGAATACGCTGATCCTGGCCCAGGAATATCAAATCACCGAACGGGAGAAGATATTCTTCGGCACGGATTTCCCATTCACAGGCGTCGAACAATCGATCGATGGCCTGCGCCACATCAATGACCAAATCGCCGGCACGTCTCTGCCGCGTGTTTCCGCAGCAACCATCGACGCGATACTCTATTCCAATCCGCTCGCGCATTGGTGGCACGGCGGTTATCCGGTCTGATCGGCACGGCAAGGAGTGAGGCAATTAGGTCATGCATATCGCTCGGGTCGAACCGATACTTCTGCGCGGCGAACAGCGCTATGGGACGGGCGGAGGTGAGGCGGCCGATAACGGCGATTGGCAATTGCTGGTCAAGGTCACGACGAACGAGGGCGTAGTCGGCTGGGCCGACGTCGAGACCCTGGCGCCCGCTGCGGTCGCCATTATCGCCGGACAAAGCATGTCGATGATCGGGTTTCAGACCCTCGGCGAGTTATTGATTGGCGAAAACCCGCTCGACGTCGAACGCCTTTGGGAAAAGCTCTATATCGGCAGTTCCTATTACGGTCGCCGCGGCATAGCGATCCAATGTCTGTCGGCCCTTGACAATTGCCTGTGGTCAATTCGTGCGCAGGTAGCTGGGCTCTCCATCGCCAGCCTGCTCGGCGGGCGCCGTCGCGATAAAATTTTGGCCTACGCCTCGACCTTGTTTCGCGATACGCCGGAGGCGACGGCTTTGGCCGCTGAACGTTTTGTTCAAATGGGGTTCCGGGCAGTCAAGTTTGGCTGGGGCCCATTCGGCGAGGACGCTGCGCTCGACCAGGAACTGGTTGCTGCCGCGCGAGAGGCTCTTGGCTGGGACCGGCACCTCCTGGTCGATCCCGGGTGGTATCCAGCGGGCTGGAAGAGGCCCGGCAAGTTGACAGCCGTGCGCAACCAGCGCGAAGCACTGCACCTGTGCGAATGGTTGTCCAAATATCGGGTCGGATGGGTGGAGGATTTTCTTCATCCCGACCATATCGATGCCTATGCCTATGTCCGCAGCAAAAGCCCCATCCCGGTCGCGGCAGGCGAACAGATTGCCACCTTCTGGGATTTCGAGCGTTTTATCCGGGCAGGCTGCCTAGACATCGTCCAACCCGACCTTTCGCGATGCGGCGGCCTCAGTGTAGCAAAGCGCGTCGCGAGCCTTGCCGAAGATTACGGGCTCATCGTCGTTCCCCATTCGTGGCTCACCCACCTCCTCACCGGCTATAGTTTGCAGCTCCTTGCAACGCTGCAGCGTGCCCAATTCGTTGAGTTCAATGTCAGCCAGAGCGAATTAACCCGCCATATAACGCAAGCACCCTTCGCGCTGGCGGCGGATGGGACCGTTGCTATTCCCGACACGATCGGCGTTGGTGTCGAGGTCGACGAGGCGTTCGTTCAGGCACGGCGGGGCAATTAGCTGGCGTCAGCGACCAGCTATTTCGGCTGCGGGACGATGCGGATGTAGGGCTTGGGCGCCTTCCAGCCGTTTGGATAGAGTTTTTTGGCATCCTCGTCAGAAACGGAGCCGGCGATGATGACGTCCTCGCCAACGGTCCAATTGGCTGGCGTTGCGACTCGGTGTCGGGCGGTAAGCTGCAGGGAATCGATCACCCGCAAGACCTCATCGAAATTGCGGCCGGTCGTCATCGGATAGACCAGCACCAATTTGATCTTCTTGTCCGGCCCTATCACAAAAACATTGCGCACAGTCTGATTGTCGGCGGCGGTCCGCCCTTCGCTGGAGCCTTCGGCTGCCGCAGGCAGCATGCCATAGAGCTTGGCTATCTTGAGATCGGGATCGCCGATCATCGGATAATTGGGGGCAAAACCCTGCGTTTCTTTGATGTCCTCCGCCCATTTGGCATGGCGCTCGACAGGATCAACGCTAATGCCAATGATTTTGACACCTCGCTTATCGAACTCGGGCTTGATCCTCGCCATGTAGCCGAGCTCAGTCGTGCAAACCGGCGTGAAATCCTTGGGATGGGAGAAAAGGACGACCCAGGAATCCCCAATCCACTGGTGAAACCCGATCTTACCGATGGTTGTATCGGCCTCAAAGTCCGGTGCCGTTGCGCCTATGGACAATGACATTCTGTTCCCCTCAGCTGCAGCTTAATTGACCGGGCTCCCGGGCCCGAGGGGACAAAATAAGCCCACGCGGACAAAAATTGCAAATTTTGCCCATTGCGCCAGCAGGTTTTGTGCGGAAATTCGCCGTTTCCAAGGTCATTTCACCGCGTGGTCGGCGGGTAGATGCTGGCGGGTAACCCCAGGACCTGATCGTCCGGCTCGGTCCATTCGGGGCTAGGCTGAATGGGTCGCTACCGGTACTGCGCAAAGCAGGTGCCAACAAGCGCGCGCAGGCCTCGGGATAAGCCTGTTGGGAACTCGCGTTTAGTTTTCTTTCGCACGCTTGCAAAATGTCGGTTTTAGCGAGAATGCCTTCTGGCCCCAACGACTTCTCGTCAGCCGTTCTGATCACACTTTGCTTTTCCATTGCAGCGCAAATCGCCCGCAGCGTCATGACACGCGGCCAGCAGTTTGTGCCGGTCGCATCGGCCAGTGGCGCATCAGACCGATCGTGTGATTCCGCCATCGACCCTAATATTCTGGCCCGTAATGTAACTGGCACCTTCCGAAGCGAGAAAGCTGATCGTTGCGGCGATTTCATCGCTCTTGCCGTAGCGCCGCATCGGCACACTCTCGCGACGCTCTTCAGTGGCCGGTAGACTATCGATCCAGCCGGGAAGGACGTTGTTCATGCGGACGTTGTCACCGGCATATTGATCGGCGAAAATCTTGGTGAAAGCCGCGAGCCCCGCCCGAAAGACCGCCGACGTCGGAAACATCGGACTCGGCTCGAAGGCCCATGCAGTTGAAATATTAATGACCACACCGGATTTCTGTTTTACCATGATTGGTGCGATAATACGGGTCGCTCGAACTACATTGAGTAGATAGACATCAAGGCCGGTGTGCCATTGTTCATCGCTAATATCCAGAATCGGTGCGCGTGGGCCGTGACCGGCGCTGTTGACGAGCACATCAATGCGACCCCAGCGCTCGATGGTCTTTTCGACGAGTCGCTGCAAATCCGAAACGCTTTGGTTGGAACCTGTAATTCCGAGACCATCGAGGTCGCCGGCCAGTGCCTCGCCCTTGCCTGAGGACGAAAGAATGGCGACCTTGAATCCGTCCGCCGCCAGCCTGCGTGCCGCATCGGCACCCATGCCGCTGCCACCCGCGGTGACAATTGCCACCCGATCTCCAGCCATTTTATCATTCTCATTTTGAGGATGGCGAAGCCAAACCCAATTTTCTTGCTAGCAGTTTGACGGCATTATGACCAGAGGGCTTTGGTCTCGACGATCGCAGTCGATCCTCGGTCCGGCGCCCCCTTCCCTGAGCCGCCACGTTCGGAACTCCAATTACCGTTCGTACGCCAGAAATTGCGCAAGATCGGAAAGATTTGGGTTCAGGCAAGAATTCTGGCCGCTATTGACCGAATTGTCGCGAATTGGCGGCAATGCTTGTCAACCTATGGCGGTTCCAATCTGTTCGGAGACTTGCCAAGGGTCGACGCTATTTACGCGCCGGTCTGCGCGCGATTCCTGACCTATTGTCAAGCTTGACCAGGCCTGTTCTGACTATTGTCGCAAGATCATGAGTTGGAGTTGTATGAAGCAGTGGCTGGAAGCAGCACAGGTCGAACCCGACGAACTCGAAGAACTGGATGTGGAATTCTAGCCTGCATCGCGTTCCCGCCTGATCCCTGTGGCAGTGTCTAGGATGGCGGGATCTGAACTTCCCGCTGAGCAAGTTTTTTATTTTCCCATACGCGGTGCGTCTGCAAGGGTGCCGTTGCCAACGGCAAAATCTCGCAAATCAGAAAAGGATATTTGTAGGTCCCCGGTTCAATTCGCCATCCCTGCACGACAGTGGGAGCCTGATTTGCTTCGTCGGTTGGAGGCAGCGTATCGATATTTTGCTGACCAATGAACCGAGCATCGGGGCAAGGATAGAGAAAACCCTCTCGCGCCGCAGCCTGGTTTTCAGCGTCGAAGAGATAAAAATTGATGACGAGATTACGATAGGACGTTGTGCTGCTATTGTGAATACGGGCGCAAATGAAATTGGAAGGGCCCCGCAGCGGCTCTTCGTGATCGGTACCTCGATCATTGTTTCTTCGAACCCATAGGTCCGGGGACTTCCAGAAGTCGCCCTGCGCGGCACCGGCATCGACCTTCCGTTCTGAATGGTAAAAGAAAACGTCATCGAAGCCCGGAAAGAGAACAGTGCTGTCGAGTATTGCCCTGCCGCCGGTCGCTCGCCGAAAATTGTTCTCGTTCAGTTTGCGCCAACTTTCCGATGTTGAGATGAACTCCTCGTATTGGGAGCCGCCGGCTGTGAGGACAATGGTGGCTTGATGAAATATACGCTGGCTCGCCATGTGGTCGGGGTTGCGCGGTCCGTTTAACGCCTGGACATGTCTGACGCCGATGTACGACGCTTCCTTGGCGCTGTAACGGTTATTCTGCCCACTCGTAGCATCAAGCATGGGATCACGGACAATGCGCCAATCCGGAACATCGGCAGCCGGAATGAGCCCCATGAGATACAGATCCAGAGGCGAATAGCCGAAGCCATCTCGACCATAGGGGAAAAATTCGTTGTTCTTGCGGTCGATCTTCAGAAAGCTGCCATCGTCTTGGCTTTTCCAGTCGCAGCGATCGTAGTCCATGCAGGATAGCCCGTCGTCGACCCATCCACCCCAATGCTCATTGGCGTAGGCAAGTTCATCGGCGGGGAAATCCCGGTGCAACAGGCTAGAGGTCTCGTCATTGTCGTCGAGATAATCCGCATAGGCTAGCCACATGTGGCCGACTTCATGCAGCATCGAGCGCAACGTGAATTGGCTATAGTGGAGCACATGCAGCAGAGATTTGGATTGATCCCACTGGGCGCGGTGGTCGAATTTTCTAAGACCTATGCCTTCAACCTCGTTGCGGATCAAGGTCGATGCGTTTCCAACTTTAGGCAGGCCGCTGTCAACGTCGATATAATAGGCGAGGATATGATAGTGATCTCCGACATCGAAGTCGTAGTGGTCCTTGAAGAATTGCCTAAACAATCGATAGGCGCCCAGGAAATCCAGAGTCTTCTTGTTGGCGTCTTCTTGCCCATCTCCTGGAAACGTGGACAGGTTCGTCACGAGGCTTTTCTTCGGGTCTTTGATTATGAAAAAATTGCCGCGAACTTCGCATTCGACCCCGTCATTGCCCTTTTGCTGCGTCTGGTTAAGCTCATGGATCTTCTCCCAATTCGTCCATTTGTAGTCGCCATGGCAATTGATGAGTTGTCGCCCGTCTGGCAGCGTCAATTGCGACCTGCCGGAAACCGTCGCCTCTATTTCGCGGACGTCAGTCGGGAAACCGTTTACAAAGGCAGGAATGACATGCTCTTCGGGCAATGATTTCAATTTGCTTGCCACGAGGACGACAATCGCCTCGGTGTGAGTAACGGCGTCCTTGGTTAGCTTCGGGCCCAGACCGACGCCAACTACGCCGGGGTACTTCAGGAGTTCATCGATACTGTCGGCGTAAGCATCAAAATAACTCTGTTTGCTACTGGGCATGGCCTTGCATCCCTTCTGAGCAGCCCGGCGGCTTCTCCGATGGCAGGATCAGCCTTCGACAAAGTGATCAGATGTCATTTACGGCTCCAATACCAATGCCACCAGCGGATCGAGCTGGCCACCAGGACTTGCTGCCGCCTTAAGATCGGCGAACAGCGCTGCCGGCTGATATTGCTGCTCGATACGGCCGGGATCGCTTGCCCAATACGATCGCAGCATCTTCATATCGGCCCGAAAATTCGGCGATACGCCCGGCGCGAGCGCCGCCTTCAACTGGTCAATCGCAGCTTCGTTCTTGTATTGCCAGAGCGTCCGGTAGGTCGATGGTCCGGTACCATAGATCCACCACGTCCCCAAGTACCT
>Ga0209048_10004618_pt1 | contig 13152 bp, 13 predicted proteins | sample FrelakmetCRP12CR_FD_187146 | JGI IMG/M metagenome (GOLD analysis project Ga0209048, IMG submission 187146) | Freshwater lake sediment microbial communities from the University of Notre Dame, USA, for methane emissions studies - CRP12 CR (SPAdes)... | ecosystem: Environmental > Aquatic >... | reverse complement strand
CGCCCTTCCTCTTGCCGTAGCCGAGCGCTACACCGTCTTGACTGCGGCCCGTGCCATGTTCTGGACGATCTCCGGAGCGAACAGCTTGAGCCAGGGCACGAGCCTGGCGCGAGGCGTCATCAGCAGCTCGCGCTTGCGTGCGCGCATCCCGGCGATGATCTGACGCGCACATTCCGCGACCGGCATGACCCGGCTTTCGCCCAGCAAGGAAACGCTGGTCAGTTTGCCGTCTGGGCCGAAGGCGTGCTTGCGGATATCGGTGGCGACCAAGGCGGGAAATGCCACGGTGACGTCCACCCCCGTACCAACGAGCTCCGTCCGAAGCGCCTCCAGAAAGCCCGCCTGGGCGCACTTCGACGCGGTTAACGCCGTGTGCTGGGGCGCGCCGACCTTCGCCGTTATGCCAGGAATGCCGACGACCAGCCCCTTCGACTTCCTGAGCTCGGCGAGCGCGTACCGCGTGCACAACACCGTGCCCATGTAGTTGACGCGCATCATCTCCTCATACCATCCGAAGTCGGACACGTCGTCGAGCCGGCCGTGGCCGGCGATGCCGGCGTCGTTGACGAGCACGTCGATGCCGCCGAATTGCGCGACAGCGCCGATCGCAAGTGCCTTGCAGTCGGCCTCCACGCGCACGTCGCACCGGACCGCGTGCGCCGCAGCTCCCGCCGGCTCGCATTGCGTTACAACCGCCTGCAGCGCCTCCATTGGACGGGCGGCGAGGACCAGCCGGGGCTTCTCTTGGGCGCCAGCTGGCGGGCGAGTTCGGCGCCGATGCCCGCGGATCTGCCCGTGATCACGATGACCTTGTTGGCGAACGACATGTAGAAACCTCGATGGAATGTGCGTGTTGGATGGCGGACGGGAATCCAGCGCCGCGGCGGACAGTACCCGCGGGTCGGGCACCAACCCTGCTAATGCTTGGACCGTTGACCGGTGTCAATAAGTCGTCGCCCTAGACCGATTCTTGGAATCGGACCCGCGCGCATCGGTGGCACATAGCGCCAGCGCCAAGGTCGGCTTTCGGCGCTATCCGGCACGGACTGCTATTGGCCGCAGTCTGCCCGATCGTCGACGGTACGAGTTTGACCCGAATCAGACCTTCGGGTTGCCCTTGATTGGCCATTACGCCTAGATGATGTGGCCGATGATCTTGCTGGCAAGCATGACGACCACCGCGACTGCGACGTGCTTGGCGATTTCGCGCGGGATCGGCAGTTTCCGGGTCCGCGCGACAACGTAACTCAAACCCGTCAGCAACAGCAAACCCCATAGTATCGAAGCACCGATAGCGATGCGCAGTGGAAGAATGGCCATCAGAAACACGAAGCTGAGCGACAGGCCAAGCCGCACAGCAAAATTGATCAGCACCGCATGAAATGCCGGGCGGGGCTCAAGCCGTTCCGCTTCCTGATATATGTGAATGCTCAGCGAGTCGGTCAGGTTGTCGGCGATTGCAACAATTAGCAACCCGCTGAGAATCGTGGCCTTAGTGGCCGTAGCTGCATCGAGTCCGACAATCAAGCCGATGCTGGTAACAATGGCAGCCGTAGCACCAAAGCTGAAATTCCTTGTCTGCATGTGATCGGATGCCTCAGCTAACGCAGCGACCCGCCGCCGCTATTTCGGCCCGAAATCGATCAAAGGGTGACACGGGACTGCGCAAACCAATATTGCCAGGACAAACGAACATGCCCGTGTGCGCCTGCCTTTCCGCGCATTGAACTTGGACCACCGGTGCTCGTTGAACTTGAACCAAGGCGACAACCGTTCCCAATGCTTGCGCCTGCGGATCAGTGTGGCCGGGAGTCCGTTCATGGCCGTACTCCGCCTAACGGTCGGCGGTCCGAGATCAACATCGGTTGCCACTGGAAAAGACGCCGGGTACAGCTAAAACTGCCGCTTGTACCCGACTGCGAACCCGTGGGGCAGCAACTCAATCATGATCGGAACGTCACGGCTATGCGCGTACCAGCCGGAAAGGCCGCCCACCGCCCAGCCCGCCAGCACATCGGATTGCCAGTGCGCCTGATTCTTAACACGTCCCGCGCCAACGTAGAGCGGCAGCAGAAGCAAGGGTTAGGTGGCAGGGTACTCGCTGCCGTATTCGAGCACGTAAGGAGTGACCAGCGCCGCCGCAACGGAAGCCTCGCCACTGGGGAAGCTGTAGTTGGAACCACCTTGGAACCATAAACAGGGACTGTCCGTGGTACTGGGGCGCACGCGCGTAAAGATGAATTTGCCAGCAGTCGCCGCCACACCGGAGATAATCTGCGAATCGATGCCTTGCCACATAGTCTTCCCAAAGCGCGTTTCGGAGCCTTCCCAAACAGCCCCGCCAAATTCAGCAACGGTCGGGGCTCCGACCACGTCGCGGTAGACATTTGGATTCCAGACGCCGGAAGCGTCATAGCTGATGCGGTGGTCCACGCGCGACCACTCGCAATTCTGGGCCTCGCACGCGGGTGAAATCAGCAAGAGACCAGTCAACAAGACAACTGGTTTCGTGATTTGCATCTCACGCATCCCTGCGGTCTGGCCCTTCGCAGCATTGTGCGCTTGCGTGCGACTCGTCGCAATTCGGGTTTGGGCCCTGCGGACCGGCCGGCAGATGACTGCTTAGGAGCGCAATGCGCTACGGCCGCCCATCGCCGAAGCGGTCATTCGCGATTCTCCATCGCAGTCATTGCCGCGATTACTCGATCACCTTGTCGGCCCGCACCAAGATGGAGTTGGGGATCTTGATGTCAAGCGCGTTGGCGGATTTCCGGTTGACGACCAGTTCCACGACGCTCGGAAGTTCGACCGGCAGATCCGCCGGATTCGCTCCTCTTATGATACGGTCCACGAAGTACGCGGCACGAGCATAGGAAGCGTGCTGATTGGGTCCGTATGAAAGCAGGCAACCGGCCTCGACGAACGAGGCCCAGCCTGCGACGACCGGCAGCCTGTTGCGCACCGAGAATTCCGCGATCGCGTTGCGATTAGGATATGTAACTCCGTCAGGAAATGCGACGATCCCCTCGGCGTCGGCCGCTTTGGCCGCAATGAGGGCCGCATCCAGCTCGGCCCGGTTTCGCACAGGGTAAAAAAGCATGCGGATAGAGAGCTTTTTGGCCGCCTCCTCCGAAGCAGCGCGTTCGCGATGCTGACCAGCATGCTGCGGATCCGCAATCACGGCAACTGTACTTAGCTTAGGCTGCATTTCCTTTAGCAGCTCAAGGCGCTTACCCACCAGTACGACAGCTAGCAGCGAAATGCCGGTGACGTTGCCTCCGGGCCTGGCGAAACTTGCCACGAAGCCGGCGTCAACTGGGTTGCCGCTGGAGATGATCACCACCGGGATCATGTTTGGCAGGCGACAGGCGGCCGCTACCGCCTGGCCCTGTGCGGCGACGAAGACGTTGGGGTGCAGCGCGGCGAGTTCCTCGGCAAGCAGCTGCGCGCGATCTTCCCTGTTGTCGCCGTAGCGCGTATCAATGATCAGATTTCGACCCTCGACGTAACCTAGGGCCACCATCTGCTGTCGGAAGGCATCATGGAATTCTGTGTTGCCCTCTTTCCGCCCCCCAAACAACAGTCCGACCCGGTACGTGCGCGCCACCTGCGCGCGTCCGACAACCGAAACCATACCCACGGCTAGCGCAAGAAGAAGTTTGCGGCGATTTTTCAATCGGCCCCCAGTGTGTGCACCCATTATGCGCGCTTGCAAAAAGGACAGCAGACTGGCGAGTTTGTGGAACGGAACGGGCTCTTGCGCGGTTACCGACCGCCAAATTGGCGGCTGCTGGCGGCTGACCGCAGTTGGCCGGACGCGGCAGTTCACTCGACGGGCTCGGACCGCCCCAGATGCGCCGTCAGGGCGAGTCAACGCCGGGGCTATCCGACTATCGTTCGCGCATGACAACAGGCACGCGAGGCGACCTCCTACGGATTGCGCAAACCGCTTGCGTACAAGGCAAGGCCGGGCTTCGGCATTCGAGTCGAAGGCATGGCGATCCGCCACGCCTTCCGCGCCGTTGCGGGCTGGCGGATGCCGGCCACATGCGCAGCAGCCGCCCGATGTGGCACCATCCGGCCGGCAGCGCCCTGAATAGGAATCCCTGACAGAACCATGCTCAACATCGTCGCTATCCTGCTCGTGATGACGGCCGCGTTCTCATACGTCAATCACCGGTACCTCAAGTGGCCGATGACGATCGGCGTCATGACGATCGCCCTGGCGCTTTCACTCGCAATCGTGGGTCTCGACAAGCTCGGCATCGCGACGCCGCGCGGACACGAGCGCGAGCTGCTGGCAGCGATCGACTTTCCCGAAGTGCTCATGCAGGGCATGCTGTCGTTCCTGCTCTTCGCCGGCGCGCTGCACGTCGACATCAACCAGTTGCGGCGCGTGGCGTGGCAGGTCGGCGTGCTCGCCTTGCTCGGCACCGCGCTGTCGACACTGATCATCGGATTCGGCAGCTGGTACCTGCTCGCTGCGCTCGACATCACGATCCCGCTGGGATACTGCCTGCTCTTCGGAGCGCTCATCTCGCCGACCGATCCCATCGCCGTCCTGGGCGTGCTGAAGTCGGCGCATGTGCCGCCCAGCGTCGAGGCCACGGTCGCAGGCGAATCGCTGCTCAACGACGGCGTGGGCGTCGTGCTTTTCGCGCTGCTGCTCGAGATGCTGCACACCGGGCTCGCCCCGACGCTCGGTGCGGGGCTGACGCTGTTCGCCGAGGAGGCGCTGGGCGGGGCCGTGTTCGGCATCGCCATCGGCTATTTCGTCTATCGGCTGCTGCGCACCATCGACGACGCTCAGGTCGAGATCATGATCACGCTAGCCACGGTGGTGGGGGGATATGCGCTCGCCCATGCGCTTCATGTTTCCGGACCGCTCGCGATGGTCGCAATCGGCCTGTTGATCGGCAACGAGGGCCGGGCGTTGGCGATGTCGGCGAATACGCGGGAACGCCTCGACGCGTTCTGGCAGACGCTCGACGAAATCCTCAATGGGGTGCTCTTCGTGCTGATCGGCCTCGAGTTCGCCATCATCGCCTCCCTGCCCCGCTCCATCGCCGCGGTGGTGCTGGTGATCCCGCTGTCGCTGCTTGCGCGCTACCTCGTGGTCGGGCTGCCCGCGACGGTCGGTCGGCGCTGGTTCGGGCTGCCGGCCGGCGCGGGTTTGCTGCTGACGTGGAGCGGCGTGCGCGGCGGCATTTCGGTCGCGCTGGCGCTATCGTTGCCTCCGGGACACGAGCGCGACGTGATCCTGACGCTCACGTACTCGGTCGTCGTCTTCTCGATCCTGGTGCAAGGCCTGACCGTCGGACGCCTAGCCCGCATGCTCGGCTTGGGCGGGGAAGGCACAACAGCGGGGAACCGCGACCATCACTAGCCCAGCCCGGCGGGTGAATCGCCGAGACTAGAACTTCCAGTTGTAGTACGCCGCGAGGAAGATGGACCCGGCGTTGTTGAACGAGCCGACGACGTCGCCGCGCCCACCGAGCGCGACCGGCTTCCCGTGGGTGGCCACATCGAGGTTGCCGCCGTACGCATACTCGACGGCGAAGCCCCAGAACGTCTTCTTGTCGAGCTGCTGCTGGGCTCCCGCACCGAAACGCCATGCGGAGTTGGCCGGCATCAGCGGCGACACGTTGCCGGACTGGAAGGCCGAGTCGTACGCAATGCCGAAGTTGATCAGCCACGGCTCCGAATAGCGGTATTGCGCTCCCGCCGCCACGTGCCAGGTGTCCTTGTACTCGAGGTTCTCCGTGACACCCGTCGGATTGTTGACGTCGTTGATGCCGAGCTGCACCTGCCCGAACTTCGACCACTGCTGCCATCCGACGCTGCCCAGCAGCGCCCAGCGGTCGCTCGTCTCCGTGTACGCGCTGAGCATCACGCCCTGCGGCACCTTGATGCCCACGTTTACCGATGCGTTGAGCAGCCCGCGGTCGTTCAGCGCCTTCTGGAGGCCGGGAGCGAGGTTCGAGAATTCGAGCGGGGAGCTGAAGTCCAGGTTGATCTGCGAATTCCACACGAGGCCGAAGCGAGTGCGCGCATCGGGCTCGAAGAGCACGCCGACATTGGCCCCCCATCCCCAGGTCTCGTCCTGCATCTTGAGCTGGCCGTCGCCGTAGACCGGGTTGACGTTGTTGATTGCGACCTGGTTCTTGTATATGCCGTACATCGCGTTGAGCCCGGCGCCCACCGACACGTTGTCGCTGACCTTGTAGGCGACGGTCGGCATGAACGACAGGCCGAGCATGGTCGCCTTCTGCACGTAATAGCGCCCCACCCAGCCGTCGTCGTAGTTCAGCGGCATGCCGAAGTTGCCGGTCAAGGCGATGCCCAGCTTCAGGTCCGGCGAAGCGCTGTAGCTCGCGAACCCCCCGCCACCCAGGAACCAGCCGTTCTGCCCGACTGGGTATCCGCCGTCGCCACTGCCCAGGGCGGGCGACGTGCCGCTGCCGACCGAGAACTTGACATCGCCCCACAGCAGCTGCCCGGCCGCAAGGACCTGCGTGCCGTCGAGGCGCGTCATGCCGGCCGGGTTGGTCAGCACCGTCGATGCGTCCTGCGCGCGGGCACCATAGCCGGCGGACGCGAGTCCGACGTCGGCGCTGCCCACCTCGTACATCGTGATCCCACCTGCGAGCGCCGGCGCACAGACCGATCCCAGTGCCCCGACCATGCCGACGGCCCGCAATGCTCTCCACAACGGGCTCGGGTGGCCCGGCTTCCCGACTTCGGCGCTCGTTAAGCGCGGCAGCGCAGTGTCCATTGCTGACTCCTTCGTTCGTCCGTTCATCAGAATTCGCTTTCGATTCCAGGCGCCTTCGCCACTCGGTAGACCGCGTCGACGGTCTTCGCCGCATCGCAAGGCGCGTCAGGCGGTTTGTTGCCAAACGCGCGCAAAGCCGCTCGACGTTCGCATGAAGGCGCGCCGGGGCGCGTCACACACCGAAAAGTCCGAATTCTATCCGCTTTGAGGCCTCCAGCGCGGTCAAGCCTTGCTCGAAGCAACGCTTCGATTCTCCGCGCACGAATTCCGGATCCGTGATCACGCACGGCTTCCCGTCACCCATTCCGGATGGCTTGCGCGATCAACTCGTAAGAGCGACGTCGTGCAGCCGGCTCGTGGGTCCAGGTATTGATGACGATTTCGTCGAGGCCGAACAATGCCGCGAGCTCCTCGAGCTTTGCTGCCACCTGGTCGGCGGTGCCGACGATGGCTCGCTCCCGGACGCGCTGGATGATCGACCGCTCCGCCTCGGTGTAGGGGTGAGCCGCCGCGGCCTCCGGCGACAGGAGCGGCGTCCGCAGCCCCTTTTCGAAGCCCACGCGCCAGTGCTCGCGCGTCATCAGCAGGCGCCGCGCTTCGACCTCGGTATCGGCTGCAAGCGCCCAGACGCAAATGGTGGCCGTCGGCTGGGCGTGACGGCTGCTGGAGCGGAAGTTGCGCCGATAGAGCGCGAGCGCCTCCTCGGTACCGCGCCCGTCGGTGAAGAAATACGCGTACGCATACGGCAGCCCGAAGTGCGCCGCGAGCTGCGCCCCGTAATCGGAGCTGCCGAGTATCCAGATCTCCGGGGTCGTCGGGCCTTGGGGATGCGCGCGAATCTCGCGGAACGGGTGTCCCGGGGGCAGCGGCTCGCCGCTCAGCCACAAGCCCAGTTCCTGCACCTGGATGGGGAAGTTCTCCGCGGCATTGGGATTGGGGTTGAGCGCCATCGCGGTCATGCGGTCGGAGCCGGGCGCGCGGCCCACCCCGAGGTCGATGCGCCCGGGCGCGATGGCTTCCAGCACGCGAAACTGCTCGGCGACCTTTAGCGTCGAGTAGTGCGGGAGCATGACGCCGGCGCTGCCCACGCGGATGCGCTGCGTGATCGCAGCGATGGCCGCCATCAGCACCTCTGGCGAGGTACCGACGATACTTGCGCTGTTGTGGTGCTCCGAGACCCAGTAGCGGTGGTAGCCGAGCGCGTCGCAGTGCCTTGCGAGCGCGAGGGACTCGCGGATGGCGTGGTCCTGGGTCTTATCCTGCGCGGCGGGGGATTGGTCGAGAACGGAGAGTTTCAGGGGGCTCGGCATGATGCGCATTGTCACCCATTATCGAGAGTAGCCGGTCGCGCAAATCAGAACCCCATGCGTAAGCCTTCGCCCGTGCCCTCGATACCGCTTTCCGTTGGCTTGCCCGCCTGATCAAACGCGTCCCATCGAATGAGCGACTTGAAGGACTTGCCGTCCTCCGACAGGGTAATCTTCTCGAACAGCACTCCGTGGCCGTCGGGCAGCCAGCCGCCACCTTTGGCAATCTCCTCGAGAGGCTTGGGCGACTTCGTCAGGAACACTTCATACCTGGCTTCGAACTGCCTCGTGCCCGTGTTTCTCCACACCCCATAGGCGGGTGGTCCTGGAGGCGCGGCGTCGTAGTTCGAGGACTCGGTCATCGTGCCCCCCGTGTTGAACGAGTACATGAACTCGAGCCCCTTCCAGTCTGCGAGCATGCCGCTCTTGAACTGCACCTTTCCCCGCCACGCGCCGACCAGGCCCTCGTTCGCCGAGTCCTTTTGAGCGCGCGGCGAAGTCACCTCGCCACAACCCGCCGCCGGTAACAGGATCGACAACGCGAACATGAATGCGATCTGCCGTTTCATTGTGCGCCCCCCTCTTTGGCGAGTATCCCGAGTCTTTCCGAATCGGTCAATCCGAAACGGTGCGAGTGGATGTGCAGCTGGGCCAGAGCTGGCCCGTCCCGACGCCGGACGTCCACCCGAACGCAAGCGCCGGCCGCGCACCGATTTGCCGGAAGGGCTGGCAACATCGGATACTGTAGGCCTTCGCCGCCTTTTCGAGTTGGGTGCCCACCCGCCTTTCGCCCAACGAGAGCGCACCGGTATCCCGACCCGATTCGCCGTTCCGCCTCGCCCGATTGCATTCGACATTCACTCCGGACCTCTCGAGCCATGTTCGCACGCTTCCTTCCGCACGAGGGCGACTTCTTCGCCCTGTTCTCCCGCCACGCCGAGCTGATGGTGAACTGCTCGCGCGAGCTCGCCGCGCTGATTAGCGATCCCGCACAGGCCGCCGACCGCGCCCGTGCCGTGAAGACGCTCGAGAGCGAGGCCGACGGCGTCACCCGCGAGACGGTCCGCCTGCTGCACAAGACCTTCATCACGCCGCTCGACCGCGAGGACATCCACCAGTTGATCAGCCGGATGGACGACATCCTCGACCTGATGGAGGACGTCGCGCAGCTGGTCGTGCTCTATGACCTGCGGGCCATCCCGGACGAAGCGCGCGTTCTCTCCGATCTCTGCGTGCAGTGCGCAGAGCAGGTCCGCGCCGCGGTCAACCTCCTGCCCTCGATGAAGCAGGCCGAGGAGATCCTCGGCCTTTGCCAGAGCATCGACGAGCTGGAGACCGAAGCCGACCACGTAATGCGCGCCGCGATTGCCAGGATGTTCCGCGAGGAGGCCGACGCGCGCCAGCTGATCAAGGTGAAGGAGATGGTCGAGCTGCTCGAGGCGGTCACCGACCGCTGCGAGGATGTCGCCAACATCATCGAGGGAATCGTCCTCGAGAACGCCTGATGCATTCAGCGCGGCGGCGGGCCATGAGCAGCGTCGTACCGTCCCGAGGTGCGAATTGGGCTCCCCTGTGGGGCAGCGCAGCGGGGCTTGCCGCCAGCGTGGGGGAAGTCCGATGAGCTACGAAATACTGGTGATGCTGGTGATGCTTGCACTGGCATTCGACTTCATGAACGGCTTCCATGACGCCGCGAATTCGATCGCGACGATCGTGTCCACCCGCGTGCTGCGGCCGCAGTACGCGGTGCTGTGGGCGGCCTTCTTCAACTTCATCGCGTTCCTGTTCTTCGGCCTGCAAGTTGCCAACACCGTCGGCAAGGGCATCATCGATCCGCTGGTAGCGGACCACATCGTCGTGTTCGGGGCGCTGGTGGGCGCGATCGCCTGGAACGTGATCACCTGGTGGTTCGGCATCCCCTCCTCGTCCTCGCACGCGCTGATCGGCGGCCTCGCCGGGGCGGCTCTCGCCAAGGCGGGCTTCGGGGCGCTCGTAGGCAGCGGCTTCTTCAAGACCGCCGTCGCGATCGTCGCATCGCCAATGCTCGGACTCGTCCTCGGCGCGGGCCTGATGATCGCGGTGTCGTGGATCTGCCGGCGCCAGACGCCGAGGCGCGTCGACCGCTGGTTTCGTCGCCTGCAGCTTTTCTCGGCGAGCCTCTATAGCCTGGGTCACGGCGGCAACGACGCGCAGAAGACGATGGGCATCATCGCGATGCTGCTGTTCTCCGCGGGCATGAGCGGCCCGACGTTCAATGTGCCGCTCTGGGTGGTGCTGAGCTGCCAGGCGGCGATGGGCCTCGGCACGCTGTTCGGCGGCTGGCGCATCGTGAAGACGATGGGCATGCGCATCACCAAGCTGCAGCCAGTCGGCGGCTTCTGCGCCGAGACCGGCGGCGCGATCACGCTGTTCCTCGCCACCGGGCTCGGCGTCCCGGTGTCGACGACCCATACGATCACCGGTGCGATCGTCGGCGTCGGTTCGGTACGCAACACCGCCGCGGTGCGCTGGGGCGTCGCCGGGAACATCGTACTCGCCTGGGTGCTGACGATCCCCTGCTCGGCGGCGATCGCGGCGCTGGCGTGGTGGGTGGGGTCGCGGGTCCTTTAGCCACAACGACGCGCAAGCCCAGGCGGCGCAACCTCAGGACGGAACCATGATCGCGCAGTTCGCCGAACTCCTTCCGGCATCGTTGCCGCCACGAGTGCACGAGGCCACTCTCGACGTTCTCGAACATGTCGGACTTCTCGTGCGCAATGCAAAGGCGCGCGAGCGCTTCCGACGACATGGCTGCCTCGTGGCGGAGGATACTCAGATCGTCACGTTCCCCCGTCATGTCGTCGAGGAGTTTCGGGCGATGATTCCACCCATCTTCACGTTCCACGCGCGAAACGAGGCATTCTCCAGGTCGATCCCCCGCGATGCGCTCGTCGTTGCGACGGCCAGTTCGGCTCCGGACATGCTCGACCCGGAGACGGGGGAACTGCGGCGTTCACGGTCCGAGGACATTGCCCGCATCGCCCACCTGGTCAACCAGCTCGACGGCATCGATGTGTTCTCGGTTTCCGTCCTGGCAGACGACGCGCCGCCCGATCAGTTCAGCCTGTCCCGCTTCTATCCGGCCGTGAAGAACTGCTGGAAGCCGGTACGCACATCGGTCATCGACGAACGCGAGGCACATCAGATCATCAAGCTTGGCAGCGAGATCGCAGGGAGCGAGGCGCGATTCAGGGAGCGGCCCTTCATCACCTTCGGCTACTGCTCCATCGTGTCGCCGCTCACCATGGACTTCGACTCGACCGAAATGCTGATGTTCTATGCCGAGAACGAATTGCCCGCGTACGGGACGCTCGCGCCAATCGGCGGGATCAGCGCGCCATTGAAGATGTCCGGCTTGCTCGTGCAGATGAATGCCGAGTGGCACGCGGCAGCGATCCTCGCGCAGATGTCGAGACCCGCCACCCAGCTCATCTACAACCACCTGCCGGTTGTCGGCGACATGCGTACCGGAGCGTACGCCGCCGGCGCCGTCGAGACCGGCATCGTCGCCATGGCGCTGGCGCAGATGGGCCGTTACTACGGCTATCCGACGGGCTGCTACCTGGGCCTCACCAACTCGAAGATCAGCGATGCCCAGGCGGGCTACGAGAAGGCCATGTCGCCCACGCTCGCGGCGGCTGCCGGCATCGACTTCATCGTCGTTGGCGGTTTGCTCGACGCGTTGATGGCCTTCGACTTCGGCCAGCTCGTCATCGACAACGAAGTGTCGCTGATGATGAAGCGTTTTCGTCAACACCTGGCGTTCGGCGATCTCGATGGCGTATTCGAGGAAATCCGGGCGGCGGGCCCGGCAGGGATGTACGTCGGCAATGCCGATACGCTCAGGCTCATGAAGTCCTGCGCGCTTCTGCCGGACGTCGCCGATCGCGAGCGACGCGAGGTGTGGAAGAGTCGGGGAAGTCTGGACGCCCACGCCAATGCGCTCAAGACCGCAAAACGGCTGATGTGCAATACCAATGCGGCGTTAATTGATCCCGACGCCGATGCGCGCGTCAGGGCGAGCTTTGGCGGACTGGTTTCTGGCGACGTCGAAGTGCCCGAATCCTGGCGGACCTTGATGGGCAACATCCGCCGGAGCCGCGGCACCGGGCGCCGAGCCGCCGTTGCGTCGCGATAGGCCCGATGCAAACAGGGCCATGGCTGCCTGTCTGGCGCGTATGCCAGCTCTCGAACTGCAACTCGGCGCCGGGAGTTCCCGCTGACCCACACGTCGCAAACCGACACAAAGCAGCTGTCTACGTGAGGATTGGGCTGTCGTGGAGCGGTCATCGATCATGACGGTGGTCCAACTTGGGGGAGCAGGTTGGATACCAAGGCCAACGCGTTGAGAATCGCCTGACGCCTGTCACTGTATCCGGATCGCCGTGTCGAAGTACCAGGTTCGGCGGATCAGGATCACGTCGAACTCGCGGGCCAGGCCCGGCGGGAACACCTGAAAGGGCTTCTGGCTGTCCACGATGCGTCGTATCGCTTCGTCGATGGCCGCCACGCCGCTGGATAGAACGAAGGTCACCGACTCCACCGAGCCGTCGCTACGAATGGCCACCGTCACGATGGGATTGGTGTGAGGCTGCTTCGCCGCTTCGCGGACCATGTCGAACGTAGTCACGTTCAGCTGGATCTTCCGGCTCCAGGCTTCCGCGTACAGGATAAGTTCCGCATTGGGGTCAGTGCGACCGAGGAGCCAGTATCGACGTGCGCTGCTCGCAGCTCCACGCCGGTCGGCCTCCTCGTCCAGCTGTCGTCCTATCGCCCGAAGCGTCGCTTCCCGTCTTGCGGCCGCCTCTTGCGCAACTTCGACCCGTGCAGCTTCGACCCGTGCAGCCTCCACCCGTGCGGCCTCCACCCGTGCGGCCTCCACCCGTGCGGCCTCCGCCCGTGCAGCCTCCGCCCGTGCGGCCTCCACCCGTGCGGCCTCCACCCGTGCGGCCTCCACCTTTGCGGCCTCCACCTTTGCGGCCTCCACCTTTGCGGCCTCCACCCGTGCGGCCTCCACCCGTGCGGCCTCCT
>Ga0209048_10004616_pt1 | contig 13162 bp, 6 predicted proteins | sample FrelakmetCRP12CR_FD_187146 | JGI IMG/M metagenome (GOLD analysis project Ga0209048, IMG submission 187146) | Freshwater lake sediment microbial communities from the University of Notre Dame, USA, for methane emissions studies - CRP12 CR (SPAdes)... | ecosystem: Environmental > Aquatic >... | reverse complement strand
GACGTCCCGGTGCCGGTGATTCGTTCGATCATGAGGCAAGCGGGTCTCAGCGAAGACGAATGGGAGCGCCTCTGAACCCCAACAGTCAAACGTCCTCGCCTTCCGTTTTCTCTCTCGATTCCTCCCGACCTTCCCGAGGTGCCCAATCGCCCAGTTGACTGATTGCCCCGCTCACCCTGCCCGCTGCCTGCTCCATCTTGTCCTTCCCTCATCGACTAGGTGACGAGTCGACTAATTGACTCGGCCACCCCTGCCCTCTGCGTCTGTCGAGTCCCTTGAGCCCGTTGAGTCTCTTCCGTCCCCCGACTCGCGACGCAACGAACTGGGTCGGTTCAACAGACTCGCCTTCCCGAGTTGCTCCCTTGCCCAGTTGCCAAATCGCCCAATTGACCACTCCCACACGTGCCCAATTGACCAATTGACAAGTTAACCAATTGACCCGATCGCCCCCTGCCATCTGCCAGCTGCCCTCTGCACCGGACGGTGGGGAGCCAAAGGCAAGCGACGAGCGTGGGAGCGGACGGGCGCCTGACGAGGCCCCTGTCGAGATCACCCGCGCAGGGTCTCGATGTCCCGCAGGGCCGGGAAGAGGCGCATCCACAGCGCAGCCACGAGCAAGGTGCCCGCGCCCCCGATCACCACCGCGGGCACGGTGCCGAAGAGCGCCGCCGTGACCCCGGACTCGAATTCCCCGAGCTGGTTGGAGGTCCCAATGAACAGCATGTGCACCGCGCTGACGCGACCGCGCATTTCGTCGGGCGTCTCGAGCTGCACCAGCGAATTCCGGATGACCACGCTGATGACGTCCGAGGCGCCGAGCAGCACCAGCGCGCCCAGGGAGAGTCCGAACACGGTCGAGAGCCCAAAGACGATGGTGGCGATCCCGAACATCGCCACGGCGCCGAACATGGTCCGGCCGACCCGCCGCGTCAACGGATACCGCGCGAGCACCAGCGACATGGATAGGGCGCCGAGCGCAGGGGCGGCGCGCAGAACCCCCAGCCCCCAGGGGCCGGTGCGCAGAATGTCGCGGGCGTAGATCGGCAGGAGGGCCGTCGCGCCCCCCAGCAGGACGGCGAAGAGGTCGAGCGAGATGGCCCCGAGAATGGCCGGACGACTGCGAATGAAAGCCATCCCGGCGAAGAGCGTCCGGAGGCTGACCGGCTCCCGCGGGGGCGGGACCCACCGCATGCGGATGGCCGCCATGCAGAGGTGGGCCGCCAGAAACAGGCCGCCCGCCGCCCCGTAAACCGCGCTCGGTCCGGCGACGTAGAGGAAACCGCCCAGCGTCGGGCCGAGGATGGTGGCGGTCTGATTGGCCGAGGCGGACAAGGCATAGGCGCGGGGGAGCAGCGGACCGGGAACGAGTCCGGGCACGAGCGCTTGCATGGTCGGCGCTTCGAAGGCCCGGGCCGCGCCGGTGACCGCCACGATGATGAGCAGGCTGGTCCGGTCCAGCCACCCGGTGGCGCTCCCGACGGCCAGGGCGCCGGCCGCCACGGCCTCAACGGTCTGGCAGACGCGGGCGATCAGCCGCCGGTCGTAGCGATCCGCGATGTGGCCCACGGCCAGCGTCAACAGGAACATGGGCAGGAACTGGGCCAGGCCGACCAGCCCGAGATAGAAGGCACTGCCGGTGAGCGCATACGCCTGCCAGCCGACCGCGACCGCCTGCATCTGGAAGGCGATGGAGCTGGCGACCCGCGCGCTCCAGAAGAGTGCGAACGGCCTGTCGTAGAGGACCGAAGAACGCGGCGTCGAGGAGTTCACCAGAGGCTACCGAGAGGTGTCCGCATGTGTCTCGTCATGGCCAGCCGAAGTCAACCTCCCCATAATACAGCGCTAGCCGCGATCTGAGCAAACGACTGTTCTTCATTCTCCGCCCGCTGCCCGTTGCTAGCTGTCCTTCAGTCCTCCGCCAGCCGCTAGCTGCTTCCTTCCCTTGCTCCCCCTCGTTTGTGCTCGCTGCCACCTGCTCGCTGCCAGCTGCCAGCTGTTCTTGGGTCTTCCGCCCTCTGTCCCTCTGCTCTCTGCTACTCTGCTCTCTGTCCTTTGTCCTCTGTGTTCGCCACGCCTGACGCCTCCCGCCTCACGTTCGTTCAGCAATCCCTATGTCCCCGGAATCCCCGGAATTCCACCATGTATGGTGTCCCCGGAATTCCGAAGAATTGAAAACCATCTCCAAAGAAATCGCGCAGTTACCTCTCTAAAGGTGTCCGGTATCTTTTTCTACTGGACGCCTGATTGCTGCGTCGCGGGGAGTTGGCCAAGATTCCCTCGTTCGGTCCGTAAACTGCTGAGCATATGGTCAACCCTGCAGATTACTTGATCGTAATTGCCGGACGTGGTACATCAACTCCACGAGGTCGGCTGGCCTCGGCAGAAGAGAGGAATCCCTCCTCATGATTCTCCAATAGCGCCTCGGAGAGGGCAACATGGCGAAGGCCAAGAATTCAGGAAAGTCACAAAAGGCGGAAACCTACACACATCCTGAGGCTAAGAGCCTCTTGCGACCGGATGTGGGGACACAAGCGCAGTTCAAGAAGAAGAAGCCACCAGTGACTTACCGGTACGATTCTTCTTTGTCGCCTGCGCTTGAGTGGGATGGGCGGATTTCTGCCCGTGAGCAGGGAGAGGCGCTGATCCGGGAAATCCTCGAAGCCGAAACACTGGAGACCGCCAAGGCATCGGCGACAAAGCTGAAGGCGATGAGCAAGCCATTCCTCAACTGGGGCGGCAAGGCGGAGCGTCTGTCGTTCGACGTGCCCACGCTGCCGCTGTTCGTCCACGAGCGGCTCTCGGCCAAGGCGATCATCGAGACACTGAAGGGCCACAAGCGCGACAAACAGCAAACGATGTTCGAGCTTTTCGGCGACCCCCAGCATTCCGTCACCGATCAGGTCCTCCGCGCCTACGAGTACCAGGACAACTGGGTCAATCGGATGGTCCTGGGCGACTCGCTGGTGGTGATGAACTCGCTGCTGCACTACGAGGGCCTGGGCGGGCAGGTGCAGACGATCTACATGGACCCGCCGTACGGTGTGAAGTTCGGCAGCAACTTCCAGCCCTTCGTCCGCAAGCGCGACGTCAGCCACAACGACGACGAGGACATGACCCGCGAACCGGAGATGGTGCAGGCGTACCGGGACACGTGGGAGCTTGGGCTGCACTCGTATTTGACCTACATGCGTGACCGCCTCCTGCTGGCACGTGACCTGCTCACACCAAGCGGAAGCATATTTGTCCAGATCAGCGATGAGAACCTCCACCATGTGCGAGAGTTAATGGATGAGGTGTTCGGACCTGAGAATGGATGCACGATTATCCTCATGCGGAAATCTGGGTGGGCAGCCACAGCCCTTTTGCCGCAGGTTCACGACTTCATCCTTTGGTACGCCCGAGACAAGTCACGGGTGAGATTTCACCAACTGTTCATCCAGAAATTGCTCGACGAACTCGGAGATGTCCAGGGGGCTATGGTTGAATCCCCTGATGGAAATGAGGTCAGGGCACTCTCAACCGACGAGCGGGCAAATCCGAGGCTGATTCCGGAAGGGTGGAAGCTTTTCTTTCACGATAATCTGACGTCCACTGGCCACAGTCCAAACAGTTCCGGTCCTTATACCTTCAAGGGGAAGGAGTATTGGCCGGGAAGCAGGAAACGAACTGATCGACATTGGAAGACACCCCCTGCGGGGCTCGACCGACTTGCCGCGCAGAACCGGCTCATTGCGATTGGCGATACGCTGAGGCAAAAGCGCTACTTGACCGACTTTCCTTTTTCTCCCCTTGGGGACCACTGGGATGATACCGCGGTTAGCGGCTTCTCTGAGCAGAAGCTATACGTTGTGCAGACGAATACGAAAGCGATAGAACGATGCGTCCTCATGACAACCGACCCCGGCGATTTAGTTCTCGACCCGACTTGTGGCAGTGGCACGACGGCCCATGTCGCCGAACAATGGGGGCGGCGATGGATCACAATTGACATCAGTCGCGTGCCGCTGGCCTTGGCGCGCCAGCGGCTGCTCACAGCGACGTTTCCCTGGTATGAGTTGAAGGACGAAAAGCGGGGGCCGTCTGGCGGGTTCGTCTATGAGCGCAAGCAGAACAAGAAAGGCGAAGAGGTTGGGGGAATCGTTCCGCACATCACGCTGAAATCCATCGCCAACAACGAGCCGCCGGCCGAGGAAGTGCTGGTGGATCGGCCCGAGGAGACGAATGGGATCACGCGGGTAACGGGGCCGTTCTGCGTCGAGGCGACGATCCCGACTCCGGTTGATTGGGACGGCGACGGGCACGAGGACTCCGGGGCGGGTTCGGCGGAGGCTTATGGCTCGTTCGTGGAGCGGATGCTGGAGGTGCTGCGAAAGAGCCCCGTACTCCGCCTGGAAGGCAATAAGACGGTGACGTTCAAGAATATTCGCCCGCCTGCTAAGACGCTATCGCTCTCGGCCGAAGCGTTGGTGAAGAACGGAGCGGACAAGCCCGTTGCCTTCGTGTTCGGTCCGGAGAACGGGGCCGTCAGCGAGAAGCTGGTGTACGAGGCGGCTCGGGAGGCGAACGCGAAGAGCTTCTCGCACCTGTACGTCGTTGGCTTTGCGATCCAACCAAACGCGCGGACGCTGGTTGACAACTGCGCAAAGGTGGTCGGTATCTCTGCGACGTACGTTCAGGCCACGCCGGACCTGCTGATGGGCGATTTGCTCAAGAACATGCGATCGAGCCAGATCTTCAGCGTGTGTGGATTGCCCGAAGTCAAGATCCACAAAGCGAAGGTGGCGCCCTCATTCCTGCCAGCGAAGGGAGAGGGGGCGTGGTACCAGGTCGAGTTGCTCGGGCTTGACGTGTTCGAGCCGGTCAGTATGGATGTGGAGCACCGACCAGGTGGCGACGTGCCTGCGTGGTTCCTCGACACGAACTACAACGACCTCTGCTTTCATGTGTGCCAGGCCTTCTTCCCGCGGACGGGCGCATGGGAGAACCTCAAGAAGGCGTTGAAGGGGCAGTACGAGGAGAGCGTGTGGGAACATCTGTCGGGCACGACAAGCGCACCATTTGAGGCTGGCGAGCATGGACAGATTGCCGTGAAGGTCATTGACGATCGCGGGAATGAGCTGCTGGTGGTGAGGAAGCTGAAGGGGGCGGCCAAATGATCCAGCGAGTCACCATCAGGCGCTTCAAGCGATTTGAAGAGGTGACATTTGATCTGCCCGGCCACATCGTCCTCGCAGGTCCGAACAACACCGGCAAAACGACGATGTTGCAGGCCGTCGCCGCCTGGGGCCTTGCCCTAAACCGTTGGAAGCAGCTCAATGATTTCCAGCGGCACGGCGGGGCGTACACCAAGGCGCCGATTGCCCGGCAGGCCTTCTCTGCCGTTCCCCTCAGGGCGTTCGACCTCCTCTGGAACGAGCGCCGCTATTCTGGCTCCATCGAAATCGAGATCCAAAGCGATCAGGGATGGACTGTGCCGGTGGAACTGATAGCGGACAGTACTGAGCAAGTCTATGTCCGGCCGAAGTCGAGCGTGGAACCCGAAAAGGTACGTCAGGCCCACATACTGACTGTGTACGTGCCGCCGATGACCGGACTCAGCACGGATGAGCCGGTGTACCAGCGGCCCAAGCAAGATCAACTGTTAGGCCAGGGGAAGCCGGGTGATATCATTCGGAACCTCTTGGTCGAGGCCCACCGCTCGGGCGCTTGGGATACTCTTCAGGATTCCATCAAGCGGCTCTTCGGCTATGAGCTGGTTCCACCGGATGCGACCGGGGCGGACATCATCGCGGAGTACCGGGCGCAGCCGGGCGGATCTCGGTTTGACATCGCCAGCGCCGGGAGCGGCTTCCAGCAAGTGCTCATGCTTCTGACGTTTCTCTACACCCGCCCGGCATCGGTTCTGCTCCTGGATGAGCCGGACGCCCACCTGCACGTGATCTTGCAGGATGCCATCTATGGCGAGCTGCGGTCGGTTGCGGCCAAGCAGAACTCCCAATTGATCATCGCGACCCATTCCGAGGTGATCATCAACGCTGTCGATCCTCTCGAACTGTGCATGGTCCTGAACCAGCCCCGGCGGCTGTCGAATGCAGTTGAACGCACAAAGCTCTCGCAGGCTTTGGGCCTCCTGACGCATACAGATATCATGCAGGCCCAAGGTGCGCCGGGAGTGTTGTATGTCGAGGGTTACACCGACATCAATATCCTGCGGGAATGGGCGCGGGTTCTGGGGCATGCGGCACACGCGACCCTCACGACACGCCTGTTCTGGAGGCCCACGGTATGGGAGCCAAGGGCTGGCGCCACGGGGATCAAGGCGCGTGATCATTATGACGCACTTCTGTTGGTGCGTGACGATCTTCCGGGGCTGGTGCTGCTCGATGGAGATGATGACCGACGCATTCCTGAAACCGAGATTGGGGGCCAAGGATTGCAGCGAATCCGTTGGATGCGCTACGAGATAGAAAGTTACCTCGTGCATCCCGCCACACTTCTGCGCTTTATCGAAAAGGAAGTCGGACCCGGTGCGCTGTCGGCGGAATCGCGGAACGACATGATCGCGTATCTTGAGAGGATCTTTACGCCGGCGTTTCTGGCCGACCCGTTCGCGGGGAATCCGTTGATCGAAGCCTACCTCGAACAGCGGAAGGCTCGGACGGAGGTGATACCTCCCATCCTTACCGCGGCGGGGCTTCCGGGCTTCCCGTACACGCGGTATCACGAGATCGCCGCCATCATGACGCCGGAAGAGATCCATCCAGAGGTGATTGAGAAGCTTGACGCCATCCAGAGGGCCTTCAGGCTATGAGCAGCTATGAGGTTCCCGAGCCAATTCTGAATTCTCCTTTCGAGGAGCCTCAGGAGCACTGGCACATCATCGAGGGCGAGACGCCGGAGAAACGACCTGGTCGGCGGCCGGCGATGTATTTCTATCGCGACCCGAAAGCGGCGCCCGGAAAGTATGCCGGGAGTGAGGTCGGGACCGCGATCGAGTTAAAGCTGGTCAACCGAATCCGGCGGCAGGTAGCCGACTGGCGGAATCAGCGCTACCCGGGTGTCACCAGGACAACGCTGGAGCTTCTGGATTGGTGGCGGCGCGATGGCCGAGAGAAGCGCCTTTTCTACGCCCAATTGGAGGCGGCGGAAACCATCATCTTCATGACCGAGGCACGAGCGGATTTCCGCCAGGGCATCGAGATTCCCCGTGAAGAAATCAGTGAGGACAAAAAGGAGCAAGGGTATACGGGTTTCACTCGGTACGCCTGCAAGATGGCAACCGGGACGGGCAAGACGACGGTGATGGGGATGATCGCTGCCTGGAGCATCCTCAATAAGATCAATGATCGGAGTGATGGACGCTTTTCCGACGTCGTCTTAATTGTCTGTCCGAATGTGACGATCCGTGACCGCCTGCGCGAGCTGAAACCCGACGAAGGTGAAGCAAGCCTTTATCGTACGCGCGATCTCATTCCATCGCATCTGATGCCGCTGCTGGCGCAAGGCCGCGTGCTGGTGACCAACTGGCACGTGTTTGAACCACACGCCATCCAGACAGGAGGGGTAAGCGCTAAGGTCACCAAGGCTGGCGTTGCCGTTCGCACCAAAGAGACAATCACGATCGGGTCAAAGACGACTACCGCCAGAGGAACACGCTATCTGACCCAGGACGACCTGGAGCGTCAGATTGCAGCAGGTCTCCTGACCGTGTTAGAGGAGCACCGCGACAAGCAGGGCGACCTCCAAAAGGTTACAGTCGAATCGGTCCGTTATGTTGAAAGCGACACGTCGCTGGTCAATCGAGTCTTGGGGCGGGAAGTCGGTGGTAAGCAGAACATCTTGGTCATGAACGACGAGGCGCACCACGCCTATCGGATTAAGCGCGAGGAGCAGGACGAGGAAGAAGAGGATCTATTTGGCGAAGAGGAACAGGCGGATGTCTTCTTCAAAGAGGCGACCGTCTGGATTGAGGGGCTCGATCGCGTCCACAAGCTACGAGGGATCAATTTCTGTGTGGACTTGTCGGCGACACCCTATTTCCTCGGACGGGTAGGCCAGGAAACCAATCGGCCGTTCCCTTGGGTGGTCAGCGACTTCGGCCTGATTGACTCCATCGAGTCCGGCTTGGTCAAGATTCCTCAGCTTGCGGTCCGGGATTCAACAGGAGCTGCCATCCCGGGGTACTTTAATATTTGGCAATGGATCCTGCCGCAGCTCACGCCTGCGGAACGGGGCGGCAAGAAGGCGGCCCCGAAGCCCGAGGCTATCCTCAAATACGCACATCACCCTATGGCGATGTTGGGCGGCCTCTGGGAGAAGGAGCGAGAGGATTGGATAGTCGCCGGGATGACGGCAAGGCCGCCGGTCTTCATCTTGGTCTGCAAGAACACTCAAATCGCCCGCGTGTTCTATGAATGGTTAGCGGAAGACAAAGCGCCGACGGGCATACCCTCGTCCAAGCTTGAGTCGTTCAGAAACCGCAACGGTGTGATCAACACCATCCGGGTGGATTCGAAGGTCGTGCAAGAGACAGACACGGGGGAGGCAAAGAGCGACGAGGCCCGGTGGATGCGCCTGACCTTGGATACGGTCGGTAAGACGGCGTGGCCGACGGACCGACAGGGTCGCCCGCTCTATCCGGCGGACTTCGAGGAGTTGGCGAACACACTTGGCCGACCTCTTCACCCCCCTGGGCGCGATGTGCGATGTATCGTCAGCGTCGGAATGCTCACGGAGGGATGGGACTGCAACACGGTCACGCACATCATTGGGCTGCGCCCGTTTATGTCGCAACTCCTCTGTGAGCAGGTGGTAGGCCGCGGGCTGAGGCGGGTCAGCTACGAATTACGTGACGGGAACAGATTCACAGAGGAAGTCGCCAAGGTCTTCGGCGTCCCATTCGAGGTGATCCCATTTAAGGCGAGCCCTCCGGGACCACCCCCTCCACCGTTGAAGCGCTACCACGTGCATGCTGTTCCGTCCAAGTCTCAGTATGAACTCCGGTTCCCGCGAATTGAGGGCTACACCCAGGCGATCCGGAACCGCGTCGTCGCCCATTGGGAGAACGCGCCATCCCTGCCGTTGGAGCCTGACCGAATCCCCCCCGAGGTTGAAGTCAAGGCGCTTCACGCAAACAACAAAGGACGACTTTCCCTCAGCGGACCCGGGCGGGCGGACGATGTAACGCTCGTCGAGTTCAGATCGAAACGTCGGCTACAGGAGCTGATCTTTGATCTTGCGCGGACCTTGACGAGGGATTTCCTCGCGCAAGGGCAATGCGAGATTCCAGCCCATGTCCTCTTTCCACAGCTCGCCAGCATCGTGGAGCGATACCTAAGGGAAAAGGTTCGTGTGTACCCACCTGCCGATCTCAAGGATCTCTTTCTCGCACCTTACTATGGATGGGTTGTGGAGCGGCTCCTGAGCATCATCGGTCCTGACACCTCGCAGGGCGAGGCCCCCGAGATTCCGCGGTACGAAATGAGCCGAGGACCGGGGTCCACAGCCGAGGTGGACTTTTGGACGTCCCGGGAAGTGCGCGAAATCAACAAAAGCCACCTCAACTACATCGTTGCGGATACCAAGCAGTGGGAGCAGTCGGCGGCGTACCGCATTGACAGGCATTCGGGGGTCGATGCCTTCGTCAAGAATGCGGGCCTTGGATTCGCGATCCCGTATCTCCATAACGGCCAGATGCACGACTACGTTCCGGATTTCCTCATCAAGGTCAAGAGCGGTTCACCGCGATACCTGGTCCTCGAAACGAAAGGCTTCGATCCATTGGAAGAGGTGAAGCGCGCAGCCGCAGGGCGCTGGGTTGCCGCGGTGAATGCGGAAGGTTCCTATGGGAAATGGCAATACGAGGTTGTCAAGAAAGTGACCGACATCGATGCGATCATTCGTGGGGCAGTTTCGGGCGGGTGATGTCGGCGAACAGGAAAGCAGCCGCAGAAGGGGCGCGGTTTGACAGATTGCTTCAGCAGTTCCGCTATTTCCGCTCGCCGGGAACTTAGCGATGTCGGCCCCCCGTCGCGCAGCCGCTCCTGTCGCAAGCAACCGATACCAGTTAACCCAGCCGCACAGTCGTTGGGAATACGGGGTCTTCTCCAAAACGCATTGTTGCGTGTTGCGGGACGTTGTTGACGGAGTGGAATTGTTTTCTGGTTATCTGGTGTGAGGCTCAAGACGCCGGGCGTTAGCCCGGGGATGAAAGCCTCCCCAGCCGAAAGCTGGGCCGGCGACGCCGAGCCGGTTTTCTGATATGCTGAGGGCATGGAAATTCGGCTGAGTGCCCACGGCGCGGATCATCATCAGTACCATCTCGTCTGGATTCCGAAGTACCGGAAACGAGTCCTCAAGGAGGACCCGTCGGACTGGTCATGGGCACCGGTGACGTGGTGGAAAGTGGTCACGTCGGAAGCGTTGCGCCCACCCGTGAGTCGATGCCTTGTTTCGGTATGACTTCGGGGCTCCTGACCGCCTCTCACAGGCACTACCGCGAAGGGACTGTGCAATTGTACCTACGGCGATCGGCCGGCTGAGGAGGCCGGCGGGCTGCGGGAAGGGGGCGAGCCTGGGAAGTCCAGGGAAAAGGAGGACAGCATGAACTTGACGGTGGGGAATAAGAATGTCGTGATCGGGCTGATCGTCCTGATGGTGTATCTGTCCATGACGTTTTTCATCGAGCGAACCGCCGCCCTCCACGGGTTCCACGTCAAGGCCGCGGCGGTGCAGCTGGAGACCAAGAACTCGCCGAATCTCCTGGAGCATCAGATCACGGACGTGCGCAAGGGGCCTGCGTATCGGGTCGGCGGCATCTACTTCACCAACTACTATCCCGCCTCCTACGTGCCCGTGCCCAACTTCTACCGGGATTCCGGCTACAACATGCGGCTGTACGCCTGGCTCTTCGCGCTCTTCAACATCGCGATCGGCGTCATCGTGGGCCTCCAGACGCAGGCCAGCCGGTCACTGCGCGTGTGGGCCTCGGGGCTCGCCGTCGTCGGGGTGATCCTCTATCCGCTCCGCGATGCGGTGTACTTCTGGGGACGCTGGGTGAACCCGGACTTCTCGGCCGGACCACCCGGACCGTTTCTGTACCCCCTTATATGGCTCGGGGGCGCGGCGATGTTCCTCGCCCTGTTGTGCACGCTTCTGGTGTTCGTCCAGGGGACACGGCAAGCCGCCGTCAAGTAATTGGAACACCCCACAAGGAACTGAGAGCGGTCCATGATCTTCGGGATACGCGTCCGCATAAGGCGTTGGTTCTGAAACGACATACTGGAGCGCGCCAGTGTTCCCCGCGCGCGGGCTCCGGGTGTCCAGCCCGACGGAAACCGACCGGGGTGTGGACCGCGTCCCGGCTGACGTCAGACGGGACGTCAGACGGGACGTAGCATTATCAGACGGGACTCAGACGGGACGTAGCATTATCTGTATTACGTGCGGCCCTCAATTCCGGGGACACCATACTTATTTCTGCGGCCTCGCCCCTTTCGGCCTGGGCTTCCCTCGCAGAAGAACGCCGCCTCCCGGCGGTGGCCCCGCTGGGTGGTGCGGCGCGGGATACCGGGCGCCCCTATCCGGCTGATGCGCACCCTGACGGCAGCGGCCTCCGCCCCGCAGGCTCCCGCAATCAGTATGATGTCCCCGGAATCTCGCAGCGCCCAGCTTTCGCGCGCCGCCCGACCAGCCCGATGGCCGAGGGGCTGACCCGCCCCGCGAGTGGTCCTATGAACCGCTCTTTGACCTGCCTGTGCGTCACACGCAGACAGGCGACGTTCCCGTCCCCGATCCGGTGCTCGCATGGTCGGGGCCGAGAGACCGGTCTGTCTCGTCTGATCTTCCCCTCCCTCAAAACCCGGAAAGTTCCGCTTGCCCCGCCCCTCCGCTGGTAGTAACGTCCCTGACACCGTCGGGTTCCCCCTGGGTTGTTGTGCCCGGTTCCGGTTTTTCAGGGTCCCGCGCCGCGCCGGCCTGGTCCCTCCCGGCCGCGCCCGTTTCCAACTTCCTATCGGGTCTTGCGCGATACGCGTGCAGTTTTGCACAGGAGGAGACGTCATCATGAGACGAGAAGGGGCTTCCTTAGATGCAAATGGTGCCGCTGAAATTGTGAGGCGATACAAGACCTATGCGCCAGAGACCATGGGCGACGTGTCGCCCATGGTCTGGGAGCGGGCCGAAGGCTGCCGAGTCTGGGATGCGGACGGCCGAGAGTACATCGACTTCACCTCTGGGGTCCTCGTTTTGAATGTCGGCCATTCCCACCCGCGCGTGACGGCGGCCATCTCGGAGCAGGCCAAGCGGTTCCTGAATTGCTATGGTGCCACCTCAGGAGTGATCGCCAATTTCATGGAGCAGTTGGCCCACCTCCTCCCGGCCAGCTTGCGAAAGATCATTCTGCTGACGACGGGATCGGAGGCGATTGAGGCGGCAGTCCGGATCGCTCGCGCGGCAACCGGCCGGCATGAGATCCTCGCGTTCTCCGGAGCCTTTCACGGGCGGACCCACATGGCCATGACCTTGGGCGGTATGCGGGGCATTAAAGAAGGCTTCGGTCCGGTGGCGCCGGGGGTCCTTCGGCTCTATTACCCGTACTGTTATCGGTGCCTGTTCGATAAGCGGTACCCGCGTTGCGGTCTATACTGCTTGCGGCACATCGAGCACGTCATCCGGACGGAGTCATCCGGATCGATCGCCGCGCTTCTGATGGAGCCCTATCTCGGATCCGGTGGCGCCGTGGCGGCGCCCAAAGAGTATATTCAGAGAGTCCGGGAGTTCTGCCATCAGCACGACATCCTGTTCATTTTGGACGAGGTGCAAGCCAGTTTTGGCCGGACGGGTACCATGTTTGCCTTCGAGCAGCTCGGGATCGAGCCCGATCTCCTGTGCCTTGGGAAGGGCATCTCCAGCGGTGTGCCCATGAGTGCCGTGGCCATGCGGACCGACTTGGCGCAGCATGTGCGCAAGGGGGCGTTTGGAAGTACCTACGGCGGGTTCAACCCGCTGGCCTGTGCCGCCGGCCTCGCCACCTTGGCCGTGCTACGCGACGAACGTGTGGTCGCGAATGCGCGCCGCATGGCGGCGTATGTGATGAAACGGTTAAAGGACATCCAGCGGACGGCTTCCATTGTGGGGGACGTGCGCGGCATGGGCCTCTCGC
>Ga0209048_10004615_pt1 | contig 13164 bp, 11 predicted proteins | sample FrelakmetCRP12CR_FD_187146 | JGI IMG/M metagenome (GOLD analysis project Ga0209048, IMG submission 187146) | Freshwater lake sediment microbial communities from the University of Notre Dame, USA, for methane emissions studies - CRP12 CR (SPAdes)... | ecosystem: Environmental > Aquatic >... | reverse complement strand
TAAAGGGGGGTTGGGGGGATTTTCCCAAAGCGGGCCAAAGCAAATCCCCCTATGTCCCCCTTTTTCAAAGGGGGATTTAATGGCCGCAGCTTATTTAAGGATAAGCTCTAAATCAGAGAACGATTTTCTCTCCGTCAGCCGCCCATTCGAAATCAATGGATTCGAGTCGGCTGAGCACATCTTCGCTCATGTGCGTCAAAATGAGGCGGCGGCAGCCGAGTTTTTCCTTTTGTTCTTTCAGAACTTGATAATTCAAATGGTAACTGGCCTTTCTCTCGAAGAAATAACATTCGCTGATGAAAAGGTCGGCATCATGGGCCGCCGCAACCAAACTTTCCGTCCATTCCGTATCTCCCGAGTAGCCGATCTCTTTCTCCCCGCATTTCACCCGCAAAGCATAGGAAGGGGACCCGCTGGGGTGAATGGCCGCATATGGAGTAACCAGCAAGTTCATGAAGGAACTCGTTATCCCTTCTTTCAGTTCAGCAAACTCAACCCTGAATTTTCGCTGCACCTGCGAGGACCCGGGGAAAAAGACCTCCATGGCTTCCCGTACCCGGTTCTCCACCCCCGGGGGGCCGACGATCTGAAGCGGGCGCACGCGGCGGCTGAATTGTCCGTCCAGAATGAGGAAGGGGATCCCGGCAAAATGGTCCCCATGGAGATGGGAAAGAAGGATCAAATCAATCAGGGAAGGATCTACGCCAAAACGCTTCATGCCGATCAGGGCCGAGGCCCCGCAATCGATGAGAAAACGAAGTTCCTGCATTTGCACATGAATACAGGCCTGAAGTCTCCCCCCGCTCCCAAAAGCATCGCCGGTTCCGAGGAATTGAATTTCGATTTTGTCCATGTCAAAATAACTCCGGTAATGGGCAAGTAAAAGTGAGATAGCGAGACCAAAAGCAGTAAGGAAATTCAGGAAGTCCGCTTGAACCCTTTGCCCCTTGGCCCCTTAAACCCTTTCCTTTCTATACCACCCAGACCGCACAGTTCTGCGCTTCGGCCACGATGCGTAGAGCCACAGAACCCACCCGAAATTCGCGGGCGCGGGTCGATCCTTTGCGGCCGAGGATCAAGGTCCCGAAATTTCCCTTGTGGAGTTCATTTAAGACAACTTGGGAAACCTTCTGTGGCGGAGCGGAAGAGTCGAAATCGAACCGGCTGATGATCGACTTTTTCTCAAAGCCCAAATCCAGCAGGATTTTCTGCGCTTTCTCAAACCAGTGGGTCATCTTTTCTTTTTCGCCCTCAACAAATTTTTTCTCGACACCCCGCATCTTTTCCCTTTCCTCCGGCTCCAACATTTCCGTGAAGGGAGAGCAGAAATGATAAAAGAGGATTTCCACTCCCCCGATGCCCTGAAGCATCCGCCCCGCATAACGGGCCAGATAAAGGGTATGTTCGGTTTCATCCATGGCGATGAGAACTTTGCGGCTGGCAAACCCTTTTCCCTCCACCACCCACAGGGGATGGTTTTCTGAAATCTCCAAAAGCTTACTCGTGATGGACCCAAGGAAAAAGTCGTCGAACCAGCTCATCCCTTTTTTCCCGATCACCGAGGCATCGTACTTTTGCGCATCCATCTCCCGAATAATGTCTCTCGCCACGCCCACGATCTGCGGGGATTGTTTGAAATTGATCTGGGCTCTCTTCAGCCCCCCTTTTTGGAAGACTTTGGCCGCCTCCTCGATGAACCGACGGGCGTTCTCCTCTCTTCCTTTCAGCCAGCTTGTAAACTGTTTGCGGATAGCCGGGTTCAAGCTTTCTTCTCGATAAAGTGGGGGAACCGCCGGATAAACAGTAAAAATCATGCCTTCGAAATCCGCCGCCCCCCCGTAAAGGTCGGCGACATAGGCCGCCGATTTGAGGGCGTTTTCAGAACCATCCGTCGTCAACAAAATTCTGCGCATCCCTACCTCCTCAGGAATCGTTCTTTTCTTGTCTTTTTTCTATACTTCAGAATATAAGATATGTAAAGATGAACCTTGGCGCTGAAAAAAATTTCCCCCTTTTTCCTCCCAGATGATTGATCGGAGATCCCAGCAAGGCTCTGCATCGGCATCGTATTGCGCTTCTGTTGTTTTTGGGAAAAGATCCATTCATTTCTTTTTCCTGAACCATTTATCGATCTCCACAACTGCAATGACGGTCAGGGACATGGCGGCAATTTTCAGCCAATCCATTCCCGTTAAGGGTTCGGTATGAAAAACCCACTGCAGGGGGGACAGATAAATGCTGGCCACCTGAGCCAGAATCGATGCGGCCAGGCCATAGGAAAGCAGAGGGTTGCCGAAGGGGCTCAGACGAAAGATCGATTCCGTTTCGGATCGGCTATTCACCGACTGGAAAAACTGGAAAAAGACCATGGTCGTTACGGCCACCGTGCGCGCCTTTTCCAGCGTGGCCCCCATTTTCAGGATATCAACAAAGTTGTAAATGACCCCAATCGAAATGAGCAGGCCCACAAGAATCGTGCGCTCCACCAAAACCCGGGACATGATCCCCTCCTGGGGATTTCGTGGCGGTCGGTTCCCCACTCCTTTTTCCCCGGGCTCGAAGGTCAGGGCAATAACCTGAAAACCATTCGTGACTAAGTTGATCCAGAGGATCTGGGAAGGGGTATAGGGAATGGGCAATCCGAAAAGAATCGCCCCGATGATGGAAGCGATGGCTGCAACCCCGGTAGGGATCAGAAAGAAAATGACCTTACGGATGTTGTCGAAAACAATTCTCCCCTCTTCCACGGCATGGAAGATCGTCGCAAAGTTATCGTCCGTAATCACCATATCCGCCGACTCTTTAGCCACATCCGTGCCTTTTCCTCCCATGGCTACACCAATTTGCGCTGCTTTGAGGGCCGGCGCATCGTTCACCCCGTCCCCCGTGACCGCCACCACCTCGCCCTGCTTCTGTAACTGCTGGGTGATCCGCAGTTTGTGGTGGGGGGCCACGCGGGCGTAAATCGATACTTCCCTTACCTTGGCAAACAGCTCCTGGTCGCTCATGGCCTCCACCTCTTTCCCTGTGAGGACGACGGATTCTCCTTCGCCGATTCCGATCATCCGGCCGATCGCCTGAGCCGTGGCGGGATGGTCGCCGGTTATCATTACCACGCGGATCCCTGCCCGTTTGCAGCCGTAAATGGCTTCGATCACTTCCGGTCTCGGGGGATCGATCATTCCTTGAATTCCGGCCAGAATCAAATCTCCCTCTACATCTTCATGACGGAGCTGGCGCAGATTTTGTGGAGCCTCTTTGTAAGCCATGGTTAGGACGCGCATCCCTTCCAAGGCAAACCGATTGGCCGTTGTTAGGATTTCCTGGGTTCGGATTCCATCCGTGGCCGCACAGGTGGTGCAGAGATCCAGAACCTTCTCCAGGGCCCCTTTGACGAGGATGATTTTTTTGCCCCCCTGATCATGGAGGGTCGCCATGTAGCCCCGGTCGGACTCGAAAGGCAGGACCGCGATTTCCGGATAATTTTTCTTTTCTTCTTCGGGATTTAACCCTCCCTTCATGGCCGCAGCAATGAGCGCCCCTTCCGTGGGATCGCCGTTGACTCTCCACTCCCCGTTTTCCGGGGATAAAGTGGATTCGTTACAGAGCAGCCCGATGCGCAGGCACATGAAGAGATGCTTTCGTTCCGCCTCGGCTGGCGGAACCCATTCATGAAGGATTTCTCCCCGAGGATCGTAGCCGCTGCCGGTTAGCTCAAAAACGTGCTCTCCGTCATAGACGACTTTGACAGTCATTTCGTTTTTCGTCAGGGTCCCGGTTTTATCCGTGCAGATGACCGTGGTGCTGCCTAAAGTCTCCACCGCCGCCAGCCTGCGGATGATGGCATGCCTCCGGGCCATCCTTTTGACCCCCACGGCCAGGGCTATGGTTAAAACCACGGGCAGGCCTTCCGGAATCGTGGCCACGGCTGCGGCCACGGTCGTCATAAACATGTCTTTCAAGCTTTCGCCAGTCAGGATGCCGACGAGGAACATAGCCAGACTGGCAAAAAGAACAATGATGCCGATTCTCTGCGAAAACCGTTGCATCTTCTCATGGAGGGGCGCCTCGCCCGCTTCGACTTCCTGCACTCCGCTGGCAATCCGGCCCAGGAGGATCATTGTTCCGGTTGCGGTGACAAGGCCACGACCTCTTCCGTTCACCACGATGGTTCCCATGAACGCCATGTTCCGCTGGTCCCCGGGCATGAGATTTTCCTCCGGAATCAGGTCGGGATGTTTTTCTGCCGGGAGGGATTCGCCGGTGAGCATGGATTCGTCGATTCGGAGTTCCGTGGCGCCCAAGAGGCGCATGTCGGCTGGAACTTTGGATCCCGATGCCAGGAGAACGATGTCTCCGGGAACAAGATCCTCGCTGTTGATTTCCCGCTCCTGGCCGTTGCGGATCACCCTGGCCTTGGAGACCACCATCCGGCGGAGGGCACGCACGCTTTCTTCGGCCTTCACCTCCTGCCCGAAGCCAATGACGGCGTTGAAAACAAGAACCGTCAGGATGACGCCGGAATCGACAATCTGTTTCAAAAACGTGGTAATGACCGCAGCCAGAAGGAGGATGTAAATAAGGGGGCTGGTGAACTGCCGGAAGAAGATTTTCAGGCGGCTGGTTTTTTTCTCTTCGACGAGCTTATTGGGCCCGTATTTCGTGACGCACGTCTGCGCTGCTTCCTCAGTCAATCCCGTGGGCTGGGTTTGCAGGTTCTGAAGCAAATCTTTGATCGGGTACTGATAATATTCCATCGCTTCCTCTCCGACCGGGTGGCGATTGCGTATTCAATTGCCTCATGCCCGCGGGGGTTCCTTCATTTCAGTCCATGAGATTTTTGATCTCCGGTTTCTGACTTTATTTCGGGATCATCAACCGGACAAAGAGCTCCTGCAGCCGATTCAGATGCCCCTTCTCCTCCTCGGCGAGGGTAGCAAACATTCCCTTTGACCGGGGATCCTTCATCCTCTGTTCCATTTTCAAATGGAGGTCATAGGAATGGATCTCCAGGGAGAGTGAATACTCCACAATCTCTTCCGGTTTCTTTCCATTGGCCCATTCCAAGGCTTTTTTGACTTCTACTCCCCCTTCCATATAATCTGCCCCGGCCTGATAGGAAATCGCCGACCCTGGGAATTTCGGGTCCTCTGATTTCCCGGACAGGGCAAGATAACCTTTGAACAGGGTCTCCTTATGCCTTTCTTCAGCCCCGGCCAGATCCTGAAAGATTTTCACCGCCTCAAGATCTTTCAGATTCAAAAGAATATCCCGGTAAAATTTTCCCGTCCCGTTCTCGATCAGCCAGGCGAGAGCTGAAAGCTCCAAGGGCTTACTCTCAGGAGGGAAATAGGCGATTCCCGCATTCGGGGGACCCGCGGCTACCATCCCTTTCCAGGCATGGATGCCTCCTTCCATGCTGTAAACTTCTTTGAATCCCCCACGGGCCAGAATCGATGCAGCCGCCCGGCTGCGAACGCCCGCCGCTCAGTAGGCAATCGTCGGCTTCGTGGGGTCCAATTCCTTCAGGCGGCTCTCGAGCTCGCCTACGGGGATCAGTTTGGCGCCGGGAAGGTGCCCGCCCTCATATTCCTGAGGCGCGCGCACATCCACTAAGTTATACTCCCCCGCTTTCTTCTCATTCAAGAAAGCGCGGATTTCTTCAGCTGGCAAAGTGGATACGGGTTTGAAATAGTCAAGAACTCCCATCTTTACCTCCCATAGAAATTTCAGATCACAGGATGCAGGGTACAGGAAAGGAAATGTAGCACATAGAATAACGCTCAAAAGCTAACGATTTACGTTTCATTTCTTTAGCCGGCTGCTGAAAAACTCCTTTGGGTCGTCACTCCTGCGAAAGCAGGAGTCCAGAACGTATTGAAAAAACTGGGTTCCTGCTTTCGCAGGAACGACGAATCGAGATAGAAAACGACTTTTCCCGCAAACTGTTAGACTCAAAACATGATGATCTCGTAAAAAGTCACTTGAACGATGGTTTCGATTGTAGGGATGTCCTGCGGACGCCCATGTCCGGGCGAGCGCAGCTCGCCCCTACAATACAAGGCGCGCAAAAACTGAGGAGTGAAGCGCAACGCCGCAGATGGACTTTTTACGAAACCATCAAACATGAAACCCGCAATTCGTAACTCTTATTCCTTTTCATCCAGTTCCCCCGACACCTGAAACTTTTTCATAAAGGCCCGATCGATGTAATCTTTCAGCAGGAAGGATAGTCTCCCCTCCCAAACCCGGTTCCCGTACCAGAGGATCCCCCGCCCGTTGCCCATATTCAGGATGGCCAAAAAGTCCTTTTGCGGAGTGAAAGGCTGAAGCGGACCGCCCTCCAACGCCGCCATGAGATTCTGATAGAGGATCGGGTTCTGGCGAACCGCATAGACCCCCACCTTAGGCAGAGGGTTTCCTTCTAAGGTGATGCAATCTCCCCCGCCAAAAATTTCCGGAAAACCCGTGCTTTGCAGAAAAGAATTGACCAAAAGTTCTCCCTTTGTCCCTACCGGAAGATTTGAATCTCTGAAAATAGGTGAGGGCCGAATTCCAACTGCCCAAAAAGCCGCCTCGAACTCCATTTCTCTTCCATCCTGCAAAGAAACACGATCTTTCCGGATTTCCTCTATATGACTTCCCTCGATGACCTCCACCTGCCTGTCCTGGAGAAATTTGAGGGACCGAGTTCTCACCTCTTTCGGAGATTCGGAAAGGAGTATCTTTCCCGCAATCAGCGTTATCTTTCCGCCGCTTCCTTTTTTTTGAATCAATCTGCACAAATTCGCCGTTATTTCAACACCGGCAGGACCTCCGCCAGCGACCAAAAACCGTTTTAGGGACCCCTGGGGAGCGTTGATCACGAAATTCCGCGCATACAGGAGGTTGATAACCGGTTTGACCGGAAAGATATTTTTTCCAGGGGCAGAAACAAATTTTTCGGCTGGGACTTCGCTGCCCGTATTGAAGGAAACGACATCGTAGGAAACTTTTCTTCCCGACTTCAATGATAAAAACCGCTCCCGAGGATTTATACCCGTTACCGAATCGGCAATGAATTCCGCCTCCCGGTCTTCGGTGATTTTTTTGACGTGGAAGCGGACTTCCTGGGGGCGATAGATTCCGGAGAGCATCCCGGGCGCCATGCCGGAATAATACTGGTATGGGGAGGGGCTAATGAGGGTAACTCGATAGCCGCGCCGGATATACTCGTTCAGTCTTACAAGGGCTGTCAGGTGAGCATGTCCGCCCCCGACGAAAACCAGATGTTTGCCCATAATCGGTGCCCTTAGGATAAAAGGAAATATAAAGAACTCGTCATCACAGAATCTTATTTAGCATTTTACCCTACCCTGAAAGGCAAGGGAACCTTCTTTTCACGGAATCATGCGGCTAAAAATTTATTCCCATTCCCTGCGGAATCGCTTATGATTGGGGTGATAGGGATCTTACTGCGTGGAGGTTGAACATGAAATTCGTCCGCTTTCGGTATAGGGATAAAGTGAGCTACGGGATCTGGGAGGGAGATTTCGTTCGGGAGATTTCCGGATCGATCTTCGGAGATTTTCAAATTAGCCGCGAAAAATACCCCCTTCCCGAAGTGCGTCTGCTGACACCTGTCGAGCCTTCCAAGGTCTTGTGCGTTGGTTTGAATTTTCGTGACCACATCGCCGAGCTGGGAGACCCCATTCCCAAATTCCCCAGCCATTTCCTGAAATCGCCAACCTCCATTATCGGCCCTGAGGATCCAGTCATTTACCCGCGAATTGCCCGCCGCGTCGACTATGAGGGCGAATTGGCTGCCATCATAAAAAACACGGCCAAAGATATTTCCGAGGAAGAGGCTCTCAAATATGTGTTAGGTTATACCTGCTTCAACGATGTAACCGAGAGAGAATTGACCCGAGTTCAAGGGCAGTTAATTCGATCCAAAGGCTTCGATACCTTCGGTCCCTTTGGACCCTGCATCGCCACAGATTTAGATCCCACCAAACTGACCGTACAAACCTATTTGAATGGCAAGAAGGTCCAGGAAGGGTACACCGGTAACATGGTGTTTTCGGTTGCCTTCCTCGTCCACTATCTTTCCCAGTGCATGACCCTTTACCCGGGTGATGTAATCAGTGTCGGAACTCCGGGCGGTATCGGACCCATGAAGGTTGGCGATATTGTCGAGGTTAGAATTGACGGAATAGGCACGCTGCGGAATCCAATAAAAGCTTGACCTAAGGGTCTGCGCATGAACAACATGACCAACCAAGCCGCTCGTCCTGAGCTTGTCGAAGGACGAACGGCTCACTCAGGATATGCCTCTCGAAGATTGCCGTTGCCATATGCACTTGTTCAAGTTATTTGTGCGCAGGCCCTAACCTCAACACGGAATATATTCAACTGGTGATTTAATCTTGCGGATTGGAAAGTAAGATGGAAATAGGAAGGTTTATACCTCTCTCTCTCCCCCAAAAAACTGAAAAGAGAGGAAGAGAAGAGATCTGATTGCAGGAGTTGATATCAGATGGTTCAAACCTGCCGTTCTTTTACTCTCATTTACACTTTCACCGTTCTTATTTTTTCCGGTAAACCGCTTCCTCCACCCGCACGAAATTCCTCAGCCGTCCGATTCCCTCGATTTCGCATTCCACCACGTCCCCATCCTTCAAATACTGCTTCGTGCTGAAGGACGTGCCCACAGGTGTTCCGGTGGATACGATGTCTCCGGGTTCCAAGGTGACAAATTGGGAAACCCGAGAGAGGATCTGGGGAATCTTGAAGATCATCTCTTCCCCTTCGCTGTCCTGGCGCAGTTTGCCGTTGACCCAGAGACGCAGGCGAAGCTTGTGGGGATCGGCAATCTCGTCTTTCAAAACCAGACAGGGTCCCAGGGGAGCAAAGGTGTCCTGGCCTTTCATGAAGAACCAGTTGATCAGGCGGTAGCTGTCCTTTTGTCCCGTATACTCCCGGTCGGAGACATCATTTAAAATCGTATATCCGGCCACATGATCCATGGCCACTTCTTCCGGAATGAATCGCCCTTGGCGGCCAATGACCACCGCCAGTTCCACTTCATGATCCAATTTTCGGCAGAAGGGAGGAACTACAATATTTTCTTCCGGGCCGATGATCGAGGTGGTGGGTTTCATAAAAATGAGGGTGTCCGTAGGCAGGGCCGATAATCCCGCCACTTCTTGCACATGGCTCACGTAATTGCGAGCTAAGCAGATAATTTTAGGCGGATTCAACAGGGGCGCAAGCAAGCGAACTTTCTCCGCTTCGAAAAGAATCTTGGCCTCCTTCTTTGAGGATCGGCCTTTGGCGGAGAAGTCTTCTTCCCCCCGAGCCATCCCCTGTTTTGCCCTGCGCACGGCCTTTTCCCTATCCTGTAAAAAATCCACAAGGTTTCCCCAGAATACCTCTGCCTTTGGCGGCTTACCCTTCTCATTCAAAGTCCTGCAGGCGAAGTTGAGATCGATGATCTTGTCTTTCCACAATATTCCCGGGCGGGCTTTTTCCCTTCCCGGCTTGAACATGACTAATTTCAAGGCGTCCTCCTTATACGTTTTTCCAGAAGGGCTTCTGGGCTTCCTTCACCTTCTTGAGAACCGGGCCTATCATCTGTTTGTCGGCCATCTTGCGCAAGCTCTCATCTCGACCATTCGCCAGCACTTCGCCCCGCTGAGTTTTTAAAACCTCTCGCGCGGAATCGCGGAGGCCGTCCAAGTGATACCCGCCTTCAAGGAGGAAGACAACCTTCCCCTGACAGGTTTCAGCCGCAAATTCCAGAATGACCTTGGCCAAGTTGGCGAAACCGGCCGGTGTCACCTGCATGCCCCCGAGGGGATCCTCGTAGTAGATATCAAAGCCGGCGGAGACAAAAACCAGATCCGGTTTGTACTCAATGGCTATCGGTTCCAGGATCTCCTCGAAAATCTGCATGTACTCCGCATCCCCCGGGCCCGGCGCTAAGGGAACGTTCACCGTAAATCCTTTTCCATCCCCATTTCCGACTTCGTTCACGTAGCCGGTTCCGGGGTAGTAGGGAAATTGGTGGGTTGAGAAATACAACACGTCCGCCCGTTCGTAAAAGGAATGCTGGGTCCCATTGCCGTGGTGCAGGTCCCAGTCAATAATCAAAGCCCTTTGGATCCTATATTTCTTGATCGCATAAGCTGCGGCCACAGCCACATTGTTGAAAAGGCAAAAACCCATGGCTCGGTTGGCCTCCGCATGGTGCCCCGGCGGACGGATAAAGGCAAAGGCGTTATTCACCTCGCCCCCCAGGACTTGATCGACCGCCGCTAATACCCCGCCTGCCGCCAATTTCGCCGTTTCATAAGACTTGGGACACGCATATGTGTCCGGATCGAGCATGGCGTAGTCTCGGCTCGCCGTGGACGCCACCAATTGGATGTATCGGGGACCGTGGATGAATTCCAGCTCCTCCTGAGTGGCCATGCGGGGCTGGATCTCAACGAATTTTCCCCTCATTTCGGATTCCTGCAGCATTTTATGAATTACTTCCAGGCGCTGATGGGACTCAGGATGATAGGTATTAGCCTGGTGATCCATATATCGGTTGTCTCTGACAATTCCGGTTCGTGGCATCGAAAACTCCTTGTCGATGACCCAAAAAGCGACAGGGTGTGTGGGTGTGAGAAAGCCGTTCTAAATTCTGGATCCGGTTTCCTGAATCCTGGTTTCTACATTTCCAGTTTCTTCCCGGTCAGCCGCTCGTATACCTCGATGTATTTCTCCGAAGTCCTGCGGATGACTTCCTCAGGAAGGTTGGGGGCCGGTGGTTTCTGATCCCAGCGAAGGGAGAGGAGATAGTCTCTGACAAACTGCTTGTCATAGCTCTTCTGCGGCCCTCCTGGAGCATATCCATCCTTTGGCCAAAATCGCGACGAATCGGGCGTCATGGCTTCATCGATCCAAATCAGCCGCCCGGCCTCATCCAAGCCGAATTCAAATTTCGTGTCGGCAATGAGGATCCCGCGGGCTTCGGCCAAGGTCGAAGCTTCTTTATAGATGCGGATGCTCACGGAGCGCACCTGTTCAGCCAGCTCTTTTCCCAAAATTTTGACCGCCACAGCGAAATCGATGTTTTCGTCGTGAATCCCGATCTCGGCCTTGGTGGAGGGGGTGAAGATCGGTTCGGGAAGTTTGGCCGATTCCTTCATTCCCGCCGGCAGCGGAATCCCGCAGATCGAATTTTGGGCCTGGTATTCCTTCCATCCCGATCCGGAAATGTACCCCCGGATGATACACTCTACAAGAAGAGGCTTGGCTTTTTTCACGATCATGCCCCGCCCGCCCAACAGGGAAGCGGCTTCCCTCAATATTCCCGGATATCCAGCCAACTGGGTCGTCACCATATGGTGAGGGACAATTCTCTCCAGGGTCTTGAACCAGAAGGCTGAAATCTGGTTCAGCACCCTGCCTTTGTGGGGAATGCCGTTGGGCAGGACCACGTCGAAAGCCGAAATCCGGTCTGTGGCTACGATCAAGAGGTGGTTTCCCAGATCGTATATATCCCGGACCTTCCCACGATTCAGAAGGGGCATCCCCTGGACATCTGTTGTCAAAAGAATTTTCTGTTCCATGCGTATCTCCCGGAAAAAATTTATATCTCGTTTTTAAGGCAATTCTCTCTTTCTGTCAAGTGCGGATATTGCTTATACCGTTTTTTTCTTTCTCTTGAGCTTCTCGCAAAAGTCACTTGCTCAGTCATTCCGGCGAAAGCCGGAATCCAGAATTGCTCGAAAATACTGGATTCCGGGTCGCGCTTCGCTTGCCCGGAATGACGACTTCCTCTTGCTTTCAATAGTTTTGCAAGAGGCTCTCTTGCATAAAATTTCCGCTTTGGGGCCGTAGATCTCCAAGGGGAATTTGCCGAAACGTTTCAAAAACCTGAGTGATTATGAAAGATTTAATCCTTGACACTCCGGAGAAAAGTTTCTATTCTGGAAAGTAAGGAAACAAGTGCCATGTTCGGTATCGGATTGCCTGAACTCATTATTATTCTGATTGTGGCCCTCATTGTCTTCGGCCCCAAGAAGCTTCCCGATTTGGCCCGTTCTTTGGGCAAAGGAATGGCCGAATTCAAGAAAGCCACGGATGACTTTAAATCCACGATTGACCAGGATGTGAAAATCGACCTGGACAAGCTGGATAAAGAAGACCCGTTTCAACCGGAAAAACATCCCCCCTACGAAATTCCGACATCTACCGAGGGCGCTCCGCCGGAAGGTCAGGTAAGCTCCGAGTCATTGAATGCGGAAACCTCTTCCTCAGCTTCCGATTTAGAAAAAAGCAAAACAGAAGGAATCGAATCTCCCGTGACGACTCTCACGGCCTCGGCATCGGAACAGCCAGCCCTCCCCCTAGAGGGAGACAATCCTCCTCCCCAGAAGAAGGAACCTGTCTGAGATGGCTGACAAGAAGCTCCCCCTTTCCGCTCATCTCGAGGAGCTCCGTAAAAGATTAATTTATTCTTTTGTCTCCATCGGCGCCGCCTTCGGCCTTTCCTATGCTTTCATCCAGCAGATCGTCGCCTTCCTGATGGCCCCCCTGGTCAAAAACCTCCCCCCGGGAAGTTCCCTGATCTTTACCGCCGTTCCCGAAGCGTTCTTCACGTACCTTAAGGCCGCTCTCCTGTCGGGAGTCTTCTTTTCCGCTCCGTTCATTCTGTACCAATTGTGGGCTTTTGTCTCCCCCGGGCTTTATACGCGGGAAAAAAAATATGCCCTGCCCTATCTCTTGGTATCCTCGGCTTTTTTCCTCCTCGGAGCGGCTTTTTGCTATTTCGTTTTCTTCCCGGTCATCTTCCGATTTTTTCTGAGCTTTGCCACCGATACCATTCGCCCCTTGCCGGCCATTAAAGAATACTTATCGTTTACCATTAAGCTCCTTTTGGCTTTCGGCCTCCTCTTTCAATGGCCTCCCCTGATCCTCTTCCTGGCCCGCATGGGGGTCGTCTACCCGGAGACTCTGGCTAAAAACCGGAAGTACGCCATCCTCGTGATCTTCGTCATTGCGGCCCTCGTAACGCCTCCCGATCTGGTCTCCCAGATCCTTCTCGCGGGTCCGCTGATGGCGATGTACGAAGCATCCATCTGGATGGCTAAAATTTTCAAGAAAAAAGAAAAGCCGGAAGGGGAGGAA
>Ga0209048_10004614_pt1 | contig 13167 bp, 9 predicted proteins | sample FrelakmetCRP12CR_FD_187146 | JGI IMG/M metagenome (GOLD analysis project Ga0209048, IMG submission 187146) | Freshwater lake sediment microbial communities from the University of Notre Dame, USA, for methane emissions studies - CRP12 CR (SPAdes)... | ecosystem: Environmental > Aquatic >... | reverse complement strand
ACCAGGTCGATGTCGCCGCGCTCGATCCAGTCGAGCACGTGAGGGGACCCCTCGCCGATCTTGTTCAGCCGCTCGACCGGGACGCCCATTCGCGAGATCGCCTCCGCCGTGCCCCGCGTGGCGACTATCCGAAAGCCGTTGTCGTGCAGCGTCTGGGCGACGCCGAACGCCCCCGCCTTGTCGGAGTCGGTTACCGTTATGAACGCGGTTCCGGAGCTCGGCAGGGGCACCCCCGCCGCCGCCTGGGCCTTGGCGAAGGCGGTGGGGAAGTCGCGCGCTATACCCATCACCTCGCCCGTCGATCGCATCTCCGGGCCGAGGACGGCGTCCGAGCCCTCGAACCGGTCGAAGGGCAGCACGGCCTCCTTCACCGAGACGTGCTCGCCGAACCCCAGGCCCTCTCCGCGCCCCCGCGGCAGGTGCATGTCGGCGATCCGCTCGCCGAGCATGATCCGGCAGGCGAGCTTCGCCAGCGGCACGCCGACCGCCTTTGAGACGAAGGGGACCGTCCGCGACGCCCGCGGGTTGGCCTCGAGCACGTAGAGCTCTCCGGCGTGCACGGCGTATTGGACGTTCAGGAGCCCCACGACGCCGACCGCCAGGGCGATCTCGCGCGTGGCGGCGCGGATCTGCTCGAGCATCTCCTCGCCGAGCGAGTGGGGCGGCAGCACGCATGCGCTGTCGCCGGAGTGCACGCCGGCCTCCTCGACGTGCTGCATGATCCCGCCGATCCACACCTTCCGTCCGTCGCACAGCGCGTCCACGTCCACCTCGGTGGCGTTCTCGAGGAAGCGGTCGAGGAAGATCTCGCCGTCCGGGGCGGCCTCGCGGCGCAGGTAGTCGGCCAGGCCGTCGCGCGAGTACACGATCTCCATCGCCCGCCCGCCCAGCACGTAGGAGGGCCGCACGAGCAGCGGGTAGCCGACGTCCGCGCTCTTGTGCATCGCCTCGCCGACCGTGCAGGCGGTGGCGTAGGGGGGCGCCTGGTAGCCCAGGCGCGCCAACAGCGCGCCGAACCGCCCGCGATCCTCCGCCAGGTCGATCGCCTCGACGCTCGTGCCGAGCAGGGGCACGCCCGCGTCCTGCAGCCCCTTGGCGAGCTTCAGGGGCGTCTGCCCGCCGAACTGAACGATCACTCCCCCGAGCGGCGCGCCCTGCCCGCCCTCCATCTCGACGACGGCGAGCACGTCCTCGAGGGTCAGGGGCTCGAAGTAGAGCCGGTCGGAGGTGTCGTAGTCGGTGGAGACCGTCTCCGGGTTGCAGTTCACGAGCACGGCGTCGCGGCCGGCCTCGCGGACCGTCATGGCCGCGTGGACGCAGCAGTAGTCGAACTCGATCCCCTGCCCGATCCGGTTCGGCCCCGACCCGAGGATCACCACGGACTCGCGCTCGCCCCGTCGCACCTCGTGGCTCGCGCGGCGCTCCCAGCCGGAGTAGTAGTAGGGAGTGCGGGCGGGGAACTCCGCCGCGCAGGTGTCGACGGCCCTGAACGAGCGCTCGCCCTGAAACGGCGACGCCGGGTCGAGAGCCAGCGCCTGCAGCTCGCGCAGGAACCAAGGGTCGATCCTCGTGCGCTGCCCGATCGCCTCCACGCCCACGCCGCGGGACAGCAGCTCGAGGATCGCCTCGTAGCGATCGGGAGCCGGCGTGGAGAGGCTCTCGAGCAGCTCCTTCTCGGTGGCCTGGCTCAGGAGCGGCGGCTTGTCGAGCTCGCGCGAGCGGAGCGCCTTGGCGAACGCCTGGGAGAACGTGCGCCCGATCGCCATCGCCTCGCCGACCGACTTCATATGGGTCGAGAGCGTGGGATCGACGCCCGGGAACTTCTCGAACGCGAACCGCGGCCACTTCACGACCACGTAGTCGATCGTCGGCTCGAAGCAGGCCGGCGTCACGCCGGTGATGTCGTTGTCTATCTCGTCGAGCCGATAGCCGACGGCGAGCCGCGCGGCGATCTTCGCGATGGGAAAGCCCGTCGCCTTCGAGGCGAGCGCCGAGGAGCGCGAGACGCGCGGGTTCATCTCGATCACGAGGATCTCCTCGGTGTCGGGATTCACGGCGAACTGGACGTTCGACCCGCCCGTCTCGACCCCGACGGCGCGGATCACGGCGATCGCCTGATCGCGCAGGCGCTGGTAGAGCGCGTCGGTGAGGGTCTGCTGGGGTGCCACGGTCACGGAGTCGCCGGTGTGCACGCCCATCGGGTCGACGTTCTCGATCGAGCACACGATCACGACGTTGTCCGCGCTGTCGCGCATCACCTCCAGCTCGAACTCACCCCAACCGATGACCGACTCGTCGAGTAGCACCTGGCCGATCGGCGAGACCTCGATCCCGTGCGCGGCGAGCGAGCGAAGCTCCTGCGGGGCGTGGGCTATCCCGCCGCCGCGCCCGCCGAGCGTGAAGGCCGGCCGCACGATGCACGGCAGCCCCAACCCTTCCCCCTCCGACCCCGTGCCCTCCAGCGCGTCCATCGCCTGGGCGACCGTCGTCGCGATCACGCTTCGGGGCATCTTCAGCCGCGCGCCGGCCATCGCCGCGCTGAACAGCTCGCGGTCCTCGGCGCAGGCGATCGCCTGGTAGTTCGCGCCGATCAGCTCGACCCCGAAGCGCTCGAGGGTGCCGTCGTCGTGCAGCGCCTTCGAAAGGTTCAGGGCCGTCTGGCCGCCGAGCGTTCCGAGCAGCGCGTCCGGGCGCTCGCGCTCGATCACCTGCGCCACGGGCCCCGCCAGTAGGGGCTCGATGTACGTCGCGTCGGCGAACTCCGGGTCGGTCATGATCGTGGCGGGGTTCGAGTTCACGAGCACGACCTCATAGCCCTCCTCGCGCAGCACCTTGCACGCCTGCACCCCGGAGTAGTCGAACTCGGCGGCCTGCCCGATCACGATCGGGCCCGAGCCGAGGATCAGGATCTTGTGGATGTCGCTACGCCGCGGCAATACGGTCCAGAAAACGGTCGAACAGGTAGAGGCTGTCGTGCGGCCCGGGGCCGGCCTCGGGGTGGTACTGCACCGTGCCCCCCGGCACCTCAAGCAGCTCCAGGCCCTCGACGGTGCGGTCGTAGAGGTTCACGTGCGACAGGGCGGCCTCGCCGAAGTCGGTCTGCCAGCACACCGGCTCGTCGGTGTCGATCGTGCGCGCGCCCCCGGGCCCGACCGCCGCGAAGCCGTGGTTCTGGGATGTGATCTCCACGCGCCCGGTCTGCAGGTCCTTCACCGGGTGGTTCGCCCCGCGGTGGCCAAAGGGGAGCTTGAACGTCTCGAGGCCCACAGCCCGGCAGAGCAGCTGGTGGCCGAGGCAGATGCCCCAAACCGGCTTCTTGCCGACGAGCTCGCGGACGGTCTGCACGATGTAGGAGAGCGCCGCAGGATCTCCCGGGCCGTTGGCCAGGAAGATCGCATCCGGATCCTCCGCCAGCAGCTGCTCGGCGGTGCTGGCACACGGGTGCAGCGACACCCGCGCCCCACGCTCCGCGAGGTTGCGCACCATCGAGGACTTCACCCCGGTGTCGATCACGGCGATCCGCGGCCCCGTTCCGCTTCCGTGACGCGTGAGGACCCGCGGGCTGACGACGGCCGCGAGGTCCTGCCCGGCCATGGGGGGCTCGGCCTCGATCAGCTCGAGCGCGCGCCGCGGCGGAACCGCCTCTGCGAACACCCCCCCGCCCATCGCCCCGGCGTCGCGGATGTGCCTGACGAGCGCGCGGGTGTCAACGCCGCTGATCGCCGGGACCCCGCAGCTTCTCAGCCAGTCGAGCCAGCCCAGCTCGGCGCTTGGCGCATCCTCGCGGTTGCACGCCTCGCGCATGATCGCGGCTCGCGCCCAGGGCCGCTCGGACTCCATCGCCTGGGCGCTCACCCCGTAGTTCCCGATGTGCGGGTAGGTGAACGCGATCAGCTGCCCGGCGAACGACGGGTCGGTCATCGACTCCTGATAGCCGGACATGCCGGTCGTGAACACGACCTCCCCGACGGCGTGTCCCTCGGCCCCGCAGACCTCGCCGTCGAAGCGCGTCCCGTCCGCCAGCATCACGTAGCCCGTGGCGCGGGTCATCTCAGATGATCAGCTTCTGGACTGCCTTGAACTCCGGCGTGCCCGCCCGCTCGAGCAACTCGAAGAGCGCCGCCTCGACCGTGCTCACGACGGCCCCGGCGCGCTCCAATCGCTCGAGCGCGCGTTCGTAGTCGAGCGGATGGCGCGAGCCGACGGCATCGGCGGGCACGTGGACAGCGACCCCGCGGTCGAGCAGATCGTGCACGGTCTGGCTGACGCACACGTGAGCCTCGATCCCGCACACGATCGCCTGGTCGCGCCCGCCGAGGTCGAAACCCTCCGCGCGGGCGGCCGAGAACACCGTCTTCTCGATCGTGCGCTCATCCTCGAGCCCGACCTCGGGAGCGGTGTGGCCGAGGCCCTTCGGGTACTGCTCGCTGACGATCGCGGGCAGGCCGAGGACGCGGGCGCCCTGCACGAGCTTGGCGCAGGACTCCGCCACGCCTGCGAAGGACTCATAGCGGCGGAACCCCTCCTGGACGTCCACGACGACCAGCGCGGATCGATCGCGCACGAGCAGGCTCATCTGAGCGCCACCGCCGCGAGGGCGCGCTCGCGGAAGACGATCGCGCCGGCGGCGACGGTCAAGAGCACCCGGCCCTGAAACCGCCGCCCGGCAAAGCACGAGTTCTCCGAGCGGCTCACCCAGCCGCTCTCCCCCGCGACCCACTCGGCGTCGAGGTCGACGAGGGTCAGGTTCGCCGGCTCGCCCGTCGCGATCAGCGAGGCCGGCAACTCGAACAGGCCCGCCCCCGCCGTCATCCGCTCGACCAGGAGCCCCAGGTCGAGCACGCCCGTGAGCACCAGCCCGGTGTGGAGCGCGGCGAAGGCCGTCTCGAGCCCCGTGGTTCCCATGGGGGCCTGCTCGAAGGGCACCTCCTTCTCATCGCGCGCGTGGGGCGCGTGGTCGCTGGCCACGCAGTCGATCGTGCCCGAGCGCAGCCCGGCGATCAGTGCCTCGCGGTCCGAGGCGCCGGCCAGCGGCGGGAACATCTTCATGCGCGTGTCCATCCCCCGGACATCCTCCTCGGTGAGCAGCAGGTGGTGCGGGGTGACCTCAGAGCTCACCCTCCATCCGCGCGCCTTGGCGGCCGCCACGGCGTCCACCGACGCAGCGCAGCTCAGGTGCTGGAAGTGCACGCGTGCGTCCTCATAGCCGGCGATGGCCGCGTCGCGGGCGACCATCGTCGACTCGCTGATCGTCGGGATCCCGCCGAGACCCAGTTCGGCGCTGATCGCCCCCTCGTGCATGCTTCCCCCCCGCGACAGCGTCGAGTCCTCCTCGTGCAGCGCCACCACGCCGCCGCACAGCCGCTGATACTGCAGCGCCTTGCGCAGCATCCCCGCGCTCTGAACCGCCCGCCCGTCGTCGGTGAAGCCGAGCGCGCCCTGCTCGGTCAGCTCGGCCATCTCGGTCAGCTGCTCGCCCTGCAGGCCTCGTGTGATCGCCGCGAGAAAGCCGACCGGAACGCGCGCTTCGCGCGCCGCGGCGTCGCGCAGCGAGCGCAGCAGCGGAGCCGAGTCGAGCACGGGATCTGTGTTGGGCATCGCGATCACCCCGGCGAACCCCCCGGCGGCGGCCGCTCGCGTGCCGCTCTGGAGATCCTCCTTGTGCTCCTGCCCGGGCGTGCGCAGGTGAACGTGCGGATCGAAGAACGCCGGCAGGAGCATGAGGCGACCGCGACCGTCGAGCAGCTCCTCGCCGGCGCCGGCCTCGAGCGTGCCGGGCGCCCCGAGCCCGGCGATCCGCCCGCCGCCGAGGCGCACGTCGTGGCGCGCGTCGATCCCGCACCGGGGGTCGAGCACGTGGAAGTCGCGCAGCAGCACGTCCGCCGGCGCCCGGCGCTCGTGCAGGAGCGGCCCGGCGGCCATCACGCCGGCCGACCGCCGCCGACCGTGGCTGCGCCCGCGGTCTCCGCTTGGCGGGGGGCGACCGAGGGGGCGCGAGTGCCGGCGAGCAGCTCGTAGAGGACGGCCATCCGCACGACCACCCCGGCCTCCACCTGCGCGGTGATCACCGCCTGCGGGGAGTCGACCACCTCGCCGGACAGCTCGACGCCGCGGTTCACAGGCCCGGGGTGCATGAGCACCTGGCGCGGCGCGAGGCGCTGCCCGTTTATCTGGTACCACGAGGCGTACTCGCGCAGCGACGGCACCCACGTCTCGCTCATCCGCTCGCGCTGCATGCGAAGCGCGTAGACGACGTCGGCGGACTCGAGCTCCTGCAGCGTGAAGCGCACCTCGCAGCCGAGCGCCTCTATCCCGCGCGGGATCAGCGTCGGCGGCCCGGCCACCGTAACCTTCGCGCCCATCCTCTGGAACGCGATGATGTTCGAGCGGGCGACCCGTGAATGGGCCACGTCGCCGACGATCCAGATCGACGCGCCGTCGATCCCGCCGAGGCGGCTGCGCAACGTGTAGACGTCGAGCAGCGCCTGGGTGGGGTGCTCGTGCTTGCCGTCGCCTGCGTTGACGACCGCGGCGGCGCACCATCGCGAGACCAGCTCGGCCGAGCCGGCCCACGGCGTGCGCAGCACGATGGCATCGGGCTTGTGGGCGCTCAGCGTCAGAACGGTGTCCTTCAGGGACTCGCCCTTCTCGATGCTCGATCCGCTCGCTGCGAAGTTCACCACGTCGGCGGACAGGCGCTTGGCGGCCAGCTCGAACGAGCTCCGGGTGCGCGTTGACGCCTCGTAGAAGAGGTTCAGCACCATCCGGCCCCTGAGTGCCGGGACCTTCTTGATCTCGCGGTCGGACACCTCGGCGAAGCTGGCCGCCCGGGCCACGATGCGCTCGATCGCTACGCGGTCGAGTTCCTCGATCGAGAGCAGATGGTTCATGCCGCCTCCACCGCGGCGACTGTGCCGATCGCCACCTCATCGATCCCGTCGATCTCGGAGACCCGCACGTACACGTGCTCGGCCCGCGAGGTGGGCAGGTTCTTGCCGACATAGTCGGGGCGGATCGGCAGCTCGCGATGGCCGCGGTCGGCAAGCACGGCGAGCTGCACCCGCTCGGGGCGCCCATAGTCGAACAGCGCCTCGATCGCCGCGCGCACGGTGCGGCCGGTGAACAGGACGTCATCCACGATCACCACGGTGCGCCCGGTGACGTCGAAGTCGATGTGCGAGGCGTGCACCACCGGAGCGTCGGGGCGGCTCGAGACGTCATCGCGGTAGAAGCCGATGTCCAGGTCCCCGAGCGGTACCTCGGTGGCGAGCAGCTCTTCGAGCAGGTCCCTCAGCCGGCGGGCGAGAAACGCTCCACGGCGGTGGATGCCCACCAGGGCTAGGTCTTGAGGCTGAGGATTGCGCTCGGCGATCTCGTGGGCGATGCGGGTCAGCGCCCGCCGCACGTCGTCCTCGCGCAGGACGACCTTCTCAGAAGCTTTGTCCATCGTCACCTTCCTGGCCTCACAGGACCGGGTTAAAGGAACCGCAGGGAATGTATCAGGGCGAGGTGACCGCCTCGGTGTCCGCGGAGGCGGCGGGCGCGGGCTCCTCCGCGGACGCCGCGCCCGGCCTGCGGCCCGCCCTTTGCAGCAGCTTCGCACGACCGCGCTCGGGGAAGGGCACCTCGATCGTGTCGAAATCGCGCGGCGCCTCGGTGGCGGCGAACACCGCGCGTGCCTCGTCGCGAAGCTCGCCGCCGGCGTAGCGGCTCGAGATGTGCGTGAGCGCGAGCAGCCGCACCTCGGCGTCACGCGCCAGCTCGGCCGCCTGGCGAGCGGTGCTGTGCGAGGTCTCGCGCGCCCGGCCGGACTCCTCCTCGGCGAACGTCGCCTCGTGCACGAGGAGGTCCGCCTGGTGCGCGGCGATCGCCAGCGCCTGACACGGCGCGGTGTCACCGGACAGAACCACCTTGCGGCCCTCCCTGGCCGGTCCCATCACCTGCTCGGGCGCCACTCCGCCGACCGTCTCCCCGCGCTGCAGGCGGCCGAAGTCCCTCCCCGGGGTCACCCCCAGCTCGGCGGCCACCGCCGGATCGAATTCCCCCGGGCGCTGCTCCTCGACGAGCGCGTAGCCGAAGCACGGGCGGTCCCCGTGGGCCACCGGGATCGCCGCGATCAGGTAGCCGTCGCGCTCGACCGCCTGCGCGGGCGCGAGCTCGAGGACGCTCAGCTCGAACGGCAGCCGCCCGTAGACGATCCGCATCGCGCCCATCAGCTCCGAGAGCCCGCGCGGTCCGTAGATGACGAGCGGTTCCTCGCGGTCGCGCAGGGCGAAGGACTTCAGCATGCCCGGCAGCCCTAACCAGTGGTCGGCGTGAAGGTGCGTGATGAACACGCTGTCGAAGTCGCCGAACATGCCGAAGCGCATCAGCTGGCGCTGGGTGCCTTCTCCGCAATCGAACAGCAGGCGGTCGCCGCCGCGACGGATGAGCACCGCGGGCAGGCCGCGACGCGCGCTCGGCACCGAGCCCCCCGTCCCCACGAAGAACAGCGACAGATCCATGCCGGCAACGGTAGCGGCGGGCGCCGTCCGCGGCCGTCCGGCGCTCCAGAGGCATCGCCGCCGCGGTGAGGCTAGTCTGCGCGGCGACGCCGCATGACCGAGCGCTATCAACGGCCGGGCTGGTTCACCAAGCACGTCTTCAATCCGGCAGTGGCCGTGCTCACGCGCCTGGGCATCAGCATGGCGGGCTCTCGCGTGCTGGAGGTGACCGGGCGCAAGAGCGGCGAGCCGCGCCGCACCCCCGTCAACCTGCTCAGCTTCGACGGGGCCCGCTACCTCGTGGCGCCGCGCGGGAACACGCAGTGGGTCAAGAACCTGCGCGCAGCGCCGCAGGGCCGCCTGCTCGTCGGCCGGCGCGCCGAGGTCTTCACGGCCGTCGAGGTCGCAGACGACGAGAAGCCTCCGCTGCTCCGCGCGTATCTGGAGCGCTGGAAGTGGGAGGTCGGAGTGTTCTTCGGCGGGGTCGGGCCCGACGCCAGCGACGAGGAGCTCGCGCGCATCGCGCCGGACCATCCCGCCTTCCGCCTGAACGAGCCCGCGCGGCAGCCGACGCCGGGCCGCTGAGACCACGCGGCCCGGCGCTGTGAGGGGCGTCCCGGCCGTGCCTACGCCTTCGCCGCGGCCATCGTGTCCGTCGCGGGCGCGAGCGGCTCGGAGCCCCGGATCAGGTCGGCGGCGCGCTCGGCGATCGCGATCGTCGGCGCGTTCGTGTTGCCGCGCGGGACGGTCGGCATGACCGAGGCGTCGACCACCCGCAGTCCCTCCACGCCGCGCACGCGCAGCGCGGTGTCGAGCACGGAGGTGTCGTCGGAGCCCATGCGGCAGGTGCCGACCGGGTGGTAGAGCGTCTGCGTGGTGCTGCGGACGTGCTCCTCTATGTCGGAGTCCGCATCTGAGGCGGGTACGAACAGCGGGCCGCTGATGCACTCCGCGAGCGGGCTGCGCCGCGCAATCTCCATGACGGCACGGGCTCCGTCGATCGCCGTTCGCAGATCGTCCGGATCGCCGTAGTAGTTGTGCACGATGATCGGCTTGGCCGTCGGGTCCGGAGAGCCGACGGCCACATAGCCGCGACTGCGCGGCTTCAGCACGCAGGCTCCACACGCCAGCCCATGCGCGTCGCCGGGGACGAGCCCCTCCGCCGCGAACATGGCCGCCGCGAAGTGCAGCTGGATGTCGGGCGCCTCGAGGCCCTCGCGGGTGCGCAGGAAGCCCCCGACCTCGGCGACGTTCGAGGTCAGCGGACCCTCGCCCTGCTGGAAGCGCGCGAGGTTCTCGTCGTTCAGCGCCCCGAACAGGCTGTCGTCTCGGTCGGTGAGCCAGACGCATCCGGCCTGCGGGTGGTCCTGCAGGTTGGCGCCGATCTCCGGGCACTCGGCCACGAGCGGGATCTGCAGCAGCTCGAGCTCCTCCGGCCGCCCGATTCCCGAGAGCATCAGGAGCTTCGGCGAGTCGTACGCGCCGCAGGACACGATCACCTCGCGCTCGGCGCGCACCTCGAACTGCCCGCCGCCGCCGTCGAGGCCGACGGCCCCGCACGCGCGGCTGCCGTCGAACAGGAGCTTGAGCGCGTGGCAGCGCGTGCGCACCTCGAGGTTCGGGCGATCCATCACCGGGTGCAGATAGCAGACGGCGGTGCTCGCGCGGGCGCCGTTGCGGTGGGTCACCTGATACCAGCCGACGCCGTCCTGGGATGGGCCGTTGAAATCGTCGTTGGCCGCCAGCCCGTATGCCTGGGCGGCCTCGAGGAACATCGGGGCCATGGGCGTGCGCGCACGGCCCTCGGCGACCGACAGGGGCCCGCCGGCGCCGTGCAGCTCATCAGCACCGCGCTCGTTGTCCTCGGCGCGCTTGAAGTAGGGAAGCAGTTCGTCGAACCCCCATCCGGGACAGCCGAACTCGTCGCGCCATTCGTCGTAGTCGCTGCGATTGCCGCGGATGTAGATCATCGCGTTGAGCGACGAGGATCCGCCGAGCATCTTGCCGCGCGGCAGGTAGATGCGCCGGTTGTGCAGCTGGGGCTCCCAGACCGTCGCGTGGTCCCAGTCCTGTTCGGTGCGGAACAGCGCGCTGAACGCGGCCGGGATGTGGATCAGGTCGTTCGTGTCGGGCGGACCAGCCTCGAGCAGCAGCACTCGCGCGTCTGGATCCTCCGACAGCCGCGCCGCGAGCACGCAGCCCGCCGACCCCGCACCAACGATCACGTAGTCATACATGTCCCGCTCCTCTCGACTCGCCCCTTTGTGGGCTCATCTTCTCACCTCGCGGCGCGAAAATACAGCGGCGCGCGCGCGGCCGGCCGAGGCGGTCGGCCTACGCGCGTATCGCGGAGCTCAAGATGTCGCTCGGGGCTTCACCGGGCACGCCTTCGGAGATGTCCGCGCGCCCGGCGCCGGCGGCGATCACGGCGGTCAGCGCCCGCACGACCTCCGGGTCGAACTGGCTGCCCGCGCAACGGGCCAGCTCGGCGAGCGCCTCCTGCGTGGACCTTGCCACCGAGTAGGGGCGGGCCGAGACGATCGCATCGTATGCGTCGCAGGCGCAGACGATCCGCGACCCGACCGGTATCTCGCGTCCGGCGAGGCAGTCCGGATACCCGGCTCCGTCCCAGCGCTCGTGGCTCGAGCGCACCAGCCTAGCCACGGGAACGAGGGCGGGGGCAGCTGAGAGGATGCGCTCGCCGAGGATCGTGTGGCTGCGCATGAACGCCCACTCCTCCTCGTCGAGCGGCCCGGGCTTGTTGAGGATCGTTTCCGGGATGGCCATCTTGCCGATGTCGTGCATCTCCGCGGCCCGAACGAGCACGTCGAGGTCTTCGGGGTCCAGGTTCATGCGCCGGCCTACCGCCAGAGCGAGCGCCGCGACGCTGTCCAGATGATCGAGCATCGTCGGCTCGCGCTCCCCGAGGACCTGCAGCAGCACTCCCCGCAGCTGACGCTTCACGCCGACCGGCCGGCTTTCCTTGTTCCCGTAGAGGCGGCGGTCGACGAGCTGCAGCGCGCTCGAGGGGATGTTCGCCTCCGAGGGCATCAGAACCGCGCCGTGGGCGGCATCGATCTCGAAGCCCGGGCCCGCCTCCCTGAGAGCTGCCGCGGTCGCCGCCGCCAGCTTCCCCGCCGAGCCGGCTCCCGGCGCGAGCAGGGCGCAGAACTCATCGCCGCCCATGCGGTACGCCTTGCCGTATGGAGCGACCGTGGCCGTGAGGTTCTGACCCAGCCGTGTCAGGAGACTGTCGCCGGCTGGATGTCCGAAGTTGTCGTTGTAGGCCTTGAAGCCGTTGAGGTCGTACATCACGAGAAGCCGCGGATCGGCCTCGCTGGCGATCTCGATCGCCTCGTCGAGGTCCTCGACCAGCATCCGGCGATTCCCGAGGCCGGTCAGCCCGTCGGTGACGGCCTGCAGACGGCTCTCCTGCTGACTGCGCATGCTGCGCCGGAAGGACATCACGACGCGGAACACCACGACTAGCAGCGTCGCCACCGCCAGGTAGCGGGCGGGATCGTTGACGCGGACCTGCCCGTGATCGACGAACAGCACGCCGACCGCCGCGAACGCTCCGATGCAGGGGACCGCCATGTTGCGCCAGCTCTGCATGAGCGCCCGGGGTGCGGGCGCTGCGGGCGCCCACAGCGCGCCCACGAGCAGCAACGAGGACAGCGGCCAGAGCGGTTCGAGCCATGTCCCCTCCTGAAAGGTGTTGTTGGCCACCTGGAAGAGGTAGATCGTGTCGGCGGTCACGTTCACGATCAGGCTGAACGCGATCAGGCCCCACATGAAGCCGGGGCGCCACCCCGACAGGCCGATCGCCGTGATGACGATCAGGAACAACAGCAGGTCGCCCACGGGATAGGCGAGATTCGTCGCCACCGCGGCAAGGCTGCCACCGGTGGCGGCCATGATGGGGTCGAGCACCAGCCCGGCCGCGACCGCGCTCAAGCCGAGCCCCGCGATCAATCCATCGAGCCAATGGCTTGCGTCCACGCCCCGGAAGCGCGCCCGGATGAGCAGGCCGAGGCCTACGAAAAGCAGCGGGAAGTAGGCCAGGTAAAGCGCGTCGTCGAACGATGGGAACGGCGGGTTCGCCAGGCCGGCGAAGAAGAGCGTGTAGTACAGATCCCCGAGCGCCCACGTCCACAGGCCCAAGCCGATCAGCCGCATGGCTGCGCGATCTCCTCGCGCCGACTGCGCGCGCATGATCAGCGCGAGCGCGGACGCTAGCATCACCGCGTTGTAGAGGTCCTTGTTGAAGAACCCGTCGGTGCCCGGTCCGCCGAGAGCGAAGGCGATATGGGCCAGGTATGCCGCAAAGGCGGCGACGGCCATTCCGAAGCACAGGCCCGGGAGATGGCTGAGCATGGCGGCGCCGCGACGAATCGTCACCTTCGTTCATCGGCAGGCGCAGCCGCTCGCTGAACCCTCGCCGCGGGCGTCTCTGGTGGTTCGCTTCGCGATCGCGCGATAGGCAGGCAGCCCATAGACTCGATGCTCCAAGCGCCCGTAGCTCAGTGGATAGAGCGCTCGCCTCCGGAGCGAGAGGTCGGCCGTTCGAATCGGCCCGGGCGCATAGAGAAAAGCCCCGCTTAGGCGGGGTTTTTTCGTTCAGGCGGCCTCGTCGCCTGAGAGGGTGTTGGCCTCATTTTGCTCTTGTTGGCCACCATTGGCC
>Ga0209048_10004613_pt1 | contig 13168 bp, 13 predicted proteins | sample FrelakmetCRP12CR_FD_187146 | JGI IMG/M metagenome (GOLD analysis project Ga0209048, IMG submission 187146) | Freshwater lake sediment microbial communities from the University of Notre Dame, USA, for methane emissions studies - CRP12 CR (SPAdes)... | ecosystem: Environmental > Aquatic >... | reverse complement strand
CGAGTAGCAGATCCTGAGCACGGGCCAGGTCCGGCACGCGAAGCTGGGCGTCACACTTCAGGACGTGGACCAAACGCTGGCGGAGTCGTTCAAGCTCGACAAGCCTGCAGGCGCGCTGATCAACGATGTCGAGAAGGGCGGCGCGGCGGAACGGGCGGGTCTCGAGAGTGGCGACGTGGTGCTGGCAGTCAACGGGCAGGCTATCGAGGCCTCGGGCGACTTGCCCGCCATCGTGGGCCTCGCCCAGCCGGGAGACCAGATCGACATCGACGTATGGCATCGCGGTGCGCAGCGCACGCTGCACGCCCGGCTGGATGAAGCCAAGATCCCCAACGTTCGAAATTCGGACGCCGAAGCACCCACGCCCAAGGGGCCGCTCGGTCTGGCGCTGCGGGCGCTGCAACCCGAGGAGAAGCGTGAATCCGGGGTTGCCTCAGGCTTGCTGATCGAAGGTGTCAGTGGCGCTGCCGCGCGGGCCGGCCTGCAACCCGGTGACCTGCTTCTCGCCATCGACGGTCAGTCGGTGAGCACGGTTGCCCAGGCGAACGGTGCAGCAGGCCGGTCCGACAAAGCCGTCGCGCTGCTAGTCCAGCGTGGCGGAAGGAAGGTCTACGTTCCATTGCGGTTGGTGTGAGAAACGTGCGTACCGACCGCAGTAGTTCATCGCACACGAATGACCAAATCCTACAACGAAGGACATACGAACAAAACCACATTGACTGACCGGATTCGAGCAGAAGGAGATTCCGCATGAACCTCATGACGCAGACAAGGACCCGTGCGCAGAATGTCGCCGCCAATCCCGCGCCGTTGGTCGCGGACAGTGGTCCCGCGATAGACACGCTCTCGCTCGCCGCCATCTTGGCCAGCGCTGTTCCGACCACGGGTCTCGTGCTCCGCGCCCGATTGCTGCGGCGGCTGTTGATGCCGATCGGCCCCCTGGCGCTAACGGTCCTGGCCGGGGGCGTCTTTGCGAAATATGTGGCGTTCGCGCGCTGGTCACGAATTTCAGTATCGCTCGAAGACGCAGCACGCGTCACGTCGAACCAGATAGTCGAGCTCGTGCGCTACATCGAACAAAGCGATCCGACGGTTCTGGAACAGGTGATGGTGATGCTGTCGCGGGATACAACGACGATGGCCGCACTCGGCGCGTCGGTGGCGGCGATGGCAGTGCAAATGGCGTCGCGGCGCAAGTTGGAGCGCGGACCGACCCAGGGATAGCCCTCCATGCGCGAAACCGGGTTGTACCCCTCTTGCGCATCGTCACGCAGTTCAACTCAATCCGCCTACTCGCAGGATGCATGCAACATGCGCTCGCGCGTCCTTTTTCTCATCTCGATCGTCTTCGCCATTCCCGTTTCGGGATGTCAGCACGCACCTCGGTCCAATGCAGCCGAACCGGTTGCGAAACAGTCGCGTCAAACGGGATATCTGGCTGAACAACGCTACGCCACAACCGTGATCCATGAAACGTGGACACTTGCCGGTGAGCCGGTTGACGTCACACTCGTACGTCCATCGGCGAACGAACCTTTGCCCTTGGTCATCTATCTGCCCGGTCTTGGGGAGCCATCCACCGCTGGCGCCGCCTGGCGGAATGCGTGGGCTCAGGCCGGTTACCCGGTAGTTTCGCTTCAGCCATTTGCAGACGGCGCGGCAGTATCGACTTCCGCGCAAGCCCGCCGCGGCGACTTCGTCGAATTGGCTCGGGAGAAGTTTTCCCGTGCAGCACTGACCAAGCGCCTGGCGGTCCTGCATAGTCTCTTCGACGAATTGATTCGCCGTCAGGGTAGCGGAGCGCTGGGTGCCGTCGACATGTCGCGCATTGCCCTCACGGGGTTCGATCTGGGTGCGCAAACCGTGATGGCGGCTGCAGGTGAGACGGGCTACGGCATAGAACCGTTCGCCCTGCCCGCTGCAGTGACATGTGTCATCGTTCTCAGCCCCTATGCCGACTTTGCGGGGCCGGCCTTCGATCAGCGCTTTGCGACAATTCACGGACCGGTTCTGTCCGTAACCAGCCTGAACGATACGGATCCTTATGGTGTGGTTAACGCGGCAGCGGTACGACGTGCCCCGTTCGAACACATGCCACCAGGACAGAAGTACCTGCTGAATCTCTTCAACGCGCCCCATACGCTGATCGCCGGCACGGAAACGCCCATCGCGGAGAACGCCACACTTGCGCGTGATGACGGCCCGCGAGCCTCAAGCGGTAGTGGAACCAATCAGGGGAGCGGTACCGGCCGCCACAGAGGCGGTGGTGGCGGCGCGCAAGGCGCCCGCCGCGGTGGCAGCAACGAATCGGGCGATATGAAATCCTCGTCATCGCGACCGGCTACTGGGGCCGCCTGGGCAGCCGAGCTTGCTCTGGTGCAGACCGTAACCATTGCCTATCTTGATACGAACCTGAAGAACGATGGGGCAGCAAAGGAGTGGCTCACCAGGGACGCCCGACGTTGGCTCGGCGACGAGGCTGATCTTGTCGTCAAATGAACGATGCCGCTCTTCCCGATTGACCACCGAATTTCTCGCCCTGCGCCTGTTTGCAACACATGGAAACATCTTTGCCGGAAACGGGGCGGGCAGTAGCCGTCGAACCGGTGTTCCAATGCGGAACAAGCTCGACCACGTAGATCACCATGAAATCGAAATCACTCTCCCTGTCAATCGTTGCGCTTGCGCCATCCCTTAATGCGCTGCAGGCTGCGGCGCAAAGCGCACTCCCTGCGAGTGTGCAGGCCGACCGCGCGACGATCCAGCAGGATCAGACTCTCGTGCAGAACATTGCGCAGCAGCTCAGAACCGACGAGGCTGCCGGCAATGCCGCGGCGGTGGCGGCGGACCGTACGGCATTGCGCCTCGCGCACGTGAAAGCAGGCGAGGACATGGGCCAGCTGCGCTCAGCGCCGCCCTGACGCAACTGTATTCGGACTAGCAAGCGAACAATGTGAGCGCGGTCCAAGCGGATCAAGGCGCCGTGGCTGCCGCGGAAACGCAGTTCAAGAGCGATCGCGAGACTATCTTCGGTGGTCTGGGAAAGGACTTTGGCGCGTCGCGCGGACATCGCAAGGAATAATGTCCGGTGCCGGTCGAAGGCGAGGCGACCGTCGCGTCACGGCCGCTTCGCGCTCCACCTCCCCCGTTCGTTCGCTGACCGTGGAGTGAGGTTGCGGCGGTGGCATGCGCTCCGCACTCGAGGAGGGTCTGCCCGCCGCATGACTTCGCGCACCGGCATCGCGACAAACGGTAACGCTTCGTGACGTGTCGGCGGGAGTTGTCGATCGTTGCGGCCATCGCCAACACGCAGTCTGGAGCGAACGGAAAATGGGTACATCGTTGCATATGTTGCGGCATTTGTTTCGGTCTTGCTGATTGCCGGTTGTGGAGGTGGGAGCGTCCCTCCCGCGCCAACCGACGTGGCGGCCTCGCAGTTCGTCGCCGCCGGACAGCGATAGCGGGAGACGGGCGCGAATTCCCGTGCAACAGACCAGGAAGCGGCGGAACTTTGCCTGCGGCCAGGGCTCCAATTCGTCTCCGCCCGACCCGAGGCAATCGTCACACCTCGAGAAGTTCGAATTGAATTCCAATTGACAGTGAAGCCCCACCGAATGGAGATTCTCATGATTCGCAGAGCCCTGCTGACCCTGGCCGTGGGGTGCGCGATGCTGGCGGTGTCGGCACTCGGTCGCGCGCAGACGCAGACCGCGAGCACGGATGCCAGCGCTCGCGTGATCGTCAAGTACAAGGCGGATTCACCGCTTCTGCGCAAAGAGGCGCTGTCGGCCGCGACGCAACATGCGCTTCGGGCCCAGGCGCTCGGCGCGCGTGTGGGCCTGACATTGAGCACGGGTGAGGGCGTGGCCGAGCGTGCGCAGGTGGTATTCGCGAGCGGGATGACGTCGGAGCAACTGGCGCAGCGTCTGGCGGCCGAGAGCGACATTGAATATGCCGTGCCCGACCAGCGCCGCCGCCGCACGTCCGTGCCGAATGATCCGTTGTATTTGGCGGGCCCGCCCATTTCGGGTCTCACCGGCGGGCCCGTGGTTGGTCAGTGGTACCTGCGCGCTCCGGCGGGCCAAGTACAGTCTTCCATCAATGTCGAACCAGCCTGGGACTTGAGCGCTGCCGGCGCGACCATCGTGGTGGCCGTGATTGACACAGGCGTGCGCTTTGATCATCCTGATCTGCAACGCGTGGCGGCCGGCGGCATCCTCCTGCCTGGCTACGACATGATCAGCGATGTGCCCACCGCCAACGACGGCGATGGGCGCGACGCCGATCCATCCGACCCGGGTGATTGGCTCACGCTGGCCGAAGTCCAGCAGCGAAATGGCCCGTTCTACCAATGCGACACCGCGGCCGAAGACAGCTCGTGGCATGGCACGCAAACCAGCGGCCTGATCGCCGCGTTGGCGAACAATGGCGTTGGCATGGCCGGCGTTGCGCGAAACGTGCGTGTACTGCCCGTGCGGGCGCTGGGCAAGTGCGGCGGCTACGATTCCGACATCATCGCCGGCATGCTGTGGGCGGCAGGCCTGAGCGTGCCGGGTGTTCCGGCCAACCCGAATCCGGCACGGGTGCTGAACCTCAGCCTGGGTGGTGAGGGGGCATGCACCAGCGCCTATCTCGATGCGGTCACCCAGATCAATGGTGTGGGCGCGGTGGTTGTGGTGGCGGCCGGCAACAGCACAGGGCATGCGGCGAGCGCCCCGGCGAACTGTCCAGGCGTGGTTGCCGTAGCGGGGCTACGGCACATCGGCACCAAAGTCGGATATTCCGACTTGGGGCCTGAAATCAGCATTAGTGCACCGGCTGGCAACTGCGTGCTCCCCGGTGCAAGCGATCCGTGCCTCTATCCGATTCTTACGACTTCAAACAGCGGGCTCACGGTGCCCGTTTCCGATGCGACCCGGGGATCGATCTACACCGACAGCTTCAATGCCTCATTGGGCACAAGCTTTTCGGCACCCTTGGTAGCGGGCACAGCCGCACTGATGCTTTCGATCCAACCATCGCTCACGCCCGCTCAAGTGCGTGGACTGTTGCAGTCCACCGCGCGGCCGTTCCCGACCACTGGTGGAAGTAACGGCGACGGAACCCCGGTGCCACAATGCACGGCGCCTCAACCGATCGTAGCCACCCAGATTGATCAGTCGGAGTGCTACTGCACCACATCCACCTGCGGTGCTGGCATGCTCGATGCCGGTGCAGCAGTGCTCGCCGCACGAGGGATCGGAGCCCCGAATTACACTGGGCTGTTCTGGAACTCTCCTGCGAACTCCGAATCTGGATGGGGCATCAACTTTGCACATCAGGGCGACGTCATCTTCGCCACGTGGTTCACCTATGATCTGGCGGGCAAGGCGTGGTGGCTGACGATGACAGCCAACAAGACGGCGAACGGCGCCTACTCGGGAACACTCTACCAAACGCGTGGGCCCGCGTTCAACGCGGTCCCATTCAGTCCAGCGGCGGTGACCGCAACGGGCGTCGGGACCGGGAACCTGACGTTTAGCGATGTGAACAACGGAACCTTTGTCTACTCGGTCAACGGCATCCAGCAATCCAAGTCCATCACGCGGCAAGTATTCGGATCGCTTCCGACGTGCGCGTTCGGGGCACTATCCGATCTCACGCTTGCCACCAATTACCAAGGCCTCTGGTGGGATTCGCCTGCGGCTGCCGAATCAGGCTGGGGCATCAATTTCACCCACGAAGGCGACACGATCTTCGCCACCTGGTTCACCTATGACACTGATGGCACACCGATGTGGCTGTCGGCAACCGTGCCGAAGAGCGGCCCGAAAACCTATACCGGGACGCTATACCGTACGACAGGTCCTGCGTTCGACGCGGTGCCATTCCTTCCTGGAAGCGTTGGCCTGTCCCCGGTGGGAACGATGATGTTGACCTTCGCGGACGGGAATACAGCGGCGTTTGCCTACGCGGTCGATGGCATCGCGCAGTCCAAGACCATCACACGGCAGGTGTTCCGAGTTCCAGGGACCGTGTGCCAATAAGACTCCGCCTTTAACGCGAATCGCAACAGGCGTCGGTGCCGGTCGGCATCTGCCAAGACCGTTCGGGCGTCAGTTCAGCGTTGCTGCGAACCGTGCGTCCTCGCGGCAGCCACCGCCGACCACTGGTGCGGAGAACAACCCTTCGATCCCCAGCGCGGTTGCCCTCATGTCGTACACGGAGGCATTGGTCTTGAGCCCGCCCGAACACTGGTACGTCGCGTTGTTTATGCCGTAGACAAGGCCGGTCTGTATCAGCGTGCCCGCGAGCGTGCAGGTCAAGGCAGGATTGTCGTACGGGAAGTAAAACGTCATGCTCGCGCTCGCGCCGGACTGCGTAACCTGCAACGTGAAGAAATCCTGATAGGAGCCATTCGTCGAGCTCGCACTGCAGCCCGAATAGCCGCCCGATTGCCCACCTACGTAATTCCCTGCCAGCAGGATCGGCGTCAGCGTCAGACGCTGGATCGCCTTGGTCACCGTCGCGACGTTAGTCACAGTGTAGCTAAGCGTGCCCTCATAGTTGTTCGCGGTGCTGGGCGTGAAAGAGGCCGTGCCTACCTGCGTCGCCGTCGGACTGTCGTTGGGATTCCAGGGCGCGCCGAAATATGTTCCCGCCGTCAGATAGAGGGGGCCGGTGAATCGACTAGCGCCGTCCCACGTCATCTGCCCTGTATACCAGGTTGGCCTCTTGTCCGCGCCGTAGATGAAAAAGGTCGCGAAAATGAAGTTGTCGGACTGCGTGAAGTTCACGCCCCAGCCAGATTCGATAGGCGTGTACCAGCTGTCCGTGTAGTCATAATTGGCCGCAAGGGCGGGGTGCGGAAGGAGCGACGGAAGAAGAAGCGTCACAGTGAATACCAGAGTTCCAAGACGGGAGAAGAATGACGGATGGGGCATGAGGGATCCGGGCAAGGTGAAACACGCATTCTACCGGTGGCTTGGCGCGGTGCGGTCGCAAGAGTGGCAAGGTGACGATCAGTGGAAAAGGCGTCGTGTCCAAGGATGGCAAGACACTGCCGCTTGCCAACACCGTAACCGATGCGCAGGGCCAGACGCTGAAATCGAACGCCGTCTACATCACGCAGTAGCCATCGTCTGAAGGGACCGATCCGTCGCCGCATTTAACGGAGCGGTCGACCTCGACCCCCGCGGGGCCTTTTTTCCGGAAACATGTCGATTTACGGGTCCTGGCTCAAAAGCCGCCATACAGCTCATGTCGCACGAGAGGACGGGTCGTCGCCGCACGCCTTTCTGGGCACCCGGTGCGGCATTCCAACGGACGTGCAACTTCCCTTTGTCAGGAAATTGAAAGGTCAATCGGATGAATTGGACCAGATTGAAGCGCATTTTCTCAATGTCTGGTCACACCGCCCTCAACTACTCTGCGGGATCGAGGAACGGGTCTTCCTCTCTAATTGGAATCGGAGATCAACATGACCATCAGTGGAATATCAGACGGGTACGCTCCCCCGCAACTAGATCAATTCAGCAGTACCCAGCAATCGAGCGGTATTGGCCGCGACAGCGACGGCGACAATGACGGTAGCCGCGCGTCCGGAGCGAGCGGCGGTTCGGGCGGCCCCGGTGCCTTTCTGGACGCCATATTTCAAGCGCTATCGCAAGTCGGTGTCTCGGGGAATACGGCCACCATGCCCGCCAGGGCCAGCACATCCTCAACGGCCGCTGACACGCCGCCAAGTCAGAATCCGTTGCAAGCATTGGGAACTTTCATGCACGACTTGCTGACTGCGTTGTTGGCAAAGGGGAACCATGCAGCGTCCCAGGGCGGCAGCGACAGCGACGGCGATAACGATGGCAGCGCGAGTTCTGGCGTGTCGGGCGCCTCGGGAACTCATCGCCATCATGGCCGCGGCCTGGCACAAATCGAATCCAACCTGCAGAGCCTAATCCAGCAGCTTTCTTCGTCGTCGTCGAGTTCGCCCGCGACGGGGAGCGCCGCGACCGCGAGTTCGGCGAACTCCAGCGCGACATTGCAGCAGGATTATCAGAACCTGTTGAGCTCCCTCGGCGCATCGGGCAACCCGTCTACGCTTGGAAGCTTTCTGCAGGCGCTCTCCGAAAGCCTGCAGAACATCGGCAGTTCAGGCAATCTCATCAATACTCAGGTCTGAGCATGATCGACGAAACCAGCGGGGGCAGCAATCCATTCGTGGGTGACGACGCGCTGCGACGTTGATCGAAGCCTGGCGTCAATCAAAGTGCCGATCAGACGAATCGCGACATGCCGTGCCGTCCATGGGTACCGAGCACGATCAGGTCCGCATGACACTTCTTCGCGCGCCCCGGAATCACGTCGGCAACGGGACGTCCGACCGTTTCAGCCAAGATGGACCGGGCCTTCACCCCACGCTGTTCAGCCTTGGCCACGGCCTTCGCCAAGGTCTTCTTGCGTGTATCACGCAATGCTTCCCACAATCCCTCAACGTAGACAGGCGCATCTAGCCCTTGCGCAACGACGAATTCCTCGACGACATGCAGCACGCACGGCGTCGATCTCTGCTCCGTGGCAAGCAAGATGGCTTCTTCGAGGCCTAGATTCAATTTGGCACTTCCATCCACTGCGACAAGAATTGTCTTGAACATGTAGCGACTCGCTGTAAGAAGGCGGCCCTCGTTTCCCGGTCTTGTGGCACGAGCAATGCGACGCGTCACCAAGCGCTATTTCCATTCCGCCACGCATTTCGAGCAAGCCGAACCTTGACTGTCGATTCGCGACGCCAGAAGACATCTTCGCCGTCCCCGTTGCTTGGCATCTTGATGCACTGAAGCGTTCCGTCCCGGCAAAATCTGGACGCAGGACAATGCAGCATCAAGGCCTTGATCACCGACGTTGAGTAGCAGCGATATCCAGCTTTCACATTCGGCTGCCACAGGATCTTATGGATGAACCATCAGAGCAAATAGAGCACGATGGCTTTCGGTCCTGGGCCAGTGGAAATGTATCCACACGTTTCAAAGGGCTCGCCAACAAACATTTGGCATGGACCGCCGAATGCGGCGACAGTTGGCCAATAGAGCAATCCGAGCGATCGTTGACAAGAATCAATGCAATAGGTGGCGAGGGAAACTAACTTGGATTGGTGCTGCCGATTGAATAGGGGTGATGTGGCGTCGCAGACGGCGCGCGCGGCATTGACCGGCACGACAACACTGGCGAAGAACGCCTATAAGGTACCCGTTTTCGAAGCGCTGGGAAGACACGTGATCATTGATGCCGCGAGCCAAACATGACTACAAATCGCATTGCAGATCGGAATCCGGACCTCATTCATAGCTCTTCTGGTGGCGATATCGAGAATTTCGGCGCGGGTACTATGTCCCGCCGGCAAGCGAATGCCGCCCTCCTCGCGGGCGCGACCCTCGCGGCCATGCCTGGCATTGTGCTGGCCGCGCAGGAGACAATGCCGTTGCCGGCGCCACGCAAGACCGGCGGCATGCCGCTGATGCAAGCCTTGCAGCAGCGTCGTTCCACGCGCGAGTTCGCGCCGCGTCCGCTGCCATCGCAGATCGTCTCCGATCTCCTGTGGGCCGCATACGGCATCAATCGCCCGGGCGGCGATAGGACTGCGCCGTACTGGCGTCACATCATGGTGATCGATGTCTACGTCGCGATGGCCGACGGTGTTTGGCTGTACGATCCGAAACAGCATGCGCTGCTGCCGCACCTTGCGCAGGACATCCGCGCTTCGACCGGACGGCAGGATTTCGTGGCTACCGCGCCGCTCGATCTCGTCTATGTCGCTCATGGCGAGCGGATGCAGGATATCTCGGCCGAAGAGCGCCGGCTTTACGCTTCCGTCGATACGGGCTTCATCGGCCAGAACGTGTACCTGTTCTGCGCGTCGGAGGGGCTTGCGACCGTCTTTCGGGGGGCGGTCGACTATCCGAAGCTCGCCGGTGCGATGCGGTTGGATGGGTCGGCCTTCGTGACGTTCGCCCAGACCGTTGGGTATCCGAAGGCCTGAGCAAGACGTCGATAAGGAATCACGGATCTCTTCATCTTGCTGATTCCCCGCTTTCTAAGGGACCAATCGAGCAGTGGGATGGAGTTGCGCAGGCCCGGATACGCCGGCAATCATGACACCAGCTACGAGATGCCGCACAGCGGCCTGCCATCGCACGGCCTTTCGCGCCGGGTTGCTCGTGATGCTCGCCGTCTCGCTGCTCACGATCGCCGGGTGCGACGTATCGTGGCCTTGGGCCGACCGCACAAAGGATTCGACGATCCTGCTGTCCGGCACGGTCGATGCCCGCGAGGTCGATCTGTCCTTCCAGGTTTCAGGGCGGATCCTGCGTCTCAATACCGACGAGGGTCGGGCCGTAGCGCCCGGTGCAGAGCTCGCCATACTCGATCCGCGGGACTACGAGCTTGCGCTGGCGCGCGCACGGGCGCAGGCGGCTTCCACCGAGAAGGCGCTGTCAGCGCTTAAGGCGGGATCGAGGGTTCAGGATGTTCGTGCCGCCGAAGCGACGTTGCGGCAGGCGGAAGCCGATCTGCGATTCGCTCGCACACAGCAGGAGCGTACCGCGAAGCTCGTCGCCGACCACTTCTCCCCCCCGCAGCAGCTGGATACCGCAAATGACCAGGTCGAAGTTGCAACGGCGAAGGTCGAGCAGGCGCGCCAGGGCTTGTCACTGCTCCGCGAGGGCCCGCGCAAGGAAGACATCGCGCGTGCAGCTGCCGATCTGGACGCAGCCAATGTACTCGTCGTGACTGCGGGGCAACAGCTGACGTACACGCGCCTTCTTAGTCCCGTTGCCGGAATCGTCAGCGTCCGGCAGGCGGAACAAGGGCAGAACGTGACGGCAGGACAGCCCGTCTTCCGCGTCGCGGAGCTCGACCGGCCGTGGGTGCGTGCTTATCTTGACGAGAAGGACCTGCCGCGTGTCAAGCTCGGGCAGGCTGCGCAGGTGCAAGTTGATGGGTTGCCGGGCAAACGGTTCGCCGGCCGCCTGAGCTTCATCTCCCCGGAAGCCGAGTTCACGCCGAAGACCGTGGAAACGCGCGCGCTGCGCGTCGACCTGGTGTACCGGGTCAAGGTGGACGTCGACGACGCGGGCGGTCAGCTCAAAATCGGGATGCCGGCGGACGTGCGCCTGGTCGCCGAGCAATGAGCGACGCGCTTTCCGTCGAAGCGCAGGACCTGCGCTTCGCTTATCACGATCGTCCGATTCTCGACGCCTTAGACCTCGCGCTCCGCCCCGGTGAGGTGTTCGGCGTGGTCGGGCCCGATGGCGCCGGCAAGAGCACATTGCTGCGCCTCCTGATCGGCCAACTCACGCCGACAGCGGGCCGCTTGTCAATACTCGGAAGGCCCGCGACCGACAGCGCAATGCGTCGGCGCATCGCTTACATGCCGCAGGGATTCGGCCAGTACCTCGATCTCTCGGTTGCCGAGAACCTCGAGTTCTTCGCGGAACTGCACGGACTCGATCGCGCGTCTTCGCGCCAGCTGAGCCGCGACCTGCTGGCGCGCACGGGGCTCATCGGCTTTGAGCAACGGCGGGCCGGCCAGCTTTCCGGTGGCATGATGCAGAAGCTCGCCTTGGCCTGCGCCTTGGTAAGCCGCCCGGAAGTGATGTTTCTCGACGAGCCCACGACCGGCGTTGATCCGGTTTCGCGCCGCTCTTTCTGGCAGCTGCTGGACGAAGTACGCGCTGAAGGCGTCGCGATCGTGTATGCGACCGCGAACATGGACGAGGCGGAAAGGTGCGATCGCGTCGGCTTGCTGATCGCCGGCCGCTTCGTACGGCAAGGGCCCCCGCTCGACTTGATCCGGGCGATCGACGTCCCCCTGTACGAGGTGAAGGGTGCCGGCGCACGCGCCGCGCGGCGTGCGGTGCGGGCATTCCCGGGAGTGCAGCTCGTGTTTCCCGTGGGCGAGACGCTCAAGGTATGGCTCGCCAGCGACACCGATGCGGCGCCTTTTCGCGCAGCGATCGCGGGGCTTCCCGCGGCGTTCGCCCTACGGCCGCTGCGCCCGTCACTGCACGACATCACTTTGCGCGATCTTGCATTGTCCGCGGGTCGAGGCAATGGCTGACGCAGCGAACAACGGTATCGACGCGCGCCGCTTGACGCGACGCTTCGCCGATTTCGTTGCCGTGAGCGAAATTGACCTCGTCGTGCGCCACGGCGAAGTGTTCGGCCTGCTCGGCGCCAACGGCGCAGGCAAGACGACGGCGATGCGCATGCTGTGCGGGACGCTGCCGCCGACGAGTGGCGAAATTCACGTCGGCGGAATCGACATGATTCGCCACCCACGCGCGGCCCGCGGCCGCATCGGCTATGTCGCACAGCGCTTCGCGCTCTATGGGGATCTGACGGTACGCGAGAACCTCGCGCTGCAGGCGGGGCTCTATGGGCTCGACAAGCCCCAGTCCCGCTCGCGCATCGCCTGGGCGCTCGATCGACTCGATCTTGCCCACGACGCCGTCGCCCGCGCGTCGAGCCTGCCTCTTGGCCAGCAAAGGAAGCTGGCCGTGGCCGCCGCGCTGCTACACGAACCCGGCGTCCTGTTCCTGGACGAACCCACGTCCGGGATCGACCCGCTGGCGCGCGGCGAATTCTGGGAACTCGTCTATGAGCTTGCGGAGGGCGGGGTGGGCGTTCTGGTCACGACGCATTACATGGACGAGGCGCTCTTCTGCGACCGCCTCGCGCTCATGCATGCTGGCCGGATCGTGGTGGAAAGCACACCCCAGGCGCTCCTCGACCGCGGACTCGCCACGCCCATGCTCGAGGTCCGGAGCGCGCGGATCGCCGACTGCCTGCAGCGGCTCGCCGGCGATTACGACGTGCAGGAGATCGTGCCGTACGCCGGACGGTTGCGCGTGAGATTGCGCGCCGGTCGTGACGCTACCGCAACGGCGCAACGGATCGTGGCAGAGGCGGCGCGTGCGGGCGTCGCGATCGACGACGCGGTCCCCGCTGCGGCCGAACTCGAAGACGTCGTCGTGGCGCTGCTCGAGCAACAGGGCGTCGCGTCATGAGGTGGCAGAACATCCGTGCCATGGCGCGCAAGGAGACCCGGCATCTCCTCCGCGACGCCCGCAGCCTGGCGCTGATGTTCCTCATGCCGACCATCATGCTGTTCCTCTACGGCTATGCGATACGCCTC
>Ga0209048_10004612_pt1 | contig 13169 bp, 10 predicted proteins | sample FrelakmetCRP12CR_FD_187146 | JGI IMG/M metagenome (GOLD analysis project Ga0209048, IMG submission 187146) | Freshwater lake sediment microbial communities from the University of Notre Dame, USA, for methane emissions studies - CRP12 CR (SPAdes)... | ecosystem: Environmental > Aquatic >... | reverse complement strand
GAGCGCCCTTCCGCCAATCGCTGGACCATCACACCCGCCGTATCCAGGATCGGGAGCCCCCAGATGAAACTGAGGAGCGCGGGACTGTACGGTCCGCGCGCCGGATCGGTGAGCACGATGGCGCACAGGCAGAGATAGAAACCAAGGAACTGACTCCCCGCATCCCCCATGAAGATACGCGCCGGGTAAGTGTTGAACCGGAGGAATCCCAAGAGACCGCCCAAGACCGCAACCATCATGCTCATCACAACCCAGTCGCTCGCCAGATAGGCAAGGAAGGCCATTCCCCCGAAACTCAGCAGAGACAATCCGCCGGCCAATCCATCCAACCCGTCGGCAAGATTCAGGGCATTGGTCACAGCGACGAGCAGGAACAGGGTCACCGGCACCGCAATCCACAGCGGCAACGGCGTCTCCCCCATAAACGGCAACGTGGAGAGATGCACCCCCCCGACCCAGACGACGACCGCAGCGGCGATCAGTTGTCCCAGGAACTTCGCTTTATATCCAAGCCCGACTCGATCGTCCCAGGCGCCGAACAATAAAATAACGGCGCCACCGATCAGACCAGACGTGATGATCGGATCCTTCGGCGCCCACAGCAACATCGCGACAAAGGTTCCCGCAGCGAAGGCAAGCCCTCCGACCTTGGCCACCGGTGTATGATGGACTTTCCGGTCGCCAGGCAGATCAACGAACTGCAGACGGCCGGCTGTCGCCATTAGGACAGGAATGAGCGCCATACAGATGACGAGAGAACCGAGGAAACTGAAAAACATAGGACTTGACATGGATCCCGCCCACCCTTAAACGATCGAGAGATTAGTCAGGCACAAACCGGCTCATGAGAGGATTGACCGACTTGGTGAAGTCGGCCAGTATCCTGTCCGCTTCGTCCTCGTCGTGCCCCGGCTGGACCGAGGCCGACAAGCGGATCAATGCGCCGTCCGTTCGCTGCTTCGCCAGGGCGTCCCAGACGAGGAAAAACTTCACGAGATATTCGTCCACCAGCACCCGATCCCGCTGCTTAAACCAGTAGTAAACAATCTGTTTCGCGTCTGCCTTTTGAATCACCAAACGATTGACGTGCAAGGACGTCGTTAGGGCCTCGTTCGCCGGCACCTCCATCGTCCGCAGTGAGGTAATCTCCCATCCTCCCCCAGGAATGCAGGTTCGCGGCGAATGGGCGGACTGCCCTTTACGCTGCGAGCCATAATAGGCAACATAGAAATTCACGGGCGATCCGCCGGCAGCGTGATAATCCGCAAGCAAATAGTCATCGAATCGCAAGGTTTCGATATATTCCTTTTCCAACGGAAACGTGGCTCCCTGCCATTGTTGAACCAGCATGGGAAAATTGAGGAGGGATTGTCGTGCTGGCACGATTTCTTCGCGGGGCATGAGGTACGGCGACGCGATGGCGAGACTCGCCAATAGCCCCACCCCGCAGAACAATGGTGCCGATGACGCCCCCGTAAGAGAAGATGGTCGAACTGCGCCCGGGTGGACGACGATCCCAGAACCCGAAGGCAGACGCAGCAGATCGAAAAACGATTGTCGCTCGTCACCGGATCCTATTCTCGAAAGTCCCCACATCACGAGGGCGAGAATGACAAGACTCAACAAGAAAATAACCCACCCCTCGAAGAGATGCAGAAACCCTTCGGCGGCGCCCGTCCCGAACAATTCGACCAGCAATCCAATCACGCCGATCCGAAAGCCGTTCAGGAGAATGGCGATCGGCATGCTGGACAAAAACACCACAGCACGCTTCCATATCGGTGCCTGGAACAGGTAGGAACAGAGCAGCGACAGCGACATCAGAGGGAACAGATACTGCAACCCGCTGCAGGCCTCCACGACTTGCAATTGGATCGGGCCAAGATCGATCACGTTCCCGTCTCGAAATGCGGTGATACCGACAACCTGAAGACAACCGACCCCCAATGCCGACGAAAGGAGTTGCAGCTTGCCGGAAAGCTCTTGAAACAGAAAATGCGGGAGCGGAATCATGGTCAAGAGGTACAAGAGGGGAAATCCCAGTTCCTTGAAAATGTCCCTACCGAAGACCGTCAAACAAAGACCAGCCAGCATCAGCAATAAAGATAGGTGCAGGAGAACATAGAGGGATCCAAACTCGCCGAAGCCGTAGAGTCCAATCGCGAGAAGAACAATGGGCACGCCCCACCAGGATCCCCGTGGCTGTAACCGCCGGATCCGTTCGCGCTTCAACCACACCAAGAGGAGTGAAATAATGGGAATGAAGAACCCATGCCCATAATTTTCGTTTTCAGTCCACTGCTGAACCAGATAGGCCAGACTATCGGCATAGGTGACCGCAAGGCCGAGCAGGACGAAGGCCGCTGTCAACCCAACCACCATCGGCGATTGACCGCGCCGCGTTTCCTGTCTGGCAGAGCCGCCCTGTTCCAATCCGGCAATGCTCGCCACTGAGGACATCCTCTCTTTCATCGTTGCTCCGACGCGAATACCGCTTATGAAAACCGACGCCAGCCCGCCAGCTCCAAGACGACGAGCCCGACGAACTGGGGTCCTTCAACCATGACCCGTTTCCACAAACGGCGGGGCTCGTGCGCGAATCGCCACACCCATTCGAATCCGAGTTCCCCGACCCAATCCGGCGCCCGTTGCACGGTGCCGGCCAGAAACTTGAACGCGGCGCCCACACCGAGGACCAGCGGCACATTCAAACGATGGCGATGCTCGAAGATCCAGTGCTCTTGTTTCGGCAACCCCAATCCCACCCACAACACGTCAGGATTGGCGTCGTTGATGCGCTGAACGATGGCATCGTTTTCAATGGGAGTCAGAGATCGAAACGGAGGAGAGCAGGTGCCCGCGATCCTGAATCCGGGATACGTTCGTTCCAGGTTGGCCTGGAGGCGACTTAGCGTCTCCGCTGTATCCCCCAGGAAATAGTGTCCGATGCCCAGGTCTTTGGTCCGAGTAAAGAAGGCCTTCATCAGATCGGTTCCGGCCACGCGGGCTCGGAGCGGCACGCCCTTCCATTGAGCCACGCGGATAAGACCGATGCCGTCGGGAACAATGAGGTCGGCATGATCGAGCATCCGGCGAAACTCAACGCGCTGATGCGCCTCGACAACGGCATGCATGTCGGCCACGACAATCCAATGCGCGCGGCGTCGATCGACACACACCCAATCCGTCATCAACGACACGACCTCGGGAATCTGAGTCATGTGGACCGGTAATCCAACGATCGGAAGACGAGGAATGTGCCCAGTGCCGGTCTCTTCGACTTTTACCGTGAGTTCCGTCTCTATCGCCAACATGATCCACCTCCTATGTCCTTTGAAATGGTGAGCAATTGTATCGATTCCCACGTTCCGCAGGTCCACGGATGTCTCAATTTTTTGTTAACGAATTGTTAATATTCTGGCGGGACACAGGAACACGCAGGAGTACCGGCACAACAAGGGAAGGAGAAAACGGCAAACCTTTCAGTGGGTTTGGGACGTGCCGAGGGAGGAGGTTCTCGCGGTCATGGAGGTTTCCGCCATGACTTCTTGAAAGGCTTGGATCATGCGTTCGATATGGCGGCCCTTGTTGAAGTACTGCCGGCATCGACGGCGCGCGTTACGCCCAAAGCGCCGCTGATCCTCCGGATGGTCCAGCAGACGACAGAGTTTCTCCGCCAAATCGATAGGATCTTCGGTGCAGGCCTCCACGCCGCATTCCCCGTTGATAACGGTCTCTCGAAGGCAGCCTTGATTCGTGAAGACGATCGGCAGCCCAGCAGCCATGGCTTCAAGCACGACCATCGGCTGTCCTTCCTGCTGGATGCCCGGAAACACGAACAGATCGGCCGATCGAAGCGACGCCTCCTTTTCCAGCCCTGTCACTTCCCCCAGAAACGTGACATACGGCTCAAGGTGATACTGCGCGATATATGATTCGGCCACTTGTTGATGATCCGCATGAGACCACTTCCCTGCAAACACGAACGAGACATCGCGTCGATGTCTCAGCACGATCGGAATCGCCTCCAGCAGCACCAGCGTGCCTTTCATGCGGTTCAGCGTGTTCAAATGCAAAATGCGCCAGGGCCTGGTTCCATTGGGAGACTTCCGCTCAGGTTCACCCTCGCACAGATCGACACCATTAGGGACGACCACAATCCGATCATCTGGCAGCAGACCGGAAAAGATCGGGCGCATGGACTCCCCTAACACAATCATCTTGGCGACCGTTCTGAGGACCGTACGGATGTAGACCCGCATCGGCGACCAACGCGACTCGTACCACTCACGCAACGCTCCGCCGTGAAGATGCGTCACGATCTTCCCCCCCAGCAACAGCGAAGGCCAGATCAGTAGACTGTCGCGGATGAATCCCACCGTAGTCTGCGACAGCACGAGGTACACGATCTGAGGCCGGCAAGCCAGGAGTAGTCTCCAAAGATGAAACCATTGCCGAATAAACAAGGCCACGTCGTGCCAATCCGGCTTGTTGACGTGCGCGATGCCTCGGCGATCGGCCAATTCCAGATGCGTTACGTCGAATACATTGGTCAGCCGCGACTTGAGCAGTGCCTCAACGGCCACCGAGACGCCGTGAAATGGTGGCGGGGTGGGGCCGATGATCAGAAGCTTCTGCTTGTCAGGCATGCCGACCGGCTGACCGCTCACAGCCTCGCCTCCTGCCCTTCTTCTAAAACGGACCCTTCCGACGAACCCATGATACTTCGCATGAATCTCACCATGCGTGCTGCAGAAGATACTGCATCGAAGGTCAGCACATGTTCGTACCCAGCCTGTCCCATGACGATTCGCGTTCGTTCCGGCATCTCAAGAAGCTTCAGAATCGTTGCAGTTGACCCTCCTGCGTCGTGAGGGTCAATAGAGAAACCCGTAACCCCCTCCTTGACCAAGTCGCGAGTGGCAGCGGCATGGACCGAGGACACGACAGGCAGTTCGGCGGCCATGGCCTCGCTGAGCACCAGTCCGAATGCGTCGTACAGCGTATGGAACACAAAGACGTCCGCACAGGCCAAGTACTTCGGAAGCTCATCCGCCTGCACGTAGCCTTCGAAAAACACATGCCGGAGGCGTTGATCACGAACCATCTGTTCCAAGTTGGCTCGTTCGGGCCCGTCGCCGAGAATCACCAGACTGACGTCTGGATAAACGCTCGCGAGGCGGCGATAGATCTCAACCATCTCCCGATAGCCCTTCCGGGGAATAAGCTGGCCGATGGAGAGGAGGACGACGCCGGGGTAGCGGCCACGGAGAGCCCGATAGCCAGGACTCCGCCTTACGCCTTCTGTATCTTCATGAATACGCGACACATCGAGCGGCATAATGACCCGCAAGACCCGGCCTGGAGGAGCCCCATAGTGCACAAACGCGTCCCGCGCCACCGAAGATTCCGCGATCGAGCCATGTGCCGACCCAATCACAAGGTGCCTGATCCAGCGCCGGACACGAGACGACTCGGCGCCGTCCTGGAGTGTGAGATGCGTCCAGGCGACGTATTTCTTTCGAAACAGCCGGCAGTACACGAACGCGGCCACATTCGCCGACGCGAATCCGCCGCTCAACACCACATCCGGATTCAGCCGCCGCAGCGCCCGAACAACGCCGTAATTGAGATGAATCGAAACGTCGGCGTGGCGCGGACGCATGTGGAAACCGGGAAGCACCTGCACCGCGAAGGGAACGGATCTGATCTCCCACTGCCGATTTTCTTCGCGTTCCGCCATCAGAAACACGGTCAGGTGTTCCACCTGCTTGGCAATGGCCACAAACAGCGGCACGCGGTAGGGAGTGAGAATATTCGTCACCACGGCGAGCTTCACTTCGTCCACCTTGCCCCCACCACAACGGCCCATCGAGCTCCCGTTCGTGTCGCCATCAGTCGCTTCCAGAGAACATCTACATCGACGATCCCCGATGCCACCAGAAACCCCAGATGCACAAGAAGATAGCCGACGAAGATGAATGGATGGACTACATGAGGAAAGATGCTGACGCCTGCCACATAGATACAGGAAGGCGAGATCAGTTGGATCCACTGCCATCGTGTCAACAAGTGGATGTCTGGGAAACGGGAGCGAAACATGATGAGATTCGAGAGAGAGAACACCGCATATCCCATCATGAGAGACCATGCGGCGGCTTGTGCATGGGCGGAGGAAAAGAACCAGAAGCTGCCGACCTGCACGATCAATACAACGACTTGTATTGTCGCACTGTACCAAGATCGCCCGGATCCTTCGATCGTCTTATAAAATGCCTCCGTGGCATAATAGATGGCGAACGCAGCACACATCACCGGGAGGAGAGTGCCGACCGGCATATCATCCTGGCCTAACCAGCGTTGCATCAGAGGCTGCGCGAACAACGCCACACCCAACGCACCAGGCAACAGCGCTCCAAACGTCCATCCCACGAGGGGGCGCAGCAGGCCTGCGAGATCCTCGTGCCTCCCTGCCAACAAGGCAGCCGCTCCAAAGAGACCGAGAAGAGGAGTAGCAATGACCGACATGAGCTGTGTGCAAAGCTTGTACGTAATTTCGAAGGTTGCGACCGATGCGAGATCGGAGGACCGCGCAATCAGAACTTTATACAGCGGCTCTCGAATTGCAATACAGATCGAGGCGATCTGTATGCCGAGTCCGAATCCAACCATGGATCGCAGGCGTCCGCTGAATAAACCATGCAATTGTGGGGTGATGTGCGGGAAGCGACTCCGCACCGTCCAGAAGAAGGCCGCAAAGATGAACACGTTCCCGATGAGACCGGCCCATCCTAGCCCGAACACCGTCGGACTAAGGGCCAGCGCGAGGAGCGTGCCGAGGAAATGCACAACCAGCCAGGCAAGGAAGATCAGCTGAGACCTGAATAGTTCCTGATATCCTTCGACGACAGCTTGATACGGTAAAGCGAGCAATCGCACGGCAAATCCCACGATGGTGACCCAGAGCACAAAGATCGCCTCTTCTAGAAACCGGTCCGGGACGTTGAGCAGAGCCGGAATTACAGCCTGCCCCCACAACGCGGTTCCGATCAGAAGCAGCGCCGATATCGCGAAATAGATCCCAATCGTCGCGGAGAAGCACTGCCGCGCTTCGTCGGGCCGCTCTGCATGCCTTGCCACCTGGTAGATCAAGCTGTTCTTCAAGCCGAAGTCCGTGAAGTTCATCAAAGTGATGATAATAGTGCTGAACGACCATATGCCGAACTGCTCCGGCCCAAGCGCATGAAGGACTAACGGCGTGAGCACGAGATAGACCGGGATCGCCAGCGCGATTCGTGCCAGGCCCGCCACCGATCCATGAAGCAGCTTCTGCTGGAGCGCAAGGAGATTCATCGGGTTATGGGATCGAAACATTCAACAAACGGTTGCATCGCGTCCAGATAGCCCGTCAAGAAACGTTTCGGCGAAAAATTTCGTTGTGCATGAATCCGGGCCCGCTCACCCGTGCGCCTGGCTTCGGTCGGATTGTCAATCAGCCAACGGAGTTGTACCACCAACTTCTCAGGATCGCCGGGCTGGTACAAGAATCCCGTGTATCCATCGACGATCAACTCGGGATGGGAGCCTGCGTTTGCGATAACGACCGGTAGACCGGCCAGCATGGCCTCGACCACCGCGATGCCGAATCCTTCATCGACGCAGGGATTGACGTACAGATCCATCACGCCGAGCAGATCCCCGGGATCCCGATAACCGGTGAATCGCACCAGCGCACCCAGATGCAGCGTCTGCACGAGCGCCTCGAGGCGCGCTCGCTCCGGCCCATCGCCGACAAGCACCAGCTTGACGTGGGAGTACGACCGCCTCAGTTGGTCTACAGCCCGGATCAACGTCCCTTGATCGCGCTCCGGAATCAAGCCACCGATGTGCCCGATCACAAGGTCCGTCTGACTTAGCCCAAGTTCCTGCCGGACCGCCTGAGCCGTGGTGGCCGACGGACGTTCCACGACGGGGTCGTGAACATGACAGAGTTTGCCGCCAATGCCAGGATACGCCGCTTGAATTGACCGCAACGTGTATAGGGAGTTGCAAATGACTCGGTCGACCCTGGGCATAATGGCCTGTGCCGCAAGCCGTCCGATTCCCTGTCGATAGTGCGCGCTGCTGTGTTCATGATGGATGAGGGGAAGGCCGTGCCGCTTTGCCGCAATATACCCCGTGATCAATCCACGCGTATGATGGGAACACACCACGTCCGGCCGCTCTTCCTCGATGGCCCGGTCGAGTTCTCGGACGATGCGCACAGGCGAGACCGAGCCGATCTGACGCACGTGCGAGCCCAACTGCTTGATGACGTCATCGAGAGCGGCCGGCTGAAAGACACTGAACACCAGTCTGCCTCGGTTCGGATCAATCTGCTTGGCGAGCCGAAGCAATTTGACCGGCACACCGCCGTAGGGCGTCAAAACCTCGACAATGTGCAGCATGGTCACCATCTCTAAATCCCCTCGCCGAGTTCTCAGCGGACTTGACCATCCCTCGGCGTCTTGGGCCCACCAGTTGACTTACGCCAATCGTGGAACTTCAAGGCTTCGCGTTGCCCATCAGATAGTTGATTGTAGAGGTACACGGCAACGCCGGATCGAGGCCAGTGGGCAACGACCCCTTGCGTCGTGTCGATGAGCCATCGTCCCGATCGCGGCACTGCGCCATCCGGAACGAGGTCGTAGTTGCCGACTATAATCGTCAGACTGTCTGGATTCTTGAGCCGCTTTCGGACAGCCTCCGTGCTGGCAATGTCGATTGTCTTTGCGTAATCCATGCGGAACAGTACGTCGATATACCCCCGATTCGCCCACTCCACGCTGTTCTGTCCATTGAGATAATCCGTTAATTCAGGATAAGCGTCGGCGCTGATGATTACTCTTGGTTTCACGACACGCACAGCGTTGGCAATGTTCCGAACCATCTCGGTTACTGTCGACTCTTGATACTCGATCAGAGACGGGACCGTCCGAGGCGCCACACGGAACATCATCGCATCCATATCGAGGTCTCGTTGAAAACGGCCCCGGTATTCGGTCCGGCACGTGTTCGTGAGGCACAACCCCATGGCACGTATGTAGTCGAGATTGATGCCGTCAACGTCGTAGTTACTGACAACTTCGACGATTAGATCCGTGATCAATGCACGGAAACGGGGGTTATGAATATCGAAGATACCGAGCTTGCCACCTTCCAGCACACCGTCCAGCGCCAAATCTGGGAAGAGGTCGGATCGGCGCAATGCGACCGTGAACCAGGGATGGACCTCAATTCCCATTGAATGCGCCTTCTCGATCACATACCGAAGGGGATCAAGCCCTGCCGCAGCCTGTGCGGTCAGAGTGGGATCCCATGGAGCAAACCGGGAGGGCCAGGTCGTTCCGGCTCCGTACCACACGACCGGAACATAGACATTGAATCCCGCCTCTTTGATACGGCTGAGGGTGTGATCAGCAGCGTCCTGCGTCGTCCAGAACTGAAACGTTTCATCGAAGATCGCGCGCTTACCGGCCATGGATGCGGCACCAACGCTCTGCACTCCAACCCCCAATAGAACCAGGATGATCCCACAGGTCGGCAAGAAGCCATACCACCTGCTCATGACCGGGTCTCCCTGAACTGCACAAGCGGAAAGCGTCGCGTCGTGCTCGGATGAGCAGGAACGTGAGGTCCCGATCCGTAAGTGTCCATAGTGGTCTTCACGCTTCTGTATTGGTGCTCAGACAACGGAACGCGCCGCGTCGTTGATGAGATCGTCAACGCGAGGACGCTGAGGTACCAAAACCACACGCCATGCAGCACCGCTGCACCAAAGATGACCGTCTCGCCGAGATTGGCGATGGCTAGAAATAGAAGGCAATAGAACTCGGCAGCATATTGCTTGTCCCGGTCATAGAGCAGAAAACAGGCCAGCGCGGATATGATCACCGCGACATACAAGGCGGCGCCGACACCTCCCGAATCCAACAGGGCCTGCAAATACCCGTTGTGGAGAGTGACCGCTCCCTGCGAGGGCGATTGGGGCGACGCCTCCACCAAAATCCCTCTCCGGTTTCCCTCATCAAGCACCATGCCGCCAGCTGTGAAGCCGAAGCCCAGCCACGGATGATCCCCATATCGTTGAAGCGCCTGGGTCCAAATCAAGGTACGACCGGAGAAGGATTCGATAGAGTCCTGCCGGAAAATCTTCTCCTGTTGCTGCGAGGTCAGCCGTATGTCGGCGACGATCCCGACGCAGACAGCCACAACGATCAGCAGTGCGCCCGCGGGCAAGAACGCCCAGCGCCAGCGGACATAACGAAGCGCCACAACGCCCATACTGACCACGGCTGCGGCCCAGAATGTTCGTGAGCCGGTCAGAAAGAGACAGGGGAGACTTGCGGCAAGCGCGATGACTCTTAACCCCCAATTCCACGCTACGAAGAGACTTAACCCCAGTAATAGCCCGGCTGCTGCGCCCATCATGGCCGGTTTGCTGAAGAGTCCTCTGAAACGGGGACCCTCAAAAGTCTGTTCATATGTAAGACCCGGGTTCCAGTACCGCAGCATAAGGCTGGCGATGCACACCACAGTCAGCGCGACGAGCATCGTGCGCGCCGCATGAACCGTCAACCGAGGGTCTCGCGTTGCCGCGTCCAGAAAGGCAAATGAGAAGAGAACGATGGCGACAAGGGCAAGAATCTGAAGTGCCACGTATAGCGGGCTCGCAGCTTGGGGGATCGCAAGTACCAGGACGCCGACATAAAGGCCTAGAATCGCATGCCGCCGGGTGACTCCTCGAACGCCCGACGTAGCGATCCATGCACACCCGACCAACAATGCAATCCCTTCCGACAATGCACGGAAGACATAGCGATCTCCGAGCGGCGTCGCGTCTTTTGCCAACAGCGCCAGGACCAACAGAACAAAGACGACGAGCATGGGACATAATCCTTCTAGCAACCTTCATCAAGACGGCTATCAGCAGGGCAACTCACATCTTGTTTGACGAGGACCTTACTCCACTGCTGTTACACAGGCGTTAAGGTTCCGTTGCGAGGATGCAACAACCTCCACGCAGGACCTGCCGATCCATTACATCGTCGCCATCGACAAATGGCGCTGACGACGCCAGAGAAGTCCTCCGATCCCGACCAGGCCGATCGCATAGAACAGAATGCTGGCAGAGAGTGGCACGGGCGCCTGCGCTACAACCGCCGTGCCTTGCAAGAAGAACGTGGCCATCCGATCATGAGACCGTTCGTGCGACCACTCATTTTTTTCCTTGTAGGCGCCCTCGCCGAAAAGGTGGTGCCAGGAGAGACTAAATTCGGAGGTCTCCGGATTGAACAACCCGGTCGCCGTGCCGCCGATGTTCCAGGCTCGAAAATGCTCGCCGCGAGACACGGCGAAAAATAGCGACGACAGATCCACGGCGATCGACGATCTGTCGATGGTTGCCGTCGGAGGGGGGGCGCCTTGAATGCCGCTGGTGAACAGGGAGAACGTCCGGTGTCCTTTCGTGAGTGGCGGGACGATATCAGGCTCGGGTTGATAATTATTCATGATGAGCAGGCCCGGCTGCTCGAACAATCGATCGAGCTTTCGCGAAAACCGGCCATCGACATCGACCGACCCACCGGCTAATTCTAAACTGGTAATCGTGACGGCCTCGGCCGCAGCATTCCAGACGAATAAAATCTCCGCCGTCGCCAACACGATCATCATCACACCCTTGATCCTGATCAATGGGCACCTCCCTTGGATGAAACATTTTTGAGTCTTAATAATTCGTCTAGTCTACAACCATTGCTTGGAGCCATGGCGCACTAGTGCGTAAACTTTTTGTTTGGAACCTGTTAACTCTTATTCAAGATATGGTCTGCGTAGTGATACGATTTCAGACAGGGCGCAAGGCAAGGCACAAGCGAGGGCAGCGATTCTCAGAGATATTAAGCGGCTGAAATGCTCAGCGTGAAGCGGCCCAAGACTTGCCAAGGCGTTGATCGATTTAGCAAGATGATCAAAGCGCTTACATCGTTCGTGAATCGTGAGAGAGAGGCAAGACGTATGTGAGAGGCGCGACTCGCGAAAATGACACTTCTGACCCGTCCCGATTCTCGCGCGAGTCTCGTGAGTCTCACGCGAATAACGAGATACGTTTCACGGTTCCGGAGAGCACGGCGGAAACAGGATCAGCTCGCATGTCTGAAGTTAAAATGAAGGCGCCTCATCCGATGCAGGTCGCTGCTTCAGATGATGCGGAAAGGCCGATCAGGCCTTGAAGCAGAACTTAGGCGAGACTGAGTTTCTTCCGCAAGGCCCCGGCGAGCCCGATGAGCCCGCTACCGAACAACAACGCGGCTGCAGGCAAGGGCACCGGAGAATTCACGACGTTGCCGCTAAAGACACTCGTACTGGTAAACGCGCCGCCGACTCCCGGATTCGTGGAGCTGAACAGGAGCGTGAGAGCGCCTTGAAACGGCGTCCCCGGCGTCAGTCCAAAATACGAGAGGAGGGTGACATTTTTGGTATCGTTGAACGTTCCGAATGTGACTTTGAAACCTTGGGCTCCTAGATCCTGGACGAAGGCATTGTTGAAGCTTCCGTTCAGCAAGGTCGATCCCAACGCGATGTCGGTTCCACCTTGCAGCTGGACTCCACCCGTGATGGTGATCGTCCCGCCAGATCCAAAACTCCACCAGCCGTTATTGTTCTGGTTCGGACCGCCCGCATTGCTCAGCAGGCCCGTGTTGAAATTCAACGCGCAGCTCAGACAGAACGCCGTCACATTCGCATTGGCCGGCGTGGAAAGGCCGGCCACGTTATCCACTTCGATGTTGCTGCCGACCAACGCGCCGCCGCTGCCTCCATAAGAAATTGTACCGGAGGTGGGCGCGCTGATATTGAAATCGAGTTCAACCGCCATGGCGAACGGGCTGACGAGTACTCCCATCACCCACAGGCCCATAACCATGGCGACTATCAAAACTCTTGTCTTCATACCGCCATCCTTGATCTTCGGGGAGAATATCGCGCTCCCCTCTCAGGATTTTATTTCCTCTTGCAGGAGAGACAGGAAAGGAGCCCATCAAAATTTCTTCGGAGAGGTTTCCCCGTGCGGCCTAGGCAAATAACCACCTAGGCCGCACGACTGTTGTGTGCAGCAGCTACCTTACCGGCAC
>Ga0209048_10004611_pt1 | contig 13169 bp, 11 predicted proteins | sample FrelakmetCRP12CR_FD_187146 | JGI IMG/M metagenome (GOLD analysis project Ga0209048, IMG submission 187146) | Freshwater lake sediment microbial communities from the University of Notre Dame, USA, for methane emissions studies - CRP12 CR (SPAdes)... | ecosystem: Environmental > Aquatic >... | reverse complement strand
GTCCCGAAGGCCGCCTTGATTTTCTCCTGGATACCGGCACCGTAAAGCACACCAGCCTCCCCTGAAATTCCCATGACAATGCCGAGTTTCAGATCAACCTGACCATAGCGGGCGCGCTTGATCGAGCCGACCAGAGCCTTGGGGAACTTATGGCACATGTTGCTTGCCACCGCAACAAGAGCCGGCACACCCAGACTCATCATTGCGGGGGTCAGGACGAATGCTCCTCCGGAGCCTATAAACCCGCTGACGAGTCCCCCGATAAAGCCTACGACGAAAAGATAGAATATGTTGACTGTGTCAAGATTGATGAAGTTAGCCGCTTGATTCGCTATATCGTGCATTACCGTGCCTCCTTCCTTTTAGACGCCTCGATCCCGATTACGCTCCAGAAACTGCCGGTGAATGAGCCGTGCACATATGAAAATAAAAAAGCCACCGCTATCGGAAGTAAAGCGAATAATCCCCCACGCCCGAAATAGTCAATCACCGTGTCCTGATAAAGCAATAGAGACGCGTACAGGAATATCGAGATTCCCCCATAAATAGCAGCGCTCGCCCAAGGTTTCTTCTTATTGCTACTCTGCATGCCCATGTCCTCACCTTCCTCCTTATTGTTTGTTTAATTAATCACGCATCGTTTATTGATGTATCAGGCACCAACCACGACCAGCGGGCAATTGATAACATCCCGGACATCGGGTAGGATCTCAGCTTCCTCGCTGCATCCCATATCAAGCCCGTGGTATGAATTCACTACCACATAATCGAAGCCTGAGTTCTCACGGGTAATGTCGACAACCGCTGTTCTAAGACATCCACCTACAATATTGACGCGGTAGTCGATTCCGGCCATTTTCAGTTCGGCATCCGAGCGCTCCACTATGTCCCGGCCGGATTCCATACAAAGTATTTCGAGCCCGGCCTTCATCCTCTTGCAGAAATTGATTGCATATTTAAGTGTCTTAATGTCTGATAACCGGCCTGTGAGGACCAGCAAGACCCGCTGTTTCGTTGCGGCCAGTTCACGAGCCGTCTCAAATTCGCCTGCCTCTGCAAAAGCCGTTGCAGACATGATATTTTCGAACCTCTTAATAAGGCTGCTGAGCTTCATCTTTTTGCTCTCCATATGCGTCACCTCCATAGCTCACAATAGATCAATTTTCGTGCCCGGGAGGTCATGGGACTTAACATATTGTTTTTATGGGCTATTTATGGTATGGACTAAAATACCTCCAATGGCCCCATAGTTGCATTTTGCAACTCATAAAAACTAATGAGCCCCGATCAGCCATCTCCAGGGAGGTGCTGTGCTGTTGCATGAGGGGAGGCATCATTTCATCGTGAAACGACAACAGGCACTGTCAGGCACTGCGCTGCATAGTTATGCGAATAGTTTCATCATTCAATCTGGCCATGATTGCCGTGCCAGATTGCGTCTTGCGATGAGACAGCGAGTCATTGTTGCTTTTTGCAATAGAGGGTGATAGAATGAAACTATGATGGACTATAAACCGAGTATCAGGCGGAAGATAACCTTTGGTTACTATGCCGGAGTTGCCGTCATAGTCGCCCTATTCGTCTTTACCTTCACGGAACTGATCATCGTTGAAAAACAATTGAACTTCGGAGGGATCATCAATGAATTTTTCGACATGACCCTTGAAATGAGGCGCTTCGAAAAAAACTTCTTTCTCTATGAACTGAATTCGGATTATCAGGAAAATCTGCAATACGTTACGAAAGCCCAAAATATAATTTCTGAAAATATCAATGAATACCTCACACTCGTGGTTGCAGACAGACTGAGCGCCTTGGAGACCGTCCTGAAGGAATACCGCACACTCATGGAACAGTATGCCTCGCTCAAGCACGAGGACCCGAAGCGCGGTGCAATAGAAAAGTCGATAAGGGAAAAAGGCAAACAGATCACCTCATTCGCCGAGGACATCTCGAAGACCGAGCGGGAAAGGTTACGTTCACTGCTTGATCAATCGAGGATATTTCTTGCCATAGCAATCGTCGTGCTTTCGCTGGGCGGTATCATTGTGGGTCAGATCATGTCCCGAATTGTCGTAAGACCTCTCAAAGAACTGGAGAAGAGCATGGAGGCTATCGCCGCCGGGGGGCGGGATACCATCGACATACGCTCAAAGGACCGGGAAATCGCTTCGCTTACAGCGGCATTCAATAAAATGCTCCGGGAACTCGAACTCCGGCAGCGACATATGCTCCAGTCGGAAAAACTCGCCTCTCTCGGCACGCTCATGGCAGGCATAGCTCATGAACTCAACAACCCGCTGTCGAACATATCGACCTCTTCGCAAATCCTCAGCGAAGAGCTTGAAGAATCCGACGTCGCATTCAGAAAAGAGATGCTGCATCAGATAGAAACCCAGACGGAAAGAGCCCGTAATATCGTCCGGTCACTTCTGGATTTTTCGCGGGAAAAGGAGTTTAAGCGTGAAATTCTCACTCTTGGAAATCTCATTCATGAAACACTTAATTTTATCAAGGGGCAGATCCCGGCCAGAGTCTCTATATCGGTCGAAGTGCCCGAGGACATCGTTATTTTCGCTGACAAGCAGCGTATTCAGCAGGCTTTTTTAAACCTCATCAAAAACGCTGTTGAAGCAATCACTGACGAGGGGAGCGTTTTCATACGCGCAGGAAGGCAGTTCCCGGCAGGCATGGAGAAGCCTGAATCCTATGTCCAGATGCTGGATAACAGCCGATGCAAGGCCTTCGGAGACGACGTTTACATCACTATCAGGGACACGGGAAGCGGTATACCGCTGGAGATCCTGCCCCGAATAATGGACCCATTCTTTACGACAAAGGATGTCGGAAAAGGATCGGGTCTCGGTCTCTCAATCGTCCATGAAATCATTGACGAGCACGATGGCTGCATCGGGGTCTATAGCGAGCAAGGGAAAGGCACGACCTTCGTACTACGCCTGCCTGCAAAGGACGTCCGCTTTGAATAACCCCATTCGAATACTCATTGTTGATGACGAGAGGATAGCACTCAAGAACCTCGAACATGTCATGAAAAAAGAAGAATACGACGTTGTCAGCACGCAGAGCGGACAGAACGCCCTGAAGCTTCTTGAAGAGCAGCGATTTGACGTTATCCTCACGGATCTGAAGATGGAGAAGGTTGATGGAATGCAGGTGCTCAATAAGAGCAAAGAGCTTTACCCCGACTCTGAAGTAATTATAATAACCGGGTTTGCCACACTCGATTCTGCGGTAAAAGGAATGAAGCACGGGGCTTTTTACTATATCGCAAAACCGTTCAAGCTCGATGAGGTGCGCCAGGTAGTAAAAGAGGCCGTTGAAAAGATACGTCTGAAAAATGAGAACCGGCAATTGCGCGAGCAGCTCGAATCCTACCAGGGAAAGGTTAAAATAATAACCCAAAATACTGCTATGATGAGACTTCTCGATACGGCGAGGCAGATCGCTCCTACCGACTGCAATGTCCTGCTGAGCGGTGAAAGCGGCACCGGCAAGGAACTCTTCGCCCGGTTAATCCACATAGAAAGCAAGCGTTCCGAAGGGACTTTTTTCGCCATCAACTGCGGTGCCTTTACAGAAGAGCTGCTTGCTAACGAGCTTTTCGGCCATGAAAAGGGGGCCTTTACCAATGCCTCAGCCATGAAGAGCGGATTGATCGAAATGGCATCGGGTGGTACTCTGTTCCTCGACGAGGTAACTGAAATGACGCCCTCGATGCAGGTTAAACTGCTTCGTGTCATCCAGGAAAGAGAGGTCCTTCGGGTCGGCGCTACGATGCCTGTCAAGGTGGACGTCAGGTTCATCGCCGCTACAAACAGGGACATCCATGACGCCATCAAATCCGGCAGTTTCAGACAGGACCTCTATTTTCGACTGAATGTCGTTTCGCTGCATATTCCTCCCCTGTCTGACCGCAAAGACGACATCCCCCTGCTCTGTTACTACTTCCTGACAAAATACTCGACGCTCATGAAGAAGGACGTTTCTGACATATCGGCGGAAGTCATGGAACTGCTCTCTAACTATGATTTCCCAGGCAATGTTCGGGAGCTTGAAAATATCATAGAGAGGGGCGTCGCCCTCGCCGGCAGTAACACAATAGAAATATCGAGTCTCCCTGATGACCTGAAAGAACTTAACATTAAGATATTCAGGAAGAAAGGCGGTAAGATTCCCTCACTCGAAGATCAGGAAAGGGATTATATCACATGGGTGCTGAACGAGTTTGGGGGCAACAGAACTCTTGCCGCCCAGACACTCGGTATTGACCGCGTATCTCTCTGGCGGAAGCTGAAGAAATACGGACTCGAAGAATAATAGTCCCCTGACAATACTGATTCTGATGTTTTGATTCAGTTGCAGGCACTCTTGCTAACCATTAATGACAAACCATCCATAGCATTTAATTATAGCAACACATAGATATGGGGAATGGTTATTCCTGCAATAGATAGGGAATTCGGGGCGTTGCATGAAAACAATTATTTTTTTAGAAGAGTTTTCTTTGTGATTGTGATTATTTTTTCTGTCTCACTTCTTTTGGGGTGCGCAAGTGAGCCACAGAAGGCAGCGGACACAATCAACTGCGAAGAGTCATAGACAAGATAACCCTCTGAGTGCTTTTCAACTATAACAAAGCGACACTTACAAAAAGTGATATTGTTGAACTCAAAAAAACAATAGATCCGTTAAAGAAATACCCCGACTCCCGTATCATACAGCAAGGACATTCTGATAACATCGGACCAGGCAAATATAATCTGGAACTTTCTTATAATAGGACGGAAACGGCGCGGCGGCATCTCATTGAGGCAGGCGCTGTTGTGAAGCAAGGATTTCGGCATCGGGGTTCGGCCAGAAGAAGCCTATCGCACCTAACAAGAAAAAAGAAGGCAAGGATGATCCTGAGGGGATGGCCCAGCTATAGAAGCGTCGATATCATTATAATGTGCGATTAAAACCTTTCCTTCACTACCTTCCCAGTGTCCATCGGCGCCTGTGCCGCAAAAGCTACTATGTCCAACTGATAGAACCCCCTCAGCCCCACCGCATCAATGTTCCTGCGATCATAGCAGCAACCTTTCTGCCGCTCGGACCCTTCGCAGGCTGCCTTTTTCTTTCTTTCGTTGTCATCATGACAGATGAAGCTTGCTGCATGCCGGTAAAGATTACTATGCCAAACGAGGTTAGATAATTATTTTATGCATTATTATATTGACTTGACTTTATTTTATTTTGTTATATTATATTATTACAATATATTATGCTGAATATTAAATTTTACGGAGGTATTTGTCTTGCCATCTGATTTTGATAATTTTGACAAAGAAATAATCAGCATTCTTCAAAATAATGCCGCAATATCCAATATTGAATTATCAAAAAAAATAGGGTTATCGCCTTCTGCATGTCTCAGCCGGACAAAGAGGCTTGAAGAACTTGGGGTCATCAAACAATATGCTGCTGTGATCGACAACAAGAAAGTCGGACTGGAAATTGTTGCGTTTACTTTTGTAAATTTGTCTCCACATAACAGGAGTACTTCAAACGCCTTTCAGTCAAAAGTAAAGGAAACGCCACAAATCCTGGAGTGTTATAACATTACCGGGACGTGGGATTATTTGTTGAAGGTAGTATCACGCGATATAGCTTCCTATCGTGATTTTGTCATCGATTCACTTCTGGAATTCCCGGGGATAAATAAGATCGAAACAAATATCGTTTTAAGCACCGACAAGCAGAGCTTCAGTTTGCCTATTGAGCTGGATTGATGATCAAGTGATGATAAATCCAATGAAAGTTCTAAACAGGAGGACACCATGAGCAAAGTAGACGCAAAACTCAGGATCGAATCGCTGGCCCTTCACGGAGGACAGGAGTCGGATCCCACAACAGGATCACGGGCAGTGCCCATCTATCAGACCACATCATATCAGTTCAAGAGCACAGAGCATGCGGCTAATCTTTTCGGCCTCAAAGAATTCGGCAATATATACACGCGCCTGATGAACCCGACGACTGATGTTCTTGAGAAAAGGATGGCACTGCTGGATGGAGGGGCGGGAGCGCTCGCGGTTTCAAGCGGACAGTCGGCGATCACCCTCGCCCTCCTGAATATCGCCCAGTCAGGTGATGAGATCGTCTCGGCGGATAATCTTTATGGCGGCACTTACAATCTGTTTCATTATACTTTTCCGCGCCTGGGGATCACCGTCAATTTCGTGAAATCTGACGACCTTGCTGCCTTCGAAAAGGCTATCACTCCGAAGACAAAAGCGCTCTATATCGAATCCATCGGCAACCCCAAGCTTGATGTGGCTGATCTGGAAGCGTTGTCTGCGCTGGCACACAAGCATGGAATCCCTCTTGTAGTCGACAATACCGTCGCCCCTTATTTGCTCAGGCCTATCGATTTCGGCGCGGATATCGTCGTCTATTCAACAACGAAATTCATCGGCGGCCACGGCACCTCGATAGGAGGCGTGATCGTCGACTCCGGGAAATTCGACTGGACCAATGGCAAATTCCCTCTCATCGCCGCACCCGATGCAAGCTACCACGGGATCAATTTTGTCGAGGCCCTGAAGCCGCTCGGGAACATCGCATACATCATAAAAGCCAGGGTTACTCTGCTCAGGGACTTAGGAATGGCACTTTCGCCCTTCAATGCCTTCCTCTTCCTCCAGGGACTCGAAACGCTCCACCTGAGGATGCCCAGACATTGCGAAAACGCCCTTGCCGTGGCGAAGCACCTCGAAAAGCACCCTCAGGTGAACTGGGTGAACTATCCCGGTCTGGATTCAAGCCCTGAGAAAGCTCGCGTGCAGAAATATCTGAAAAAAGGTGCAGGTGCAATCATAGGGTTCGGTATAAAAGGAGACCTCGCTGCAGGGAAACAGTTCATCAACTCTCTGGAACTGGTATCACATCTCGCAAACATCGGCGATGCAAAAACGCTTGCCATCCATCCGGCAACAACAACGCATCAGCAGCTCTCTCCGGCAGAACAACTTGCAACAGGAGTAACTCCTGATTTCATAAGGCTTTCAATCGGCATCGAGCACGTCGACGACATCATCGCTGATATCGAACAGGCCCTTGATAAGGCTTCATCGTACGCCCGTTGAAACTGCTATAATAGGAGGCACTATGAACATATTCCAGGACATTACGAAAATAGTTGGCGGAACGCCGTTGGTAAAGATAAATCGACTCTCCGCGGGCCTGCCGGGCAACGTTGTCGCGAAGCTCGAGTCCTTCAATCCCCTGTCATGCGTTAAGGACCGTATCGGGGTTTCGATGATTGAGGCGGCCGAAAAAGAGGGCCTGATTGACAAGGATACGGTAATCGTCGAGCCGACAAGCGGCAACACCGGCATCGCCCTTGCCTATGTCTGCGCGGCCAGAGGATACCGGCTCATCCTCACAATGCCAGAAACAATGAGCCTCGAAAGGCGGCAGCTGCTTAAGATCTTCGGGGCGGAACTCGTTCTGACCGAGGGCGCAAAAGGCATGCGCGGCGCCATCTCAAAAGCGGAAGAAATAATGAAAGAGCTTCCGAAGAGTTACATGCCGCAGCAGTTCAGGAATCCCGCCAATCCTGATATCCATCGCCGGACTACTGCAGAGGAGATTTGGAAGGACACGGACGGCACTGTGGATGTCTTTGTGGCGGGCGTTGGGACCGGAGGCACTATTACAGGTGTCGGGGAAGTCTTGAAAAGCAGAAAGCCCGCGGTAAAAATCGTCGCTGTTGAACCGGCTGATTCAGCCGTGCTTTCTGGAAACCAGCCCGGCCCGCATAAAATCCAGGGCATCGGCGCAGGATTTGTACCGGCGGTGCTGAACACTGGCATTTACGATGAAATAATACAGGTTGCCAATGACAATGCGGGAGATGTGGCGCGCAAACTGGCTCGACTGGAAGGCATTTTCGCCGGCATTTCGAGCGGCGCCGCCATGTGGGCCGCCCTTGAAGTAGCCAAGCGCAGGGAATCCAAAGACAAGACTATTGTGGTGCTGCTCCCCGACACGGGCGAACGCTATCTGTCCACCTGGCTGTTTCAGGAGTTTCTAGGTTGAAGAAAAAAGGCATCGGGATTGTCGAGACATGTTATTTCAGTTTCGCGCAACCGCCGGATGAGCTCGTCCTGGAATCCGGCCAGAAACTCGGTCCCATAACTCTTGCCTATGAGACGTATGGTACTCTCGACAAAAACCGCACTAACGCTATCCTCGTGCTCCACGCCTTTTCCGGGGACGCCCATGCCGCAGGCTATCACAAGGGCGATGAAAAGCCTGGATGGTGGGACGATATGATCGGGCCGGAAAAGGCCCTTGACACCGACAAGTTTTTTGTCATCTGCTCCAATGTGATCGGCGGGTGCAAGGGCAGTACAGGACCTTCTTCGGCAAATCCTGAGACCGGAGAGCCCTATGCGCTTGATTTTCCAGTCATCACCATCGCCGATATGGTCAATGCCCAGACGCACCTTATCGACTATCTTGGAATCAACAAATTATTCTGCGTCATCGGCGGTTCAATGGGGGGGATGCAGGTCCTGCAGTGGGTGGCAGTCTATCCCGACCGGATATGCTCTGCTATACCGATCGCCACAGCTCTGAAGCATTCGCCTCAACAGATAGCTTTTAATGAGGTGGGGCGTCAGGCCGTTATGGCCGATCCCGCGTGGAACCACGGCCATTATTATGGCAAGTCAAGGCCGGAGCGCGGTCTCGCCATTGCACGCATGATCGGGCACATCACATTCATGAGCGATAAATCCATGGAGGAAAAATTCTCCAGAAAGCTGAAGGACAAGGATTACAGTTACCGCTTTCAGACCGATTTCGAGGTCGAGGGATATCTGAAATACAAGGGGGACAGCTTCGTGCGGCGCTTTGACGCAAACTCCTACCTCTACATCACCAAGGCCATTGATTATTTCGACCTTTCGGGCCCAAAACTCATTCCCACCGGCAAGAATATCGAGGTCCGCTTCCTCGTTATCGCCTTCCAGTCGGACTGGCTTTATCCGCCCTATCAGTCACAGGAAATAGTCAGGCAGCTGAAGATGAGGCACATCGATGCCACCTACATGGAAATTCAATCGACCTACGGGCATGACGCCTTCCTCCTGGAAGTCCAACAGGAGACGATGCTGATACGCCATTTTCTGAACAGAATCTCCTGTGAAAATGAAACAACGGATTTATATGAAATCTGACAGCATGCGTCTCGACCATAAAGTCATCCTGGACATCGTCGAACCCGGTTCGAGGGTGCTCGACCTCGGCTGCGGCGACGGATCACTGCTGCAACTGCTGGTTACCGAAAAAAATGCACGCGCTCAGGGGATTGAATTTGCCGACTCACAAATCTACAAATGCGTCGCCAGAGGAGTGAGCGTCTTCCATGGCGACATCGATACGGGCCTGTCTGAATACCCCGATCAATCCTTCGACTACATCATCCTCAATCAGAGCCTTCAGGAAGTGGTCAAGGTCGATTTTGTCCTCAACGAAGCCCTCCGTGTCGGACAAAAAGTTGTCGTCGGGTTCTCTAACTTCGCTTATTACAAGGCCCGCATGGATATCTTTTTTAAAGGGAAGGCACCGGTCACCGAGTCTCTGCCGAACCAATGGTACGCCACTCCGAACCTGCACTTCCTGAGTATCCGGGACTTCGAGGATTACTGTGCCCACAAGAACGTCAGGATTCTGGCCAAATACTACCTTGGAGACGACACGATTATCCACTTCCTGCCCAATCTCCGCGCCCTCAATGCCATCTTCGTTATTTCAAAATGATATCCAGTCCTCACTTATATCGTCGCCTTTCGAAACGGTTACAGTAATTCTAGTGCCCTGATTCGGTCTACCGCTCACATGGACATTTCCTCCCCACGGCTCGAGACGCTCGCACATCCCCAAAAGTCCGACGGAATTGGATTTTAATATCTCTTGTTTTGCAATCCCCCTGCCGTTATCACTTACTTCGAGCATTACCTGACATCTTCTTTACTCCGACTGATTATAACGCTGCTCACACCTGGCGTGGCGATGCATCGCCAGTGCTTCATGAAAGACCCTGAAAAGGGCAGTGTACAACAACCCCCGATCTAATCGACATTAAGCGTTTTACATAACGGTATGCCATCGCCGTCATAAATGCCGGCATTATTGATTTGAAAGATAAGGATAAGAATACGGACTTCAAGACTCTCAAAAGAAAGGCGACTGATCATTATCAATCCCCGGTGACAACCTCTCTACTGTTCTCGACTGAGTATTTTGATTTCTTCGATCAATTCTGAGGGGGTAATAATACCTTTTTTCAGCAGCAGGTTAATCACCGCCTCTTGTTCAAGGATGCTGCTTATGATCAATTCCTCCAGAGTTTCGGTTTCTTTTCGCTTATTTTCATCGCTCATTATCAGCCCCTCAAATGTGGTTCCTCTTTTAAAATATTCATCTGCCTTAAACAAACGTATAATTATAACAGATTTCGGAAAGTGTATAGACCAGCAGAAAGAATGGGCATCATTCAGCGAGCCTTTTAAGCAGACGGCCCCCTCGACTATTTGACATGGATCATATGGCTTTAGCGGGGAAGTTAGTAAGATGTAATTATGGACTTATAAAATAAAAGCAAGCGGGGTTAAAGTCATTACGATGACGGGCTAGCCGGTAGAATAAGGAGACGGGGATGGAACTGAGTGTGACAACCAAAATCGATGACCTTTTGAAGGAATATCCATTCCTCATGGATTTCCTTGCCGAACGGTCGCCCAAGTTCAGGCTTCTTGGCAATCCCGTAATGAGAAAGACGGTTGGACGCGTAGCCACTTTAAACCGGATAGCAATCATCGGCGGGATCGAAATCGGGCAGTTGCTCGATGAGCTCGCTTTCGAAATCGCGTCGCAAACCGGCCAAAAGGATATTATCGTCAATAAAGCCGGCTCGACTCCTGCAGGAATTAAGGATACCCTGACACGCCAGGAGATTTTAAAAGACATAATCAGTGACCTTCATGCGGGTGTCGATATGACCATTTTGAAGAAGCGTTTTTTTGATCTTATTAAAGATATCGACGCCTCTGAAATTGCCCAGGTTGAGCAGCAGCTCATCGAGGAAGGCATGCCAGAAAGCGAAGTAAAGCGCCTTTGCGACATCCATGTGAAAGTCTTCGAGGAATCGCTCGACAAGAAGCAAGAGCTAACAATGCCGGCCGGACATCCGGTGCATACCTATATGCTCGAAAACCGGGCACTTGAGGAGGTCATCCAGAAGACGCGTGCACTGATCGACCAGTTTGGCACGCCACCGGACGAGCAGATGGTACGATTCTTACAGTATGAGATTCAACGCCTGATTGACAGCCTTTCGCAGGTGGATATCCACTTTCTGCGCAAGGAGAACGAGCTCTTCCCGGTGCTTGAGGCGCATAGGATAACCGGCCCCTCTTCGATCATGTGGGCTCTTCACGATGATATCCGAAAAGCATTGAGGAAAGCACGCGTTCTTATTGCTGAAGCAAAGGCTGCCGAGGGTGTTGCGAAACTCCGTGAGACATTGCAGATGCTCGCTGATATGATCTATAAGGAAGAAAAAATCCTCTTCCCCATGGCTATCGAACTATTGACCGAGGCCGACTGGATAAAGGTGAGACAGGGAGAGGAAGAAATCGGCTATGCGTGGGTCACACCTGAAGCCCCGTGGTCGGCCGGCTCAACACATAAGAAGATTGAGAAAGGGGACACAGCAAGGCTGGATCTCGATACCGGGGTACTGACCCTCGAACAGATCAACCTGATGCTTACACATTTACCGGTCGATCTCTCTTTTGTTAATGAGAATGACGAGGTCGTATACTACTCTCAAACTAAAGAAAGGATATTCCCGAGAAGCCCGGGCGTGATCGGCAGAAAGGTGCAGAATTGCCATCCCCCGAAAAGCGTGGATACGGTCCAGAGAATCCTGGATGAATTTCGGGCGGGGAAAAAGGAAGTCGCTCATTTCTGGATTCAGATGAGAGGGAAGTTTCTTCACATCAGACACTTCGCTCTGCGAGACATTTCCGGCAATTACAGGGGAACGCTTGAAGTATCCCAGGACATCACCGACATCAGGAAACTGGATGGCCAGAAAAAGTTGCTGGATTGGAAATAGAAAAAGGAGCGACTTAATGAAGGCAATGGTGTTATACAGGATTTGCAGCCTTGCTGAAGAGAGGGAGCCGCTCAAGCTGACGGATGTGCCGGTACCGGTGCCGGCTGAAAACGATATCCTGGTAAAAGTATTCTCCTGCGGAGTATGCCATACCGAACTTGATGAGATAGAGGGCAGGACCCCACCTCCGCTGTTGCCGGTTATCGTGGGTCATCAGATCGTGGGAAAGGTCGAAGCATTGGGCAAAAGTGCTTGTAAGTTCGACCTCGGCGATCGGGTCGGCATAGCCTGGATACATTCCGCCTGCGGTATGTGCAGCTTCTGTCTTGATGGCAGGGAAAACCTCTGTGCGGATTTTGCCGCAACAGGCAGGGACGCAAATGGCGGCTACGCCGAATATACGACTGTTTCTGAAGATTTCGCGTACAAGATTCCTGAGATTTTTACGGACTCCGAGGCCGCCCCTCTTTTATGCGCCGGGGCGGTGGGCTTCCGCTCACTCAGACTGACGGGACTGATGAATGGGCAGAACCTTGGACTTATCGGATTCGGGGCATCAGCGCATATCGTTTTGCAGATGGTAAAGCATAGGTATCCGGATTCGAAGGTCTTCGTCTTCTCCAGGACTGCGGGCGAAAGAGCTTTTGCCAGGGAACTTGGCGCTTTCTGGTCCGGAGGTCTCGACGAGCGTCTTCCCCATAAACTCCATTGCGCGATTGATACTACCCCTGTCTGGAAGCCCGTAGTCGATACATTGAAAAACCTTGAGCGTGGCGGCAGGCTTGTCGTCAACGCGATACGGAAGGAAGAAGATGACAAGGATTATCTCGTAAATCTCGACTACTGCAGGGACTTCTGGATGGAGAAAGAGATAAAGAGTGTGACGAATGTTACTAGAAGAGATGTTGATGAATTTCTTCAGATCGCGTCAGAGATCCCGATCAAGCCTTCGATACAGGAGTTTCAACTGCATGAG
>Ga0209048_10004610_pt1 | contig 13171 bp, 13 predicted proteins | sample FrelakmetCRP12CR_FD_187146 | JGI IMG/M metagenome (GOLD analysis project Ga0209048, IMG submission 187146) | Freshwater lake sediment microbial communities from the University of Notre Dame, USA, for methane emissions studies - CRP12 CR (SPAdes)... | ecosystem: Environmental > Aquatic >... | reverse complement strand
CCCCGCCCGGTGGACGGGGCCGACGCGCAGGCGGGCAACGACGTCGGCCCGCACGAGGAGGGCTTCTCACACGAGCGCGGGCCGTCGTCGTCGACGGCGACGCCGCGCTCGCCGGCAGGCACGTCGTCCGTCACCTCGCGCTCGACGGCGGCGCCCGCCTCGTCGTTTCCGGCCCGCGACCTGCGCCGCCGGCCGGAGGGTCAGTCCGTCAAGCCGGGGAGCCAGCCGGCGACGTACCGGGTCGGCACGGGAGCAGGGAAGCGCGCGTACGCCTCGTCCGGATCGGTCGTCTCCTGCTCGACGCCGGCGCCGTGCCGGAGGGCGACCTCGTCGACCGTGTAGCCGCCCCAGCCGTCGCCCTCCTGACGCTCGCGTGCCCCGACGGCGAGGACGAGGCAGGGGCCCTCCCCCGCGCCGACTATCATGGGGTGCGTCCGCGGCGGGCAATGGGCGAAGTCCCACTGCCGCAACCGGCGCTCCTCGCCCTCGACGAGGAGGAGCGCCTCGCCGCTGAGCACGAGGAAGTTCTCCTGGTCCGCCTCCCAGTGGTACATCCCGATGGGCTCGCCCGGCCCCAGCCTGAAGAGGTTGATTCCGACCCGCGGGAAGTCGAGCTGGCCCTCGAAGGGAAGGGAGCGCCCCCGCCCGGTACGGTCTCGCCAGCGCGCCTCACGCGCGTTCAGGACGAATCACCCCTCCCCGGCAGGAACGAGTCCGGAGGCCGTCTCTTCGAGTGGCGCCTCGGGAACCACTGCCGGATCATAGGCCGCCGAGCAGGCTGCGGGCAGCCCGGCCTCCGGGCCCGCGCCGGCTGTCCGACGTCAGTGCCGGAAGTGGCGTCGGCCGGCGAAGACCATCGCCGCGCCCGCGTCGCGGACGGCCGCCACGACCTCGTCGTCGCGCTTCGAGCCGCCGGGCTGGATGATCGCGCCGATGCCGGCCTCGAGTGCGAACTGCGGGCCGTCGGCGAAGGGGAAGAACGCGTCGGAGGCGAGCACCGCGCCCTCGAGCGTGTGGCCGTGCTCCCGCGCCTTCTCGACGGCGATCCGCACCGCGTCGACCCGGCTCATCTGGCCGGCTCCGACGCCGAGGGTCTGCCCGTCCCGGGCGATCACGATCGCGTTCGAGAGCGTGTGCTTGACGACCGTCCACGCGAAGAGGAGGTCGTCCCAGGCGGGCGAGGCGAGCTCCCCGCAGACGACGTCCATCTCGTCGAGAGGGTCGGGCTCGCCGTCGCGCTCCTGCACGAGCACGCCGCCGAGCACCCGCTTCAGGTCCCACTCGGACGGGTCGAAGGCGCGACGCTCCATGTCGTTGAGGATCCTGACCGCCGGCTTCTGCACGAGCGCCTCGACCGCGACGGCGTCGTAGCCGGGCGCGAAGAGGACCTCGAGGAACTGCCCGGCGAGCCGCTCGCCGAGTGTCGCGCTGACCGGCCGCGTCAGGACGACCACCCCGCCGTAGGCGGAGACCGGATCGGCGGCGAGTGCCTTCTCGTAGGCCTCCTCGATCGTCTCTGCGAGCCCGACGCCGCACGGATTGCCGTGCTTGACGATCACGCAGGCCGGGCCTTCGAGCTCGATCGACAGGAGCCGGGCCGAAGAGAGGTCGTTGAGGTTGTTGTACGAGAGCGGCTTCCCGTGCAGCTGTTCCACGCGCGCGAGGACGTGCGTGCGGGCACCGCGCTCCGCGTAGTACACCGCCTTCTGGTGCGGGTTTTCGCCGTAGGAGAGATCGAGGGCGGCATCGAAGACCGGTACCAGCGTCTCCGGGAAGCCCTGCCCGCGCAGCATCCAGCCGGCCACGGCGCTGTCGTAGGCGGCGGTTCGCGTGAACACCCTCGCCGCGAGCGTGCGCCGCGTCTCCAGCGGGACGTCGTCGTGCTCGCGCAGCTCGCGCAGCACGAGGTCGTAGTCCTGCGGCCGGCAGACGGGGATCACGTGGGCGTGGTTCTTCGCGGCCGCGCGCAGCAGCGCAGGGCCGCCGATGTCGACCTGCTCGATCGCCTCGTCCCACTCGACGTCGAGCCGGCCGACCGTCCGCTCGAACGGGTAGAGGTTGACGCAGACGAGATCGATCGGCTCGATGCCGTGGGTGGCGAGATCGGCCACGTCCTCGGGCACGTCGCGGCGGGCGAGGATGCCGCCGTGCACCGCCGGGTGGAGCGTGACGACCCGGTGGCCGAGCATCTCTGCGAAGCCCGTCACCTCCTCGAGCGGGATCACGGGGATGCCGCCCTCCGCCAGGAGGGCCGCCGTGCCACCGCTCGCGAGCAGCTCGAAGTCGAGCCGGCGGAGCTCCTGGGCGAACGACGCGATGCCGCTCTTGTCGTAGACGGAGAGGAGCGCCCGCCTCATGCGACGATCAACTGCCTCACGACCTCCGGCAGGAGGCGGTGCTCGACTGCCTTGATCCGCTCATGCAGGGTCTCGGGCGTGTCGCCGGGGACGACGGGAACGGCTTCCTGGCGGAGGACCCGCCCCGTGTCGACACCCTCGTCGACGAGGTGCACGGTCGCGCCGGTTTCTGCCGCGCCCGCGGCGAGCGCGTCCTCGACCGCGTGGGCGCCGGGGAAGGCCGGTAGCAGGGCGGGATGCACGTTCACGACTCTAGCGGGGAAACGGGCCAGGAAGACAGGTCGCAGCAGGTGCATGTAGCCTGCGCAGACGACGAGGCCGATGCCGTGCGACTCGAGCCAGTCCGCCATCGCCGCGTCGCGGGCGTCCCGGTCGGGGAAGTCGCGGAGCGGGAACGCAGCGGTCGGCACGCCCAGCGTCGCGACACGCGCGAGCGCGGGCGCACCCTCGACGTTCGCGGCCACCGCAGCGACCGGTATGTCCGCATCGAGCAGGGCCTGCAGGTTGGTGCCGCTCCCGCTGACGAGCACGCCCACCCCCTGCGAGCGCGGCGCCGTCACGCCCAGGTCACCCCGTCGCCTGCGCCCACCTCGCCGATCACGAGGTCGCCCGCCTGGACGTCCACGGCGGGAACGACGGCGCAGTAGCCGATGCCGATGTTGAAGACGCGCCGCAGCTCGTCCTCCGCCACCCCGTTCTCGGCGAGCCAGCCGAACACCTGCGGCCGCTCCCACGCTCCCGCGTCGACGACGGCGCCGAGTCCGTCGGGCAGGATACGCGCGAGGTTGCCGGCGATCCCTCCGCCGGTGACGTGGGCGAGCCCGCGGACGTCCGCACGCGAGCGCAGCGCCCGAACATCGTCGAGGTAGAGGCGGGTCGGCGGGAGCAGCAGGTCGGCGTCGAACGACCCCTCCCCCACGATCCGCCGTACGAGCGAGAAGCCGTTTGCATGGATGCCCGCGGACGTGAAGCCGACGACGAGGTCACCTGCCTCGATCCTCGCCCCGTCGACGACGCGGTCGCGATCGACGACGCCCACGGCCGTGCCGCAGAAGTCGATCTCGGACTCGCGGTAGATCCCTGGAAGCTCTGCCGTCTCGCCGCCGAGGATCGCGCACCCGGCTGCGCGGCAGACCTCGGCGGCGCCCTCGACGAGCTCCGCCACCTGCTCGATGTCGATCGTGTTCGCGGCGACGTAGTCGAGGAAGAAGAGCGGCTCGGCCCCCGTGGTGAGGACGTCGTTGAGGCAGTGGGCCGCGAGGTCGGCGCCGCACCAGCGCAGCCGGTCGCCCCGCCGGCCGAGCACGAGCTTCGAGCCGACCGAGTCGGTGGAGGCGGCGAGGAGGCGGCGCTCGTCGATCGCGAACAGGCCCGCGAACGCCCCGAAGGCCCCTGCGACGCCGGGCGTGGCGGTCGAGGCGACCGCCGCTTTGAGCCGGTCGACGATCGCGTCGGCCGTGGCGAGCGAAACCCCGGCGGCGGCGTAGGTCTGTGCCGGCGCCCGGTGGCCGGCATCGGCCGGTCGCCTGGGCCTGGAGCCGACCCCGGTCACCCCGCGACAGCCTCGAACCGGAGCTTCGTGCTCCCCGGGGTCGGCACCGCCGTGGGGTAGCGCCGCGTGAAGCAGGCGCGGCACACGGCCCCCTCCGGCATCCGCGTCGCGAGCTGCATCCCCTCCAGCGAGAGGTAGTGGAGCGAGGTTGCCCCGATGTACTCGCGCATCTCCTCGACGGAGCGGTGCGCCGCGGCGAGCTCCTCCTCGTCGGCCATGTCGATGCCGTAGAAGCACGGCGCCACGACGGGTGGTGACGAGATCCTCACGTGCACCTCCGCGGCGCCGGCGTCGAAGAGCATGGCGATCAGCTGCTGCATCGTGTTGCCGCGCACGATCGAGTCGTCGACGATCACGACCCGCTGGCCCGCGACCTCGTCGAGCGGGTTGAACTTGAGCCTGATCCCCTGCCGCCGCAGCTCCTGGTCGGGCTGGATGAACGTCCGGCCCACGTAGCGGTTCTTGATCAGGCCCTCGTCGTAGGGGATGCCGGAGGCCTTGGCGAAGCCGATCGCCGCGGGCGTGCCGGAGTCCGGGATCGGCATCACGAGGTCGGCCTCGGCCGGCGACTCCTCCGCGAGCCGCTGCCCCATTCGCACCCTGCTCGTGTGCACCTCCGTGCCGCCGAGCCGCGTGTCCGGCCGCGCGAAGTAGACGTGCTCGAAGATACACGCGGCGCCGCGGCCCTCGGGGAGCGCCTGGGCCGTGTGCAGCCCCTCCTCGTCGAGCCAGAGGACCTCGCCGGGTCGCACGTCCCGGTCGACCGTGGCGCCGATCAGGTCGAGCGCGCAGCTCTCCGAGGCGACGACCCAGTCGTCGCCGATGTGGCCGAGCGTGAGCGGCCGGATGCCGTGCGGATCGCGGAAGCTGACCAACGTGCCGTCGACGAGCGCCACGACCGAGTAGGCACCCTCGAGCCGGCGCATCGTGTTTGCCACCGCCTCGGACAGGGGAGCGGGATCGCGCGCGATCAGCGCGGCGATCACCTCCGTGTCCGAGGTCGACCCCAGCCGGATGCCGTCTGCGAGGAGCTCCTCGCGGAGCACCCCGGCGTTCGTGAGGTTGCCGTTGTGGCCGAGCGCGACGGTGCGCGCCCGGCCGTGGTGGACGAGCGGCTGCGCGTTCGACCAGTGCACGCCGCCCGTCGTGGAGTAGCGCGTGTGGCCGATCGCGACCTCTCCCGGCAGCGCCTGGAGCTGCTGCTCGTTGAAGACCTGGGCGACGAGGCCCATGTCCCGCAGCACGGTGAGGCGCCCGCCCTCGGAGACGGCGATGCCCGCGGACTCCTGGCCGCGGTGTTGCAGCGCGAAGAGGGCGAAGTACGAGAGCCGCGCCACGTCGCGCTCGACCGACCGGATGCCGAAGACGCCGCACATCAGGCGCCGCGCTCCCAGGCGGCGCGAAGGCGGGCGAGCCCGACGCCGAGGATCTCGTCGCCGCCGACCTCGCCGATCCGGCGGACGGCGACGTCGGAGCCGAGCGGGTCGGTCTCGACCTGCTCGGCCGGCAGGGCGAGGATCACCTGGCCGCACCCCTCACCGAAAAGGGTGACAGGGTCGAGCGGAAGATCGAGCCGGGCGCCACAGCCGGAATGGAGCGCCGCCTCGGCAAGCGCCACGGCGAGTCCGCCGTCGGAGACGTCGTGCGCGAGCGAGCAGCGCGACGCGATCCTGACGACGAAGCGGACGAGGGCGGCCTCGGCTGCGAGATCGAGCGTGGGCGGCGTGCCGGAGACGGTGCCGTAGCGTGCCTGCAGCTCGGAGCCGGCGAGCCCGGGCGAGCCCGCGGATGCAACGAGGATCGCGTCACCCGGATTCCAGCTGCGGGGCACACGGCGCACGTCGGGAACGAGGCCGACGCACCCGACGACCGGGGTCGGGTGGATCGAGCGGCCGTCGGTGTCGTTGTAGAGCGAGACGTTGCCGGAGACGATCGGCAGCCCGAGCGCCTCGCACGCCTGCGCCATCCCTTCGATCGACTCCGTCAGCTCCCAGCCGACCTCCGGCTTCTCGGGGTTGCCGAAGTTGAGGCAGTCGGTGAAGCCGAGCGGGTCGCCACCGGCGCAGGCGACGTTCCGTGCGGCCTCGAGGATCGCCGTCGCGCCGCCGGTGAACGGGTCGAGCGAGCCGATCCGCCCGGTGCCGTCGAGCGTCAGCGCAAGACCCCGGAACGAGGGTCGCAGCCGCAGCACCGCCGCGTCGAGCCCGGGCCGCCGAACGGTGCGCGACTGGACGAGCTGGTCGTAGCGCTGCGTCACGAACGCGCGCGAGCGGAGTGCGTCGGATCCGATCAGGTCGCGCAACGCCTCCCCGGGAGGCGGGACGTCGACGAGCCGCACCTCGGGAGCGGGCTCGCGCGGCACGGGCTCGAGGGGATAGCGCGGGCAGTCCTCGGTGAGGAAGCGTGCGGGGATGGCACCGGCCACCACGTCGTACCAGAGCGCGCGCAGCTCACCCGTCTCGGTCACCTCGCCGATCACGGCGCGGTGCAGCTGCCAGCGGTCGATCACGGCCTCGACCTCGGCCAGCCGCTCCGGCGCGACGATCGCGACCATCCGCTCCTGCGACTCGGAGATCATCACCTCCCACGGCTCCATCCCCTCCTCGCGCCGGGGGACGCGGTCGAGGTGCACGTCGATGCCGTAGTCGGCCGCCATCTCGGACAGCGACGAGGCGAGACCGGCGGCGCCGCAGTCCTGCAGGGAGAGCACGAGCCCCCGCTCGACGAGCTCCACCGACACCTCGATCAGCCGCTTGCCCGTGAAGGGGTCGCCGACCTGCACGGACGGCCGCTTGTCGGCGGCCTCCTCGCCGAGCTCCTGGCTCGCCAGCACCGAGGCGCCGCCGATCCCGTCGCGCCCGGTGGTGGCGCCGTAGAGGACGACCAGCGCGCCTGCCGTGTCGGCCCGGGCGCTCATCACGGTGTCGGCGGGAAGGAGGCCGACGCACATGGCGTTGACGAGGCAGTTCGAGGCGTACGCGTCGTCGAACACGACCTCGCCGCCGACGGTCGGCACGCCGACGCAGTTGCCGTAGGTGCCGATGCCGCCGACCGCGCGGGAGAAGTGGTCGTCGGGGGCGCCGAAGCGCAGCCCGTCGAGGAGCGCGATCGGGCGCGCGCCCATGGCGATGATGTCGCGCAGGATCCCGCCGACGCCGGTCGCCGCCCCTTGGAACGGCTCCACCGCAGAGGGGTGGTTGTGGCTCTCCACCTTGAAGGTGACGGCGAGCCCGTCGCCGAGGTCGAGCACCCCGGCGTTCTCGCCCGGCCCCTGGAGCACGCGCGGGCCGCTGCTCGGGAGGCGCTTCAGCAGCAGCGCCGAGTGCTTGTAGCCGCAGTGCTCCGACCAGAGGAGAGAGAACACCGCGAGCTCGAAGTGGTTCGGGCCCCGCTCCATCAGCTCCTGGATACGGGCGTGCTCCCCGTCCGTGAGGCCGAGCTGGCGGTGAAGGGGCTGTTCCGCGATGGAGCTCAGGACGTCAGTCTACCGGCGGCTCCTGACGACCCTGCCGCATCGCTCCGACGCCGGGGCTGCTCACGCACACGCCCCGCGCCGCGTTTACGGTGGCGAGGTGAAACGCCGTGATGCCCTTCTGCTCCTGCTCCTCTCGTCGATCTGGGGGTCGTCGTTCCTCTTCATCAAGCTCGGGGTCGAGCAGCTGGAGCCGTCGGTGGTGGCGTTCGGGCGCCTCTTCGTGGGCGCGCTCCTGCTGCTCGCCCTGCTGCCCGGCCGGGGTGGCCTCGCGCCGCTTCGGGGCCACCTCGCCCCGATCGTCGTGCTCGCAGCGCTCAACAACGCCGTGCCGTTCTGGCTCCTCGGCTTCGCCGAGACGCGGCTCGACTCCGGGCTCACGGCCGTGATCCAGGCCGCCGCGCCGATCTTCACCGTGATCCTCGCCTCCCGGATCGACGCCACCCAGCGCGTGGGAGGCGCCCGGCTGATCGGGGTCGGGGTCGGGTTCGTGGGCGTGGCCCTGCTCGTCGGCGTCCAGAGCGGCGGGGATCTCGTGGCCGCGCTCGCCGTCCTCGGCGTCGCGCTCTGCTACGCCTCGTCGGTGCTGTACGCCGGCGTCACCGTCAGGGGAATCCCACCGCTGCAGGTGTCGCTCGGCCAGGTCGGCGTGGCGGCCCTACTGATGGCGCCCTTCGCGCTCAGCCAGCTGCCGACCTCGCCGCCGCCGGCGCAGACGTGGCTCGCCGTGCTCGCGCTCGGGGTGCTCGGCTCCGGCATCGCCTACCTTCTCTACTTCGCGATCATCGCGAGCGCCGGCGCCTCGCGCGCGATCCTCGTCACCTACCTCGTACCCGCTTTCGCGCTCGTCTACGGCGCCGTCTTCCTCGACGAGGCGGTCACCCTGGTCGCGCTCGTCGGCCTCGCGCTCGTCCTCACGGGCACGGCGCTCGCCACCGGCCTCGCCCGGATGCGGAGGGCCAGCGTGAGCTCGTGAAGAACCGGTACTGGCCTCTCATCCTCGTGCTCGCCTCGGTGTGGGGAGCGTCGTACCTCTTCATCAAGGTCGGGGTGGACGGGGGCTTCTCGCCCGGCGCGCTCATGTGCACGCGCGCTTTCCTCGCGGGGGTGGTCCTGCTCTCGTACCTGTGCGCCACGCTCGGAGGCGCGACGACCGTCTCGCGGCTGCGCGAGGCCTGGCGGCAGTCGCTCGTGCTCGGCTTCCTCAACGCGGCGGCGCCGTTCTGGCTCGTCGCGTGGGGCGAGAAGCACATCGACTCGGGCCTCGCCGGGATCGCCCAGGCGACCGTACCGCTCTTCTCGGTGCTGATCGGGATCCGGTTCCTGCCCAACGAGCGGATCGGGGCGGCACGCACGGCGGGTGTGGCGCTCGGCCTCGTCGGCGTGGCGTTCATCGTCGGCGGCGCGCCGAGCGGGGGGGCATGGGCCGTGGCCGGGACGCTCGCCGTCATTCTCGCGTCGGCCTTCTACGCGTCGGCTGCGATCTACGGCCAGTTGCACCTGGGCAAGACGCTGTCCGGGCCGGTGCTGGCGACCGGCTGCATGCTCTGCGCCGGGGTGATCCTCCTCCCGCTCGCGCTCCTCGATCCTCCGAGGTCGATGCCGACCGCCGGCGCGATCTCCTCGCTCCTGCTGCTGTCGCTCCTCGGCACGGCGGTCGCCCAGCTCATCCTGTTCCGGGTGATCGGCCTCTTCGGCGCCCGCCGGCTCAGCCTCGTCACGTACCTGATGCCGGGCTTCGCACTCCTCTACGGCGCGGTCGTCCTGGGGGAGCACATCAGCATCTCGGCGCTCCTCGGCCTCGGGCTGATCCTGCTCGGGGTCGCGCTCGGCTCCGGCACGCTCCGCCTTCGCCGGCGGGCGGCGAAGGCGGAAGCGGTGAGCACGTCGCGCTAGGCAGCGCTGCGAACGCTCAGATCAGGATCCGGAGCGCCGTCCCCGGCGGGCAGCCCCGCCGGACGAGCCCGATCGCCTCGTGCAGGTCGACGGTGCGGTCGAGCGCGAGCACGAAGGCGGCGTCGGTGTCGAAGCCGGACGCGATCAACTGCTCCACCCGCCAACCGAGGACCTGGGCTGCGGGATCGGGGGAGGCTGCGACCTCCTCGTCGACCTGGAGCGTCTGGAGCGTGGGGTCGCCGCTCATGCCGCGCTCCGCTCACGGACGAGGGCGCGATTCTGCTCCTCGACGTACCGGGCGGTGGCATACGCCGACGCCTCCGCCTGGTCGAGCTCGAGCGCGCGCCGAGCAAATCGATACCAGTCGATCCACGTGGTGAGCCTCTGTCCGTCGCTCATCGCAGCGCCTCCTCCTGGAGGGGTTGTGTTGTCTGCGCATGGTGTATCGGCAGGATGTACGGAAACCTTGCGGATCGGTTGCGGCCGGGCTGCCGAGGGCGTTAAGAACGTGTGTCGAGCCACCGCTCGAAGCGCTCGAGCGCCTCGGGCAGGTTCGAACGGCCGAAGCCGATCCTGACGTGCTGCGGCTCGTCGTAGACGGCACCGGGCAGCAGCAGGACGCCTGTCTCGGCGACGAGCTGCTCGCAGAAGCCGGTCGTGTCATCGAGGCCGTGCACCCGGGCGAAGCCGATGGGGCCTGCCACGGGCCGTGTCCACGAGAGGCTGTCCGCGTGGCGCTCGAGGAACGCGTCGAGCCGCGGCAGGTTGTCGAGCACGATGGCGCGGTTGCGCCCGGCGAGGGCGTCCCGGTGGCGGAGCGCGAGCGCGCTCAGCAGCTCGCTCGGCGCGCTCGAGCAGATCGTCGTGTAGTGCTTGAGGTCGACGATGTGCCGAAGCGTGTTGCCGTCCCGGCAGGCGAGCCAGCCGAGCCGGAGGCCGGGGAGCCCGTAGCACTTCGACATCGAGCCCAGCGAGAGCGCGCGCTCGTAGAGGTCGCAGGCCGCCGGGAGACGGTCGGCGGGGTCGTGCTCGAGCTCCCGGTAGACCTCGTCCGAGAAGAGCCAGGCGCCACGCTCCGCGCAGAGCTCGACGACGCGGTCGAGCACGGCACGCGGCATCAGCGCTCCTGTCGGGTTGTGAGGGGCGTTGACGTAGACGAGGCGGGTCTCCGGCCGCAGGGCCTTCTCGAGGGCCCCGAGGTCGTGCTCCCACCCGTCCTCCGGCGAGCGGTGCCACGCGCTCACCGCGGCGCCGGCGGAGAGCGCGACCTGGAGCGCCGACTCGTAGCAGGGCGTCTCGACGACGACGTGGTCGCCGGGCCGGAGCAGCGCGTGGTAGGCGACGAAGATGCCCTCCTCCGCCGCCGAGACCACGACGACGTCGTCCGGCCCGGCGGTCTCGTACACGGCGGCGATCGCCTCGCGCAGCTCCGGCGACCCCGGCGCCTCGGTGTAGCCGAGCCGCTGGGCGAGGAGCCGCTCCGTGGCGTCCGGCTCGAGGGCGAGCAGGTCGGCGATCGCGACGGACTCCGCGTCGCTCGACGAGAGCATGAACGGGGCCGTGAACTCGTGAGCCGCGTAGTACTGCTCGATCCGGAACGGTGCGATCTTCACGACGCCGCCTACGCCGCCCTAGATGACGACCGTCTCGGCCTCGCCGTGTGCGACGGCGACAACGTCCCCGCGTCGCAGCAGGACGAACAGCATCACCGCGCCGGCGGCGAGGAAGACGGCGCACCCGGCCCACGCGACGTGGAATCCGTCGACGAGCGCCTGCGCCGTCTGCGCCTGCGTCGGCTTCCCGCCCGTGGACGCGAGCACGGCTGAGGTCTTGCTCGCGGCGAACGTCGAGAGGAGCGCGAGCCCGAGCGCGCCGCCCACCTGCTGAGAGGTGTTGAAGAGGCCCGAGGCGAGGCCGGCGTCGTCGACCGGCACGCCGCTCGTCGCGATCAGGGTCACCGGCATGAACGTCATCCCCATGCCGATCGAGGCCATCACCACGCCCGGCAGGATGTCCGCCACGTAGGTGCTGCTGGGCGACAACTGCAGGAACCAGAGCATCCCGAGAACGGCGATCCCGAGACCGAGCAGCGGCACCTCACGGGCCCCGAGACGTGGAATCAGCTGCTGGGAGGCGATCGACCCGACGATGATCCCGGCCGTGAAGGGGAGGAACGCGAGCCCGGCCTGGAGCGGCGAGTAGCCGAGCACGCGCTGCACGAACAGCGTGTTGAAGAAGAACATCGCGAAGAGGCCGCAGGCGACGACGAGCATCACCACGTTGGCCCCGCGGACGGTGCGGACGGAGAAGATCGACAGCCGCACGAGCGGCTCGGCAGAGCGGTGCTCGATCACGACGAACGCGATCAGGAGGACGGCCGCGAGCGAGAGGATGCCGATCACCTCCGCGGAGCCCCAGCCGACCGTCGCCGAACGGACGATGCCGAAGACGAGGGCGATCAGGCCCGCCGTCACGGCCACGGCGCCCGCCACGTCGAAGCTCTTGTGCGCGTGCTCGTCGCGCGACTCCGGCACGAACCGCAGCGAGAGGATGAAGGTGACGATCCCCACCGGCACGTTGACGAAGAAGATCCAGGGCCACGAGAGCGCTTCGACGAGGATGCCGCCGAGGAGGAGGCCTACGGCGCCGCCGCCGACCGCGATCGCGGCCCAGATGCCGAGCGCCTTCGTCCGCTCCGCCCCTTCCTTGAAGGTGGCGGTCACGATCGACAGCGCCGCCGGGGAGACGAGCGCGGCGCCGAGGCCCTGCAGGCCGCGCGTGAGGATCAGCCAGGTCGCGCCCTGCGCGAGCGCGCACAGCAGCGACGCGCTGGTGAAGAGGACGACGCCGACGAGGAAGACCTTCTTGCGCCCGATCAGGTCGCCGGCCCGGCCGCCGAGCAAGAGGAAGCCGCCGAACATCAGCGTGTAGGCGTTGACGATCCACTGCAGGTCTGTGTTCGACATCTTCAGGTCGACCTGGATCGTCGGCAGCGCCACGTTCACGATCGTCGCGTCGAGGACGACCATGAACTGCGCCAGGCAGACGAGCACGAGGACGAGCCACGGGCTCGAATTCGAGCGGGGAGTCATCTGCCCGAACTTAGCAGCGGGGGCCGTGGCCGCAGCCGCGGTAACCGGCACGCTCCCCGGCCCGGACGAGCGCCGGGGCCGCCCGCCCCGTCGCTGGGCTAGAGTCGCAGGCATGACCAAACTCCTTCACACCATGCTCCGCATCACCGACCCGGCGGCCAGCCGCGCCTTCTACGAGGCGCTCGGGATGGAGTTCCGCCGCGAGTCCGACATCGTCCGCGACGGCAGCGTCGAGGCGACGCTCTACTTCTTCGGCTTCCCCGGTGAGGACGCAGAGCTCGAGCTCACCTGGAACGCCGACGGGCGCACCTACGAGCTCGGCACCGCGTACGGCCACATCGCGATCCGCGTCGACGACATGGACGCGACGCTCGAGCGCCTGAAGGGCGACGGCATCGAGGCCGAGAAGCCGCCCTACCGCGTCAGCGCCAGCGGCAGCCTGATCTGCTTCGTCCCCGATCCGGATCATTATCGGATCGAGCTCATCGAACGCTCGGACGCCTGACGCCGACCCATAGCGCGTTCATCGGATGACCTGACCCCGTCCCCGAAGAGCCACGCTGCGACCGGACGCAGCGCCTTCCGCATGGTCAACGAGGCACCGTACGCGCGAGCTATGCGGCGGGCCGTGTCGGAAGCGACGGCGCCTCGAAGCTCGACGTCACGGCCACCGGACGTCCTTCAGCACACGAGGCCCCGATCGCGTCCAGGATCTCGACCACGTGCGCCGCGTGGGCCCCCGTCGCGCGGTGCGGACGGTCCTCGGCGATCGCAGCCGCGAGCTCGGCGAGAGCCCGCCCCC
>Ga0209048_10004609_pt1 | contig 13171 bp, 16 predicted proteins | sample FrelakmetCRP12CR_FD_187146 | JGI IMG/M metagenome (GOLD analysis project Ga0209048, IMG submission 187146) | Freshwater lake sediment microbial communities from the University of Notre Dame, USA, for methane emissions studies - CRP12 CR (SPAdes)... | ecosystem: Environmental > Aquatic >... | reverse complement strand
AGATGTGCCCAAGCCAGAGATCGCGAAAGTCCTTTTTCATTTCCGCCACACGGGCTGGATTCGCAGCCCCGGCTGCATGAGATTCGTAGGTACAGCCCACCACGCCAGCGAGCGTGAGGCCTAACACAGCCATAGACTGAAATGTCTTGCGCATTACGCTCTCCATCATGAGTTCCTTAATCTGTTCCTAACCTGTTTCTATCGAACTGACTCAAGACAAGTAGCCTCAGCCTACTCCTCGCCTGGAGAGCGGCGCAAGCAACCGTCTGGCGCTGCCAGAAAAGTAGAATGTCCCAATATTTGTCCCGAGAACGGAGAGCCATAGCGGCCGTAGGGGTTACTGGTCGAGTCAGGATCATACGGGTTCGCGCTCAGCTTGCCGCGATACTTCCCCTGCTGGTCGTAGAGCCTTGGGGCGTCCGTCGCATAGGGATTCGTGGCAGATTGATTACTGTAAGGGCTGCCATAGGGACTGAAGGGATTGTTGATGCCGTCCGGCTTGAAGGGGCTTCCGGCTCCGAAGGGATTGGACGTGGATTCGGGATTGAACGGATTCGCGCTCAACTCGCCGAGGTCTTCCGCGTGGACGGGGAGAGTTAGTGGTAACAGTAGCAGAAACAAAAGTAGGAAGAGAATCCACATGGCGAGCCTCCGACAAGCGGAACAGCTAGTGGGTTGAGCCTACTCCCCGCCGGGAGATGAGCGCAAGCGGGCCACCGCTGCCCCAAAAGGTGGAATGTCCCCGTTTATTTCTCGGGCGGGTCTATCACATTTACTTTCAGGCCGACGATGGGCAGGGCGGCACATGTACGGGGGACGTGACGGTGGGGGTGCCCCATAGCCAGGGGAAAGGGGTGACCGCAATCGACGACGGCCCGGCCTACGACTCGACCGTCCCGTAATCCATTCGGGCCTCACGTGAACCTGAAGGGCTACCCTATCCGTGGCAGCCCTTCTGTTATCTACTTATCTACTGCGAGACAGTCCTGCTCGATTCCACCGTCACTTCTTTTTCTTCCACTCCCACGGCGGCACTGGCTGCGGATCGTCCCACAAGCCTCGCCTCAGGATCGACAGGAGACACCTTCTATTATGGTGAACAAATAAACCTAGGCGTGGTCTGAAGTGGAGTCAAACGCGAATGGTAAGGGTCAAGGTTGCGCGGATGGTCTAGGTATTAAAGTCGCCACACTCGCCAGATAGACAAGTATCACCTCATTTTCCTCATCGTTATTGTTGGGCCATCCTTCAATATCAGCATGCCTAGGATGAGGATATGGGTGTGGGACTATTTGAAGTCTGCTGTTGAGAATATGCTTAGCAGTTAGGTCTGCACGAGCTAGAACAGGAAATTGCTGACGGTGAAGCTTCGTAACATACTCATCACCAATCTCCCAGATCTCCTGTTCCTGGCATCCTTCGGTACGATACACAGATATTTGACGAACTGGACGTTCGTGTGTGACTTTTGGTGGATTAAAAGCCTGCGCATATACAATCTTGTCTTGTATGTTAAACAGCTTTGGGCGCAACAGATAACGGCTAATCTGCTCCTCTGGATTAACTTGAGCCGAAGGTTGGGGATCAGCCATTTGCGAAGTGATCTTTCAGAATGTCGAGAACTGCCTGTGGCCAGCCCTTTCGAGAAGGAGACCGGCCGTAGCGTGTATCATCGACCCCCAAGACCGAAGCCCAGATTAGCAAGTCGTTCTTCGGCGAAACAGATAAGACTCTCTTTTCGGAATCGTGCCACTCAAAGGAAATATAACCTCCGGGAGAGGGAACAAGATAAGGAGGCTTTACTGAATTGGGAAGTTGGTGAACGAGATACATTGCCTTGATAACAGACTCCCGAGGGATAGCTGCAGCACCGTAGCCATCCCATCCTGTTTCCGAGCATTCTTCTCCTATTTCCATTGCCTGGTCGTGAAGTTGACGTTTCCATCCCAATGAAACAGGTTCAGAAGCATGTTCGCGCGCTTTCTTTAACATAGAGCGCAGTAACGTGGAGTCAACGCTCAGTCCTGATTCCTCCAACCATTCGCTATGATCTGCATGTGCAAGGAGTTTGCTCACTTGAATAGCTCCTTTGCTCGTGGGTGTAGACTCTTCTCGAAAATACTGTTCTTGATTTCTCTGAATCGGTCAAGCGTTTGCCATAAAGCCTCAGAAGACGATGGTATTCGCTTACTCATAACTATATCAATATCTAGCAGAATAACTACAGCGTCCAAGCGAGACTCCCCAGTAGGCGCCTGCGTTATTGTTGCACTCGCATTTAGGTCTGGAATGACTACGGTTACGCGACTAAGGAAGTTGGATAGGGATTGGTATTCCAAATCCTTTGGTACATCTGGCGGCTTTGTAAGGTAGTCTCCTAACTCGACGATGGGACCAGGAACCACGATCTTATTGATGTAGCGAACCGCGACCCTGATGGCCTCGTGGACTCCTAAGGCATTCGCGTATAGGTCCCAAGTTCGTCTCGACTCATTTCTTAGATGCTCCCAGCCTATCCATGCTTCAGAGGGATCTGGCTTAAGGAAATTGCACGTGAAACCGTCTAGCCGATACTGAACTATTCTTTTCTTATCTTTGGATTCAAAAGAGTACCCTGTAACACCAAGTGATTTTTGGGAGGTTGAGGTTCTGTCTTCTGCGATCTCCCACAAACCTTCCCAACTCTGCTGTGCTTTTTGGGTTGGATACTCACCGATCAATTTCTCATGGAGACTCTTAATTACTGACAGCTGTGCCGAGGGAAGAGGGTCAACCCTAATATCTACCAAGGCTTCACTAACGGGAGGCTTGGCGTAAGGTGGAGCTTCTGCCATTGAGGTACTATAGTGATAGCTAACTGAGAAGACAATCGGATTTTGGAGAGCAGCCTTTCGACTCTTTCTAGGCTTTCCTATGCTTTCATCTTCTTTTCCGCCACTTCCACGGCGGTACCGGCTGCGGATCGGCCCACAATCCGTTTACTTCACGGTCTCCAGATCAGCTAGTTGCCAGATTCGCTCAACAAAGCCTTTAACCAGAATCGCGTGAGCCCCTAACTTCATATAACCCTTCCACACGTCATTCGAGGGTGGCGTCGATCCATAACGCTTTCTGTCTGTCCCGATGAGCGAAACCTTTCCTTCTGGCGCACGGGACAACATTGAATCTGCAGTGTAAAATTCTTGGCGCTCAACCTCGGGCGGGTAAATACCTGTGTAATAGTCGTACGGTTCATGTCTCCCGTTGGCGACAGATTTCCTCACGCATGTAATTAACCTGCGATACAGTAACTTTCGGTCAATCGGCTGGCTCGAATTCTGAGCATGGTCAAGCTCCTCGATAATGGTACGTTTACAGAGGAGAATCGCCCGTTCAACGAGAAAGTAGTTTGATCCAAACTTCACTTCCCATCCATGAGGCCCGTTCTCGATACGGTCGGACCACCTAGGCTCCTGATGGATAATTCCCTGAGGATGATCTATCCAAAATGCAGACGTTTTGATTAGATCCTGTGCGAGCGAGATAGAGACATTTCCTGTTTCGCCGAAAGCTGCTACTTTTTCCCGGACCATACTCAGTGCCTCTTGGTGTTACCGTTCAAGGCCCTCTCCACGCTGTGCCTTCCGCCACTCCCACGGCGGCACGGGATGCGGATCAGCCCACAAGCCTTTCCGCCCCGCGCCCGAAATAGGTCCTTACACTTTTTCCCCTTCTTTAGGCCTGGCTTCCTCGCGCTGGGCTCTCGACTGCTTCGAATTTATCAAGCTGGGGCGGTACCCCCCTGTGTATCAACGCGATCCGACTAAAGGGCTGCGAGATCTTGCCCTGGTTGTTGTAAGCAAGGCAACGTCTGCCTTGCCAGATCAGTTCGTCCTCAACCTCCTTGCATAACTCTTTCTTCACAGCAGCGATGAACACCAAGTTGTTGGAGCCGTGCATGGCTGCATCGATCGCATAGCCCGTCCCGCCACGATACCGAGCCTCGAGCCCTTTTGATGCCTTCCCAGCACGGATCGGATACCCATTTGGGTCAGTCTGGACGTAGACGCAGGGTGTCTTGGCGAACTTGAAGCGAGCCTCAGTCAGCTTTTTGAATTTGTACCACTCGAGCATTAATTCCTGCATGTTGCTTCTCGTGATCGAGCGACGCACGGCACAAAAAGTTGCGAGCGATAAACTGGAGGACGGAGACTCGTCATGCGCTGCGGATTGGGTCCAAGCACCTTACTCCTCTCAATTTCTACCGCCGGCAATGCGCGGGTGAAGGGCGCGAACCGACGGACAATCTCAGCAGCGCCGTTGATAGGCGCTCCACTCGATAGTTTAGGACGCTTGTTGCCCATACTTTTGGCGCCACTGAAGATACTTGGAAAGTTCGTCACGTAGCGGGCTATCAAAGCACGCTACTACTTCCTCCCAAATGAGATTCCGAACCGTGATCCCATCGGCTGGTAGAACGGGGTCTGGTAGCAACCCAGGTAACCGTCCAACACCAAGAACAACAAACTGCTTGATTCCTGGAAGAGCACGCCGGCCCAAGTGTTGGCAATACGCCAGGCGGAGGTCCAACTGAGTATGATCCTTCTTGATTCCTTGTCCGATCCCAATCGGTGAATTCCACTTCGCTTCGCCGAGTATGAACACCGAATTTGTCAGGAACGCGAAGTCGAGCTCAGGACCATTGTTTGACTCGGGTTTCTCTGGGTGAGGTAATCGTCGCCAAAGCCAGCAAGCGACGTTGCGAGCAGGAGGGGCAAGCCCTATTCGGGAAAATAATCTCCCCGCAATCCGACTACGCTCGAGGTCTGGCAGGTAGGCCAATATCCCGAAGACACTCCAAGTGACTGCGTCTTCGCTGTTAAGGGATTGCAGATCGCAGTAAAGGCCGAGACCAGAGCGTGCCGCGTCATCGTCTTCAGGTGTCGCCCCGCGGAATCGAGAACTAGCGCAAAACTTCTGTAGCAGTTCAGGAGCCGGCCAAGGAAAGGTGTTTCCCCTGACGAGGTTGTCGTCCGGGTGTGTAGTAACCGGCACTCCACTGGCGCTTTGTGCGATACGTACAGAGGAGCCCAGGGTCCAGTGTGGAATTTCGTACACGACCAGATGCTCCTAACGACCTAACGTTCGTGTTCAGCGTCCTGGTGTCTGCTTAATGGTTGTCGAAGTTATTGTGGGGGGTCTTCAGTGCCGTCGCGACGTAGATCTCGAGTAGAGCTTGCCGCGTCGGATCTGACTCCTCAACGTACCGGAGATCCATCGAGGCGATCCGCCGCTTGGCGGCTTCGAAAGCAGGTGCGAACGCAACGTCCTTGAGCAACTCGGCCCGCGCCCCGGACTTGGAATAGCTCGGCATTGTCCGACCGGTTTCCTCTCGGGCTATCCGGAAGGCGAACGTGGCCGTGAAGTGGCTACCGCTTGGTACGCAGTGACCACGGAGTCGTTCGCGCAAACGGTTTGTGCGCCCAACGTAGAGATGATTTTTTCCTTCGGAGAACAAGTAGATTCCACGGCTCGGTAGCTCCCCTGGGAGAGTGCGGTACTTCACTGGCGCCATCCCGACGAGTGCCCGATACTTCTGTTCCAACGACTCTACGAGTCTCTTGAACCCACGGTTCATAGGCTGACCTCCAGAGAGTGTAGGCGATCGCTGGCCCAATATGTTTGTTGCCGGCAAGTCTACTGCAACATCCTACACTTATCTATCACATCATCTAGTGCCACTCACGAGCCAGCGGTTGCGCCGCCAGGCTAGAGACCTACCGTGGGGAGGTGTCAAGCAGCCATGAGATCACATAGAGCGGTCAGCGGCTGGATCAGTGTCCTTCAATCCGCAGGCCGTGGCCATAGGGATTCGTGGGACTGCTGGGATTGTAGGGATTCCCGGCGCCGTAGGGATTCTTGATCGAGTCCGGTGAGAACGGAGAACCGTAGCGACCGTAGGGGTTACTCGTCGAATCAGGATCGAACGGGTTCGCACTCAGCTTGCCGCGATAGTTCCCCTGCTGGTCATACAGCCGAGGCGCATCGGTGGCGAACGGGTTCGTCGCCGATTGGTTACTGAACGGACTGCCGTAGGGGCTGAAGGGATTGTTCAGGCCGTCTGGCTTGAAAGGGCTTCCAGCTCCAAAGGGATTAGACGTGGACTCAGGATTGTACGGATTGGCGCTCAGCTCGCCGAGATCTTCTGCGTGGACGGAGATGGGCAGTGGCAACAGCAGGACCCAGAACAGAAAGACAACCCGCATGGCAAGCAGCCAAAAAATGGAACAAGTAGTGGACTCAGCCTACTCACTACCTGGATATCAGGGCAAGCGATCAGAAAAAATAGTTGCTGTCATTTTTCCATCTCAAGTAGCTTCCACTTGGTTGCATTCTTGATCGGCAACCTGGACAGTGCCGTAGATCTTCCTATGAATGACGCCTTGTCATCACACTTATAGCCATACTTGGTTGTCGTTTCTGAATCACCTGCTCTTCGCCTCGCTCCCCCTCCTTGATCGACCAGTATTCGGGATGCTCAGGGACTACCATTCCTCCCCGCACTGAGAACCCAAAGAATTCCCGATCTAGGTCGGTGAGCAACTGCAGCGTGTTACGAGCTGTCTCTTCGATCTTCTGCCGGTCCGACTCCTCCGAAGGCCGCAGGTGGTAAACCGAGTGCCGGTCGGCCCACATCTCATCGAGCTTGGCTTTCCACTCGTCGCTGATGAACTTATTCTTATGCAGGGCTTCGAGGTTCTTGGCGAATCCGCCTTCCTGGTTCGGCTCCTTCTTGAGCTTAATTTTCCAGACGTGCCGGACCACGGCCTCCAGAACCGCCTGCGCCAACGCAATGCAACCGAAGTAGTGGCCGTCACGGAATTGCTCGGCGCACTCGACCGAAGGAGCAGCGAATGGTCCGTCCGGGACGAGGGTTGTGCCACGCACCTGGAGAAACCAACTCGCACGATCCGATAGCGTTTATAGGACTTCATTCTTGATGGAGTCTTCGATTCTGCGCCTCTCATACAGCCCATCCTCCTGGCTGCCGTCGGCTGGGGTCGTATCCGAAACTATTGATACGGCTTCATTCTCACCTTTATTCGAGACGAATTCCTTGGCCTGCATGTCGAAGAGACTGGCATGAACCGCTTTGGCGGCCTTCTCTTTCTTCGGCTTCTTCGTGGGCTTCTGTGGCTGCTCCGCTTTCATTTTTCGGAGGGCGACCATATCCATGTCCAGCCCTTGCCTGTGGATGTTGAAGCCCTCGTATCTGCGGAGATCACCGACCCCGACGCTAATGGTGAATGGGAACGACTCCGGCAGGCGCAACAACTGATGGGCCTCGATCTCGTCAGCGGCGCTGGCCCCCAGCAGGGCGTCCAGCAGCCAGAGTTGCAGGTCGGGGTTACTGGCGGTGATTTTCCTGGCAAGGAGGAAGTGTCCCTTCGCCTTCGTGGACCGAAGTACTCCCCAATCCACGAGGCTCGTGATGAGCTTCTGCACTGCTTCCTTGCTCGTGGCCCGGTCGCCCCAGGTCGTCAGCATCCGGCCTTGCACCTGAGCCGTGGTGAAATCGTCCTGGAGGGCCAGCAATCGACCGACGACCTCGGCGGTGTCCCGGAAGAACGGATACGCCAGCGCCGTCATGCCCCAGTGCAGCCAGATACGCTCCTGGCCGGAGATGCGGGGCAGCAGTGCCAAGGCCCGGTCCCGCAGGGCGACACGCTCCGGCGGAATGCCGCTCCAGATGCGTAGCACAATCCCCGTGGCCTTCGCCCTAGACTCTTTGCCCGGCAGCTCATCCTTCAAATGCTTATCGAGGAATGTGCGCAGTTCTGCCTCGTCGGTCGTTTTCACGAACCGATCCAGCACGGCGTCTACCCACACCCGCTTGATCTTCTGCGAAATGCCAACGACTTTCCTCATACCCCCTCCCTGGTGATCGCCACAAATGGAACCAAGACTTCTTCTAGGGCGATCCCGCCGTGGGACACCACCTCGTCTCCATCATTCGTGAACGCCTTGAGGTTGCCAGCCAGCAGAACGCTGGCATGGATTATCTCCGCCCCTGCAGCTGCTCAGCCGGCCCGCTTCATGACTCTCACGACACTCCTCTAATCGGTTCGCCGTTCAAGACCCAGTCATGATATGTCATAACACATCTAGATATCAGTATATGTATTTATGTTAATGTACAAGACGCCGCATGGCATTGGAGCTTCGGAACCACATCGCGGTATCTCACCAATATCCACCGTTGCGGCTCCACTGTACGAAGTATGACGGAGGGTTTCAATGCTCCCTGAAGAAAGCGCCATCACGGCAGACACATCGGCAACGTCCTCGATCACGGGGAAGATCGTTGTGGCGCTGCTCTTTCTGTCAGCAATCGGTGCCTTCTTTTTCTTTGATCTCAAGACCTATCTGTCGTTGGACACACTCAAAGCCAATCGAGACAGCCTACTGGATTTTACCCAGGACCATTATGTGCCGGCCGTTGCCTTGTTCATTCTGGTATACATCCTTCAAACATCCTTCTCACTGCCTGGTGCGACGATCATGACCCTTGCCGGCGGCTTCCTCTTCGGAAGTCTGTGGGGCACTCTTTACGTCAATATTGGAGCCACGACCGGCGCGACCTTGGCCTTTCTCGCCGCTCGTTATCTGTTTCATCAATGGGTGGAGCGGAAATTTGGTGATCGGCTCGGCCCGATTCAGGATGGCTTTGCGAAGAATGCCTTCAGTTATCTTCTGACGTTGCGGCTCATTCCATTCTTCCCCTTCTTTCTGGTGAATCTCCTCTCAGGGCTGACGCGAGTGAAGGTGAGCACGTATGTCTTGGCGACCGCTGTAGGAATTATTCCGGGCAGTGTGGTGTATGCCTTCGCCGGACGTCAGCTGGGCACCATCAATGCCCTTTCAGAACTGGTCTCACCGCGACTCCTTCTGGCTTTCAGCTTGCTGGGGCTGCTCATGCTGATCCCTGTTGTCTATCGAAAATTTACCGAAACCCCAACGCCTCCGTCATAGAAAGAGAACGATATGGGCTCCTACTTTCATCCACACAATCTCGGCAAGTTCATGAGCTATTAATCCTTCTACCATGCGATTGCTTGCAAAAATCCTGATCGGCCTTCTGGTCCTCGCGGGCCTCACCTATGTCTACTACACCGAGGTGAAGCCCACCGTCATCTTCGGATTGCGGTCAGACTATGCGCATGCGATTCCGTACCAAAAGATCCCTGAAGGTCTCACGAGTTTGCGGGCGGAATCCTGTGGGTCTTGCCACAAGGAGATCTATGCGGAATGGAAAACCAGCATCCATTCGCAGGCCTATCGCGATCCATTCTTCCACGCCTATTGGACGAAGGATAAGCACACATGGGTCTGCTTAAACTGCCACACCCCGTTAGAAAACCAGCAACCCACGCTGATCAAAGAGATCCCACGCGATCGGGTGGAAAGAGCCGTTCAAGAGCCGAATCCTCACTACGATCCCGACTATCAGAACGAAGGGGTGACCTGCGCGGCGTGCCACGTCCGGGATGGGGTAATCCTAGGACCCTTTGACGATGCGGTCGCACCTCATCCCACGAAATTCGATCCGACCTTCCGCACGGCCCAGCTCTGTTATCGATGCCATAGCGTCGTGGGGGGGCCGGCGCAATTCTATAACGGAGGGCCTTGCGGCACATATCCCGAATATGAGAGCGGGTACTGGATGAAGGAGCGCGGTTTTATCTGTCAAAGCTGCCACATGCCTGAGATCGAACGCCCCGTAGCTACAGGCGGCCCCATTCGACAGGGTCGTCAGCATCTCTGGCGCGGCGGACACGATCCTGAGATGATCAAACGGGCGGTCGGCATCAAGGTTGTTGCCGAACCGGCTGAGCCAAAGCCGGGGGACAAGGTTCAAGTGACATTAACCCTCATCAATGCGGGAGCAGGGCATAAACTCCCAACGGGAGACCCCGATCGGCACTTTACGGTGGAGTTTGCCGTCGAGGATCAGACCCAACAGGTATTAGAAAGCCAGACGGACACCATGGGTCGATGGATCATGTGGCAGCCCGCGATTATTGAACTTCACGACAATCGCCTCATGCCTCTCGCGAGTCGGGATTACACATTTTCCTATCGGCTACCGAAAGACAGTGCGGGGCTCAAACTGACAGCCAAGGTGCGCTATCACATCCAGTCCGAACGGCAGCATCAAATGCTGATTAACAAATATGGACTAACGGCTCCAGATCCCTACTTCTTTACGGTCTATGAGCAAACAGTGCCCTTGACCGGCAACCTCGCGGCACACTTCGAACAAACCCCAGCTGATGTACCCATGGCCTGCGCGGCGCCCAATCCACAGCTGAAAAAAATCTCCTGAACCTGGGGTGAGCACAAGCATGACGAGGTCGACAATAGGCTCGATCCCGACGACCCAGGATAGGGCCTCGCCCCATACATTGGGGCTCTGTAACTGGTCTTGTTCCCCCCGCGCACACGTGACGGAGAATCTAGGGGAAACGGAGTTGACGAACTGCTATCCAAGTTGATACATGGAGACGACTGCATATTTATTTCATTCAACCATTAGACGGCTATGCCAACAGGTGAGATTACCCAAAAGGTCAGCGATCGTTATGCTCGGGCTGCGTCGACGGGCGAGCAGATGTGTTGCCCGACCAGTTACGACATGGCCGATCTCCAATCCTTCATCCCGGAAGAGGTCCTCAAGATTTCGTATGGTTGCGGGACGCCGGCCGGGCTCAAGACCGTCTCCCAAGGGGAAACCGTGCTGGATATCGGTTCAGGTGGCGGGATCGATTGCTTCGCGGCGGCCCGGCTTGTCGGCCTGACAGGTCACGTCATCGGGATCGACATGACTGACACGATGCTGGCTATCGCTCAAAAGAATGCTCCCATCGTCGCAGCCAATCTTGGCTATCCGACTTCCAATGTCGAGTTTCGCAAGGGGATGGCAAACGCAATACCTGTTATTGACGGCTCCGTCGATTTGATCATCTCCAATTGTGTGATCAACTTGGCGCCGGATAAACGAAAGGTCTTCAAGGAAATGTTTCGCGTCGCCAAACCTGGTGGACGATTTACGATCTCCGACATCGTGGCCGATCAGCCCGTTCCGCAGTATTTGGTGCACGACGCTGAAAAGTGGGGCGACTGCCTCTCCGGAGCGCTGACGCTCGCCGACTATATTGCGGAGATAGCGGGAAGCGGCTTTCTTGGCATTCATCTGATCAACTCCTCACCGTGGCAGGTGATCGACGGCATTCACTTCTTCTCCGTCACGTTGACGGGATATAAACTTCCCGCGAGCGCGCTTGTGTCGGACGTTCGTTATGCCACGCTCCGCGGGCCGTTCAGCCGAGTGGTCGATGAACTGAGCACGACGTATCTCCGAGGCATTCCCCAGTCGATCACGCCCGACACTGTGTGCCTGTTGAGCCAAGCTCCGTTGGCGCCTCACTTTGTTCTGTCTTCCAACCCGCTATGGCTGGATCGAGCCGATGACCGATGGACCGCGGTCTACCCGGCAGACGCTCCCTGCCACTGGCGAGGACATTTCGCCATGTTCGCCGGCCCCTTCATCGAAGCCGCCGACGACGATCACCACGTCTATCGCCGAGGCGAGCCGGTAGAAATTTGTTCCAAGACCCTGGCCGTATTAGGAGCCACCGGTTACGCTCCTCATTTCGCGATCATCAATCGCGCGGGCCAGCACGTCAGTGGCGACGCCGTCACCTGCTCCCCCAATGGGGCCTGTTGCTGATGAAGGCCCCCTTGAACACCAAGATGCTGACTCCGCGCCAATGCGCCACGGTTCTCAAGGCCTTGGGTGACGAAACGCGGCTGCGCATCTTGGAATCCTTGCTCATCGGTGAAAAATGCGTGACGGATCTTGTGCAGGAATTGAAATGCTCTCAACCCCATGCCTCCCATCATCTCCGTATTCTGCGAGACGCAGGCCTGGTCGAGGGGCAGCGAGAGGGCAAACAGGTGTGTTACAGAGTCTCTCCCACGATCCAACGAGCGCTGGCAAACAGGCAAGGACAGGCCCTGGATTTTGGCTGCTGTGAGTTGCGGTTTCCAGAAACGGCTTTGATGACGATCGGTCATGTGCGCTGAGAGTGTCGGTTCCTGAGAATATTTTTCCCTTTCTGACGAACACAAATATGGCGCTAACCCTACAGGGACAACATCACTCCCTCGCCTCCCCCACGGAGCAATTGAAGATCCTCGGAAGGACAGCGACCTATCCCCTCTTCGAGACGCAACTCACTCACATCGGCCTGCTCCCGCTTCGCGCCACTGGGATCACGGTCTTTCAGATCAATGTCGGCAAGCTCTGCAATCAGACCTGTCGGCACTGCCATGTCGATGCGGGTCCTGACCGGACTGAACGCATGTCCAGAGAAACGGCGGAGCAGTGCATTCGCGCTCTCGCTCAGACCGATATTCCGACGGTCGATATCACAGGTGGAGCACCGGAACTCAACCCCAACTTTCGCTGGCTGGTTGAGCAAAGCCGCGCACTGGGTCGCCACGTGATGGATCGCTGTAACTTGTCTGTCTTGCTTCTCCCGTCCCAAACGGACTTGGCAGAGTTCCTCGCCGGGCATCGAGTCGAGATCATCGCCTCGCTCCCCTCCTATCGCGCCAGCCAAACCGATGCGCAGCGGGGCGACGGAGTCTTTGAGAAATCCGTCGAGGCCCTGCAGCTCTTGAATACACTCGGGTATGGCCGTCCCGATAGCGGCCTCGACTTGAACCTGGTCTGCAATCCGGTCGGAGCCTTTCTCCCTCCCAGGCAAGAGGCCATCGAAGCGCAGTTTCGAAAAGAACTCCTGGCTCGCTATGACATTGAATTCAACCGCCTCTATACGATCACCAACATGCCGATCAGCAGGTTTCTTGAGTTTCTCCTGGAGAGCGGCAACTACGAACAGTATATGGAACGATTGGCTAACGCCTTCAACCCCGCCGCGGCAGCCGGTGTGATGTGCCGATACACAATCTCTGTAGGTTGGGATGGGGTTCTCTACGACTGCGACTTCAACCAGATGCTCGATCTGCCGGTGGGCCATGGTGCACCCGCCCATATCCGCGACTTTGATCCGGATCAACTCAATCACCGCCAGATCACGACGCGCAACCATTGCTACGGCTGTAC
>Ga0209048_10004608_pt1 | contig 13171 bp, 15 predicted proteins | sample FrelakmetCRP12CR_FD_187146 | JGI IMG/M metagenome (GOLD analysis project Ga0209048, IMG submission 187146) | Freshwater lake sediment microbial communities from the University of Notre Dame, USA, for methane emissions studies - CRP12 CR (SPAdes)... | ecosystem: Environmental > Aquatic >... | reverse complement strand
CCCGGAGATCGAGAGGCGCCCGGTCTTCGCACAGGACCAGATAAAGCGCGCCGTAGAGCTTGGCCTGGGTGTGGCCGAGCCGCGCGAGATCGAGCTGGTGCCGGTGGATGAGGCATCGGAAATGGTGGTGTCCCGCATCGAGGACTCTCTGTACAGCTGATCACCTAGAGTATCCGAGGATTCCCGGAACGATTCTTTCCTATCTCTTTATTACCCGTAATCGGGAATCGATTCAAGGATGAGATCGTCAGCCAGGCGCTTCGTCGGACCGGCCTTGATGCTCTTCCTCCTCTCGCCTATCCTAGGGGAGCTCCTCTCGGGTTCTTCTCCGCCCATCGAATTCTTCAATCCGGTGGCCTTCTTGTTCATGGCCGGCTTGTATGGTAGCGGGGCCGTGATAATCCGCGAGCTCTCGTTCCGGTGGGGGAAGGGGTGGGTCTCGATCCTCCTGATGGGAGCGGCCTATGGCATAATCGAGGAGGGCCTGGAGGTCAAGTCCTTCTTCGATCCAGGATGGATCGATATCGGTGCCCTCGGTTCCTACGGCAGGTTCCTGGGCGTCAACTGGGTATGGACCGTTCAGCTCACCGCCTTTCACATGGTGTTCAGCATCGCCGTCCCGATCCTCCTTGTCACGTTATGGTTCTCCGATGACTCCGGGCGCTCCTGGGTCAGCGACCGCACCCTGAAGCTCCTAGGAGCGATTTTGGCGCTCGACGTCATCGTCGGTTTCATCTGGTTGACCCCATATCGCCCCCCATTCTGGCCTTACGTCGCAGCGATCGCGGCGGTCATCGCGCTCTTCATCGTCGCATACCTGATCCCCCGGCATCCCTTCCCGGCGCGCGAGGCCGTTTGCGCCCGTCCGAGGAGGTTCTTCCTCATAGGTCTAGGCTCCACCTCCATGCTCTTCTTAGTGGCGTGGAGCTCCCCTGATTGGGGTGTGCCGGCGGTGCTCCCGGTGCTTCTCATTCTCTCGCTCGGCCTTCTATCCTTCATCGCCATCCTTGGGTGGTCGGGAAATGGCCAGGCATGGGGTCCAAAGCATCAACTGGCCCTTGCTGCCGGGGCTTTGAGCTTCCTCATAGCATTGGCAATGATCCAGGAATTCTGGGGGCCGTCCAATATGATCGGGATGGGCCTGGTGGGGGCGGCCCTCGGGGCCTTCCTGCTCTTTCTCTGGTCCAGGCTGAGCCACGAGGGAGGGCCGATGACCCCTCCGGAGTTCCGGGCTCAGAGGATGCCCTGAGGTGCGTCAGGCAATCATTCCAAAGGGCATGCGGTTCCGTTCCACGAACTCTCCTATGGTGATCTGCCCCCCCATGTTCAGATCGAGCTGGTCCAGGCCCCAGGCCTGGCTCTTCTCCCTCCTGACGGATACGATCTTCAGCCACTCGAACATCTGCTTGGGCTCGGGCATATGGTTGCGACGGCCGAAGGACGTGGGGCAGGGCGAAGCTATCTCCACGAAGGAGAAGCCCCTTTTCTGCATCGCCTTCTGCATCGAGCCCATGAGCTCCTTGACGTTGCGCACCGTCCACCGGGCCACATAATTGGCTCCAGCCGTGACGGCCAGCTCGGCCAGGTCGAAGGGGTACTCCTTGTTGCCATAGGGAGTGGTGGTAGAGTAGGACTTGTATGGCGTTGTGGTCGAAGCCTGTCCCCCGGTCATCCCATAGATGTAATTGTTGATGCAGAACACCGATATGTCGATGTTCCTGCGAGCCGCGTTGATGAAGTGGTTCCCCCCGATGGCACCGATGTCTCCATCCCCGGAAAACACCACCACGTTGAGGTCGGGATTGGCGAGCTTGATGCCAGTGGCCACCGCCAAGGCCCTGCCGTGCGTCGTGTGGATGCTGTCCGCTCGGAGGTAGCCGATGATGCGTGAGCTGCAGCCGATGCCGGAGACGAACACCGTGCGGTCCTGATCCATTCCGGTCTCCGCGAAGGCCCGTTGGAAGCAGTTCATGACGGTCCCGATGCCGCAGCCTGGACAGAACATGTGCGGCCACCTGTCCTCCCGGAATAGGTCGAAGAACTCCATCGCTCCTCAGCCCCCTGCGCCAATGAATCGTAACAGCTCGCTCGGCGAGGGCACGTCCCCGCCTAGCTTCGAGAACAATCGGATTCTCTTGCAGCCGACGGCACAAGCCACCCGTTCCACCTCCTTGAAAGCCTGGCCGAGGTTCATCTCCATCACGATGACCTCCTCGACCGTCGAACACGCCTTCGCCACCAGCTCCTCGGGGAATGGCCAGATGGTCTTGAGCTCCAGCATCCCAAGTTCCGGTGAGCTTCTGAGCGCCTCCTTCGCGGCGAAGGTGGGAGATCCATAGGTCACCACCAGCACCTTGCAGTCCGGTCTGGTGAGCTCCACGTTGCAGATATCCTTGCGGTGGAGGGCGACCTTGTCATTCAAGCGGCGAACCAGTTCCTCATGCACCTCGGCATCGTTGGTGGGATAACCGGCAATATCGTGGGACAGACCGGTCACATGCACCCTCGACCCTCGGCCGAAGACGGGGAAGCGCGGGACCAGCGACTCATCGTAGGCGAAGCCGTCATGCCACACCTTGTCCGTGCGGACCGCCCTGTCGATGACCTCGACCTTGGTCGGAACCGTGAACTTGCCCCTCATATGGCCCACCTCGGCATCGGAGAGCAGGATGGTCGGCACCCGGTACCTCTCCGAGAGGTTGAAGGCCCTGATGGTCAGGTCGAACATGTCCTGGATTGTCGATGCTGCGAGCACGATCACAGGATAGTCTCCGTGGGAGCCGTAACGCGACTGCATGACATCTCCCTGGCCGACCATGGTGGGCATGCCGGTCGACGGCCCAGCCCGCATCGCATCCAGGACGACCAATGGGGTCTCCGTCATGGCAGCATAACCGATGCTCTCCTGCATGAGGCTGAACCCTGGCCCGGAGGTGGCCGTCATGACCTTCGCGCCGGTCCAAGAGGCGCCTATGGCCGCGGAGATGGAGGCCATCTCGTCCTCCATCTGGATGAAGACGCCCCCCTCCTCCGGCATGCGCATGGCCAGTCCCTCGGCGACCTCGGTCGAGGGGGTGATGGGATAACCAGCGTAGAATCTCAGTCCCGCCATTATGGCGCCTTCCACGCAGGCCTCGTTGCCCTGCATGAAGTAGGTCCCGGGAGGAAGTCTCATCCTTCGGCCCCCGCGGTTTCATCCCAATCGAGCGCCTGGTCAGGGCAGCTGAGGATGCACATCTCGCAGACCGCGTTCTTCTTGGTCTTGCGCTTCTGATTGGGACATCTCTCAGGGTGGGCTATCACCGGCGTGATGTAACCGCGCTCCCCGATCTCCTTCCCTTCCTCGAAGACCCGGGTGGGGCAAACCAATACGCAGATGTTGCATCCCTTGCAGAACTTGCGGTTCGCCTTGACCTGAATGTGAGGCCACCTCCCTGCTGGTCTTCCATCAGGCTTTGCCGACATATATCTTTCTTTATTCTGCCCTGATGTTGCAAACGGTCCCGCCCCTTGGCCTTCTGCCCTCCCCAGGCTAGATAACCGTCCCACCGTGAATGACCAATTTATTTATAGACGGGCAAGAATGGCACGCTCATGTCTCTCCAGGAACAGGTGCTCAATGTCAAGGAGGAGCGCGATGCGGTGATCCTGGCGCACAATTACCAGATACCGGAGGTCCAGGACATCGCCGACTTCGTGGGCGATTCGTTGGGCCTCTCCATGCAGGCGGCCAAGACTCAGGCGAAGGTGATCATTTTCTGCGGGGTGGACTTCATGGCGGAGAGCGCCAAGGTCCTGAACCCCTCCAAGATCGTTCTGCTCCCGGAGCTGAACGCCCAATGCCCGATGGCCGCCATGCTCGACGTCGAGGGCCTCCTGGAGCTGAAGGCCAAGCACCCCGATGCGGCGGTGGTAGGTTACGTCAACACCTCTGCGGCCACCAAGGCGGAGATGGACATCTGCTGCACCTCCTCCAATGCGGTGAAGGTGGTCGGGTCGCTGAAGGAGCGGAAGGTGATATTCGTTCCTGATGAGAATCTCGGGATGTGGGTGCAAAGGACCGTGCGAGACAAGGAACTTATCCTCTGGCCAGGCTTCTGCCCGACGCACGCCTCGATCACCCCCGAACAGATAGGGCAGTCCAAGCGGCTCCACCCCCATGCCCTGGTGATCGCTCACCCGGAATGCCGGCCCGAGGTGCTCGACCTTGCGGACGCCGTCCGTTCGACCGAGGGCATGATCAGGTACGTCTCGGAGTCAGAGTCGAGGGAGTTCATCATCGCCACTGAGAAGGAACTGGTCCACCGTCTGAAGAAGGAAGCGCCCGGAAAGGTATTCCACACCATCCCTGGCACCATCTGCCCGAACATGAAGCGCACCAACCTGCATTCCATACTCAAGGCCCTGGAGGGGATGCAACATGAGATAGTGCTCCCCGAGGACGTGATGAGAAGGGCCAGGATACCCTTGGAGCGAATGATGAAGGTGGGCCGGGGCGATTGATCACACTCCGGCGAAATCGGGTCGAACGGTTTAATAATGTAAGGAAAGAATAAAAAAAAGATGGGGGTGAGCGGGAGCTCACTTGTATTGGGGCGGGGACCGGTAATCGAACTTGTCCTTGCCCTTGCGGTTACCCTTGCGCAGCAACAGCAGCCCGATCAGGGTGGCGAAGCAGACCACGATCGTGCCGATGGCCAACACTGCGAACAGCGTCTTCACCTGGTTATGGTCGACCTGCAACGCCTCGGAGAAGAACGAGGGATCATGGACTACGTTCTGCCCTACAGGATAGATATAGCCCCCCACGATGAAGACTAGCATCGCACGCCCTCCGTCCTCACCCGCGGCGAACAGGTTGACCTTCTTGGCGGCATGGACCTGATAGAAGGCCTGCCTCTCCTGGCCGTCCACCGTCACGTTGCCGACCCAGGTGAGCCTTCCGCAGCGTTCCCAGTTGTCCTGGAAGTTGATGCTGTTCTGCTTCAGGAGGGTAGAGTTGCGTTCAATGTCCCCACTGTCCTTGGCGGCCCTTTCGCCCTGTCCAGTGCTATAGGTCACGACCCCCGAGCCGTTGTCGATGTGGGACTTGACGAACTGAGCGTTGTACCATTCCTCCACGATGTGTGGCACCAAGACCCCGAAGGCCACCACGTTCTCGAGCATGATGTGCGCGCTGGTGGCGTTGGGATAGGGGTCCCAGCCCTGGATGATGTGGTCGTACTTGATGTCCGCCGAGGCCGCCACCCCCGAATAGTTGCGGGGGGCGATGGCCTGCGAGCTCGTGATCTGCCCATCATTCAAGGTGACCCGATAGGTGGGGACCTCGATCGTCATGGCCTTGACGCTCGCCTTGATATGGAATACGAACTCGATCCTGTCGACCGAGCCATCTGCCGCGGTGCCGTTGCGGTATGCCATGAGCTGGTCGTCCCAGACCTTGGCATAGGGGACGTTGTTGGCAAAGAGGGAGAACTCATAGAGCACGGTCTGGTTCAGCTCATCCCTCTCGGTGGTCACATCCGACCGGCTCCAGGACCGGTTCAGATCGACGTATTTGTATACCGGCTCGGCCTGCTGCACGCCTTCGAACAGCCTCCCCTCGGGGGAATAGTCGAAGACGCCATTGTTACCGCCGTAGTTGCCGAATGCCGTGTTGAATCCAGTGTCGTCGAACTCGAAGATGGCGAACAGCGACTGCGCGAACACCGTGACCACGGGTATCGGGATATGGTCAGCGATGACGTTGCCCTGTGGGCCCACTACCTGGGCTCCTCCCAGGTAACGAAGGGTGACCCCCACCAGGGTGATCGGCGCCGGGTGGTCATCCGTTCCGTAGACCACTCCGAACCAGGCGGCGGAGCCGTCCTTCGTCATGTTGACCGCCACATAGTCCCCGCCGTTCCATTCATTCGTCTTGCCCGTATCGAGCCTGATCCGGTCCATCGGGTCAGACCTGGGAGCCGCGCTCACGACGCCGCTCATACCTGCGGTCAAGAGTATGACGACGAGTGAAAGCGCAGCAATCGCGATGAGAGTCTTCCTCATGGGTATTCACCTCTGCGGAAAGGATTCGAATTCGTGGTCTAATACTGCCATGCAGGAATGTTACTCAAGAATCTTCCTGACTGTTTTAAATATCGGTAGGTCGAGTTCGACGGGAATGAGCCAAGGCGATATCAGAGCGGTCGAAAACCCCATCTCGGCCATTTTCGACCTGGCCGAGGATGTCAACAAGGAGATCCCCCGCATCCGGAAGCTGGTGATGTATGCGACCATCTTCATCGGCATCTGGCTCATCGTATGTTTCATCCTCCTACTCAGCACCATCTTCAAGAACCTGTTCCTGGGCCTCGGCCTCTTGGCCCTGTTCATCATCGGCATTCTGGCGCTGGCGATGCTGCGCAACCTGAGCGATTTCATCAAATATTACGCCCTGCGCCATGCGGCCATCGTCCGGGTGAGGAACGACGACCCAGTGGTATTCGCGCCCAAAGGAGAGACGTCCGTCCTCAGGCTCCTGGAGTTCATCCGCCTGCGCAATCCCAACATGAGCAACGCCATATTGAACCGGGATTATCAGGTCCCCGCCATCCTCAAGGGCGACTCGGGGGTGTTCTACAACTTCGACGGCTACCTCACCTCCCGCTCATCATGGCTATGGGGGCTTCTGGGCCTCGGCTATCCCGGATACCAGCTGTTCATCAAGGCATTCTCTGCACCGCCCCGTCCCGAGGACCTCCTGTCCCTCAAGAAGGCGGTCGAGGATATCTCCGTCCGTACCAAGATCCCGCCTTCCCGGGTCATCGCCCTTTGGAGCCGGAAGGCGGACCAGGACCTATCGGAGGAATCCTACCATCTGCTCACTGGCACGACCCTGGTCTTCCGTCACCGGGGGAAGCGCTTCGCCAGCAGCCTGGAGCTGATCATCGAGAACGAGGACCATTCCTACGAGTTCATCCCATACGTCGCCGACGGACCTTACTTCTCCGCGCCCCGGGCCCAGTGAGGCAGCCCCCGGTAACGGTAGTGCTCTTGGATCTGCTCCTTATAAATCGACATGAAGAATTCGTTGTACCTGCGGATATAGAGAACGCCGGCCTTGGTGATGCAGACCTCGTAGCGCCCCTCTTTGGCCCCCACCGTCACTAGGCCGTCCTCCTGCAGCTTCTCCAGCACCTTGTTCGTCATGAAATGGTTGGAACGGATCTCGTGCTTGATCTCTTCCTTCGAGACCCCTTCTGGATGAGCTGCGAGAATACTATCGATCTTGCCCTCCAAGTCCGGTTGGTAGAGGTCGATCCCCAGCTCCGAAACCAGCCGGTTCAGGGTGAAGCAGCAGTATATCTTGTAGTCCTTATAGGTCCTGGACATCCTTGGCCAGGGATATATCCCGTATTCCGTACAAATTGTTTTTCAGCCCAATGACAGGATGCTGGAGGTTGAGCTGAGCAGGAAATAGACGCCGAACACGAACATGATCGCTCCCGAGCCCACGAACAGCAGCTTGTGCCATTTGGTGCTCCAAAGCCCCTTGGAACGGTTCACCGAGTATGAGACCAGCAGGTACCAGGCAAGATCGCAACTGAAGTGCACGATGATGAAGAGTGGAAGCATGATCAACACGAAGGCCACCGCTCCGGCCACCAGGGCCGCCCCCGCTGTGGCCCACCAGATGAGCCAGTAGGGGTTGGCCACCGTCATCACGATGGCGGACCTGAAGCTGCTCCGTTTGTCGGTCGGGCACTCGACCAGGAACTCGTCCTTGGAGCGGATAAGGTCCCAGCCCATGTACACCAGGATGGCACCGCCGATGAGACCGATGGCGATGAAGACGTAAGTGTTGTTGAGAATGGTCCCGAGGCCGAGGAATATGGCGATGATCAGCGGGATCTCGACCATCGCATGTCCCAGGGAGATGCCTAAGCCCGCCCTTTTGTCCTGATAGCCCTTGCATATGGTCGTAGCCAGAAGCGGGCCTGGAGCCATCACCCCGCTGAGGGAGATCAACGCCACCATGCCCAGATAGGCTACCTCTTCGGGCGCGGCCATCCAGCACACGAAGGAACGGCTCGATAATAAGCCTTTGTCCCCGGGTCAGAGATAGAAGAGGTCGGAGCGGTCTATGTACTCCTTGGGTTCGAACTCGCGGATATGGATGTTCTCGACGTCGATGACCTGGACCGAGTGCAGGTGGGCATTGAGTATCTCGTCGTTCGAGACCGGCGGGTTCGAGTAGTACATGTCGCAGTAGCGCTTGACCTCGGCTATCTCCTTCTCCGCGCGGAACCTGGACGGTTTGGTGAGCATGCTCGGGATGGGCATTATGTAATGAGGCGGTGAGCCCAGAGAGAATTTGTTGCAGTAGCCAGAATACCGCGCTATCTTGCTCGCGATCCTTGCCTTGATGTAATCCACGGGGTCGAGGGCGTGAGAAGGAGGGACATAGCCGGTCTCTACCTCGACGATCACCGTGCCCATCCCTTTGCTGGCGAATACGTCGCAGGTCAGGCCCGATTCCAGCGTGTGCTCCAATGACACCTCATGGCCGCTCAGTATCAGGTGCTTCGCCACCACCAGCTCGAGGACCGAGTGGTTGATCTTCAGCATGTTCCGGTCCCGCAGGTCCTTCAGGCGCTGGGCCAGTATCATTATCTTGCCCTGCACCTCCGGGGCCGAGTCGTTCACCATCCTCTGTATCAGTAGGTCGATGTCCTTCTCGTAGACATTCTGCGACTCGATCCTCTTCCTCGGTTGGGAAGCCTGACTGGTGGGAACTTCCATTGGAACGTCTGCCTTGGTCCTTGCCCTCAAGACGAGTTATTTGCACTCCCTGCTGACCACTAGGGTAAGAGTGGACCTGATGCCCTTGACCTTGCGCACCTTCAGGGTGATGGCATCCTCCAACTTGTCCATGGTGTCCGCCCTGACCCTTGCCACCAGGTCATAGACCCCATAAACCAGGAAGGCCTTCTCCACCTCATCCATCCTGCACAGATCGGTCAGGATGTCCATCTCCTTGCCGATGTCGGAGTTGATCAGAACGATGGCCGCAGGCATTTCTCCACGTATATTCATTATTTCTTGTGGAATATCAACTTGTTGCTGCTCAGGCGTCATATTAAATAACTACTCAGCGCTCAAAGCCCCGCCGCGCAGCGCCGGCCATTCTATTCGCGCAGGATGAAGATAAGAGGGTCAGCCGATCCGCGAGGAGATGACGATCCCTATGAGTGCAGACTGCACCGGCGCTGCATCGGCCTTGATTTAGCGCCCGCTCATCAAGTTGCCTGAGGACCTGGATCGGGGTGTGTCCAACAAGGCATCTTCTTTCTCAATGTCCATGGCGTCAGCGAGAAGCTTAATAGCACGTACCAGCAATGATTATTACATAGGTGGGAAGATGAAGCACGCTCCTTGCGGCAAGGAATGCAGCGATTGTCCCCTCTTCGGAACGAGCTGCGATGGATGCGCCAAGGAAATGAGCATGTCCTATGCCTATCGCTGCAGCGCGTACCACGAAGCAGGCGAAGCTGGTAAATTAGAGTGCACGGGAGTCCCCTGCAAGACTGTGGACGGCAAGGTCTGCCTATGCCCCTTGGTCGTGCAGAAGAGCATCAAGTCTGGAATACACTTGGGATCAGGTCCGGAGACCCCGGTGGAGTAGCGAACGAGGAGCGTCCAAGTTCAGTCATTAAAAGTAATGGAATCGACGAGGGATCAGCGCACCTTTCTGACCATGATGCGTGCGCCGGGGGTCTCTCCTTCCGCCGCATACCTCTTGCTCGCTGAGATCGAAACCACTTGGGCATCGTCAGGGATCAGGATGTCCGCCAGGCCATCGAGCACCGCCCTCACCAGCTTGTCCAGGTCTGGTCTCTTGGTGTCCATCTTGATCTTCTTGGGGAGGCTCTTGGGCCTGGAGAAAAGGAAATGGGCCTCCACATCGTAACCGATGTCCTTGTTCGGGGAGAAGAATGATAGGGAACGCAACTCGTTGGCGTGTTGCGCCTCCATGGCGATCCGCAGCTGCCATTGCTTGGTGTTCTTGTTCGTGGTGGTGGTCACCACCCGGTCCAGCTTCTTCACGTAGAAAGCGCGGGTGCTCCCCTTGGGCTGAGGGTCCCCCGCCACGAAGAAGACGATGTCCTCGGCGTCGTCCAGGTCATCGACGTCCTCCACGGGGCTCCTCTCATACGCTTCCTCGTTATCCCTCATCCCCCACCTGATTGGCCAGGTGGCACTTCAAGGCTTCTGATGCCATCATGCTTTCAAGGGGTGAGGCGGTTGCGGTCCCGGGGGAATAGTATGGTCTCCCTTATGTTAGGCAGGTTAAGCATCTTCTGCACCAGTCGCTCGATGCCCAACCCCCATCCTCCATGGGGCGGCATCCCGAAGGCGAACGCGTTGAGGTAGAAATCGAACGAGGTGGGGTCCAACCCCTTCTTCCTCATCCGTTCCACCAGGCGGTCGTAGCGGTGCTCCCTCTGCCCTCCTGAGGCGATCTCCTGGCCACGGTAGTCCAGGTCGAAGGAGAAGGAGAAGGGCGAACCATCCTTCTCCATGATGTAGAAAGGTTTGGCCTCCTCAGGGTACTCCGTTATCCAATAGATATCATACCCCTTCTCTGCCATGATGTCGCCCAGGGCCTTCTCGCCCTCGGTCCCCAGGTCATCGCCCATCTTCAGGTCGAGACCCTCGGAGACCACCATGTCCAGCGCATCCGCGTAGGAGACCATGGGGTAGGGCGTCTTGGGCACCCTTACCTCGGTCCCGATCTTGGCGATCATCTCGGCCCCCTCCCGGGCGACTCCCTCCACGGCATATTGCACGCAACCTTCCAGCACGTCAAGGACGTCGCGCATGCTATGGATGTGCGCCATCTCCGCATCGAATGAGATGAACTCCGAGACATGGCGGATGGTGTCCGAGGGCTCGGCCCTGAACGCCGGCCCCATCTCGAACACCCGGTCCAGGCCAGTGGACATGAGCATCTGCTTGTAGAGCTGTGGGCTCTGCGCCAGGTAAGCAGGCCTTCCGAAGTAGTCGATCTGGAAGAGCGTGGCCCCTCCCTCCGCCCCGGAGGCCACAATCTTGGGGGTGAAGACCTCCACGAAGCCCTGTTTGATGAGGTACTCATCGATCAGCCTCAAGATCAGGGACTTGACCTCGAAGACCGCCCTGACCTCCGGCTTCCTGAGGTCCATGAAACGGTGGTTGAAGCGGGTCTCCATCTCCACGCTCACCTTGTCCACCACGCCCATCGGGAGAGGGGACTGTGCCGGGGACATGACCGACATCCCGGTCGGGACTATCTCGAACCCGGCCTTCGCCTGCTCGCTCTTCTTCGCGATGCCGGTTATCCGCACCACGGACTCGCGGGACAGGGAGGTCATGGACATGAACAGCTCCGGGGGGACCTTCTTCTTGGGGACGGCCACCTGAACGGTCCCGTAACGGTCCCGGACGATCACGAAGGCGATGCCGCCTAGGGCCCTTACCTCCTGGACCCAGCCCTCAATGGTAACCTCCTTTTCAAAGTCCTCACTGGTGATGCTCTTGGAATAGCGGATAGGGTCAGTCATGTCCTCCACCTAGTGCGGGATAAGGTCGACAATATATAATATATCGAGTGGCACAATCGAGCCGAACTGGACGCCTGGACTCCTGGGTCCTCGCACGATGCGAATCAAAAAGATTCTAATACCCTACCTCTCAATTAGGGCCTTCATGTCCGTTAAGGTGAAGGTCGATCAGGATACGTGCACTGCTTGTGGACTCTGCTACAACGACGAATGCCCGGATGTGTTCTTTGAGCAGGACAACGGCAATTCGGGATTGAAGGCCGAATTCCAGAAGGGAAGCCCGAGCGAGGGGGAGATACCTGACAACAAGAAGGGCTGCGCCGATGCGGCAGCCGATGCCTGCCCGGTTTCTGCGATAACGGTCGGTTAATGACCCACTCGTGCCGGAGCCAAAGGGCAAACCATCCACCAGCCGCAGGATGAGAATCGTCCAATGCGGCCGTGGCCTTTCTTTTGACCTTGTCATGGCCAAGACGATTCATCAGCTGGTGTGAAGTATTTTATATAGCCATTGCATTCTTCAACCACTCAGGCTAGGGATGGCCATGCCAGACAAGATCACTGTATCAGTTATCAAAGCGGATGTGGGCTCCGTCGTGGGGCACTCCCGTCCGCACCCCAAGATGATGGCGAAGTGCGAAGAGATCATGCGCGATGGGGCCAAGGCAGGCACCATCGATGACTTCTATGTCACCCGGGTGGGGGACGACATCAACCTCTTCATGACCCACACCAAGGGCGAGAACCATTCGGACGTCCATGGGCTGGCTTGGGAGGCCTTCCGCTGCGCCGCCAAGGTGGCCAAGGACATGAAGCTCTACGCCGCTGGCCAGGACATACTGAAGGATGCATTCTCTGGTAACGTGCGAGGGGCTGGTCCCGGGGCCGCCGAGATGGAGTTCGTGGAGAGGGGCTCCGAACCAGTGCTGTTCTTCATGGCGGACAAGACCGAGCCTTCAGCGTACTCCATGCCGCTCTGCCGCATCTTCATGGACCCATTCACGACCACTGGCCTGATCATCGACCCGCGGGCTCACGAGGGCTTTAGGTTCGAGGTAGTGGACGTCTTCAAGTGCAAGAAGATAATCATGTCCGCGCCCGAGGAGGCCTATGACATCCTCAGCCTGCTGGGCGATACGACCCGATACGCGATCAAGCGCATTTTCAGCAAGGACCCGACGATCGGCATCGGCGCGGTGGTGAGCACCGAGAAGCTCAACGTCTGCGCGGGCAAGTACGTGGGCAAGGACGATCCGGTCGCCTTGGTCAGGTGCCAGTCCGGATTGCCAGCGGTAGGAGAGGTGCTTCAGCCGTTCATGTTCCCGCAGCTCGTGGCGGGGTGGATGCGCGGCTCTCATTACGGCGCATGGTATCCCTGTGCCGTGGAGGATTCCGACCCGACCTACTTCGATGGCCCGCCCCGGATATGCTGCGTAGGATTCCAGATCAGCCATGGCAAGTTCCAGGGGCTCGAGGACCCGAGCTCGCCCCTCGGAGTGCACAAGCCCATGGACTTCTTCGCGGGCAGCGTCTGGGACGAGGCGCGCAAGAAGGCCGTCCAAGAGAGCATCTACATCCGGCAGCAT
>Ga0209048_10004607_pt1 | contig 13174 bp, 13 predicted proteins | sample FrelakmetCRP12CR_FD_187146 | JGI IMG/M metagenome (GOLD analysis project Ga0209048, IMG submission 187146) | Freshwater lake sediment microbial communities from the University of Notre Dame, USA, for methane emissions studies - CRP12 CR (SPAdes)... | ecosystem: Environmental > Aquatic >... | reverse complement strand
GTTCTCAGACGACGTGCGCGCCCTCCATCAGGCCGGCCGCGCGCAGATCGCGGTACCAGCGTTCAACCGGATGCTCTTTGACGTACCCATGGCCGCCGAGCAGCTGCACGCCGTCGGAGCCGATCGACATCCCCCGCTCGGCCACGAGCCGGCGGGCCAGCGCGACCTCGCGCGTGAAGCTCTTGCCGAGGCCGACACGGCTGGCGGCGCGGTAGGTGGCGAGCCGGATGCCGTCGAGCTCGATCGCCATGTTGGCGACCGCGAACGCGACCGCCTGACGGTTGGAGATCGGCTCGCCGAACGCGGTCCGGTCCTTGACGTAGGGAATCACGTAGTCGAGGACCGCTTGTCCGGTGCCCACAGCCAGCGCGCACCAGCCCAGCCGGCCGAGCGCGACACAGTCGGCGTACACGCCCGGCGCGCCCTTGCCGATCAGCGCGCCCGACGGCAGTGTCACGTTCTCGAACGTGAGCCGGCCGGTGGCCGCGGCGCGGATGCCCATGGCCGGCTCGGGCTCGACCGAGATGCCGCCGGTTCCCGACTCGACCAGGAACAGGGCCGGTCCACCGTCCTCGAGCGCGGCGGCGACGATGAACAGCTCGGCCGACGCGGCCAGCGGCACCAGCGACTTGACGCCGTCGAGCACGTAGCCGCCGTCGGCGCGGCGGGCCCGCGTCTCGAGCAAGAACGGGTTGAACAGCGGGCGCGGTTCGAGCACCGCGACCGCCGCCGCGGGCACGTTCTCGCCGACGAACTCGGGCAGGTAGGTCGCCTGTTGGTCGGCGTCGCCCCACAGGCTGAGGGCGGTCGAGACAGCGGCCGGCGCGAGGCACGCGACGGCGATCCCCATGTCAACCTGCGCGAGGGACTCGCTCATCAGCACGCTGGTCACGGCCGAGCGCTCCTCGACGGCACCTCCGAGCTCCTCGGGAACCCCGACCGTGGTCAGGCCAAGCTCGGCGCTCTGGGCCAGCAGTTCGGGCGGCGTCGCACAGGCGTCGTCGGCGGCCTGGGCGACGGGACGGAGCTTCTCGCGCGCGAAGTCGCGGACCGAATCGCGCAGCATCTGCTGCTCGTCGGTGGGGGGTCAGATCAAACAGGCCGCTGTTCGATCCGGTCGGCTGGCGCGCGCGCCGGGTCAGCTTCTGGGCGGCGGCGAAGGTGCGGCCGGCCGTGGCCGCCGTGCGCATGGTCGTCTTGGACGCCCCGTTGAGAAACCGCTCGGCCGGCAGCCGCAGACCGAGGCGATCGACGACCGGTAGCCGGCGAACCGGTTGAGCGCCCGCAGACCGATGGCCATGCCTCGCTCGGTGATGTTCTGCTGTGTTGACACGTGAGGATCCCGCTAGTTGTTGTGACGTCGTTCGGTGTAATTCTGAACGCGGGCGTATATAAGCACGGAATCGCGTCGCAGGGGCCAGACGGCCACGCGGACGTCCTGCGCCCGCCGCCGCTCGCGCCCGCCCGTAGCCAATCGCGCGCGCTTGCAGGCCTCTTACGCGGTTCTTACATTGGCGTCGTCATGCTGGCAAGGGTGCGTGTACTGGTTGCAGAGGACGAGCGGCGTCTCGCCGATGCCATCGCCCGCGGCCTGCGCCGGGAGGGCATGGCGGTCGATGTCGCTCCGGACGGCTCGGATGCTCTGGTCAAGAGCAGGGTCGTCCGCTACGACGTCGTCGTGCTCGATCGCGACCTCCCGGGGGTGCACGGCGACGAGGTCTGCCGCACCGTGCGCGGTGAGCGCCCGGAGACGGGGATCCTGATGCTGACCGCGGCCGGCACGCTCGAGGACGTCGTCGAGGGCCTGTCGCTCGGCGCCGACGATTACCTCCCCAAGCCGTTCCGGTTCGCCGAGCTGGTGGCGCGGATCCATGCCCTCGCCCGGCGGGCGGCGCCGAGCCGTCCGCCTGTCCTCGAACACGGGGACATCGTGCTCGACCCGGCCCGGCGGCACGTGACGCGGGCGGGGAGCACGCTCGAGCTGGCGCGCAAGGAGTTCGCGGTGCTCGAGGTGCTGATGAGCGCCGGTGGGGCGACCGTCTCGGCCGAGGAGCTGCTCGAGCGCGTGTGGGACGAGCAGATCGACCCGTTCACCAACGTTGTGCGGATGACGATCATGACCCTGCGGCGTAAGCTGGGCGAGCCGGCTGTGGTCGAGACCGTGATCGGGGTCGGCTACAGGATGGCGTGATGAAAGGCTCAGCGCGCAGGCCGTCTGCACCGCGCAGCTCGCGCAGCGGCGACGGGTCCCGGTTCGCCGTGTCCGGTCCGGCGCCGACGATCCGCCTGCGGCTGACGGCGACCTATGGCCTCGTGTTCCTGATCACGGGTGCGGTCCTGCTCACGATCGGCTACGCGCTCGTGCGCCACAACGTCAGCTCGCCGGGTCGCTTCCGCGCCGAGCTGAAGCGGCTCGGGCTGGCCCCGCCCTCGGGCGCTCCGTTCTTCGGCCACACGCTCGGGTTCACCCCCGGCTCCCCGGAGACGAGCGTCGCCACGGCAGTGCGCGCACAGCTGCTCAGCGACGCGCTCCATCGCCTGGTCGTCGAATACCTGTTCGCGCTCGGGGTGATGACGATGATCTCGGTCGGCGCCGGCTGGCTACTGGCCGGGCGCGCGCTGCGTCCGCTGCGTGACATCACAGAGACCGCGCGCCGCGTGTCGGGCCTGAACCTGGGCGAGCGGATCGCGCTGAGCGGTCCGGCCGACGAGCTCAAGGAGCTGGCCGACACCTTCGACGGGATGCTCGGGCGGCTCGACTCGGCCTTTGCCAGTCAGCGGCACTTCGTCGCCAACGCCTCGCACGAGCTGCGTACGCCGCTGGCGATCATGCGCACCGAGGTCGACGTCGCTCTGGCCGACCCGGATGCGAGCACGCCGGATCTGCGCCAGATGGGGGAGGCGGTGCGGGAGACGGTCGACCGCTGCGAGCGCCTGATCGAGAGCCTGCTGACCCTCGCTCGCAGTGAGGCCGCGGCCACCCGTGGCGATCAGGTCGACCTGTCGGCGCTCGCCGGCGACTGCATCACCGACATGCAGGCCCGTGCGGCTCAGGCCCACGTCGAGATCCGAGCCGACCTCGCGGCCGCGGTCACTGTTGGCGACGAGCGGCTGTTCGAGCGGCTGATCGCCAACCTGCTCGACAATGCGATCCGTTACAACGAGTCGGGCGGGTTCGTCGTGGTCCACACGCGCTCGGAGCGCGGCTGGGTCCGGCTGACGGTCTCCAACGGCGGCCCGTTGATCGATCCCGACGAGGCGGCCAAGCTCACCGAGCCCTTCCGGCGCCTGGATCGCTCGGTCGGCGGGTTCGGCCTTGGGCTCTCGATCGTGCGCTCGGTGGCCGAGGCTCACGGCGGCAGGGCGGAGGTCAAGGCCCGCCGCGCCGGCGGGCTGGAGGTGCGCGTCGAGCTGCCGGCGGCTCTGTTGGCGTCGCGTGAAGGCGAGCGCAAACCGGCCGCGCTTACGAAGAGCTGACATCCGGGGCGATAGAACGAACTCACGTCCCCCTTTGCCTAGGAGTCATGCCAGATGCCGTATCTCGTTAACCGTCTGCCTGGTCGTCGCGCGCTCGCCGGGTGCCTGATCGCGATCCCCCTCGTGCTCGGGATCGCCGCCTGCGGCTCATCCTCGGGCTCGAGCGGGACCACCGCAAGCGCCACCGGAGCCCAGTTCACCGCGCGGCTGAACTTCGCCAAGTGCATGCGCCGTCACGGCGTCAACATCCCCGATCCCTCCTCGGGCGGCGGCCCGGCCGGCGGGGGCGGCGCTTTCCGCGTGCTGCGGAGCTATCCCCAGGCCCAGCGCCAGGTCGCGCTCCAGGCTTGCCAGACCTATCTGCGCCAGTCCTTCCCGACCCTGAGCCCCACCCAGCTGGCGCAGTTCCGCCAGCAGGCCGTGAAGTACGCCGAGTGCATGCGCTCGCGCGGGGTCAACATCTCCGATCCGACCTTCAACGGGACCGGAGGCGGCTTCGGCATCGGCCGTGAGCTGCGCTCGATCGATCGCAACAGCCCCGCCTTCATCCACGCCAACACCTCGTGTGGCAGCCTGCGGCCGCGGTTCGGCCGTCTCGGCGGTGGCGGCGGGGCGCCGGCTGGAGCCGCGGGTGCTTGAGCGCGCGCGTGACGGCGCCGCGGGCCTGATGCCGCGCGGCCACTGGCGCCGCGCCGGCGCCGCGGTGGCCGCGATCGGCATCGTCGCCCTGGCCATCGGGGTGATCGTCGGCGCCGGCGCGCCCGGCTCCAGCAAGGGGGCCAGCAGCACCTCGAACGGGGGAGGCGTGGCCGTCGTCCAGCGCCGGGACCTCGTGGCCACCGATACGGAGTCCGGGACACTCGGCTATGCCGACCCGCAGCCGGTGTTCAACCGGATCAGCGGCACGCTCACGTGGCTGCCGGCGGTCGGGACCACGATCAAGCCGGGCCAGGCTCTGTATGACGTCGACGGTTCGCCGGTGATCCTGTTCGACGGGACCGTGCCGGCCTACCGAACCCTCGCCTCCGGCGTCAGCAACGGCCCCGACGTCACCGAGCTCAACGCGAACCTGGTCAAGCTCGGGTTCGATCCCAACCATCAGATCACCGTCAACGACACTTGGCAGGCCGGCACGACCACGGCCGTCGATGCGTGGCAGGCCTCGCTCGGCCAGACCCAGACCGGGACCATCACGCTGGGGGAGATCGTGTTCCTGCCCGGAACACGGCGGATCGACTCGGTCTCCGGCGTGCTCGGCTCGACCGGAGGCGGCGGTGGCGCGAGCGCTGCCGCTTCGACCGCCGGCGCCTCGGCGTCGGTCTCGCCGGTTGCGACCGCGACGCCCGCGAGCTTGACGTTACCGGCCCGTCCGCAGCTCGAGTTCGTGAGCTTCACGACCAGCTCGGCCGCCCCCGGCTCGGTCACCACGTCCGCGCACGCGGCGGCCGCGCCGGCCAACGCTGCGGCGTGCCCCGATCCGACCGCCACGACCACGACGACCCCGACCTGCCCCACGACGACGACTCCGACCACCCCGACCCCGACCTCGACGACGCCGACGCCGACGCCGCCGTCGGGCGGCAAGGGCTCGCCGACCGCCACTGAGCTGCTGGCGCAGCTCGTGGCCGAGCTGAAGAAGCTGGCCGCCTCGGGGTCGAGGAGCAGCGCGACGACATCGACGGGATCGACCGGCAGCGGCAGTCGCACCTCGGGGGCCGCGACGGGCGCCGGCGCGCGGAGCAGCGGCGGCGGGGCGGGTGGATCAGGCGGATCGGCCGCCGCGGGCGCATCGTCGTCCAGCGGTGGCGGCTCGTCCTCGAGCGCCGGCAGCACCGGCGCCACCGCGACCCAGATCCTCAACACCACCTCGGCCGACCTCGTTGTGACCGTGCAGCTCGACGCGACCAAGCAGAGCGAGGCGGTGGTCGGCGAGCCGGTGACGGTTCAGCTCCCCGACGGCAGCACGGTGGACGGCAAGATCACCGCCGTCAGCCCGGTGGCGCAGTCGACCTCGAGCAGCTCCTCGAGCGCGGCGGCCGGCGGCGGCGCGGCGAGCACACCCTCGGCCACGGTCCCGGTCACGATCGCGCTGACCGGAGGACACCACGTTCAAGGTCTCGACCAGGCGGCGGTCAGCGTCAACTTCCAGCAGCAGGTCGAGCGCGGAGTGCTGTCGGTGCCGGTCACCGCTCTGCTCGCCACGCCCGGTGGCGGCTACGCCGTGCAGACGGTCGATCAGGCCGGTGTCCACAAGCTCGTCCCGGTCACGCCGGGCCTGTTCGCCGGGGGCTTCGTCCAGGTGTCGGGCTCGAACCTGGTCGACGGCATGCAGGTGACCGACTCCCAGGGATGAGCTCGACCCGCGTGGCCGACAGCGACGTCGCGCTCCGCCTTGGCGACGTGGTCAAGGAGTACGCCGGCGGCGTGTTCGCCCTGCGGGGCGTCTCGATCGACATCGGCCGCGGCGAGCAGGTCGCCGTGGTCGGTCCATCGGGATCGGGCAAGACGACGATGCTGACGATCCTCGGGACGCTCGAGCGACCCACCTCGGGCGAGGTGTTCGTCGCCGGCCACGACGCGGTCAAGGCCACCGACCGCGAGCTGGCCGGCGTGCGCGCGCACGAGATCGGATTCGTGTTCCAGGGCTTTCACCTGCAGGAGGTGATGACCGCTCTGGACAACGTGGCGACGGGCATGCTCTACACGGGGGTCTCGGCGCACGAGCGCCGGGAGGCGGCCCGCGAGGCGCTCGAGCGCGTGGGTCTCGGGCATCGCCTCACCCATCGTCCCGGCGAGCTCTCGGGTGGAGAGCGTCAGCGGGTCGCGATCGCCCGCGCGTTGATCAAGCGGCCGAGCATCGTGCTCGCCGACGAGCCGACCGGCAACCTCGACTCCAAGTCCGGCGCCGGCGTGCTCGAGCTGCTGCACGGACTCGCCGACGAAGGGGCGACGCTCGGGCTGATCACCCACGATCCCGGGGTCGCCGAGTCGTTTCCGCGGCGGATCCAGATGCGCGACGGCGAGATCGTGGCTGACGAGCGCCGATGAGTGTCGCCCTGCCACGCCCGGCCAGCGCCCCGGAGGAGCCGCGCGACCGCGACGTCGCCCGGATCTCGCTGCGCGAGCTGCTGGCCGTGGCCGCGCTCGGGCTGCGCAGCCGCCGGCTGCGGGCGTCGCTGTCGGCCCTCGGGATCGCGATCGGGATCGGCGCGATGGTGGCCGTGGTCGGGATCTCGGCCTCGAGCCAGGCCGACCTGTTGGCGACGATCGACCGGCTCGGCACGAACCTGCTCACGGTCGCCCCGGGGCAGTCGTTCCTCGGCCAGTCCGAGACGCTGCCGAGCACTGCCGTGCCGATGATCAAGCACATGGGCGCCGTGCAGAAGGCGTCGGCCGTCTACACCGTGTCGGGAGCGACCGTCCGCCGGACCGCTTACGTCCCGGCCGAGCAGACGGGCGGGATCGGCGTCGACGCGGCCGACACGAACCTGCCCACCTCGCTCGGCGGCGACATGGCCTCGGGTCACTTCCTCAGCGCGGCGACCGAGGACTACCCGACCGTGGTGCTCGGGGCCGGGGCTGCTCAGACCTTGCAGATACCGGCCGCGACCGGACACATCCAGGTGTTCCTGGGCGGCACCTGGTTCACGGTGGTGGGGATCCTCAACCCGCTGATCCTCGCGCCCGACCTCGACCACACCGCCTTCATCGGCCTGCCCGTGGCGGAGCGCCTGTTCAACACCCAGAACAGCCCCTCCACCATCTTCGTGCGCGCCAACGTGGATCAGGTGCAGAACGTGAGCAGCCTGCTGGCCCCCACGGCCGACCCGCAGACGCCCGACGGGGTGCAGGTGAGCCGGCCGTCGGACTCGCTCGAGGCGCGCGCGGCGGCCAAAACCCAGTTCACCACGCTGTTGCTCGCCCTCGGAGCGGTGGCGCTGCTCGTGGGCGGGATCGGGATCGCCAACATCATGGTCATCTCCGTGCTTGAGCGGCGCGGGGAGATCGGCCTGCGTCGCGCGCTCGGCGCCACCCGTCGCCACATCCGCTCCCAGTTCCTGATCGAGTCGGCGCTGCTGGCCACGCTCGGAGGTCTGGCCGGGCTCCTGTTCGGCGTGATTGCGACGTTCATCTACTCGGTGGCCCAGAACCAGCCCATGGTGGTGCCGCTGTATGCCCTGATCGCCGCTCCCGCGGCGGGTCTGGCGATCGGTGCGGTCGCGGGTCTCTACCCGGCCGCCAAGGCCGCCCGCCTGAGCCCCACCGAGGCACTGCGCGCCGCGTAGCGGCAGTGCTGCGCGCCGCGTCAACCGCGGCACTCGATAGCCGGCAAGAGTCACGGCAAGAGTCACGTAGGAACGCTTCCGACGCTCCTTTTACGGTGAGCTGACGGCTCGAGTCATAGGCTCGACTCATGTCGAGAAGGCGGCCACACACCGGAGGCGTCGGAGCTTGGGTTCACGGCATCCCCGCGCCCGTTCCCGGCTCCTGTCGAGTCCGTCCCGCCGATCGGCTGCGACGAAGTGCGCCTCGTCGCTCGCGGGAGAACTCTCTCTCCGCGACCCGGAGGCTCGGCGATGGCCCGGGCCGTGACTCCCGTCCGGTGCTGACCGCCGGCCTCCGGGTTCCTCTTGCGATCCCGGGGGCTCGATGCGCACGGCCCTGACCCCGCGCCCCGGCGCGGCTCACAGCTTCGCGCTGCCCGCGCGCACGCGGTCCTCCCGCCACGCCGAGGAGCTGCGGGCGACCGTCCCGGCCTACAGCGCCGCCGTCGAGGACCTGGTCGCGTACGTCAGCCACACGTGCGCGATCACCGGCGGCGCCCCTCACGACCGACTCGCGGTCGGCGTCGAGGCGCTGCTGCGCTGGCTGTCCGCGCGCCCCGCCCGGGCGCGGCTGCTGCTGATCGACGGCCCGTCCGGCGCGGCCGACGTGGTGGCGGCCCGGGCCGCGGCGCACCGGCAATTCGTCGAGCTGCTCGTGGCGGGGACGCCCGGGTCAGAGCCGGCGATGGTCGCGGCGGGGGTCAGCGCGATCGAGAATCTGCTGGCGGCCCACCTGCTCCGGGGAGGCATCGGCACGCTGTCGGACCTCGGCCCGGTGGTCCTGCAGCTGGTGAGCGCGCTGTGCCCCGAGCCGGTGAGCCGGACGCAGCGGCCGCCTCCGCGGCGGCAACCGCAGCCCCTCTGAGCGCCGGTCCGCGTGCAAGACATCGGCGTCGCTGCCGATTGGCGGGGTATGCGTCTGAGCGCGTGTCTCGAGTTGCCGAGGGGGCTGTGCTCGCTCGCGATGTCTCCGCCGGCCGGCCCCACGGGATCCCGCTGCTGCGCGCCGGCGTGAGCGGCTCAGGCGGCCCGCGCCGCCGGCCGGCGGCGGCTCGCGAGGAGAGCCACCGCGTAGGCGCCGGCCGACAATCCGATCACCGCCGTGCCGGCTGGGATCGACGGGATCGCGTAGCTGAGCGCGAGGCCGCCCCACATCGCGCCGACGGCGAGCAGCGCCGACAGCGCGATCCCGTGGTACGGCCGCGAGGTGAGGCGATGCGCGGCCCCGGCCGGTGCGGCGAGCAACCCCAGCAGCAGCAGCGCGCCGATCGCCTGGGTGCTCTCGGCGGTGACGAGAGCGATCAGCAACAGAAAGCCCGCGCCGAGCGCGCGGACCGGGATCCCGCGCACCGAGGCGACCTCGGGATCGAGCGTCGAGAACAGCAGCGGCCGGAAGCCGGCGATGACGACGCCCGCCGACAGCAGCCCCACCACCGCGGCCAGCCGCGCTTGGGCGCCGCCGAGGGAGAAGATCGAGCCGAACAGCGTGTTGGCGGTGGCGATACCGCTCCCGCCGGAGGCGCTCGTGGCCAGGAGCGTGATCAACAGCAGGCCGAGGCCCAGGATCCACGAGAACACGATTCCGATCACCACGTCATCGGCGCGCGCCCGGCCGCCGAGGGCCGCCATCCCCGCGGCCAGCGCGAGCGTCAGCGCGAAGATGCCGACGACCTCGTCGAGGCCCACGACCGCGGCCGCGATCGCGCCGACGAAGGCGACATGGCTGAGCGCGTCGCCGGCGAACACCTGGGCGCGGAGGACCACGAACCAGCCCACCGTGCCGCACGCCAGCGCGATGAAGGTGCCGGCCAGATACGCGTTGCGGACGAAGTCGTGCGCGAACATCAGGCCACCCGGTGGCGCGCCAGCGCCCAGCGGGCGCAGCGGACGGCCACGTAGAGGCCGAACGCGAACATCGTGATGAAGAAGCTGGCCGGATAGATCGAGAAGTACGCGACGCCGAGCCCGAGCCAGGCGATGGCGAGGGCGAACGCGACGCTCAGCACGAGCCCGGCCACCGGCTGCGCCGTGATCAGCTGGGCCGCCGCGGGCGGGGCGACGAGCAGCGTGAACACGAGCAGCACGCCGGTGATCTGGCTGGTGGCGGCGACGGCCAGCCCGAGCAAGAGCAGGAAGCCCACGTCGAGCAGCGCGACCGGGACGCCTCGAGCGCGTGCCACCTCCGGGTCGACGGAGGCGAACAGCAGCGGGCGGGCAATCACCGCGACCAGGCTCAGGGCGACCAGGGCGACGATCAGCAGTACGAGCACCTGGCCGCGGGTGACGGCGAGGATGTTCCCGAACAGGAACGTCTCCATCCCGCCGAGCACGGCCGAGTTGAGCGACAGGAACAGGAACCCGAGCGCCAGCCCGGTCGCCTGGACGGTGCCGATCGCGGCGGACTCGGTGGCGAACCGGCGCCGGCCCGACTGGCCGGTCGCGCTCATCGCCAGCGCGGCGGCACCGCACGCGAGGTAGTAGCCGAGCGCCGCGGGGAGGCCGGCCAGCGCCGCACCGGTCGCGCCCGGAAAGGCCATCATCGACAGCGTGTGGCCGGCGAAGCTCTGACGGCGCAGGACCATGTACCAGCCGACCACCGCCGCGAGCACGGCGACGATCGTCGCGGCCTCCAGCGCGTTGACCATGAACGGGAACTGGAGCACCTCCCGGACGTCGCGGAGCAGATCGAACGAGAGCGTGGGGTTGGACATCGGCTCAGTGGCGGTGGCCGTGGTGGTGTGGCGCCTCGGGCGATCCGACCACGACCAGTCGGCCGTCGCTGGTCCGCAGCACCTCGATCGGAGCTCCGTACAGCCGGCTCAGCTTCGGGCCCGTGATGACCTCTTCGACCGGCCCCGCCAGCGCCTTCCCGCCGGCGAGGTAGATCACACGGTCGAGATAGCCGAGCAGCGGGTTCACGTCGTGGGCGACGAGCAGGACGGCGACGCCCTGCACGGCGCACACGCGCTGCACAAGCGCCGCGACCGTGGCCTGGTTGGGGAGGTCGAGGCTGTCGAGCGGTTCGTCGAGGATCAGCACCGACGGTCGGCGGACGAGCGCCTGGGCGATCAGCAGGCGCTGCTGCTCGCCTCCGGACAGCTCCCCGATCGGTCGCGACGCGTAGGCGTCGGCCCCGACCAGCGCGATCACCTCTTCGATCCGCCCGCGCTCGGTGTGCCGGCGCGCCCGTGCGGGGCCCGAGAGCGCCACCGGGAGGCCCCAGCGGCTCCCCTCGAGGCCGAGGCGGACAAGGTCGATGCCGCGGATCCGCGTCTCGGCGTCGAAGCTCCGGCGCTGCGGCAGATAGCCGATCTCCGAGCGCGACTGTGCCGGTGGGCGGCCGAGCACTTCCACCGAGCCCTCGCTGAGCGCGACGAGCCCGAGGATGGCCCGCATCAAGGTCGACTTGCCCGCTCCGTTCGGTCCCAGCACGGCCACGAACTCGCCGCGCCGGACCTCGAGGTCGACGTCCGAGAAGATCGTCCGGCCGCCGAGCCTGACCGCGGCGCTGTGGAGCTGGACGGCCGTTTCCCGGACCTTCGCCGGCGTGGCATCGCCGGCCGCGACTCGGGCCGGGGTGCTCATCGGCCCGTGGCCTCGTGCAGGGCCTGCGCGAGCGCGCGCAGCTGGGCCACCTGCCACTGCTCGAACGTCGCTCCGACGGGGGTGAGCGTCTCGGTGACGGTGGCGATCGGGATCCCGTGGGCGGTGGCCAGCGCGTTCAGCCGCTGGATCTGGGGGGTCGCGTTCTGGGCGTTGTAGACCCACACCTTGATCTGGTGGCGCTCAATCTGCTGCTGCGTGCTGACGGCGTCGGCCGCGCTCACGTCGGTCCCCTCACTGATCGCCTTCATGAACGACGGCGGCGTGATCAGGCGCAGCCCGAGCGCCGGCGAGAGCAGCGCGAAGATGCTCTCCGAGGCGCCCACCGGGACGCCGGCGTAGCGGGCGCGGATCGCGGCGATCAGCGCGTGGTATTGGGCCAGGTCCTGGGTCTCGAACGCGGCGTGACGGCGCGCGAAGTAGGCGGCGTCGTGTGGGTCGAGTCGGCTCAGCGCCGCCGTGATCGCGCTCGCCACCGCGTCCACGTCGGCCGGGCTGTACCACCGGTGGGGGTTGTCGCGCTCCTTGAGCCCGAACAGGTCGCCGACGGTCAGCACCTGCCGTCCGGCCGACGGATTCGCGGACAGAAGCTTCGGCGCCCACGGGTCGTAGCCGACGCCGTTGACGATCACGAGCCCGGCCGTCGCGAGGGTCCGCGCGTCGGCCGCGCTCGGCTCGTAGGAATGCGGGTCGGCGGCGGGGTCGACGATGATGCTCTCGACGTTCGCCTTGGCGCCGCTGAGCTGGGCCGCGATGCTGCCCCAGACGTTCTCGGCCGCGACGACGCGGGGGCCACTGCCGCTCGAGGGTGCGAGCCCGCCGCAGCCGGCGACGAGCAGGCTCACGATCAGCAGGGCGACGCGACACGAGCGCGCGCTGTGGACCTGACGGCTGCCTCCGAACACCGGAATAAGCTAGCACGGAATTGGGATTGAGTCTCGTTCTGTGAAGTCTGGGAATCAATCCCAGCCGCCGCCGCCGTTGGCTAACCTAGGTTTCAGCCATGCCTCCGACCGAGACGCCGAACTGGAGCGAGCACGTCCACGCGGTCCTGGCCCGTGCGGGCCATCAGCGCGGTGGAGCGCGGGAGCGGGTGATCGAGCTGCTGTCCCGCCAGCCGTGCGCGCTCAGCGCGGTAGAGATCGAGGACGCCCTGCGCGCGGATGGCACGCCGATCGGCCGGGCCAGCATCTACCGGGTGCTCGAGCTGCTAGTCGAGCACGGGCTCGCGGAGCGGGTCGCGGTCGGCCCGGGCCAGTCGCGCTTCGAGGCCATCGATCCGAGCGGGGCCCATCACCACCATCTCATCTGCCGCGACTGCGGGCGCCTGGTCGCCTTCGACGACCCGGGTCTCGAACGAGCGATCGACGATCTCTCAGAGCGCCTCGGCGTGAAGGTGGAGCACCACGACGTGCTGCTGCGGGGGTCGTGCGAGAAGTGTGAGTAGGGGTGGGGGTGGTGCCGGCGCTTGCTGGTGCGCTGTGGGGGCCGCCCGGCGGTATGGGGCGGTGAACGGCCTGCTGGGGAAGAGGGGTGGCTGGCGGTGGGCCGAGGTGGCGGGCTTCCGCCGGCGCTGGTGTCGGGGCCGCCGGGCCCCAAGAGCATGCTTATCTCGACAAACTCGCCCTCGTCCGCGGGTCCTCGGCCACCTAAGCATGTATGTCGTGCTCATCTGCCCAGAGTCGTCTGAGCCGTGGTGGTTTGTCGAGATAAGCATGTTCGGGATCCGGTGCATCGGCCCCGCCATCGAAACCGCCAGCCCCGCCCAC
>Ga0209048_10004606_pt1 | contig 13174 bp, 13 predicted proteins | sample FrelakmetCRP12CR_FD_187146 | JGI IMG/M metagenome (GOLD analysis project Ga0209048, IMG submission 187146) | Freshwater lake sediment microbial communities from the University of Notre Dame, USA, for methane emissions studies - CRP12 CR (SPAdes)... | ecosystem: Environmental > Aquatic >... | reverse complement strand
GGTCGAGTCGCTGCACCCTGACGTGCACGGTGGCTCCAGTCGTCGTATCGGGGACAGTCGTCGTATCGGGGACAGTCGTCGTATCGGGGACAGATGCTCAATCGAAATCGCGGGCGAGCGCGGCACGCTGCTCGGCGCTGAGCTCGATGGCAGCACGGTACTCCGGGTGCTCCACCACGATCCGGACGATTCCGTCGGGGGCCGAGAACGCGGCCTGCTGCTCGGGCGTGAACCGGAACTTCAGGTAGTGAACGGTGGTGGTGATGTCCTCACGGGTCAGGCGCTCCTCGTCCTCGGGGATCGCCGGCGACACGGACGTGCCGGTGCCTCCGTCCACCTCGAACGAGATCGCCCGTTGGATGCCGACGAACTTCGGCAGCCACTCACGCAGCAACTCCTCGCTGGTGAGCTCCACGAACAGCGTGCCCGACAGCTCGCCGGCGTCGGGGATGAGCTCGTTGTACGTGGCGACCTCGTGCTCGATCGCCGCATCCGTGAGCATCTTCTCCGCGCGCGCCATCTCCTGGATCTGGAAGCGCATCGTGTCGGTGTTCTCGAACGTGATCGTGAGCAGGTCGCCGAGGCCGATGCGACGGCGGCGCTTGAGGTCGATGATGTGGGCGCGGAACTCGTCGCGCTCACGCTCGTAGGCGCGCAGCTCGGCGATGTCGTCGACGGTGAGCTTCCGCATCAGCTCGGCTCCTCGATGCCATAGGCGCGGGCGATCACTTGCAGCGGGTGCGACGGCTGCTTACCCGCCTGCTCGGCGATCGCGTTGTTGGAGAGGTGGCAGTCGCCGCAGATCAGCTGCGCGTCGGACTCCCGTACCTTGTCCATGAGCGGCTTGCTGATCTTCTTCGCCATCTCCACGTTCTCGGCGCGCAGACCCCACGTACCGTCGATCGCGGAACAGCGCTCGATCATCGTGACCTTGGCACCGGTGAGCTCGAGCAACTGCTTGCTCTTGGGGCCCATCTGCTGCGCACGCGCGTGACACGCGTGCTGCCAGAGGATGGTCTCGTAGGTCTGCCCCTCGAACTCGGTGTCGAGCGGCGCTTCCTTGTGTCGCAGCATCAGATACTCGGAGGTGTCGAAGGTGTGCTCCCCCACGAGCTTGGCGTCGTCGGTGCCGAGGAAGTCGGGGTACTCGTTCTTCAGCACGTACGCGCACGTGGGCTGGGGCACGACGATGTCGCGGCCCTCCTTCACGTGCGGCGCGAGCGCAGCGACGTTGCGCTCCGCGTGCTCACGGAACTTGCCGACGTCGCCGGCGTCGAGCCAGGGCATGCCGCAGCACACTTCACCCTCGGGCAACTCGCAGCGGACGCGGTTGCGCTCGTACACGCCGACCAGGGCCTGGCCGATCGACGGGTCCTGGTACTCGACCATGCACGACGGGAACAGCGCGACCGCGTCGCGCTCCCCTTCCGTCGCCGCAGGCGCGAGCGCGGGGTTGCGCCCGCGGAACCACTTGGAGAAACGCACCTTGGCGAAGTCCGGCAGCACCCGCTCTTTCGAGATGCCGGTGACCTTCTCCATGACGCCGCGTGCGAAGCCGAGTTTGTTGACCCGGTTCACCACCGGCGCGAACGTGGTGGCGACCTTGCCCTGCAGGTCGGTCTGCGCGAGCAGCTTGGCGCTGTGGGAGACCTTGCCGTCCTTGCCCTGGATCGCGAGCGAACGCAGCATCAGGCGGGGGAAGTCGATCACCCAGTCCTGCTGGTTCTCCGGCGTGTAGGGGCACACGACATAGCAGAGCTTGCACTGGTAGCACTCGGAGACCACGCGGTCGTGCTCCGTGTCGGTGAGCACGCTCACGTCGTGGGCGCCGAGGTCGGCGAGGCTGTCGGCGTCACCGGTGTCGTGGGCGTCGATCATCTCGAACAGCGACTTGAAGCTCGGACACAGCCGCACGCACAGGCGACAGTCGCTGCACACCTGGAAGGTGCGGTCACGCTCGACGCGCGCCGCGGCCGGGTCGAGGTAGTCGGGGGCGAGCGGGTCGTAGATCGACATGCGGTTGCCTCACTGGAAACGGCAGCGGCCCCGGGGTCTCCCCCGGGGCCGCATGCGGTGCGACCCGGCCTGGCGCGGCCCGGGTCGCAGTGGCGGGGGGAGACTCAGCCCAGGGTGTCGAGCGCCTGGGTGAAGCGACCCGCGTGGCTCTTCTCGGCGCGGGCGAGCGTCTCGAGCCACTCGGCGATCTCGTCGAAGCCCTCGTCGCGCGCGGTACGCGAGAAGCCCGGGTACATCTCGGTGTATTCGTAGGTCTCGCCGGCAACGGCCGACTTCAGGTTGTCGGCGGTGGCGCCGACGGGCTCACCGGTGGCCGGGTCGCCGACCTCGGAGAGGAAGTCGAAGTGGCCGAACGCGTGGCCGGTCTCACCCTCGGCAACCGAGCGGAAGAGGCTCGCCACGTCGGGGTAGCCCTCGACGTCGGCCTTCTGCGCGAAGTAGAGGTAGCGGCGGTTGGCCTGGCTCTCGCCGGCGAACGCTTCCTTGAGGTTGTCGTGGGTCTTGGATCCGTTGAGGTCGGGCATTGGTGCTCCTGGTTGTGGTTGGACTTGGTCGGATTCGGTCGGACGGGACGGGCTTGGGGGCGAGCTAGGGGTTGCGAGAGGTCGTGCAGTCGCCGCACACGCCACGGAACACGACCTCCACCGATTCGACGGTGAAGCGTTCGCGTTGGCTTGCGGGAAGCTGCAGGTCGGTGACGTCGACGAGCACGTCACGCACGGTGCCGCAGCGCGCGCACACGAGGTGCTGGTGCGCGTGGTCGACGTTGGGGTCGACGCGCAGGCTGCCGGTGCCGAGGTCGAGCAGCGCGACCTCGCCGAGCGACTCGAGGTCGTGCACGGTCTGATACACGGTCCGGAGCGAGATCGAGGGCATCTCGGTGCGCGCCGACTCGTAGAGGGTGTCGACCGTGGGGTGCGTGGTCACGCCGTGGAGCAGCCGGAAGATCGCCTGGCGCTGCGGGGTGACCCGCAGACCCTCGGCCCGGAAGCGTTCGGTGAGCTCGTCGACGGCGTGCACTCGGGCCACCTTATCGACAATCGTTGTCGATTGGAAGGGGCGCGCAGATCAGTCGAGGGGGCGGGTGAGCTCGGCGAGGAACTTGTCGGTGAAGCCGCCCATCTGCATGACGGTGGTGGCCTCGAGCTCGTAGTGCGCACCGGTGGACTCGACGTCGAACACGACCTTGGTGGAGAGCTTGCCGGGAGTGGTCGCGACCTTCACGTCGCTGCGCTCCCAGTCCCCCACCTCGTTCACCACCTTGAACGAGCGGCCCTTGGGCTTCGCGTTGAACGCGTAGAGGCGATCTGCCGTCAGGGCGATCATCGCCGCTTTCGTGCTGAACGCCCCGTTCTTGCCCATGCCCGCGGAACGGTCGTTGGCGGTCTTGCGGGCGATCATCCCGGCCAGGCCGCTCACCTGCCCGAAGCCCATCGCGCCCCACGTGCCCGCGGGCTGGAGGATCCCCACCGAAACCACCGGCTCGGGAACGTGCGGCTGCGCCGCATCGATCATCTGCTGCACCCAGTCGGCCATGGCGTGCCCTCCTCGCTCGTTGTGGCTATCGCTTGCGGATCATCGTGAGGCCGTCGCCGATGGTGAGCAACGCCGCCTCGACGCGGTCGTCGGCCGCCACCATCTCGTTGAACGCGCGCAGCGCGACGGTGTCGGCGTCGTCCCTCGTGGCGTCGAGCACCGCGCCGTGCCACAACGTGTTGTCGACGAGGATCAACCCGTTCGTCCGCAGCCGCGGCAGCAGTTCCTGGTAGTACGACGCGTACGCGGGCTTGTCGGCGTCGACGAACGCGAGGTCGAGGTGCTCCTCGGCAGGCAGCGAACGCAACGTGTCGAGTGCGGGCCCGAGGCTCAGCGCGATCTTGTTCGCCACCCCGGCCGCGGCCCACGCACGGCGTGCGATCGCGGTCCACTCCTCGCTGACATCGCAGCAGAGCAAGTGGCCGTCGTCGGGGAGGCCCCGAGCGATCGCGATGGCGGAGTAGCCGGTGAAGGTACCCACCTCGACCGCGTTGCGGGCGCCGACCGCACGCACGAGCAGCGTCATGAACGCACCCTGCTCGGGCGAGATCTGCATGCCCGCCATCGGGAGCTGCGCGGTCTCCTCGATGAGGGCCCGCTGCGCGGCGTCGGGCGGCGTGCCGTGCGCGACGACGTACGCGTGCACCTCGGGCGTGAGGAAGAACGACTTGGGTCCGTCAGCCATGGCGGCGAGCCTACGCCCACCGGAAACCGGGGTGGTTACTTCCCGTTGGGGTGCGCGACCTCGGACGGAGTGGCGAAGCGGTCGGACAGCCGCTCGAAGAGCGAGCCGCCCCCGCCGCGCAGCGAGTCGAGGTACTCGAGCCACTCGTCGCGCCGGCGCCAGGTAACGCCCGCGAGGCGGGTGCCCACCGACTTGTGCAGCGGTGTGTAGCCCAGTTCCCACGGCACGAGCAGACCCCAGAAGGTGAGGTCGTCGCCTGCACCACCGGCCTTCACGTGCACGCTGATGCGCATCGAACCGTGCACGAGATGCATGAGCCGCTTCTCGATTGCGTCGGCGAGGATCGCCTCGTCGACGCTGATGATGCTCGCGGCGTCGGGCGGCGGTTCGGAGAGGCGGTAGACCGCGCGGCGCTTGAAGTCGAGCACCCAGAACGGCAGCAGCGACGACGGCACCGTGAACACCACCGGCCGCTTCAACGCGAAGCGCCCGAGCAGGCCCGGCGGGAACGCGTGCATGAACTTGTCGAAATAGGCGGCGAAGGTCGCATAGTCGAGGGTGACGCCTTCCTCCGCTGCGGCCTGCGCGTCGAGCTTCGGCTGCATGCGCGTGGCGAGCTCGTCAAGGTGCTTCTGCTTGTCGGTGTACCAATCGATACCGGCGAGGTCGAAGCCGGTCTCGGAGCTCCAGCTGTCGCCCGGATCCATCACCAGGGCCTCTGTGGACGCGTCGGGCCGGTGGCGCTTGTAGGCGTCGACCACCTCGGACGGGATGACGAGATCGGGGTTGAGGTGACGGCTCTGCGGGTGCAGGAACGAGACCATGGAACCGAACGGGACCGCATAGTGCGGCTCCAGGACGTCCATGGTGAGCATCCAGTCGTCGATGTAGGTGTCGCGCGTGATGAGCTCGAGGTCAGCGGGATCGTCGGCGGTGTAACAGACCGGGTAGGCCTGCGCGAACGAGTAGCTCTTCAGCACGAACGTCGCGCGTCCGAACTCCTCGCGGATCTTGCGCAGCGTGCGGCCACGGATCTTGCCGTCGTTGATGTCGATCACCACGTGTTCGCCGTCGGCGATCACGAACGCGGAGTCGTCGGGCCCGTTCTGGTACGACGCGACGCGCACGCCGGGCGCGAGCTGCACCACCTGGCCGTGCGGCAGCTCCATCACCTCGTGGAACCCGAGGTTGCGCACTTCGTCGGCGAGGGTGGGCACGCCGAACTTGGGCACGAGGATGTGAGCGTCGCGGTGGATCTTGCGCATCGACGGGAAGTGGAAGTGATCGAAGTGGTGGTGCGTGAGGTACACGTAGTCGGCGCTGAGCAGCTCCGCCGCGGGCGGGTCGGCCACCGGCGGGTAGTGCCACCACGATCGCCAGTAACACGAGCCGATGAGCCACGGGTCGACAAGGATCGACGGACCGCTCGTCTCCGCGTACAGGCAGCTGTGGCCGATCACTCTGAACTTCATGACCCGCCCTTGCTCGTGACGGCCGTGCTGATGTCGGCCGGTCCGCGCAGCGCGATCGCCGCGTCGGCGAGCACCTGCAGCGTGTGGCGGGCCGTGGACTCCCAGGTGAAGCGGGCTGCGTGCTCGAGCGCGGCGCGGCTCATGCGCCCGCGGTACTCAGGGTCGCGCAAGAGGCGGTCCATGCCGCTGCGCAGTTCCTCGGTGCCCGATGCGAGCAGGCCGGTGATTCCCTCGACCACGGCGTCCTCGTGGCCCGACACCCGCGACACCACCGACGGCGTGCCACACGCGGCCGCCTCGGTGACCGTCATCCCCCAGCCCTCCCGGGCCGAGGCGCTGGCGAGGACCCAGGCGCGGCGGTAGAGGTCGACCTTGACGTCTTCGTCGACGCGGCCGGGCAGCGAGATCCAACGCTCGGCGCCGGCCTCGTGGATCTGGGCCTCGAGTTCCTCGCGCTTGTAGCCCTCGCCCACGATCACGGCCTCGAGGTCGGGATACTGCGGCTTGAGCTGCACCAGCGCGTCGACCAACTGCTCGAACTGCTTCACCGGCACGAGCCGTCCCACCGCGACGACGAGCGGCGTGGGCGACTTGCCCGCGTAGCCCTCGGGCCCCGGCGTGTAGTGCGGGTCGATGCCCGGCGGCACGACAGTCACGCGCTTCGCCTTGAAGCCGAGGTCGTGCACCAGCTCGTGCTTCGACGACTCCGACAAGGTGACGATGCGCGTGCGCCGGTAGATCGGCGGCGCAATACGAGATTCCAACAGGTTGCCGAACTTCGCGAGGTTGGGCGGCAACGTCATCTGCCACATCTCCGCGTGCACGTGGTGCAGCCAGGTGACGTGCGGGGTGCGCGACCACAGCGGGGAGAAGAACGGCATGCCGTTCCAGATCTCCACGAGGCCGTCGCGGCCGCCGTGCCAACCCATCATCTCGGAGAAGGCCGCACGCGGGAACACGAGGTAGCGACCGGCCTTGCGGATGACGCGGTAGCCGTCGCGCCACGACACCTGCGGGTGCCCGGCGGCATACGAGGTGCGCATCGTGACCTCGATGCCGGCCTCGGCCCAGAGTTTCGCGATGTTCGCCGCGTGGAGCTCCGATCCGCCGGCCTCGGGATCGTCGAGGTCGCGCCAGGCGAGCATCGACACCCGGTGCAGCCCGGCCGCGGCCGCGATGTCGCCCAGCTTGGCGATCTCGACCGCGTGGTCGGGACTGGAATCGGGACTGGTCATGACCCGCGCATGCTACGCGGGTCCTTCGCCGGAACTTGGCTTCTCCGCAGGGCCGAAGGACCCCTTTTCCGGGTTCGGGGCCCCTAATCTGCACCCCCATGGCCCGCCTCACCGGTGAGCGTCCCATGGTGGGCGCCACCCCCGACTCCCTGCTCGCCTTCCACGACGCCGGTTACCGCGAGGTGCGCGAGCGCATCGCCCCGTCGTCCGGCACCGGCGTCACCGTCCTCGACGTCGGCTGCGGCGTCGGCGAGCAGACCGCCAAGCTCGCCGGGATCGGTCGTCTCGTGATCGGCCTCGACTACAGCGCCCCCACCGCGGTCGACGCGCTGCGCGAGTACGGGCCGCGTGGCCTGCGCTTCGCGGCGATGGACGGCGCCCGCATCGGCGTGCGCGACCACTCGGTCGACTACGTGTGCTCGTCGCACATCATCGAGCACTTCGTTGCCCCCGAGCAGCACGTCGCCGAGTTGGCGCGGGTGACCGCGCCGGGCGGCACCGCGTTCGTGATCACGCCCAACCGCCCCGCCGACTTCGAGAACCCGTTCCACGTGTCGTTGTTCGAGGCGCCCGAGCTCGAGTCGCTGCTGCGCCTGTTCTTCGCCGACGTCGAGGTGCTCGGCCTCGAGGGCGACGACGCGTTGCACGCCGACTTCGCCAAGCGGCGCGCCAGCGGCGAGAAGCTGCTGAAGCTCGACCCGCTGTCGATCCGCAAGCGCGTCCCGCGCAGTTGGTACGTGTTCGGCTACGAGCGGGTGCTGCCCGTCGTCTACAAGGCCCTCGGCTCCGACAACACCGGCATCGGCTCGGGCCTCGACGACTCGCACTTCTTCGCGACCAGCGACATCACCCCGAAGACCCCCGGCCTGTTCGCCATCGCCAAGAACCCCCGCTGACCCCGAACCGGCGTCACTTTTCCCCGCATAGGTGGGAACAGTGACGCCGGTTCGGGTCATTCGGGGTGGGTCTTGCGGGTGTCGTAGGTGGGGACGCCGGTGGTGGCGCCGGCGGTCGGGTCGGGAGCGGCGCCCTGGGCGACCTTCACCAACTCGGGCGCGAGCCACTGGTCGACCCACGTGGCGCCGGCCTGGGTGAAGTGCACGCCGTCGCCGCGGACCTGGATGCCGTCGATCTCGTCGGCGAACTTCCCGTGGGGTGAGACCCGGGCATTGAGATCGAGCAGCGTGTAGCGGCCCGGGTTGCGAGCGAGGAAGTCGCGGTAGAGCGCGTTCACCCGGTCGACGCGCCAGGGCTCGTACTCGGGCCAGTCGCGCCCGCTGCCCACCAGCTCCGGACGGTTGAAGAACGGCGTGGTGAGCACCACGAGCTTGGCGCCACGCGACGTGAGCAGTTGGCTGGCCTGGTCGAGCTGCGAGAGCAGCAGGTTGTCGTACTCGACGGTGCCGACCCGAACCCACTGGCCGTTGACCTTGCGGTCGAGGAGGTCCCACGCGCCGACGAGCAGCACCACCAACTGGGGCTGGAACTTGTCGAGGTCGGGGGTCCAGCGCGACGCCCAGTCGTTGCACTCCGGCGAGACGGTGGTCTCCTGGCCGCCCTCGAGCGTGAGCTCGGCCGGGAGGAGACCACAACCGAGCGTGCCGCGGTCCCACACCAGCAGGTTGGAGTTGGGCACCCCGTCGAAACCCAGGCCGAGGGACGCGGCGACCGAGTCGCCGAGCACGAGCGTCTTGAACGGGCCGGCCGGGACCGCCGGCGTGGTCGTGCCGACCACTGCCGTGGTGACGGGCGCGGTGGGCGGCGGCGCCTTGGCCGCGCGGTCGAGCGCCCGCTGCGTGGTGGTGGCGATCGACTCTCCGCCCCCCGTGGTGCTCACGAACAGCGCGAGGACGAGCACCACCGCGGCGAGCGGCAGCACGATCACCGGGCGGGGCAGGCGCAGGGTGTTGTTGCGGATGGGCTGCTCGATCAGGAAGTAGGAGGCCAACGCGAACGCGAGGGTCACCGCGAGCCGGAGCAGCAGCAGTTCGGTGCCGCCGATGCCGGTGCGGGTCTCGGTGAGGGTGAGGTACACCGGCCAGTGCCAGAGGTACAGGCCGTAGGAGATGCGCCCGATGAACCGCAATGGCGCCAGCGAGAGGAACGCGCCGAGCGCGCCCCGTTGCGGCTGCGTGACCGACGCGATGATCGCGATGACTGCGAGCGACGCAGTGAGGAAGCCACCGCGGTACAGCAGGTCGGTGCGTTCCGACATCCGCCACCACAACCACAACGTGTAGACCGCGCCCACCCAGGCCGCGGTGCGCAACGCCAGCAACCCGACCCGCGAGCGGATCGGGCCGTGCACGAGCAGCAGCACCCCCACCAGCGCACCCATCAGCAACGACTGCGCGCGGGTGTCGGTGCCGTAGTACACGCGCGACGGGTCCTGCCCCGGGTGATAGAGGATCGCCATCAGCAGTGCGGACCCGAGGATCATCACCACGCAGGTGACGACCAGCGCGCGGATCGACCGCCAGATGGCGAGCACACCGAACACGAGCAGCGGCCAGATCAGGTAGAACTGCTCCTCGATCGCGAGCGACCACATGTGCTTGAGCGGCGACGGCTGCGTGAACTGCGCGAAGTACGACTGGCCCGAGATGATGAACCGCCAGTTGGCCACGTAGCCGAGCGCGGCGAGGCCGTCGTTGCGGATCGTGTCGACCTCACCGGGCGCGGCGAACACCGCGGCGTAGGTGACGATGCCCAGCATCACCACGCCCAACGCCGGGAGGAGGCGGCGGGCCCGGCGGATCCAGAACGCCTTGAGGTCGATGCCGCCGTTGCCGGCCCACTCCTGCACCAGCAGCGACGTGATGAGGAAGCCGCTCAAGACGAAGAAGAGGTCGACGCCGAGGTAGCCACCCACCACCCACGACTGCCCGGCGTGGTACAGCATCACCGAGAGCACCGCGAAGGCCCGCAGGCCGTCGAGCGCAGGTTGGTAACCCAGCCGGCCCCGCAGTTCCGGACCCTTCAGCCGCCGCTCGCGCCGCATGGACTCCTTGGGCGCGCCGACGAGGCCGTGTTCGCGGCCGCCGGAGGGCGCAGGGCTGTGAGGAAGGGTGCGCGCCACCGGAGGCTCCGTGGATCGCGGGACGAGCGAAGGCCTCCCAGGCTACGGGACGCCTCGCCTCCGGAGCGGGCGGGGTACCGGGCGAACGAGGGGGCCGCTGGTAGGTTCGCGCGCCGATGGAAGCCACTCGACGCCGCTTCCTCACGCGGCTGGCCCTGATCACCGCGGGGGCCGCCGCATTCCGTATCTGGTACATCCTGGGGCCGGTCACCGGCTGGCTCACGGGTGGCGGCCGCATCCCGAAGCTGGGTCTCGGCGACGAGTACTTCTATTCGATGCAGGCCCGGCTCGTCGCCGACGGCCGGGGCTTCCTCAACCCGTTCGGCTACTACGCGCCCGTCGGCACGCCCCAGCACCGGGTGTTCCCCACCGCCATCCACCCTCCGCTCTACACGGTCTTCCTGAGCATCCCGGCGAAGCTCGGGCTCGACACTCCCACCCAACAGCGCGTGATCACCGCGCTCCTCGGCTGCGTGACCGTCTTCCTCATCGGGATCCTGGCGAAGCGCCTCACCGGCCGCGACGGTGTGGGCCTGCTCGCCGCACTGATCGCCGCCGCCTACCCACCCCTGTGGTCGAACGACTCCGTGCTCGGGCTCGAGACCCTCTACGCGTTCCTCGTGATCGCCGCGCTGCTCGCGGTCTACCGCCTGTGGACGCGACCCACCCTCGGCACCGCCGCGCTGCTCGCGCTCTGGTTGTCGTTCGCGACGCTCACGCGGTCCGAGGGCGTGCTGCTCTTCCTGATGATGGCGCTGCCCACCATCGTGCTGGTGAAGGGCGTCACCCGCGGCTTTCGCTGGAAGATGCTCGGCGTGATGGCGGTGGTCGGTCTCGTGGTCGTCGGCCCGTGGGTGGGCCGCAACCTCACCACCTTCGAGAAGCCGACGACACTCGGCACCGGGTTCGGCTGGGTACTGCTCGACGGCAGCTGCGACGCCGTGTTCTACGGCGACAAGCTCGGCTACTGGGACGACAGCTGCCAGCTCAAGGACTACCCGCCGCACATGGAGGAGACGCTCGTCGACGCCAAGGCGCGGAAGCAGGCGATCGAGTACCTGAAGGACCACAAGTCGCGCATCCCCGTGGTGATGGCGGCGCGCGTCGGGCGGGTGTTCGACGTCTACCGCCCGTTCCAGAACGTCGAGTTCAACCAGTTCTTCGAGCGCCGCGGCGACGTCACCTCGTGGGCGATCCTCATCGCCTACTGGTCACTCGCACCGTTCGCGATCGGCGGGCTCGTGGTGTTGCGCCGGCGGCGCACACCCATCTTCCCGTTCATCGCGATCTTGGTGGCGACCACGTTCACCGTCGCGATGAGTTTCGGGATCACCCGCTACCGCGCCCCCGTCGACGCGATCATCCCCGTGCTCGCGGCGATCGGCATCGCCGCACTGTGGCATCGGGTGCGCCCGACCGAGACCGCAACCCCTGACGCGATCCCGCCCACGACTCCCGAACCCGAGCCGGCAGAGGCAACCGCATGACCACCGTCGACGCATCCGTCGAGGAGCCGGTGAGCGCACCCCCGGCCGTGGTCGAGCCGCCGGCGGATCCGTACCCGGAGCCGCGCGACGGACGCCGCTTCGGCTGGTGGATGCTCGGCGTCGGGCTGGTCGCGGCCGCGGTGCGCTGGATGAACGTGTTCTGGTGGCGGCCCACCACCAACAACCCCGGCTACCACGGCTACCGCATCGGCGGCGACGCGTACTACTACCACTACCAGGCCAACGCGCTGGCCAAGGGCGCGTGGTTCGTCGACCCGTTGCTCTGGTTCAACACCGGGCAGCAGCGCCCGAGCGCCACCCACCCGCCGTTCTACGTGATCTACCTCTCGCTGTGGTCGCGCCTGGACCTCGACACCGTCACCTGGCATCGCTTCGCCTCCACGTTCCTCGGCATCGCCGCGGTGGTGATGATCGGGTATCTCGGTCGCCGCATCGGCGGCAACGCGGTGGGCATCGTCGCCGCGTCGATCGCCGCGGTGTATCCCGAGATGTGGATCAACGACGGCATGATGCTGTCGGAGCCGAGCGCGATCCTCATGACCGCGATCGCGCTCTACACGATGTACGGCTTCGCCCGGAAGCCCACCGTGCGCAACGCGGTCTACATGGGCCTGGCCGTCGGCATCACCGCGCTCAGCCGCACCGAGCTCACCATGCTCTTCGTCGTCGCGGTCGTCCCGATCGCGCTGCTGGCGCGCAGCCTCACCTGGAAGGAGCGCTTGCTCCGCATCGTCGCCGCGGGCCTGATGGGCGCGGTGGTCCTCCTGCCGTGGATGATCTTCAACTACACGCGCTTCGAGGAGCCCACCACGATGACCAGCGCGACAGGCGCCGCGCTCTCCGCGTCCGCGTGCGACGAGACCTTCTCCGGCTACTGGTTGGGCTACTACTACAACTGCTTCCAGGGGCCGTGGCCGTCGCAGAAGCTCGACGAGTCACAGCGCGACCTCGTGCCGCGCAAGCAGGCGATGGAGTACCTGAAGAACCACAAGCGCCAGCTGCCGAAGGTGTTGTTCGCACGGGTCGGCCGGCTGTGGGGCTTCTTCCGGCCGGGCCAGACCACCTTCCTCGACTGGTGGCTCGAGGGCCGCGGGCGGGCACCGTCGTGGATCGGGTTCTGGATGTACGTCGCGCTGATGCCCTTCGCGATCGGCGGGCTCGTCACCCTGTACCGGAGACGCATCACGATCATCCCGATGCTCGCGGTCGCGGCCATCGCCACTTTCGCCGCCGCGATCACGTTCGGCGTCACGCGGTACCGCGCGCCCGCGGAGGTCGCGATCGTCACCTGCGCCGCGGTCGGTCTCGTCGCGGTCTGGCAGTGGATCGCGCGCCCGCAGCAGAAGGCGTCGCCATGACCGCGACCGTCGTCGACACCGAGCCGACCACGCCCGATCCGCGGTGGCAGGAGGTCTACCGGCGCTACCAGCAGCAGCAACGATGAGCGCCGCTTCCCGTCTCATGGGCACACCGACACTTCGCCGTCATTACCGGCTATCCTCTGCGGCCGGCATTCCGCGGGCGCCTCGCGGCCACTCGGAGGCACGCCTCCCGGAACCACGGACAACAACAATGCCGATCAACCGATTCCCGTTCGCGGCGCTCGTCTGCGCCCTCACGCTGACCCTCGCCGGCTGCACGAC